>WNGL01002155.1_pt1 | contig 30932 bp, 26 predicted proteins | sample 5400591 | NCBI WGS metagenome assembly WNGL01 (sample SAMN13153377, study PRJNA577476) | soil metagenome | isolation source: 80 cm soil or saprolite under Garry oak tree replicate 1 | place: USA:California | collected 2016-06-15 | reverse complement strand
GTTGCAGCAAGCCGCCGACCCAGGGGATCCGGTAAAGCAGACACCTCAAGCACGCAACGCGACATCGCGGCGATGCCTTGCTCGTTAGTCTGCAAGCGCTTGAACAAAGCCTGCGACATCTGTCCCGCTTCGACGGCATTCGCTGCATCATGGCAATCGCGCTGATTGGCAACCAGGATTTCCAACTTGCGCTGCTCAAGCGCATAGGCAGCCGCCTTCAAAGCTTCGTTACGACGATCGCCAGGCAGCAATGCCAGCAGGCGCGCGGCTGCCCGGGCACGCCGGGCTATCTCGGCAACATTTGCAGGACTAGTCCTCTGTTTCCCAAAGGTGCTCATGATGTTTATCCGTCGCCTGTGCCACGGGTGTCCCGCCCGGGAATCACGCGCAAGATGCGCTTGCCATAATCAACCTGACTCAATCTCCGAATTATTTTCCGGCAGCCGTTCCGTGATAACCATGTTGTCGCGCCTCACCACCACGCTGCTCTTCGATCCACTTCTTTCTCCGCACCGACCTATAAAGGGCACGGTTTTTGCGCTTGCACAGTTCGCCATCCCGCGCGCGAACTCGCGGCCTTCTGGCCCGGCAATGCTAACCACATCCAGCGGAGCGAAATCGCGCTCGACGCGGATCACCCCCGACGCCAACAGGCTGGCTTTGCCTTGCAGGATGGCATCACGCGTGCCCGCGTTTACGACGACGCGTCCGCGCACGTTGGCCGCATAAGCGATCCAGCGTCGTTTGCCACGCATGCGCGACGATGAAACGAATACTGTGCCAATTTGCTCGCCCGCGAAGACACGATCGAGCGTGTCAGGCATCGTGCCGTTTGCAATCACTGCGACCCCGCCCGCACGCATAGCGATCTCCGCGGCGTCCAGCTTACTTACCATCCCGCCACGCCCGCTTGCCGACGGTCCAGTCGCCGACGCCCTCAACTCCGCAGTAATTTCCTCGACGAGAGCAATTACTTCCCTTCCGTCGCCGATGCCAGTAGCCGATCCGTTTTTCGTCTTCCGAAACAAACCGTCCACATCCGTTAACAGGATGAGCGCATCGGCGTCCAGCTTACTCATCACGAGCGCGGCCAACCTATCGTTGTCACCAAAGATGGGACCTGTGCGGTCATCCAGATATGCAAGCTCGGCGGTTGAGACCGTGTCGTTCTCGTTGACAATGGGCAGCACACCGAATTTGAGCAGCTTCTCCATCGTACCTCGCAGATTTTGATAACTCCGCCGGTCCGTGAAGTCATTTTCGGTCAAGAGAACCTGGGCGATTCTTATATCGAGCGCGCCAAACACTCGCTCATAGGCGTTCATCAGCAAGTTCTGGCCGACTGCGGCACAGGCCTGACGAACGACCAGGTCATTCACCCGAGCGCGTGGCAAACCCAGTCGTCCTGCTCCAAGTCCGACTGCGCCCGAAGAGACCAGCACGACTTGGCGCCCGGCACTCTTGAGTTCGGCAATCGAGCGCACGAGCGGCTGAACTTGTTCGGTGGCTAGCTGACCGTCCAGTCCGGTAACTATGCTTGTGCCCAGCTTGATCACCACACGACGCGCTGCGCGCAGCCGTTCAGAACAGGACGTTTTCGAAGTCATGGTCTATCATCTGCTGCTTTACGCCTTCGCTCCGTCAGAAGCGAGATGTTTTATAGCTGCCCTCTTGACTAACTCCGTCCGCGCGAAATGACATGCTGCTCCTGCGGAGGTGTTTTAATTCGAGAAAGCCTCGGATACTCAAAAGGCCATCAACTCTTCCGTTGATGGCCTGATTCATCACGCTCAAGATTATCAATCTACTGCTTTTGTTGCTTGATTGCAAAATTGATTATTCTTACCAGCCTATAAATCCGGATAACAAAGACCGAAGACTTGTACCCCGCTTCGCTTTAGGAAAAATTCACCTTAGAAAAAGAGGGGGACACCCGGCACGGCGCTAATGGTCCCCTTTCTCATCTGGTGCCGCTTCAGATGTCGTAGTACATGCTGAACTCCAGCGGATGCGGTCGCAGCCTGAGCGGTTGAATCTCGCGCTCCCGCTTGTAAGTGATCCAGCGCTCAATCAGTTCTGGGGTGAAGACATCTCCTTTTAGTAAGAAATCGTGATCGGCTTCCAATGCTTCGAGCGATTCGTCCAGAGAGCCCGGCAGGCTGGGGATTAGCTTCAGCTCCTCAGCCGACAAGTCGTAAATGTCCTTGTCCAGTGGTTCACCCGGCTCGATCCGGTTTTGAATCCCGTCCAATCCAGCGAGGAGCATCGCCGAGAAAGCCAGATAAGGATTGCAGGATGGATCAGGCGGCCGAAACTCAAGCCGTTTGAGTTTGGGGTTGGTGGAAAACATCGGAATGCGAATGGCCGCCGAGCGATTGCGCGCCGAATAGGCCAGGTTGACCGGTGCTTCAAAGCCGGGGACTAAACGCTTGTAACTGTTCGTGGTCGGCGCGGCAAAAGCGACGATGGCTGGAGCGTGTTTTAGCAAACCGCCAATGTAGAACCGTGCCAGCTCAGATAATCCGGCGTAGCCATCACCACCGAACAGCGGCTTATCGTCTTTCCACAACGATTGGTGACAGTGCATGCCTGAGCCGTTGTCTCCGTAGAGCGGCTTGGGCATGAACGTCGCGCCTTTGTGTTGGCGCTGCGCCACGTTGCGCACCGTGTATTTGAAGATTTGCAGGTTGTCGGCAGTGCCAATCAAAGTTGAATAGCGAAAGTCGATCTCGCACTGCCCGGCGGTAGCGACTTCGTGGTGATGGCACTCAACCTGAATGCCGGCCTTCTTCAACTCGTTGGCAACTTCGGTGCGAAAGTCCTGCAGCGTGTCGAGCGGGGGGAGCGGAACATAACCTTCTTTGTTGCGAATATGATAGCCAAGATTCGAGTTCCCATTCTGACCATTCGTATTCCATATCGCTTCCGGATTGTCTATCGAAAAACCCGCCGAGTGTCCCTCGTTTTGAAAACGCACGTCGCTGAAGACAAAAAATTCGGCTTCAGGGCCGAAATAGACTGTGTCGGCGATCCCCGTGGACTTCAAATACCTCTCAGCCCGATGCCCAACGCCGCGTGGATCGAGCCAATAACCTTCCCCGCTGATTGGATCGACGACGTCGGCAACCAGGCACAGAGTCTTTTCGTCCATGAATGGATCGATCCAGTAACGGTATGGATCAGGCACCAGCAACATGTCGGATTCGTGGATCGACGCCCAGCCGCGCAAACTCGAACCGTCAAAGCCGAAGCCCTCCTCGAAAGACTTTTCGGAAAGCTCGTCGATAGGAAATGTCAGGTGATGCCAGGCTCCAACCAGATCGGTGAAACGAACATTGACATAGGCCGTCTTTTCATCGGCCGCAAACTTCAGCACATCTTTGACACTCATAAATATTCATCCTTTTCGGTCACAAGAAAGTAGATAAACGACAAGGGCGGCGGCAAATCGCCGGGCTACTCGTCACAAAGCCATGGGCGGTTGCCAAAGACCGAAACGATTCCCGGCAACCGACCACGGCAGGGTGGGTCATGTTATTGGTTCGAATTTCTTTTCTTTGATTTCTCCCTTCTTCCCTCCTTTCGTTGAGCCCATGAACGTCTAGTGAATCCAGGATGAGCGCTTTCCAGTTAGAGCTTTCATTGCTCCCGCGTACCAAACGTCCAGATCAAACCTGCCAGCGCAGTTGATTGACTCTTGGCAAGAATCAGCGGGTCGCTCTTCGGGAAGAAGAGATGATCGGACCAATCACGCCTGTACTCGAACCGCATCATCAGAGTGGGCTTCACTTTGTATTCAGCGGTCATCGTGAACTCCTTGACCCGCTGCGCTGTACCGGTCGCAAATCCGTTGTAGTCGCCAAACCATTCGTAGCGCGGTGTGAAGGCCAGCTTTTCAGTCGGCGCGTAGTGGAGGTACGCCGCAATGCCCTGCCAGTGCACCTTGCCTCCAGACGTAAGCGTGTCCTGAGCGTAATCGTAATTGCCCATCACCGCCCATTGTTTGTTGAAGTTGTAAGTCACAACCGTGTCCAGCAGGTGGCGAAAGTGATGTCGATCATTAGTCTGCTCTGGTCCCGTCGTGAAGTTCTGAATGATGGACAGTTTCGGTGTCGGCACCCACGTCAGCGAAACACCAAAGGTCTTGCCGCTGTTGTTCTCCTCGACATTGTTCCAACCGTTGACGACCGCTCCCATTAAACTCACCTTGCTGTTGAAAGAGTACTTGGCGCGAACGCCCGCGTGGTAATAGGGAATCGCCCAGGAGAACAGCAAACCGCGCGAGTAGTTCCAGTTGTCCTTAGTTTCGATCACTTCGGCTCCGTTCCAAGTCACGAACTTCCCGACATCTATTTGAAGACCTGAACCTACCGGCGCGAGGTAGCTGCCGTATGCCTGCTGAATGACTTTATAAACCTCGCTCCCACCCGGCTCTGATGCATGCACAAGATCCGTGGCGGGCCCGTAGTCCAGGTCGAGACGGAAGCCGACGCGCGAGTTGAGCGGGTTTGGCTTCTTCTCGATGACGATCTCCGCCAGGTTCAGCGCGAACTGATTAGAGCGTGTATCAAAGTTGCGCAACACATTAACGCGGCCGGCTGGTTTGTTGAAGTTATAGCCGAAATACCCATCGATGAACCCGCTCACTTCGACTTCCTTGAAGAAGTTTAGGATGCCGTGATCATCCGTCTTGCCTGGTGAAGGGGTGGTCGCTTCAGGACTGGCACTCGGCTCTGCCGATGTTTTCTCCTTTGGTTTGTCCACCGTCGCGCTGGCCGTTCGCTGCTGTGTCTCCAGCTTTTCCAAACGCTCCTTCAATTGCTTGATTTCCAACCGCAGCTCAACGTTTTCATCAATCCTGGATGAAGATGGCTGCTGCGCCAAAGCGTTTGTTGAAAGCAGAATCAACGACAAGCACATAACCCAGGAAACAATCATTAGCCAACGGCGCGCCGCAATTGCCGCTCGTCCGACCGCGCGGCCGCGCTTGATTTTTCGCTCGGTTACTTCCAGTAAACTTCTTAGCGTTTCATGCCTGTTAGGCACGCTTGACAAAGAGCATGACATGAGACTACTTTGCCTCCATATCGTCTCGAAAGGGACGATGTCAGTGGCTCACCTGTCTCGCGCCCTACAAAGCCTGGACAGGTGGGCCATGTTCTTATTTTTCGACTATCGCGCCCAGATCATATGATCCGACGCAATGGCCGTACTTCTGTGCGATCTTCTAAAGCGCCGCCTCACCGCGTTCGCCGGTGCGGATGCCTATGACTTCGTCAGTTGGAGCGACGAATATTTTACCGTCGCCAAATTTTCCGGTCCGGGCAGCCTTCTGGATGGCCTCGACGACCGAATCTTCAATATCTTCCGGGATGATTACTTCGATCTTGATCTTTGGAATGAACTCGGTTTGATACTCCGCCCCCCGATAGATCTCTGTGTGCCCTTTCTGGCGACCATAACCCTGAACTTCGCTAACAGTCATCCCGGCCACGTTAACTTCCTGAAGAGCGTTGCGTACGGCATCAAGTAAATGCGGTCGAATGATTGCCTCAATCTTCTTCATCTATGCGGATCTCCTCAATCGCTTTCGACCCAAAAACAACAAGCTGATTTTATCCAACCCTGGCAGAAATCAAGGGCTTGTCTCACTGATACTAAGCTGGGCAACGGGCGCCGTGTTGAGCCTGGCTGGTTCCTCGATAGTCATCCCCTTGGGTCTGGCCACGGGTGAGATCAAGTATTCAGGGTATGCGGAAATGCCGTGCTCATGCAGATCGAGCCCGTGCCTCTCGCCTTCCTCAGAGACCCGCAGTAGTCCGACGCCTTTGATCGCATACATGACCGCCAGCGAAACCGCGAACGTAGCAGCCGTGATGATCAAGCTGCCGACAGCTTGCGCTTTCAGCACTGCTAATCCGCCGCCATAGAAGAGTCCAGCCAGAGGCGCTGAATTGTCAGCCGCTAATGGACCTGTGGCCCCATATTTCCCGCAAGCGAAAAGACCGAGCGACAGCGTTCCCCAGATGCCGCAGAACCCGTGCACGGGAACAGCGCCGATGGGATCGTCTACCCGCAACCATTCCAGCACCTCAACGCCGATGACAACCAACACTCCCGCTACTCCGCCAAGCAGGATGGCCCCAACCGGGCTGACCCAATAGCAGGGACAAGTGATCGCAACCAGTCCGGCCAGGAAGCCGTTCACAGTAAAACTCACATCCCATTTTTTGCTCAGCACATAAGCGTAGGCTAGAGCAGTCAGACCAGCCGCGCAGGCAGCCAGTGTGGTGTTAGCCGCTACGCGTCCGATGCCCTCAAAGTCCATCGCCGAAAGCGTGCTGCCGGGGTTGAATCCGTACCAGCCGAACCAGAGGATCAGGCCGCCCGCTGCGGCTATCGTCAAATCATGAGGCAGCATTGGGCCGCCGCCATCGCGCTTGAATCTCCGGCCGAGACGCGGACCGAGCGCCATCGCGCCGGCGAGTGCGATAAAGCCGCCGATCGTGTGTACGACTGTCGAGCCAGCGAAGTCGTGGAAACCGGTCCCCAGCGATGGCAAGAATTTTCCATCGCTTCCCATCGTGGCCAGGAAGCCGTCCGGTCCCCAGGCCCAGTGGCCGATGATCGGGTAAATGAACCCTGACACCGCGACGCTATAGAGCAGGTCACCGACGAAACTTGTTCGGCCGATCATAGCGCCCGAGGTGATCGTTGAGCAGGTGTCGGCGAAGGCAAACTGAAAAAGCCAAAAAGCCAGGAACGCTACACCCGTCGACTCATAGGTCGCGGGCACGCTTTGCAGAAAGAACCAGTGGTAACCAATAAAGCCGTTGCCGTGGCTGAACATGAAAGCGAAACCGAAAGCGAAGAAGAGAACAGCCAATAGCGTCCAGACCGTGTTAATCGGGTTGACGATATCATTGGCCTTCACTTCGCCATCGGCGGCAAATGCATGCAGGCCAATCAGGTCAGGAAGGAAAGCGACGCCCGCGACCAGCAAAGCAATACCCATCCCTTTCCCGATCAAAAGAAGCCACCCGTAACGCCGCCATTCGCGATCGTGAAGCCGAACACCTAAACGCGAAATTTTCTCTGATAGTGTCAGTCTCTTCTTCATGTGCATTGTCTGCATTCTGCAGGCCCCTCTCTAGAATTACTGTGCTGGCTGTCAACCTCCGCTTGATCGCTGGCGTCTGCCGACTCAACAGCCGCTGAACTTCTCCAGTTGTTCGTGCATCCGCTTCGTGCTTTTGAAAGCGTTGGGGTCTCCTCAACAACACACCTTGAGAGCACCCTGATCAAACTGGCGATATTGAGAATTCACTCAGCTTCGCGCTGCGGACTTAACAAGCTTCGTGCCACGCAGCGCAAAACTCCGCCAGGCGATCGATGATGCTAGTAATGCTTATGGAATATTGATAAGAAAGTCTGGACTGATGAAGCTGGATGTACCACAGGCGCGCGATCCCGAAGACATTTATGTCAGACCTGCCCACGGGCACGACAAACATGTCTTTCCTGACTGTGGTGCGAAGGTTTATTCGAGCGAGTAAATGCCTGGGGCGATTGAAGGCGAGCATTCTGCCTCGCCTCGGGCTAGATGGAAAGCCGATAAGACCTAAGGTCCATCGACCCTGCCGACGATTGTGGGACCTGAGTCACCGTTTCGAGGAGTACTGTTTTCGGTATTGATTTGCCCCAGCGTTAGACTAGTGGACCTTTACCAGGCTTATCCTACAACTTTGTCGGAGAGCGACTTCTAAGGGACAAGTTCGTCTGCTCGTGTGGCGTAGCTAATCAAAGTCGACGAGACGAAAATGCAAAAGCTGCGTCTGCATTTTCGCACTTATGCTCAACGTCAGGAGGGAGTGGAGATGAAGCGCATCAAGACTCCTGGCGGGTTACTGACGATCCTTATTAATCGCAGAGACTACGCAAAAGAGAAACCGAAATTGGCCTACCTCGCTCCGTTCTCGGTGAGACATTCGATGGGCATGTTGTACACTTGGAAGTCACTTCGATGATTCAATCTGCTCGCAGAATCGAAAACTATCACTATGCGATTCGTCATCTGGCGGGCGCCGCTGAAGCCTTAACAAGGGCTGGACGCGAGGTGATTTATCTGAACATCGGTGATCCACAGGTTTATGGTTTCCGCCCTCCTGAACACATCGTCGAACCAGTCATCCGCGCGCTCAAGAATAGCTTCACCGGGTATACACATTCGGCCGGTCTTGGCGAAGCCAGAGAGGCGGTTGCTGGTTATGCGACCCGCTTAGGAGCGTCCACCGGGCCCGACCAGGTGCTTATCACCTCGGGAGCGTCGGAAGCCGCGGACATCCTCCTCACTGCGCTCCTGAATGAAAATGATGAAGTCCTGCTTCCCACTCCGGGCTATCCAATCTATCCAGCGATTCTCAGCAAGCTCGGGGCAGCGGCCCGCTATTACCATCTTGATCCCACAAATGCGTGGCAACCATCGCTTGATGAAATCACTTCGCTGATCAGCAACAGGACGAGAGCACTCCTTTTGATTAACCCCAACAACCCAACCGGTTCAATAACCTCAGACGGGGTAACAAGACAATTGCTGGAGCTGGCTCTCGAACACGATCTACTCGTGATCGCAGACGAGGTGTATCGAGAGCTCTGCTTCGAAGAGTCACCGACTCCTTCGTCCGCGATGGCCGAGCCGATGGGAGTGCCCCTGGTGACGCTTGAGAGTTTGTCAAAAACCCATCTCGTACCCGGATGGCGGACCGGCTGGATGCGCTTCACTCATGCAGACAAGATGCGCGACCTTGTCCAGGCAGTTTATCGCCTCGCCGGCGGGCGGCTCTGTGCGCCCACGCCCACACAATACGCAGTGCGGCCGGCACTCGAAGGCGATCGAACATTCCAGGTGGATTTTATCAGCGAACTCAGAAGGAGACGCGACTTTGCGGTCCAACGTGTCCAAGAGATCAAAGGCCTATCATGTGACCTGCCGCAGGCGGCTTTCTACCTGATGATCAAAGTTGACAACCCTGGCGAGCAAACAGATGAACGCTTCGTGCTGGACTTGCTGGAAGCAACCGGCGTCCTCGTGGTGCATGGATCCGGTTTCGGCGCAGGGCCACGACAAGGCTATTTTCGCATGGTCTACCTGGCAAACGAGGCGACTCTCAAGATTGTTTTCTGCCGGCTTGGTCAATTCCTTGCAGGCTAGTAGGCCCAGGAACTTCTGGACAGTACCGTCATCTCCAAGACTAGCTCTTCAATCAACCTGCGGCAGCTCAGCAACCAAGCTTTGCGAGACGAGCCCAGACTTCGCTCGGGCGGCATCGTCTTCACGGTTCTCTCTGTAGGGTTCCCCGCCCCGGAAACATCGGGGCAGTTCTCAGCCGCTGTTCCGTAAACCCGCAGCGATGCCGTTGATAGTGGCGGCCAGCGCATAATTTAGATTCACGTCTTCTTCACCGTCTCGCTTGCGTTTGAGCAACGCGACCTGAATCAGGCTGAGCGGATCGACGTAAGGATTGCGCAAATGGATCGAGCGCGCCAACACCGGATTTCTTTCGAGCAGCCTGGTCTGCCCGGTCAGACTCAAGACCACACGCTTTGTTCTGTCGAACTCACCGACGATCACGCCGAATATTCGTTCGCGCAGCGTTTCATCGGCGACCAGGCCGGCATACAACCGGGCGATCGACAGATCCGCTTTTGCCAGTCCCATCTCAACGTTCTGGATCAGATCACCGAAGAGCGGAAACTCCTGTACCATCGTTCGCAGTGAGCGCTCTTGCTCTGTTCCGCAGCCCGCGAACCGATCCAGCGCAAAGCCGACACCGAACCACGCAGGCAACACGTGACGGCTTTGCATCCAGCCGAACACCCAGGGAATCGCGCGCAGGTCAGCAAGTCCGTGCTGCCGACCGCGCCGCGCCGGACGCGAGCCGATCCGAGCAAGCTCCAGCTCCCTGAAAGGTGTGGCCTCCTCAAAATAAGACAGCACATCCGGATTATCGGCGATCATCTCTCGATAGAATCCAAACGCATCCCGCGAAAGAGCTTCCATTGTGGCTTCCCATTCGCTTTCGAGATCATGAGGTGGCTCGCTCGATCGCCAAAGAACTTCCAGGCTGGCGGCCACCATCAATTCGAGACTGCGCTCAGCCAGGATCGCATCTGAATACTTCCAGTTCATCACCTCGCCCTGCTCGGTAATCTTGAGCGCGCCACTGAATGCGCCCGCCGGTTGCGCAACTATCGCGTGATGCGTCGGGCCGCCCCCGCGCCCGACAGTTCCGCCCCGCCCGTGAAAAAGCGTTAACTTCACCCCGCATTCCTGAGCGACCAGTTGCAAGGCGCGATGAGCCTTGAAAATCTCCCAGGTGCTGGTCAACATTCCGCCGTCCTTGTTTGAATCTGAATAGCCAAGCATCACCTCTTGTTGCCTTCCCCATGAATCAAGCAGCGGCGCATAATCCGCATTGGTCCAAAGAGCGCGACAGATTGCCGGGCAGTTGCGCAAGTCTTCGATCGATTCGAAAAGGGGCACCGGCATTAAACCCGGATCGGCGTCGTCCGACGCCGCAACACCCACACCACTTAACCCGGCGAGCCAAAGCAGTGACAGAATGTCGCCAGCAGTGCGCGCCCCGCTGATTACGTAACTCCGAATCGCCTGGGGTGGAAAGGTCTGCTTGAGCTCGCTCACCATGCGAAGGGAGTCGAGTAGGCTTGCGGTCTCCCTTGAAGGAGAATCGGGCAAGCTGAGCGTTCGCTCATTACCTGCGCGGGTTCCCTGCAGCACAGCAATTCGAGAAATCTCTTCGCAAGCAAGACTGTGAATGCGCGAGTGTTGCCGGATATCGAGCGCATGCAGATGGAAACCGAACGTCTCAACCTGTCGCAGCAACGGATCAAGTAGCGAACGGGCTAAACGCTCGCCGCCATTTTCCGCGAGGCTTTCGCGCACAATACGCAAATCCGCGGCAAAGTCATCGGCGCCCCGGTACGCATTGCTATTCGCCGGCTCGGACTGGGAACTGGATAACCGGGCCAAAACATAATCGAGGTATTGTCGATAGACCTCCTGAGGCGAGTGTCTTTTCCGGTTGAGGCCGGGAAAAATACTCCGGACATAATCCTCCAGCGAGTGCCGAAGTTCTTCAGAGACTTCAGCCTGAAGCATCGAGGGACTCAGACGCCAAATTAAATCGTCGATCTTCTTAAGGTAGTAATCAAAGATGGTTCTTCGGGCCATCTGCAAGGCATCCCGAGTACACTCGGGCGTGACGTATGGATTGCCGTCGCGGTCTCCACCTATCCAGGAACCAAAGCGAAAGAGGCGCGGTAATTCGTGCGCCCAAAGCTCGACCCCGTAGGCTTCGCGAAAATCATCAGCCAATTCTTCATAGAGGTTTGGCAGCGTTTCAAACAAGACGCCGGGATAGTAGTCGAGTCCCATCTTGATCTCGTCGCGAACAGTCGGACGACGGCGACGCACCTCATCCGTCTGCCACAGGGCCGTAATCTCTGCGGCGATTGCCCGCTCGAGTCTTTCAGCCTCCTTCACAGGAAGCGGAAGGCGATCCAGGTGCTCCAGTACCTCGGCAATGCGTTGCCTCTTGAAGAGCACAGTCCGCCGCGCGACCTCTGTGGGATGGGCCGTGAAAACTACAGTAACCTCCACTTGCCGCAACCATCGCAAAACCTGCTGCTCGGTGATACCCGCAGCTCGCATTCGGCGCAGGGTACCGAGGAATGTGCCTGGCTGAGCCTGTCGCTCGAGGGAAACCTGCGCCGCGCGGCGCCGGCGTTTGCGATGATTTGTCTCAGCGAGGTTCGTCAACTCGAAGTAGATGGCGAAAGCCTTTGCCATCCGGTGCGCGTCAACAATGCCGAGACCGTTGACTATCCGCTGGGCGCGATCCATCAACTGGTCTTCATCGACGGCCTTTTTGTCAGAAGCCTCGCGCCGCGCCCGCGCCTCGCGGTGTTCGATTAGCAACAACCTCAGCTCCTCAACCGCAGTGAAGAATTCGATTCCGACTTGTTCTTTCAGCACCTCTCCAAGCAGACGACCGAGCGAGCGGACGTCGCGACGGAGCGGTGCTTCCTTCAGATCACCGGCTTGGCTTACCAGCTCAGCCAGCCTCGCTGCCTGATCATTAACTTTCCAGAGTGGTTCCCTTTCCGGCATTCCCTTCATTCCTCAATTCTAGAAATCAATAACATAACTCAACAACCTGATGATATCGCGAGCGAGCAATTGTGCGAGTAACAACTACGCTGAATGTAATCGGTGTCGACATAACTGGGCCGGAGCTTTTTCGAGGGTTGATGGCAATTCTCCTCAAGCGGCCTTGGCCTTCTCGCTTTCCTCGGCTGCAGGCCAGGTTAAGAACTAGATGGGGCTAAGAGGGTGGCGGGACGTGTTGATATGAAGTCAGCCGAAGCGATACTTTGACAACCGCCGACCGATAAATACTGGCTCATATCGTTTCGTAAGACCAGGTGATGCCGTCTCCAACGTTTTTAAGATGCGTATTCCAGGGTTCGGGCGCGTTTCTCGGAGTGTTAGCTATTCCGTGTAGCGGTATTTCGGACGCATACACCTGGAATGCGAAATGTGCCGTTAACACCTTGTGAACCCAGGTTAATCGAGGCTCGCGACGGGAACGTTTGCTACGTCCAGTAGGTGCGGTCGAGAGAGCGATAGTGGACGGCTTCGGCGACGTGGGTGGAATTGATTTCGTCGGAGTCTTCGAGATCCGCAATCGTACGGCTGACTTTCAGAATTCTATCGTACGCACGAGCCGACAGACCAAGCCGCGCCATCGCGCGCTCAAGCATTGTCTCGCTTTCAGAGTCGATGCGGCAGTAACGTCGAATCAAACGTGGCGTCATTTCAGCGTTTGAGAAGATTTCCTCGGGCGCTAATCGCTCCCGCTGTCGCTCGCGCGCCTTGATCACCCGTTGGCGAATTGAGGCGGAGCTTTCCGCGCCGGGCGGGGTATCTCCTGTTAGTTCTCTGAACTTTACTGCGGGCACGTCGATGTGAATGTCGATGCGATCGAGCAAGGGTCCTGAAATGCGGCCTACATAGCGTTGAATCTGCAGGGGTGAACAGCGGCATTCGCGCGTGGGATCGTTCCAGAAGCCGCAGGGGCAAGCATTCATAGCGGCGGCAAGCATGAAAGAAGCTGGGAACGTGAGCGACATTGCCGCGCGACTGATGGTGACCTTCTGATCCTCAAGCGGCTGCCGCAAAACCTCCAGGACACTGCGATCGAATTCTGGTAACTCATCGAGAAACAGTACGCCCTGATGCGCCAGTGAGACTTCGCCTGGACGCGGGACAGCACCGCCGCCAATTAGACCGGCGTCACTGATAGTGTGATGCGGAGAGCGGAAAGGCCGCTCAGTGACCAGGCCCGCGCGTCCCGTCAGTCCGGCCACGGAATGAATCTTGGTCAACTCGAGCGCAGCCTCGAATTCCAACGGCGGCAGGATTGTCGGAAGACGCTTTGCCAGCATTGTCTTGCCCGAACCCGGCGGACCGATCAGTAAGATGTTATGGCCGCCCGCCGTTGCAACTTCCAGCGCGCGCTTGGCTGCCTGCTGGCCGCGCACTTCGCGAAAATCGACACTGTAACGTTCGTCCCGGATTAAAATATGAGACGGGTCGACGCGAATCGGTTCCGGCGGCGTCTCGGAACGAATCGCCGCGATCAACTCGACGGCACTTCTCAAATCGGTGACGGCGTAAACGTTCACACCCGAGACAACCGCTGCTTCCTTCGCATTTTCATCCGGTAACAGCAGATGCTTGGTTTGCGATTGCCGCGCGCGCAAAGCGATCGGCAACGCGCCCCGAATTGGCCGCACGCGTCCATCGAGTGACAACTCGCCCACTGCCAGCATGTCGGTCAGGTGTTCTGCATTGCCGAGGTCGCCATTAGCGCCTAGAATCCCGAGAGCGATCGGTAAATCAAAGCTCGCACCTTCCTTGCGCACGTCGGCGGGCGCCAAATTGATCGTGGTCTTGTGAAAAGGAAAGAAAAACGCGCTGTTATTAATCGCCGCGCGAATCCGCTCGCGCGACTCGCGCACCGCCAGGTCTGGGAGGCCTACGATGATTACTGAAGACGGCTGATCGGTTTCACCGCGCACGGGAGTCAGATCGACTTCGATGTCCACCAGATCGGCATCGACGCCATAGACCGCGGCGCTTTGAGTGCGGAAGAGCATGGGAGTCAAGGTAGCATAGAACTTTAGTCTGTGACTCGCTCGTAATGATCCTGTCAGTTCAAACAGAACATAGCTAAGAATATATGCTACTTAGAAAAACAAAGCGCGCCTCTCGATGAAAAGAAAGCGCGCTCGCTATTTTACGGCGCCCGACCAAAAGCGAACGCCTCGATTGCTTTGAGTTATCGCCGGCGACTCTTGCTGGCCTGTGTGTTACCTGCACCGGCGCTGGGCAATTTGATTTCCTGACCAGCCTGCAATTCTACGTTTGGGGCGATGCCATTTAGCCGCGCAAGCTCGTCCACAGATAACTTGTGCGATTCAGCGATCCTGGCGATTGTGTCACCCTTACGCGCTCGAACCGTGGTTAGGCCCGAATTCGCGTTTGCGTCGGCCGTGTTCGGAGTTGCTCGTCGCCAGTTCGTCAAGCGAACATTGTTATTCGGCACTACAAGTTTGTTTGTCGACTTAAGATCAACTCCCGGGTTCATCGCTTGTAACGTTGCCACGCTGACACCCGTGCGATTGGCGACCGATTGCAAATCTTCGCCGGGTACGACTGAAATCACACGCGCTGAGTCGCGGTGATCGACTGGAACCCGCTTCAGCAGGGCGGTGACCTCTTTTCCTTTACCTGGGGGCACGCGCACCAAATAAGACTCGCCCCGCGGCGTTGTGTCGCGTTTTAACTCCGGATTCAAGCTTTGGAGGTACTCTACGCTGGTGTTAGTCGCATCCGCGATCAGTCGGAGGCTTGTCGCCGACGAGACGCCGACAGAGTCAAAGCTAAGCGGCGCCTCTGGACGAACGCCATGGAAGCCGTACTTCTCTGGATTTTTTGCGATTAGGATGACTGCCAGAATATTTGGAACATAGTTTTGAGTTTGTTGAGAGATATACGGATAGATCTTCCAGTAATTCGCCGCACCGGCGCGCGAGATAGCGCGATCGACATTCAGCGCTCCCGTGTTGTAAGCAGCCATGGCCAGCAACCAATCACCGTTGTAGCGTTTAGCCAGATCCTTCAGATATTGCGCGGACGCGTAGGTTGGTTTCTCAATACCATTCCGCTCGTCGACCCAGGCAGTTTGTCGCATTCCATACTGCGTACCCGTGCTGCGTACGAACTGCCACAATCCGGAAGCGGCTGCATACGAGACAGCCCTCGGTTGCCATGCACTTTCAACCTGGCCCAGCCAAGTCAAATCCTCGGGCACGCCCGTCCTGCGGAAAGCCTCGCGCGCGATCTTCATGTAGCGGCCCGAACGACGCAGACCGGCTTCCATGGTCGAGCGTCCACGTCCCTGATAGTAGTTGATGAACTGCTGAATTAGCGGATTGGCCGTGAAGTTGAAATCGAGGGCGTTCTTAGCTTCTTCCAGTTTCGCTAGCTGCGAATCGGAAACCTTTTTCTCGTCTTGCGTGAGAACCAGCTTGCTCAACGGATCCAAGGGTGATGGTTCAAAGCCCTGCTGACGAAAACCGATCTGTTTCGGCGCCTGCGCCTTCGCCACCTCAACGGTTTCAGCTTTCGGATTCGCCGGCGCTTGCGCCACCACCGGAGTCGCGTTCTGTTGCGGCGTCACCTGTTGAATCAGCGGCACTTCTTCGCGGTAGATCTTTTCGACGAGTTCGAGATAATAAGTCTGAAGTCGTTGATTAGCACGCACGTCCAGGCCCGACATCAGAATCTCATCAACTGCTTTGTCGAACTCGTCGCGCGCCTGCTCCCGCTTGTCATCTTCGAGGTTCAGCTTGCCTTTACGAAAATGATCGCTGGCCCGCTCGATCACTTGATCGACGCGCCCATCAGTCTTCTGAACTTCATTTGGGATCTCGCGGGCGGAAGAGCCGCCGGGAATCTGGGCTTGAATGATTGCGGGAAAGAAAAGGGCTGCGGCAAGCGTTGCCGCTAAACTAAGGGGGTTACGGGTCATCAATCGTTATTCTCCTCTTGGTAAAGCTTTGGGCGAATCCACGACTGCGACTTCCACCTGAGTCGCGCCGGCGGCATTCACTACTAAAACAGTGCGGAACCGGGAAAAGTTCCCGATTTCCTGGCCAACACCAGGCAGCCGGAGGCTATCACACGTGCCTGGGGGTGTCAAACTAAAGTCACAGTCCATGACGGGCGCTTAGCAGAACTTCGCAAAAGCCCCAATAACTTCGAAAAATTCACGCCCTAAAGGTTCGTCAAGAGTACCACCGCGATTACCGGTGGCATCAGAATCAAGAGCAACAAAAGGAGCCAAAGTAGCACCCGCTTTAGGCCTGAACTCTTTGCTTCACTCTCGGCCACAATCAATGACTTCGGCTAGCCGCCGCCTGAGGCAAGCGCGCAGGACGCGGTTCGGGCGTCAGTATTGGCGCTACTTTATCTTTCAAAGCCTCACGGAGAACCTGCCTCATGTTATCTACAAAAACAAGCCGAATGTCTTTAAGCGGCTCCTTAGGCACTTCCTCGAGATCGCGGCGATTTCGCGCAGGCAGAATAATCTTGGTAACTCGGGCCCGCCGTGCCGCCAGGACCTTCTCCTTGATGCCCCCGACAGGTAGCACGTTGCCGCGCAGGGTTATCTCCCCCGTCATTGCTACGTCCTTGCGCACCGGTCTTTGCGACAGCGCCGAAATCAGGGCGCTGGCCAACGTAATCCCGGCCGATGGGCCGTCCTTGGGAATCGCGCCCTCGGGAATGTGAATGTGCACGTCGTAATTGCTGAAATCCTCAGGATCAATCTGAAGTTCTTTGGCGCGCGACTTCGCATAGGAATAGGCCGCCTGCGCGGACTCTCGCATCACCTCGCCTAGTTGTCCTGTGAGGACCAGGGCGCCTTTGCCTTTCATGCTGAGAGCCTCGACAAAAAGCACATCGCCCCCAACGGCTGTCCACGCCAGTCCGGTAGCCACGCCGATTTGATCTTTCTTCAGGACTTCCTCGGGAATTACCTTGGGCGCTCCCAGGAAGTCGTCCAGATTCTTCAAGGAAACGCGTACCGGACCTTTCTGGCCTTCGCCAATGCGGCGCGCGACCTTGCGGCAGATCGAGCCGATTTCGCGCTCTAATTGTCGCAGGCCGGCTTCTTGTGTGTAGCGCTGGATCATCGCGGCGAGCGCCGTCCGCGAAATATTCAAATCGCGCGCGATAATGCCGTTCTCTTCCATTTGCTTTGGCAATAGGTGACGGCGCGCAATTTCCAGCTTCTCTTCCTCGGTGTAACCGGCCAAACGAATCACTTCCATGCGATCGCGCAACGCGGACTGGACGGTATCGAGCACGTTCGCGGTCGTCATAAAGATGACGTTAGAAAGATCGAACGTCACATTGAGATAGTTATCGCGGAAACTGTTGTTCTGTTCCGGGTCGAGGACTTCGAGCAGTGCCGATGACGGGTCGCCGCGAAAATCCGCCCCGACCTTATCGATCTCGTCAAGCATGATCAGCGGATTATTTGTGCCCGCCTGCTGGATCGCTTGAATGATACGGCCGGGCATCGCGCCGACATAAGTACGTCGATGGCCGCGAATCTCTGCCTCATCATGAACGCCGCCAAGGCTCAGCCGCATAAACTTCCGGCCCAACGCCCGCGCTATCGAACGGCCGAGACTCGTTTTGCCAACGCCCGGAGGACCAACCAGACAAAGAATTGGCCCTTTAGGCTTCTCCTTTAGTTTGCGCACGGCCAGGGCTTCAATGATGCGCTCTTTCACTTTTTCCAGACCGTAGTGATCCTCATTCAGAATCCGTTCGGCCTTGTGCAAATCGAGATTGTCCTTCGAAGACTTTGACCACGGTAGATCGGAAATTATTTCGAGCCAGTTGCGCAGAGTCGCCGTCTCGGCGGCATCTGGATGCATGCGTTCGAGTTTTTTTAATTGCCGCAGCGTTTCGTCTTCCGCGGGCTTTGGCATCTTCGCCGCTTCGATCTTTTCGCGGAATTGCTGAATTTCTTCGATGAGCTCGTTGCCTTCGCCAAGCTCTGTTTGAATGGCCTTCATTTGCTGCCGCAGATAAAACTCCCGCTGGGACCGATCGATGTCTGCACGCGCCTGGGTATTGATTTCCTGCTGCACGGTGAGCACTTCGATTTCTTTATTTAGCAGTTCGTTGACACGTCGCAGCCGCGCCGTCGTGTCCGCGATCTCCAGGACAGATTGCGCATCCTCGACTTTCAATTCCAGGTTGGACGCGGAAAGATCGGACAAACGTCCCGCGTCATCCAGGTTGGCAACGATCGCCATAACTTCCGGAGAAATACTTTTGCCGAGGTTGGCCGCCTTTTCCATCGAAGCGCGCACGTTGCGCATGAGCGCTTCCACTTCCAGAGAACGTTCAGGCGCCATGATTTCCTGCATCGGTTGCACTCGCGCATGCAGGCTCTCACCGGAAACATCAACGCTTTCGACCTGCGCTCGAGATATTCCCTGGACCAGGATGCGAATGCGGCCGTCGGGAAGCTTCAGCATTCTCATAATCACGGCGACGGTGCCGACTTTGTAGAGATCGTCCTGCTGAGGTTCTTCCTTATCGAGATCTTTCTGGCATGCCAGAAGGATCATCCGGTGCTCGCCCAGCGCTTCATCCACCGCGCGGATTGATCGCTCGCGCGAGACAAATAGCGGCACAATCATGAATGGATAGATAACAATGTCTCGCAGTGGTAACAGCGGCAGCTCATCGGGAATCTGCAACTGCGGCTCAGCTTCTGCTGGCTCCAGGGCTGCTGCCGTGATGGTGTCAATCGGCTTATCTGTCATAGTTTTAATCCGTTTCGACAATAGGAATCTTGAATTCTGACCCGCGGCGATCCTTTATCTTCGGCAAATAGATCAAAAGCACGCCCTGCGACAACTCAGCCTTCGCGTCCTTGACGCTGATCGTCCAGCGCAAAGGAACCGCCCGATTGAAATGGCCATAACTGCGCTCCGAACATAAATGCGAAATAATTCGCTTGCGAGCATCTCTCTTTTTCTTCTCGCCGTAGATCCGCAATTTGTTACCGTTCAATCCAATCTTAATCTGGCTGGCGGCGACGCCGGGTAATTCGATGCGAAGGCAAATGGCATCGGCTGTCTCGCAAACATCGACCGGCGGCACCCAAGCGCCCGGAGCCTCAGCCATCTGTGCGTCGGCTGCTTCCTGCAGGACTGTGAAAAGCTGGCCGACGCGCTCGGTCAACCGCTTCAACTCGATTCGCTCGAGACCTGCTGGGCCGACGCTCCTGACCATTAGACATTTCTCCGTCGCGCAATATGCCAACGACGCACGGCGACCAGCGACCAAACGGCTTCAATCAAACCAAAGGGCCATGCTCCCTGAAGAAATCCGTAAAGGGAGCCAAGCGCACACGCAAACGCGAATCCCAGGATAAACCCGCGGTTGCGATCTTCGAATGTATAACAGACAAGCATCGCGGCGACGGCGATTAATCCAAATAGGTTAAGCACAAATGCCCAATGTCAAATCTAGACTCGCTTGGCAATACCGCCTGAGCGGGCGCGCACCAGGTTTTTCAGTTCATTCATGAATTCTGAAACGTCTTCGAACTCTAGATAAACGGACGCAAAACGGACGTAAGCGACTTTGTCTAATTCTTTCAGGCGCCGCATGATCACTTCACCGATCTTACTGGTGGGCCGTTCACGCTCGGCAGATTCCTGGACATATTTCTCGACCGCGTTAACAATGTTGTCGAGTTTAGCCGACGGCACCGGACGTTTCTCGCACGCGCGCAACAAACCAGCCATAACCTTGCTGCGATCAAATGTCTCGCGCCGCCCGTCTTTTTTGACTACCATGTACGGGATTTCGTCGATGCGTTCGTAAGACGTAAAGCGCCGTTCACACTTCAAACATTCACGTCTCCGCCGAATGGCGTCACCATCGCGCGACTCGCGCGAATCAACTACTTTGTCTTCCAGAAAACCGCAAAAGGGGCACTTCATAACTTTCTATCCTCACTCTTGATGTTCTTCCCGTTTGTTCTTGGCTATCCTCATCCACCTTGAGCCAAAGCGACCTTTTCATCCTCCACGGCGTGCTCAACCGCCTCGGCCGAGATCAGAGACCGCAATTGGCCGACGTTGATCTCGCCGCGCAAAAAATAGAACAGACCAAAAATCGCTGCGGGTGCAAAATCCACTAAATGCAAAATGATTGCTACGGCGGCCGCCTGGTCTCTCTGCACGCCCAGCACTACCAGTGCCGCTCCCGTCGCAGCGTGAAACGCGCCGGCGCCGCCCCCCGGCGTGGGCACGACCGAGCCCACCATCGACCAGCCTAGCACGAATAAGATCTGGCTGATGCCGAACGGCAAGCCGAAGGCGCGGCACACAAAAAGATTCCCCAGGGCAACGGAAAACCAGAGTAAGAAAGTCCAAGCGAGACTGATCGCCAATTGCCGGACATTGGACAGCACACTCAAGGCGGTAGCAAGTTGCTCCAGCGTGCTCAAGACGGCCCGCTTTATTCTGGCGGCCATCCGCCCGCGCTCGCCGATCTTAGAATCAAGCCAATCTATAACGCTCTTCGAGCGACGCTTGAACCAAATCAACAGTACGATTCCGGCAGCGAGCAAAATGACGAGGACCAAACCAGCCGCGCGGGTTCGGCTAAGGTCTTCGGCTGAACCTGTGGCCGGCTTCAGCCATAACAAGTTGAGCGCGAAAATGGAGACTACCGTCATCGTGTCGTACAAACGTTCGATCATGATAGTAACGAACGACGCTGCCGGACGGACTCGCTTGTCACGCAACGGGAGTACGACCGGCCTCACAATTTCGCCGGCGCGGCCGATCAACAAGACCGCCCCAAATCCAACTGTAGTCGCTACCCATACTTCGCGAAGACTCGCTTTAGTGAGAGGAGTAAGAAAAGCTTGCCAGCGGATCGCGCGCCAAAGGTAACCCGCCAAAACAACCACAGCACCTAGAGCGATTAACCGCCAGTCTGAGCTTTGTACCGACAGTTTGACCTGTCGCCAATCGAGTTTGCGACCGAACCACCAAATAATGAAGACCGCCAGCAAAAGCAGCGCGGCGAATTCCAGATACTTGCGATATTTTCCCAAAGGCGTCTCAGAAATGATTAGGGGAACCAACTTGACTTAACCCGTAACGCAACCACAAGATACAGTGTGGCTGAGCAAGCCTACAACAGTCTAATGTTGCGCGCAAGAAAGCGCTGGTCCTCGGTACGCAGGCCTCCGGCCTGCCAGCACGCCGGAGGCGTGCGTACCCAAACCGGGAACTTTGTTTTCCAAGCTGACGTAAGACGGTCGTGTTCGGGCAATCACGCCTGACATATTCCGGAACGCGCGACAATCGGAGAAGCATAAGTGGGAGCCGTCAGAAGCTTGGCTACCAATGAAGGCGCGGAATTGGTAAGGAGGTGCCGTGCGGGCGACGGCGCTGCCTGGGAAGAGATTGTCCAGAGTTACTCGCGCCGCATCTACAATCTCGCGTATCGCTTCACGTCCCGCGCCGATAGCGCCGAAGATCTCACTCAAGAAGTTTTCATTCGAGTCTGTAAATCGCTCGACCAATACAATCCGAAACAGGGCGATCTACAGAACTGGCTGATGCGCCTGGCTCGAAATCTGATCATCGACGACTATCGCAAGCGACAGCGCGCTCCGCAGGACGAAGCCGCGGACGATTTAGAAAAACATCAGTACCATCTGCGCGCCGCGGGCGGCACCGTCCAACGAGAGATCGAGCGCCGTGAGTTGGGCGTCCAGGTGCAGGCCGGAATTGATAAGCTCTCGCCCGATTTGCGCACCTGTGTCATCCTGCGCGACATCGAAGAGTTGAGTTATCAGGAGATTGTTGACTTGCTCAAAATTCCTGAAGGCACGGTCAAATCGAGAATCAATCGGGGACGAATCGAACTTGCGAAGATTTTACGTCGTATGCGAGTAGTGGAGGCGTGAGAGCAGTAGGCAGACGGCAGTAGGCAGGAAGCGGAAAGAAGGTCTGAGATCTCAGATCTGGAAATTAGAGATGTGAAAAAGATGCTTTGTCACGAATTTGAAGATCGGTTAACAGACTACCTCGACGGCACGCTGGAAGTGCACGCGAATAGAGAATTCGCGGAGCATGCCATGCGCTGTCCTGTTTGCCATGATCTTCTATCCGAAGTGAAAAATGCTTTGCTTGCGTGTTCGGCATCCGAGGCTCCAGTTCCGGACGCTGCCCTGGAAGCCCGCATTCTGCTGCAGACAATGCCCGAAACAGCAATCTCCTGTGCGGATTTCGAAGCGCATCTTACCGATTATCTCGATGGTTTTTTGCTGGCTCCGCTCTATCACCGCTGGGAGAGACATGCGGCTCTGTGTCCAAGTTGCAGCGAGCTTCCGGGCGACGTGGTAAGGGCGATCGGTGCTTGCTATACCTCCAAGCAGGATGAACTGCCAGTACCCGCGGGACTCGAAAGGCGAATCTTGCAAAGCACCATCGGCAATGTTCTGCCACAGGAAGTCCGTGCCCCTTTTGGCGCTCGCTTGATCGAGTGGCTGCGCGGTGCTTTGGATCCGATCGTCTCGCCACAATTGGCGTCAGTTGCCACGATGTTACTCGTCTCTGTATTCGTGTTGACGAATACTGTTTCGACTGACGGTTCAGTTAGCGGAATCTATCATGCCAGTTTGCGTTTGGCTGAGCGCACCGCCGGAAACGCCTCGAAGAGTTCAGCGCTCCCCGATGGGATGAGGAAGTTGGCCGACAGCGTGAACGATCTGATTGATGGCGGATCGGAAAAAGGAAATGACACGAACAAGAATCAGAATTCATCGAATCAAAACGGAGCGCCGCAGAGTTCGCAGAGCAAGCCAAAAGGCGGCTCAGAGCAAAAAGATCGCTGAGAGAATGTCTGACAAATTTCAGTTTGTCGTTCGCTCTCTGCGACGACAAGAGGCGACAAACTGAAGTTTGTCGGACATAAATAGGCTAATGAACTGCAATTATCACCAAAAGAATGCGGCTACCGTGCAGTGCAGCCAATGCGCGCGGCCGCTTTGCCTCGCCTGCGACCATCGCATTCGCGGATTCCCTTTCTGCCAGGACTGTATCGTCGCCGGCGTCGAGATGCTGCGCTATCAGCAATCGCGCACCGCGGACGCTCACGTTATTCGTCGCAAGACTTCGCCTTTCGTGGCCACGTTGCTTTCGTTCTTCGTTCCGGGATTAGGCGCGGCCTATAACGGCCAAACTTCTAAGGCGATCGTTCATTTCGCCATCTTTGCCAGCTTCTTTCAAATGGCGGTCGTTACCGACGGCACGGCTTTCTTTGCTCTGGGAGTATTCGGCACCTGGTTATTTGCTGCGGTCGATGCGTGTCGCACGGCGCAATTGATGCGCGCCGGCTTGGCGCCGGACGCCGAAGAAGACGCGATTACACGCCAGCTCTACGGTAACCCCGTCGCCTGGGGCGTCACCCTTCTCGCTTTGGGAGCGGTATTTCTGGCGCACACGCTTTTAGGCTTGCAATTTCCCGCGCGCCGGACTCTGCCGGTAGCTCTGGTTGTTTTGGGTGCGTACATGTTATTCGATTATTTGAAGCGAAGGCGCCGCCGCGAAGAGTTGCGCGGCTTCGACGTGAACAACCCGCCGCCCTCCGTAGTTACGACCTGGACGGGCGCGGCGAGATTTGGGACCGGGGATTTTCCGACGCAAGTCAGTCGACGCCAGCTCAACTCGGCACGATTCAAATAGGCGTGATACCACTCAGTCACTGAGGTATTTATGGCAATTCTAACAGCTCTGGGTCGCGGCGGCGCGGTTATCGCGCTCGTTCTTCTGATCGTGGCCTTACTCAAGCAGTTGATCACAATGGTCGGCTTCCTGCTGGCGCTCGTCAAGTTTGCTATCATCATCGTGTTCGTGGCTCTTATTGTAATGATTGCTCTCGCAATTTTCCGCGACCGCTCGCGTCGTAAACATGAGGCTGAGGATGCTTAACGATTAATCGACGGGCCATAATTGTGCATTTTTTCCATCGTCCCACGTCAATCTATACGACCAATTCGTCTCATTAGTCGGTAGGAGTGACTCCTGAAGCACTTGTCAGCGCCAACCCAAAACCCCCGCAGTTCTTAGGCTTGAACCGGGCAGACTTAGCAAAAGCGCAAAGACAAAAGGAGCGAGAAAGCATGATTGCTTCCTCGCTCCATTAATCGGTTGAGACCAAACCGTTCAGCAGGAGAACCGTGTCTCTGTTTACAGCCTGCTGCCTTCAACCTTTTAGTAGTCCATGTCACCGCCCGGCATTGGTGGGGCAGCTTTCTTCTTGTCTTCCGGAAGCTCTGCGATCACCGCTTCAGTCGTGAGCAACAGACTCGCAATCGAGGCTGCGTTCTGCAAAGCGGTTCGCGTGACTTTCGTCGGATCGATCACGCCTTGCTTGACCAGGTCCCCATACGCCTCGGTCGCGGCATTAAAGCCAAAGTTCACGTTCTTGTCGGCGCGAACCTTTTCCACGACGATCGAGCCTTCGTGGCCGGCGTTGTTGACAATCTGACGCAGCGGCTCTTCCAAAGCCCGTCGCACGATCTGCACTCCGATGCGTTCATCATCGTCGTCGAGTTTGAAGTCGTCGAGCGCCTTCTGGCCGCGCAACAATGCTACGCCGCCGCCAGGCACGATGCCTTCTTCGACGGCTGCGCGCGTGGCGTGCATCGCGTCTTCGACGCGGGCTTTCTTTTCCTTCAATTCGGTCTCAGTTGCCGCGCCGACTTTGATCACCGCGACGCCACCAACTAGTTTAGCCAGACGCTCCTGCAACTTCTCGCGATCGTAATCGGAAGTTGTTTCTTCGATCTGCGCGCGAATCTGCTTGACACGGCCTTCGATGTCCGCCGGCTTGCCGGCGCCTTCGATGATCGTCGTGTTGTCCTTATCGACGACTACTCTCTTGGCGCGACCGAGATCCTCGATCTTGATGTTCTCCAGCTTGATGCCCAGGTCTTCGCTGATTGCTTTGCCTCTGGTTAGGATCGCGAGGTCTTGCAGCATCGCTTTGCGACGATCGCCAAAGCCAGGCGCCTTCACGGCGCAAGCGTTCAGCGTGCCACGCAACTTGTTGACTACCAACGTCGCCAACGCCTCGCCTTCCACATCTTCCGCGATGATCAGCAGCGGCTTGCCTTCGCGCGCCACCGTTTCCAACAGCGGTAACAGATCGCGCAGCGCGGTAATCTTCTTTTCGTGAATTAAGATCATCGCGTCTTCCAGCACAGCTTCCATGCGATCCGCGTTCGTGACGAAATAGGGCGAGAGATAGCCGCGATCGAACTGCATGCCTTCGACGACTTCCAGCTCAGTCTGCATTGTCTTGGCTTCTTCTACCGTGATGACGCCATCCTTGCCGACTTTGTTCATCGCTTCGGCGATCAATTCACCGATGGTGCGATCGCCGTTGGCAGAAATCGTGCCTACTTGCGCAATCGCGTCGCCCTTCACCGGCTTCGACATGTTCTTAATCTCTTCGACGACGCGCTCCGTCGCTTTTTGAATCCCGCGCTGAAGGGCCATGGGATTCGCACCGGCGGCAACTGTCTTCAAACCTTCGCGAACGATCGCTTGCGCCAGCACCGTTGCCGTTGTGGTCCCGTCACCAGCAACATCGGAAGTTTTCGATGCGACCTCGCGCACCATCTGCGCGCCGATATTTTCCAGCTTGTCCTCAAGTTCGATCTCTTTCGCCACGGTCACGCCATCTTTCGTGATCGTCGGTGAGCCAAATTTCTTGTCGAGTACTACGTTGCGGCCTTTCGGGCCGAGCGTTACTTTCACTGCGTCGGCGAGCTTGTTCACGCCATCCAAAATTCCGTGGCGCGATTTCTCACCATGAACTACCATCTTTGCTGCCATTTTTCTTCAAGCCTCCTGAAATCGATTTATCTGCGCCCTCCCTCGCGGTCCGGCTCCTGCCGTTATTTTCCGGCCGATTTTGCTTTCGCGGTCGTCCTGAAGACTCCGAGAATTTCATCCTCGCGCATGATGAGATACTCCTCATCATCAATCTTCACTTCTGAGCCGCTGTACTTACCGAACAGCACGCGGTCGCCGGCCTTAACATCCAAAGGCTGGCGTGTGCCGTCTTCCCGAAACTTGCCCTCACCCGCGGCAATGACCTCGCCTTGCTGCGGTTTTTCCCTGGCCGTGTCGGGAATAATGATGCCACCGCGAATCTGCTCCTCTTCATCGAGCCGCTTGATGATCACGCGGTCGTGTAACGGACGAATCGTTGTCGCCATAACTTACTTTTTCCTCCTGAATATTCGTTTTTTTCAAGAACCAGAGTGATTTTGAAGACGAATTCTAGCAGAAAAGTTTTGAGAGTGCTAATGCGGGCGATGAAAATTTCTGCTTCGCTTGGATGGCGGCCTGCCCGCCGCCTTGCGCGAGTGCCAGCGCGGGAGACAAGTACCCGGTCCAAAACAAATCTGTCACGTTAAGCGACAGCCGATTTCTCATTTCGCCTGGCGATTGCGTAGAGAATGGTCTTGATCTGAAAAGGTGTCAGGTTTGGCCGCGCTTCCAGCATGAGCGCGACGATCCCGGTGATATAAGGACAGGCGAAACTATTGCCGGTCAATTGACGATAACCCCCGCCTGGCCAGGTCGTCTCGACTTGCACTCCCGGCGCGACGAGTTCAATGACTTCTCCGTATTGATAACCGAAATTAAAGGGCTCACCGCCTGCTCTTTTTACTACTGATATCAACGACGAGGAAAAAATAGATGGAGAACTTGCCTGCGGGAGATTGTTAGCCGCGGCTACCAGGATGACACGCTCGCGATAAGCGCGATCCAACAACTCGTGCAGCGGTCCCCAAAAATCTCGCTTCGTCGTTCCCAGAGACAGGTTGACAACTTGCATCTTCTGCTTGATGGCGTGGTCAACTCCCATCAGAAACATCTCGCCTGAGCCGGAAGCATTCGGTCCCAGAACCTTAACGCTATAGAGTTCAACTTCAGGCGCGATGCTCGTAATAATGCCGGCGCAGGCAGTGCCGTGTCCTGCCTGATCGCCCGACGTCGAAGGCTTGAACAAAATCTGGCCGCCTTCCGGCACCGCTTCGACAGATTCCTTGACCTTGCCTTTGAGCGCTGGGTGTTCAGTATCGACGCCGCTATCGACTACGGCGACGCGCACGCCGCGTCCCGTGCGCCCCTTCCAAAGCGCGTCCGGCAGGATGCCAGCCCACAAGTCATCATTCAGGTCAGTAGGATCAAGGGCAGCTTCAGACTGCGCCATGTGTGGAATCTCCTTATGCTCCGGTTAGAATTCCGGACTTGTCTGCCCGCGTCACTACCGCCGCAGCGGGCTCAATGTAAACGGCTTCAGAAGTTGAAATAGCTTGAACTCGAGGCGGATCGCCTTTCGGCAAAGCGCGCAATGGTTTCCAGTAAGTCACGACACATTTCGCGTTCAGCCTCGCCACGCGACACAATTTCGGTCAGACAGATCGTAAGCGTCAACAACTCACGATGTTCCGGCGGGGCGTCGACGCTCTCTAACCATTCGCGCAAATCGCTTCTCATTTCGCTGGAGCTGGACGTGGTCTTGACTGCCCGATCGAAGACAGATTCGACCAGTACTGCCAATTCGTACGCATCAACCAGGCGCGCGATAGCGTCTGCAAAACGCGCAGCGCGATCCATTTCCTCGGGCGTGAAAGGAGGATACGGCGGGTCCCCAGGACGATTCACGAATTCCAGCACTCCGATGGTCTCGTTTCGCGTTCGTAAAGGAGTTGCCAGCAGCGTGACCGTCTTAAAGCCAGTCTTCTCGTCCGCATGGGACCAAAACGATCCCTCCTCGCTAACGTCATTCACGGCCATCGGCTGTCCGCTGGAAACAACCAGACCCGCAATTCCCTTTCCTGGTGGTATCCGAATCTTTAACAGCTCTTCCTCCAATTCACTTACCGCGACGAGGAACTTCAGTCCACCTTCATTGCCATCCCGTATCAGCACCGACGCGTCCGCCGATCCGACAGACTGGGCGGCCACGCCCAGCAGATCATCGACGGCCCGCTTGAGCGGCTCAGACAACGAACGCGAAACGTCAATCGCATTGATCGCTTCACGCATTGCCGCCGAATATGTCTCTTCACCAGCAGCCGCGTCCTGATTCAGTTCTGTATTCTTATTATCGGACATGACGAATCCTTACTTTTGTTAAGAATCAGATTTGGCGCCACGCTCAAGCCGGAGAATTCTTCGTCCACGCCTATCCAATGATCTATTCAACCAGAAATTGCGAACACGCATTATACCTTCGGGATGGATTTCCGCAACGAGCAAGCGACAGACAGGTTTCGGTGACAGGATGTTCTAAACGAAGACGCCAGTCTCAGAGCATGCATTACCAAAACACCTTGCGCCGGTTTTGACTGCTGCCTTTGAGGACGGTAGCATGTCGGTTCCTTTTTACTCTGAGACAGCATTCGTAAATTAGAATATGAGTTCAACCACACCCTCAGCTACCGAACCTTCAACCCCTGGCCGATTGCCGTCTCAACTCGAGTCAGTTCTCAACCAGGCTCATCGTTTTCAGCAGAATGGCGAAATGGATCAAGCGGTGTCGACTCTCGAATCCGCACTCCATGAAGCGCGAGAGAACTCTGACGAGAGCGGCGCCAAAACGCGTTTCGTACTGGCGATGATGCTGCCGCAGTATTACCTGACCTCAGGCGCTGTCGATAAAGGCGTCGAGATGTTGGATGCGGAGGTTTCCTTCGCCAGCGAGAGATTGAAGGCAATTAAGACAACGGGCACGACGGAGCAGAAACAATATGCCAATCGTGTATTCGTGGAGTTAAAGGATTATCGAACGCGGCTGAAGTTGCTCGGCCAGCCCGCGCCCGAAATCGAAGTGAAGGAGTGGATCAAAGGGGACCCTGCGACCCTCGCGAGTCTACGAGGGCAAGTCGTCCTACTCGAGTTCTGGGCGACCTGGTGCAAACCATGCGAACAGATGTTCCCGAAGCTTAATCAACTTCATGATGAGTACGGTGCGCGCGGTCTGAACGTCATCGCGCTCACGCGCCATTATCTCGCCTATCGCGGCACGTCTGAAGCGCAGACCGACGAGTTGAACCTAATGCGCAAGATGGTAAGCGCTCATGCGCTGACCTTTCGCGTTGGCGTGTCAGAAGACGAACGAACGCAGGATCTTTACGGAGCCGCCGGCGTGCCGACAATGGCGATTATCGATCGTGCCGGTATCGTGCGTCATTTCTACGATGGTGACGAGGAACGCGTTCGGCAAATTGTGGAAAGCTGCCTCAGCGAATCCGTGTGAAAAACGTTGAGATCGGGCTGATTTCCTCGCTTGTCAGCCCACCCAACTGGTGATAGAGTTTGCGCGCTCGACTTCATCATCCATCCTTGATGGTTGCTTGAAAGTGACGATCGACTATCTTCCAGTCGTTCTGTCTTTTCGGAAGTCGAGGTCTCGTTAGAGTCCTAAGCTTTGATAATAACGCCACCAGAGATCCTCAAGGCGTTTAGTGCAAAAAGAGTTGACCGTTGCGTCTAGACAATCGGGCTTACCCTTAACATTTGAAAGGAGAAACAACTAACCATGGCTCTTCTGACAACAATCACGGAGAAAGGCCAATCGCCAAAGATTTTCAATATTCCTGACAGCGACCTTAAGAATTACAGCGAGGTCCAAATAGAAGAATCGAAACTGGCCCAAGCAGGCGAGACGGTAGCCGGCGCCGAGGACGCGACCGCACTGGAAGCGGCAAGTCCGGAAGGCGATGTCCAGGCCTACGGCGGCTGGTGTCGCTGTTATTTCCGCATGGCCGGACGATGGTGGTACAAGGATCAGCCTTGCCGGTGGCCTTGCCCGCCTCTTTACTAACGAACTGATTGGCCGCGGTGAGACGAGACGCGCGAGTCCTTTCGCTTCAACCGGCACATGAAGTCGCGACAGTCCTATCTTTAACGTTGGGCCGTCAGCTAAGCCCTCACCCTGGCCCTCTCCCAGGGGGGAGAGGGAAACTCAGATGATTAACTCCAATTGAAGGCCGGTCTTCAATCCTCTCTTGTCAAGCTGCACAAACTGGTGATAGAGTTGCCGCCGCTCGACTTCATCATCCATTCCGGTGGTTGCTGAAAAGTGACGATGGCTTGCGCTTCATTTCATCGTGCGCTTTATCGGGAGTTCTGTCAGGACTCTTAGGGATTATCATCAATTACCGAGAAGTTTCGCGGATGGCTTGTGCAAAAAATGTCGACCCTTGCGTCTTACAATACAGATGCAGCCCGGATAGTGAATCAAAGTAGGAGACGAAGAATCTACCGCACCGCGCTTCTCTAGGACCGGGTCTTGACCCTTAAACGTTTGAAAGGAGAAAAAACAAACCATGGCTCTTGTTACAACAATGGCGGAGAAAGGCCAATCGCCGAAGATTTTCAATATTCCCGATGGTGACCTGCAGAATTACAAAGAGGTCCAGATAGAGGAATCGAAGCTGGCCCAGTCGGGCGAGACCGTCGCCGGTGCGGAAAATGCGAGAGAACTTTCAGCGGCGAGTCCCGAAGGCGATGTTCAGGCCTACGGCGGCTGGTGTCGCTGCTATTTCCGTATGGGTGGAGAATGGTGGTACAAGGATCAGCCGTGTAGCTGGCCTTGCCCGCCGCTTTACTAACGAGATAGCTGACCGCGTTGGTGCGAA
>WNGL01001254.1_pt1 | contig 30936 bp, 37 predicted proteins | sample 5400591 | NCBI WGS metagenome assembly WNGL01 (sample SAMN13153377, study PRJNA577476) | soil metagenome | isolation source: 80 cm soil or saprolite under Garry oak tree replicate 1 | place: USA:California | collected 2016-06-15 | reverse complement strand
TCCAGGCCGATCCAGCGACCAGCCTTGTCCTTGTGGGTGATGCCGATGACGTGGTTGGCAACTGCCGGCTTGCCTTCCAGCACATCGGCAATCCGAATAGCGTCCTGGGTGATACCTCTGCCCGTCCAGACTGCCAGGACATCCCCTGGCGCTGCCGGCATCATGGCTGGACCGGAGGCGCAGCAGGCGTCGCGGGTGCTACCGGCTGAACCGGAGGAACGACCGGCTGAAGATCTGGCCGGTTCGTGTGAGGAGCGAAGTACGACACCGTAGCACCAAGCACGGTCGCAATCACGACCGGCAGCTGGTACAGCATGTCCTGCGGAATCTTGGCAGCCAGCGATGGCCAGAGCGCAAGCGTCAGCGCTACGGCGTAGCCGATGACTGCTACCGTTGACATCCCGGCGACCGGTTTGGCCTCTATCGGAGTGCCCTTCACCTGTATTGCCATGGACCCTTTCCTTTCTGATTCGGGTGAGGTGCCGGGCCGGAAAGGGAAGCCCATCGGCCAGCCCGGCACCTCGTCACATGTGAGTTACCGCAGAACCCACAGCTTGCTACCCGCATCGATAGGATGATGCGGATTCTCCACCGGGTCGCCCAGCACATAGTTGAGCCAGGCGAACATCTCGGCGTCCCAGTGGCCACCCAGCTTGAGGCAGGTTGCTCGTAGGATATGGGCCGGGCTCATACCCGGTGCTCCGGCAGCCGTGAGCCTCCGGCTAACCGCAGCCAGCGACTCGTTGCCGTCGGTGGTCCACCATCCCCAGGTGAACGTCTCGCTGGACGACGGCCGTGGGAATTGGCCGTAGTCGTTGCTCAAGCCTGCATCGAGATCGCACTGAACCCCGCCGACGGTAACGAATCCACCCTGCATGATATCCGGCGTAAACCCAGTCGCCCAGTTCGTACCAGACCATGCCGAAGTGCCCCAGTAATAGCTAGCCTTGCCGGCATCCCTGGCGCGTGACAGCGGCCAGTAGCCGCCGTACAAGCCGACCCTGCCGCGTCCGATGATGGCCGCACAGCCGTCCAGATAGGAATTGATGGCGCCCTGCTGGCTAGGCATGGCGTCCCAGTCGGCCGCGAAGTAGATCGGGATGCCGTCAATGCCACACGCCTCGACGAGCGTCTCGGCGTTCTGAGCGTCCAGTTCTCCTCCGGCCTTGCCACGCAACATGTCCTGTGCACCGTACTCGTACACCAGGACAATGCTGATACCGGCCGATAGCAGATCGTGCGCCCGGCTCGGCGTCAGGTTCTTGCTCTGGTCCATACTGGCGTACTGTGCGACGAAGACGTCGCCCGCCGACTTGACGGCACTGATGCTGGGCTTGGTCCAGGCATAGTCGATGCCTGGCACACCGTTGCGAGTTAGCGCTGGTGCATGCACCGTAGCGAACTTGAATGTAAAGTCCGGCTTGGTGTCGGAACCTGGAGGAATTGCCATCACGGCCTCCTCCATTGCATCGATGCTGTAGGTCATGATTTCTTCGCACCACCCTTCCCGGTACCGGGCAAGTCACCGTACAACCGAGCCAGGATGCCGAATGCGGCATCCTCCTGCTCGGCCAGGGTACCGGCGTCCAGTTCGTCGAGAGCGTCCAGATCCTTCCGGGCCTGCTCCGACCCAGAAGCTTGCCTCGTCGCCACGAATTCCCTGAGCGCCTCGTGAAGCGAATTACTAAGAGCCATTCCCTTTCTCCTGTCTCCGAAGATGTGCTTCCCTCAGCGTATCGTAGCGCGTCAGCGCCCGTATAGGTTGGAGCAGTTGATAGGCTTGAAAGTCTGGCCAACAAACGCCAGGAACTCCTTGTTCTTCTTGGCCTGAGCAGGAGTAGGATGCTTAGCTCCGAACTTGTTGACTATGCCCTCCCATATAGCAATCTGATCGCGCCTGGTTGTGTTGGCGGTATGGCATGCCGACAGCTGGGCATTATGCAGAGTATTGAAGAACAGCACAAGCGTGATGGTTATTGCTATGTCCAGGCAGATTGTCACGGCCAGCCCGATGATAATATGGTTGATGCGCTTCTTGAATGCAAACAGCTTGTCGATCCTCCGGATTGACTCGCCTAGCATCTCCGCCAGCTGAATAGGGTCCATATCTCTATACTCAGGCATCACCATCCCGGTCCTCCCTCTTCAATGTCTTCCACAGATGAGCCTGTTTCTCAAGTGTCTCGGCAAGCTCGGCAATCAGTTCCTTGGCTCTCTGCTGCTGTCCCTCTATCTCACGATCGATATCATCGTCCGTTAGCCCATCAACCCTACGGCGGAGCGAGAATCTCATGACGATTTCTCCATCCTGCCGGCCAATTCTGTCAGCAGCCCAAGCACATGCTTCTGCGATTGGCTGATAGCCTCTAGCACCGGCATGGTCTGCTGCTCCTGCAGGTCCATAAGCTTGTCGCGCTGATCCTCCGCTCGCTCCGCGCGCCTCTGCATCGATGCTAGCATTGCCTGGGTCTGCTGCCACAGATCGTCTGCCTGGCTTGTGCTGACTCGGCCACTCCCAATCCTGCGGCTCGTCAAAACGGTGGCCAGGCCGGAACTCAGGGCGATGGCGACCGTGACGATTATCCCAAGCCATACCAGGTCCATTCACAACCTCGTCCCTAGACCAGAGGGAATGTTGTGTACAAATCAACTCGACTTGCAGCCAGCGCAATTCCATAGCACTGAATAGAGCCATCAGTCTGGAACTCAAGGGCAGGCGTTTCCAGATTGCCGCTAACGGTCTTGATGGCATCGCTGTAGCAGACAACACGATGCGTGTTAGAGACCTGAAACCCCGTCGGGAGTGCACCGGCATTCCAGATGTTGGTACCATCCGAGGCAGAGCCAACGGTCAGATCCTTAAATGAGACCTGGAGATCGCCATTGTTCAAACGGTACTGGGCGTGACCACCTATCCCCCAGCCATTGGCCATGCCGGGCATATTACTGAAGGCAGCGGGTGCCTGGGTGACTGGAGTCCAGACCGATCCCGTCCATACCATGAGCACGCCGGTGTCGGTCTGGAAGTACAAGGTCGGCCGAACAAGCCAGAGAGGCATATTGGCCGCCAGCCCAGACTGCATGCTCTTCCCGGTGTCAAAGCGCTCGTCGATCAGCCCGGTCAGCGCTCCGGTAGACGCACTAGTCCAGTGCGAGATTGGCAGGTCCCATATGCCAGTAGTGGTCTGGGTGAGGGCGGGGATGACCGGAGTTCCAGATGGCGTGCCGGTAATCACCACGGGCTGTAGAAAGGCTGTGGCTGTTCCAGCCGTTCGGTTCAGACGCATGACGAGCCGATCGATCCGGTTTGACCCCGAGGCAGCAGGAATAGCCGTATTGAATGGGGCATCACATGACCATAGCTTGCCCTTAACGACACAGGCACCAGCAGCCATCACGGCATTCCGGCCCACGCTATCCAGGCTCGGTGCCAGGCTCGTTGTCGGATTCAGGATGACGCCGTCACCAGCTCCCATACCAGCAGCAAGCGTCTCCCAGTCGGCATCAGTGGTAAGCTGAAGAAGAGGCTGGGGCCGGGCATTCGTTGCGGTCATGGTCCTATCCTATCTGGGCATTGAGCCGACGCTCAAGTCTCCGGACACGCTTGAGCAACTGTGCTGCAAATGATGGGTCAATAGAGCCTGGATCTGAGGCATATCCAACTGTCGGGATAACCGACAATGCAGGCTGCTGACTTGCATCCGCAGTCAACGTCACGCCCGAGACGATATCGGAATACACATCTCCAGGACGTGGCTCAACTGATACCAGGTCTCCTAGGAAGTAGTCACGTCCGAATGTCAGCAACGGTATGTCAGTGGCGGTCATAGCCAGAGACGGACTAGGCTGGCCCTGGACCAGAACATCTACTGCAGCCTGCTGTGCCTGCACCGGATCGGTCTGGCCGGTCTGATCCGAGTAGACCTCTATGCGGCTCCAGTCCGTCTCAGGATTGGGATTGTCATTCGCAAAGAAGAACAATGGTGCAGCACCAGCCTGTGCCAGGACGGTTGTCGCCGTCGGATCGGAAAGCGAAAGCGAGATAGAGGTCAGGTTGCCTATGTCAGGGCTGAAGTAGGCCGTGCCCGTCCTATCGGTAGGCACATAGGTGTCAAAGGAGAGTCGCTGTCCATTCCGGGTGATCTTTAGACCCATAGGTCCGCCCGTGCCGATCAGCGTCCGGATGATGTCCATCAGGTTAAGATCGACACCCTGGGCAAACTTGACGTTGTACTTAACCTGTCCACCCCGGCTGGCCGTCGGTACTATGTCCATCAGGGCCATCCGCCGGGCGGCCTGCGCAGTTGGCCCGACATTGTCGGAGACCAGGTTCTTAATGACATCCTCGAGAGTGCCAGTATAAGTCTTGACGCCGGTCGCAGTCTGGCCCGCCCAGCCCTTCGTAGGATCCGGGAATGCGATTCGATTAGCGATTAGAGCGAGGTAATCGGACCCAGCCAGGGTAATTAGTGGGCCAGGCGCGGATACCGGCCCAGATGTCGTCCCCGTACCTGCCTGCTGGTTGCTAGCGAACGTATACCCGGGGATCTCAACCTTGCCGCCAAAGCTGAAGAGCCCCTGCCAGTCAATCTCTACCGTGCACAGACCGTTTTGCGTAACGACTCCAGTCACCGGGTCTACTGTGATAAACTTCTTCACCAGCTGCCAGAAGTCATCGTCGAATGGAATCGTCATGGCCCAGGCACCGACAAAGTTGTAGAACAGCTGTGCAGTCAGAGCTGTGAAGTTGATCGGCGCCAGCACATTCAGGTTCTCATCCATCAGCGTCGCCGTTACAGGATCAGTCGATCCGCCTGGCGGATTGAAGATGATCGGAACGGCAGGGTTGATAGTCAAGAAGAATGTGGCACTAGCAGTGTGACTAGCAGAATCTGTAACCGTGACCGTAATGGATACGGCTCCGTTGGTGCCGATGGCTGGTGTGCCGGAAAGGAGCCCAGCACTACTCAGCGTCAGCCCGGTCGGAAGCGAACCAGTGCTGAAGGTGTCAGGCGGAATGCCACCTCTGGCCCCACCAGACAAATCCTGCGAGTACGCCTGCTGCTCCTGGGCAACCGGAAGCGTTCCACCCGCCAGTGTCAGCGGGACATCAATGACGAGCGTAATGGCCTGCGACTTCGTTGCCCCGACATTGTCGGTAACCTTGAACGCCAGGGCATAACTACCACCCGTGCCGGTCACTGGCGTACCAGACACCACGCCAGTAGATCCAGCCAGACTCAGCCCAGTGGGCAAAGGTACCGAGCCGGTATCCAGAGACACGGTTCTCGGAGCGATACCTCCCGCAGTCACCACTGTCTGCGAGTAGGCTGCCCCCTCCTGGCCATTCAGGAGCGAGGTAGTAACGAAGGAAAGGGCCGTCGTAGCCGGAATGGCATAGACTGTTACAATCGCACCGGCCCACGACGTCATCGGGCCGCCACCTGTATAGGTGTCAGTCGTGGCCATAGAGCTTACGCCACCTGTTGGAACCGTTCCGCGCAGGCAGTGGAATATGTTGGTGGAGTTATTGGCAGTACCATCCCCAACGGCTGGCGCTGTCGCAGCCCAAGTTTGGCCTGTGAATGCAGCTGTTCCGAGCGCTCCGATGACACCCCGCATCAGACCGCCCTGATACGTGCTCGTGACCAAGCCTGTGCTTAGGGCTGCCGGGCTGGCGACACCCGAGAGAGCACCGTTGCTTGCCGTCTGATCTATGACCGCCGTGTATCCAGCCGGTATCGTCTCCTCATACAGCTTGCCCTTGACAACGGCGCTCGGATTGGTATATGTGAATGTCGCCAGATGCGAGGCATCGCCATACAGCCCTGCCGGAGCATTGAGGTAGGCCCATATACGGACATGGCACTGCCCGGTCGTTGTGCCCGGTCTGCCATCAGCAACCAGAACCCAGTTGGAGTCTATGGGAGTTACAACCTGAGAACAGTCATTGCTCTCGAATTCTGCGAATAGGCTGGAGTTTGCCAGCGTAGCAGCACCGCCTGTTGGCGGAACGGCCTGGTTGTTCCACAGGCTGATTGTTCCAAGACCAGTCAGCGCATTCCACAAGTTCTGCAACGGACCGATCATATCGCTGCCGGCCGTCAGCGTGTTCTGGTTCGGAAGGCCCACATCACCGTTGTACCACATAACAGCCGTCCGCTGGGCGGCCGGGCAAGCTAGAACCGAAGACTGGATATATGCGATGTATTGCGGGAACAGCGATGGCGTATAGGATGCCGTGCCCAGTGCTCGGCCAATCTCGCCATATCCGAAGGCCATCCCGTGCGTCATGCACAATGTCCGGAGTGGCTCAACCGGTGTCAGGTTTGTTGTTCCACCACTAGTCAGTGTCTCCCAGGTCGAACCATAGAAGTCAATGATGCCCTCATCAGGCGTGATGCCCAGGGCAATGATAGCCGACAGCCACTCAGCCGCAGGCCCGCCATCAACGGCCGTCGTCAGGCTATGGCCGGCTGCATCATAGACGATCTTAACATGATGCCCAAGCGGATCGGTGATCGCCTGAATCAATGGCGCATAATGCGCAAACCCTGCAGCAAAGTCACTTCCATCTGATGCAAATCCCCAGCTGGCATTCTGTGGCTCCTGGTATGGAACAACACGGATGCCATTGGCTCCCTGCGGATGGTTATTGGCCCACCATTGCACGCTGGAGACAAAGTTGGCATCCTCAGCCGGGCTAAATGTCGTGAAGTTCGGCTGGTAACAGAGCCATATCTGCGCGCCACCCATCACGATGGGCGTAATATCACGACCAGCGCCGTCAATGAATGCAGTCGGATACACACCGGCATGGCCATGGCCGCTTCCGCTCTGGCCCTGGTAATAGACCTTCTGCGCCGAATAGCCAAACCTGTACTGTGACCCAAGAACGTTGTCGAAGAAGTCAGCCGCCAGCTGATGCGTATTCTGGGCGGTCGTAGGTAGATTGACATTGCATATAGCACCGACCAGACTACCGGTTGTCGTAGAGTTTGACCCGGTGAAGTTCTGTGATTGCTGGCGTTCCGTAAATGCCCCAGATGTCCCCAGCCCGGTAGGGATGGTCTCGGGACTCCCATAGTCAATAACGTTGGTTCCGGAGATGATACATACCGGAGGAGTAGTGCCGACATGTGGAATAAACGCCATGTTCTCCGGTCGGCTGTTTATGAATGCCAGGCTTCCAGTCGGGTCTCCATCTACCCAGTGCGAGCCGTCGGAAGACAGCGCCAGTCCTGAGCCAGAGCCGGTGTCTTTGACGCAGCAATAGACATAGCCTGTGTCTGATATGCCGCAAGGGCCAGGCTGGCCACTTCCAACACCAGTAGCTATCGGGCCGGTCTTGATAGCGCCAGAGCCAACTGTTCCGGTATGCGCACCCGTAATCTTGAACAGGCCAGATCCGGTTGTATACCAGATCTCTCCAAGCCGGGTTGGGTGCGCCGCGATCGTGCCGCATTGCCCGTCCGAGTTGGTAACTGCAAGAACTTGGACCCAGCTACCGGCTAGGCCGTAGTTGTTAGAACGCCAGATTCCAGACGCCTGGTCGAACACATACACATACTGGCTGCCCGGCCTATGAGCAAAATTGACAAGGTTGCCCGTTCCACCCGTACAAAATGCGCTCGAAACAATAGACCATGTCGTCCCGTTGTGATACCATAGCCCGGTGTTAGGCGTAGCGGCCAGAAGTGTTTTTGTGCCACCCGAGTTATTCAGAGCGCAAAGCCCAACGGCAACCTTATGGCCTTCAGCAACACTAGTAGCAGAATCTACGGCCGTTGCCAGGCCCATCGCAGACCAGGCAGGATTAAGAGCCTTGGTCGCCTTATAGACGTCTCCAGCAATTGTCGTGTATTTTTGGTTGGTCGCGGTCGAGCTAGTGTAGATGAGCGTTTCATCTTCGCTGATGGCTACTGCATATGCCTCAGCAGAGCCAAGCGGGTTTACGGCATTCAACGACGAGGCATTTTCGCTACCGACTGCCAGGTCGATGATGGTGCCGAAGTCGGAACAAGTGTATATACTGCCCCAGGAGGCGGCTGCAATCGCATGCGCAAGGAACTGTGGAATGATATTGCTGCAATGCTGCCACTGGGAGAGCGAGTTCACCCAGCGGTACAAGCCCTGGGATGCCCCGCAGTACAGGTCTCCGAAGTGAGCCGGATCCGGATCCCACTTGATATTCGGATTGACGAATCCTGCACCGCCGAGCGCTTCTCCGCTGCCGCTATTCCACCAGGATCTTGTTCCGCCAACGGTCTGGATGACTCCGACGTTCAGCTGCGAATTCAGGTTCGTCATCTGGAGCGTACTGCTAATTGCCCCGGTAGTAAGGTTCCTGACAAACTTGACGATGCATCGATGGGTGTCATCGCCTGCTAGTTTGACAGGCTTGGCACCTCCGATAGCTATCCAATGATTACCCGATCCATCGTTGATGACATCAACACTCGACCACCACGATGTTGGATCCAGAGCACCGGTGGCGCCTATCTGAGTCCAGCTATTGGTGTTCGATGTTGGCGCCACCCACAGACCGTTGAAGCCCAGGGCCACATACACCCATCCATCTGCGACTACGACGTCTTCTACGGTACAGCCGGTCGGAAGCCCAGAGCACTGGATGAAGTTAGGCGCAGTGGCATGTGCATTCGCACATTTCCATAGGCCGCCAAAGCTGCCCGTTCCTTTGTCCCCGAATCCGGCATACACTGTCGTATTAAGTGCAGGATCCTGGAACATAGCACGAGCATAGTAGCTGGATCCAGGAGCAACACCGGCCATACTACATATTACCGGCCATGTATTGCCATGGTCGGCTGAACGCATAATGCCTTGCTTCATCGTAGCCGTGAATAGATAGCTGCTGTCCTCGGCAAAGTACCGACGGCCAGAACGCTGCCAGTTGTTGCTTACCCCTCCGGGCACATGATAAGTGTTCCCGGCATACTGCGGAATATTACTGAGCATGGCCCAGGTGTCCATACGGTCGGTGGACTTCATGATGCCACCATTGCTACCGGAATTACCTACGGCAATCAGGACCGTGTTGCCAGCTCCGGCCGGGTCGAACTGCGGCGCAAATACAGAGGCTATCTGATGCCAGGCACTCTGGGGGCCCTGCCCGCGAAGACGGGTGACACACTGCTGCCCATACAGATGGGTCGTACCGTCACGCTGGGTCCTGGATGTACCCTGGGTGTCCGAGCCCATATACAGATAGCCGTCGCCAGAGAAGTAGATGTTCTGGAGAAGGCCGCCTGCATCAAATTGTGCTGGCGCGAAAGCCATCATGCCCGCAGCCACCTCCTGGTCCATGTCAGCCGTATAGACGAATCAGGGCCAGCGCCACCCATAGTCAGGAATATCTCATTCTGCCCGCGTGCCAGGGCCCATAGATCGCGCGGAGTTGACTGGACAATCTGGGACCAGACGCTCACATTGGCATCTACATCGATAGCGCTCTGCTGCCCTGGCTGCGTGTTCACCTGTATGTGCTGCAAGTCTGCCAGGGCCGTCGTGAAGCTGAATTGCCTCCCGGTTGTCTGATTCTGCACCGTTGCAAGTCCAGGGCCAGTAACGAGCCATTCCGGATAGGCTTCAGCACCACCCTCGTTGTCGATGATATCGCTGCCGAACACCGTACTGCTACCAAACTGAATCGGAAGAATGGGAAGAATCCCAATCGGAGTAGCACCGGCAAGCCCGTAAGTTATGACGTTAGGATTCAGGTCATACCAGAATGGGTCGTCCGCCTGGAGCGAAAGGGTGTAAGTAGACCAGTCAACACCTTCATCTGTAGGGATGTCCTGGCCTCCGACACAGAACACATTCCGAAAGCGCGAGGTACCGTCCTGGCGCTGAATAACAAGCTTTCCTGGTACCGGGACATTATTCCGGACATTGTAAAAGGCATATGCAAATGAATCAAGCAGCTTCATATAGGCATTGATGTTTCCTTGGCTCTGGAAGAACAAGCCAAGCCCTACGGCTCCAGGCTGAGGCGTATATAGCTGCGAAAGTGCTCCGCCCTGGAGCAATGGAATGGACGAAAAGCTGACCGGCAGCCCTGACACACCGGTGATCCCCGTACAGATGTAACCATTAACGAGCGTCAGATCTGTCAGTGGCCAGGTATTGCCGTCCGGATCTATGTAACTGATCTGCGGCGGAGGAATAGAGTCGAATATCGGATTGACTCCAGACTGGGCAAAGGTATCGGGAGGACCTAGCCCCATGATCGTCATATCAATTCCTCCGTCCCATTCTCGCCAGCTTGCCCTTTCCAATCTCCATCTCCTGGAACGACTGGCGAACTTCAGCCCGCAACACCTGGCGAGTCATCCCATCAAAGTGTGCATGGTATTCCGTACTACCGCTGCCACCCTTGCTGGCAGCCGAGTAGATGGCATCCCATTGGCCCGACGTCAGGACCGGCTCAGGCTTGGTAGCCTTGCTCATGCCGATCTCGCCAGGATACATCCAGCCGCCCTCGTCATACCAGTGCGGGGACCGGCGCAGCCATGTACCGTACGCATTAGCCGGAGTTCCGTAGACCTGGTGAATATAACCTTCGCCCCATCTGATCTGAGCAGCCGCATTGCCCGAGGCGGCCAGGGCGCCCATCTTCCCAGGCGGTAGTGCCTGCGGGATCCCGAATGCCCCAGACGACGGATTCCGCGCGCGTGGATTCCATCCAGACTCGCCATTCCACAGAGCTATCAATGGTGGAAGCTGATTGCCGCCCCAGCCGTAGAAATGGAACAGGGACGCCGCATATTGTTGCAACGCACGCACCGCGCCGGAGGCTGGCCCTCCCGAACCACCAGCAGCAGCTGCGGCTGCAGCTAGCTGATTCCCGAATGTCTTTGCCATCGCAATGACAACGGGAATAAGCGCATCGGCTATGGCAGAGCTAGAGGGTAGAACGGTCTTGACATTCACGCCACCACCTGTCGCATACCCAACCAGGCCACCATTGGCATATCCGATCCAGGCTCGGCCTTCATTGATGGCGGCCATAGCCTTGTTGCCGTACTTGGCAGCACTAGCTTGCTTGATGACCCATTCCCCATGGCTGAGTAGCGCCAGGTTGGAATCGCTCGTGGCAGTACCCTCGCCATAGATAGGGCCACCTCTGGCCAGAGGCTTCGCTAGGGCTGGGCCCTGGCCCCTGCCGGATCGAGCCGCAGCAAACGCCACGCCCACATTCACGGTTCTGCCGTTAATACCGCCGAGCGCCGCGTTGACACGAGACTTGAAGATATCGAACTGGTGGGCAGCATCCTTCAGCTTACCGCCAAGACCGGGAACCCATCCGAATGCCTGTGCCGCCCCGTGAATGATGGCGCCGAAGATATTGAGCAGCACCGTAAGGAACACTCGAAACAGCCGCTTTCCGCCCTCGATGGCGGAACTGATCTGAGACAGGAAATGGTCCCACAGGAACTTAGCGGCAGGCAGAATGATGTTCTTGAACACAAAGACGGCAACCTTACCGAATACGTCCAGGATAGGCTTTGTCACAGCCCACCATATCTTAGCATCAAGCACCAGAGCCTTCCATACCACACCGGCAATCTTGGCCAACAGCAGGAAGAGACCGACGATGATATCGAAGCCAATCTTGAACAATGGCCCGACAAACTTCCACAATGTTGTGGCCGCACTCTTCATGCCATTCCAGGCTGCACGCCAGTGGGCACTCACGAAATCAACCGTGATGATGATCAGCTTCAGGCCGGGGAAAAGGAACTGGCCCCAGCCATGAGTCAGGAAGTTCCAGGCATCCTGGGCCCAGTTCTTGATGTCCTGCCAGATCTGCTTCCAGTGAGTGGCCAGAAAGCCAGTGGCCAAGCCAACGGCAATGGTGGCCGCGATGATACCGCCAAGGCCAGTAGCGCCCATGAGGATGACAATAGCAGCCGAAATAGCGAAAATAGCAGGAATCAGAAGATGGTTAGCCGTTAGCCAGGTAAGTGCGGCCACGGCAAGCTTGGCCATAATTACGATGCCCGGAGTAAGTGCTATGATCAGGATCGTGATAAGCGGGATCAGAACCTTGAGCAATTGCAATCCAGTAGGAAGCAACTGTAGGAACAGCTGCGAGAATGCCTTCATGAGCTGAACCAGCTGCGGACCTACAATAGCACCAGCCGCATCACCGAACTGGGCAAACTGGTCGGAGAGCTGTTCGAATGCTTTCGTCTTGACCCAGGCCGAAAATGGCATGAGGAAGTTCTGAATGACACTGATCCCGACAGAAGCAAATGACAGCAATTCCGGGAGGATGCTCTTGATGAACCCGGCTCCCAGTTGGATCAACTTATCTACAGCCGGAGCTAGCTCCTTCTGTAGATCCTGGAATGACTTCTTGATGCCCTCTAGGGAACGCGCCATTTCACGCTCTTGCGGTGTCAGCCTAGCAAACGCTGTCTTGCGTGCCGCGCCAAACTTGCCAAGCGCTGCAGTAGCCTTGGTGATCTCAGGAACGATGAATGCTGCGGCTGCACCTATTCCGAGCGTCGCAGCACCCAGTGGCCCAATACCGGCCAACAATGCCGAGCCGCCTCCGAACAGGCCGCCACCGATAAGGCTGCCTAGTGCAATACGGCCAAGTGACTGACGAAGCTGCGATGCTAGATTGCTGCCGAACCTTCGGAGACTGTTCTGATCAGTCTCCACCTTGACCTTAACCGGCCGAGCCTCCTGCTCCGCGCGCATGGTATCGATCTGGTCCTTGGCCTTTGTGGTATCAGCGTCCACATTGGCCTTGAATCCCTCCTTCTCCAGATCAGCCTTTACCTTCTCGATGCTTATCCTGATGGACTCCTGGATACCACGACCGAGCTTGGCTCCATACTCCCGGCCCACATTATCAGCCTCAGGGAACAACTGCTTGCGCATCTCATCGTTGAAGTTCCTAGCATCCGGAACGACGCCAACAGCCACTTCTCCAACAAAGATCTCAGCCACGGCCAGTCATCTCCCTGTAACGCTGCATGGCCTCCTCATCAGACAACTCTCGGAGGCGTGGGTCAATGGCCTTGATCTCCTCAACACTCATCTGCCTACGTCGTTTCCCGGCCTGGACGCCAGGTCGCGGAATAGGCTCCGGCCTCGGCACCTTGCCCTTGGAATGCGACTGGGCGTACATCCACGACAGATTCCTAACCTCGTCAATGAGCGTGGCTAGCAAGAACTCAATGGAGGACCATGGCGCTCTCTTCGGGTCACCTACACGACGCTTCTCGAGCTCATCCTCCGGAATGCTATTCCGAACAGCAGTCGAGGTAGCACTCTCCGGCGGAAGCTGGCCCACCAGAACCGAAAAACGACGCCAGGTAAGTCCACTCCTAGGCCGGAACAGGTCTATGAAGTTGACGCCAAAGTAGCGCTGCAGATCAGCCTCTAGCTCCTCCGGGAACGTCTCGACGAGCCAGAGGACTTTCTCGATTTCCCCAGGCCGAGCCTAGAAGACCGCGCGCACTGAGTGACGATGGCCTCCATCTCGAAAAGCCGAAGTTCGGCATTCTGCCAGACCTTCAGTTCCTTCTCGTCGAGGATGACCTCCTGCGCCCAGGTGTCGAAGTCGCCGTTCATCATCGAGCGATACGCGGTGGCCGTCCAGTCACCGGCATGCATGATGTGGACGATCTTGCCGTCGATCCTGACGGTGGTTGACTTCCCGACTGCCTCAGCACGAAGCTGATCCTGCATCTCATCAAGGTCGATATCAACCTCGACATCGGCCTCATCCTGCGGCTCCTGCTCGACTGGTCTCAGAGCAGCCGCATCCTTGTTCGCCATGTCTGCTCCGATCAGGTGAAGTAGGCTGCGATGGTTACGCCAGAACCAGTGAAGTTGATGTAGCGCTTGGCCACGCCAGTGACCGGGGAGGCCTGGTTGATGGTGCCGGGGTAGAACGAGAGCGTGAACTGCATGCTCTCAACGTCGGCCTGCTGCTGCTGATCGTCGCCACGCCCCGTCACCTTGACGTTGGGCGCAAACAAGCGCTGCTTCTTGGTACCATCGATGGCATCGAAGACCATGGAGTACCTGTTGTCGGCCGGAGGATCGGGGATGACGTAGCTGGCGATGAGAGTGGCGGTGGCCGGCTTCAGCGGGCTGGTTGCGACCGGGAACACAGGGACATCGTCGTACAGCGCACGGACGTAGGGATTCATCGCTTCCAGGCACGTAACCTGTGCAGACTTCTGTCCGCCGGTCAGAACGGTCCTGATGGACGAGAGGGTACCGGCCGCACCGATGTCCTTGGTGGTCTCGTCGTTCTTGAAGATGTAGCCGGAAACATCCAGCCATCCGAGGCAGCGCCATGCTCCGGCCGTCAGGGTGCTAAGATCCTCGAATCCGACAGGGACTCCAGCCGTTGCGATGCTGGGAACGGCGACGTATGCCACCACGTCACCTGCGGCGAATAGTGCTGAGTTGTTCTTGACTTCGGCCGTCATGTTTTCGTCTCCTTACGACCTAGATCATATTTTCTGTGGCAAGGTACGCACAAAGCACGATAATTGCCTGCATCATACTTATCTGTGCCGTGTATATACGACCATTCCTCAGCCTGCCCGCCACATATGCAGACATGAGTTTTGGCTCTTCCCCTTTCGTCGTTAATCCTCCTGTGAAGCTGAGTACGACCCACATCACCACCTTTCCAGTTGTGACTCTTATCGCGCCAGAAATAACTATCTGAGCCAGAAGGCTGTCTGAAACACAAGAAGCAAAGCCCTGACTTATTGCGGCCCCTGATCTTGTTGCCGCATCTACAAAGTCTAGCGCTACGAGGCACGAATAAACACCTCGTACGTTGCTCCATACCTAATGATTGACTGATTGTCAGTTGGCAGCCAGCGTGGGCCATTGATGGTCGCAACTCTCTGAATCACGCCATTCGTGGTAGTCGTACCAGCAAGCGAGAGGAGCGCTGCCTGAATCGCTCTGCCCGCAGTACTGGCATCCGCCTCGCCAGTTGGCGAGAAGACATCGATGTCCACAATTGGACGGTCCCAGCCGATGTTACGATTTGCACCACTAATACGCTTGATACGAGCCGTGGTCTGGGTTATCTGGGCCGGCAGACTGGTGCAAAATCGGTAGCTAGAGAACTTCGAGCCGAGCACGCCGAGCAGTTCAATCTCAGCATCCGGGAATGCAGCCAGGTTCGTCATATGCGAATCTCCGTGGCTGCTCGGAGCATGGTGTGGTACGGCTCTCGGCCTTCGGTGCCAAACTCAACATACAGAGCCTCTGGCGCGAAGTTCGTTACGATCGCCTCAGCCCGGTCATGCGTCGCACCGCCATGCCTATGCGAACGGGTACGAAAACTAGCCTTGTAACGGCCAGCATGTGGGTCACTGGGTGGGCCGACCGGAGCTATAGCCTCAGCATGGTTCCTGATCATCTGGGCAACCAAGTCCATAGCACCTGCCATGAATCCAGAGTCGAGCATGTCGGCCATGCCCCGACGACTCACGGTGTACTTGGCCGTCATACCGTGCTCCCGGTCACTAGCCTGCCATGTACCTCGATATAGCTAGTGGTACCTGAGAATGGCGACTTCTGCTGCACAGGCTTACCCTGAATCTCGTAGGTATTGCCGTCCGGCAGCGTCATCCGGTCATATGCCGTAGGATCCGAACCGTCGGGCATGTACACAGTAGCGTCTGATACGACCGTATCCGTTCCTTCCACGTTCTCAGTACTGGCCCCATAGGTAACGGCGCAGCCGGTCACTTGAATGGCATTGTCGCTGTAGACATCATTGCCCCTGGCATCCTGGCTGGTAACGGTTCGCTGATGTAGCGTCACCGTCTGGCCTAGCGGCAGCGTCGTCAATGGCATCAGGACCCCAGCTGGATCGTGCTGTACTTACCGCCACGGAAGTCGTCAAGCGCTGTCAGGTCAGCATCCTTCAGTGCGGCGCTGATTCCACCGCCCGTTCGCTGCAACCTGTAGCTGTAGTTACCTACGGTCTCTCCGATAACACCGGCCGCCATTGTCGGCGCGGTGAGCACGGATATCACAGCAGTGCAAAGGATAGAGATGGCAATCTCTGGAACGACCGAAAAGCCATGATCGTAGTTGACCCGGAAGGTGCTGCTGAACCAGCCTATGTCATACCAGTACTCCGGCAGGTTGATGATCCCCGAGTAACCTGGATCAGCAACGGTGATCTCATCGATGCTGTCGAAGACATACCAGAAGACGTTGATGTTCGGAATACCGGGCGCACCTGAAATGGCTACGACCGAATTGACAGCCTGAACAGGCCGATATGGCAGCTTGATAACTCCACCGCTGGCCTTGATATCGACAACGTCGCCCGGATGGCTCTCGAAGTCCTTCCTTGCATACTGACGGATAAACGCACTCCCGTCAAACAAGAGTGCGTCTATCCGTCTAGCCTCTTGCGTTGTCAGGCTGCGCCCCAACCGAGCTTCCACATCAGACTGATTCGCCAGCGGTGGGAGCGTCACGCCCTTCTCCTGTCACTCGTCGGGCTTGTACCGGCTAGCTCAGCCCTCCTGCTCCGGCGTCTGCTCCGGCGCAGCACCCTCCTCGCTCGGAGTCCGCAGCTCCTTGACGTTGCGACGCAGCTGAGCTGCGCTGATACCCTTCTCCCTGAGGAAGTCCTCGTAGTCCGCAGCCTGCGACGCCGCAACAGCGTGCATCTGCTTGACATGCTCAACGGCCGCCTCGTCGCTCAGACCCGAGATGCTGGACGGGTCGAAGCCGGTGTACGCACCGGCCGTTGCGTAGGACGTCATCTGAGTCAGCGCCGCAGCGGTGATCGGAGCCGTCGCAGTCGTCGGCAGAATTGCACCGAACGGCCAGCGGGCCGTGATGCTGGAAGCCGGGTTGAGGACCGTCACCGGGTTGACGACAGCATAGGCGAGCCGCATGACCATCCGCATGGCCACGGCGTCCTGCTGCATCAGGTTCAGGATGACCTTGCCGGAGTCATTCGACACGACACCTTCGGTGAACATCTTGAAGCTGATGTCCTGACGGACGCCGACCATCGACTTACTCCAGTCGCCGAGCAGCAGCTCGGCACCGGTCGACGTAGCGTTCCAGGCACCGTTGTCGATCTCGGCAAGCTGACGGCCGTACAGCCTGCCATTGGCGTTGCCGTCGCCACCCTGCATGTCCGGCTCGTAGATCGGCACACCCTGCGCCGACCGAATGCCGACCAGCTTCCAGCTGAGCCCAGGCATGGCTGCTGCGCCTGCCGGATTGTATCCGGCCTGCACGATCTTCTGCGCCAGGTTCGTAACGTCCACGCCATAGTCAACGCCGGTGCCGGCCTTCACGACCTGCAACGTCTTCTTGGCGCCGACGAACACCGACTCACCCCAGGTGGCCGGCTTGTTGAGACCGAACAGGACGGCATTGTCGATGAGGGCACCTGCCGACTCGACCATGCGCGGCTGCACGGCCGACCAGATCGGCATGTCAGCGTCGTCCAGGTACGCCTGCGGGATCGGAACGATGGTGGCCAGTTCCTCGACCACCAGGACCACGTTCTTCCATCCCTGGAAGGTGGTCTGCTTCATGCCGGTGTCGCCGGAGACCCAGTAGCTGACGGGCAGGATGTCCAGCACAGGAATACGCTGGGTCTTGCTGGAGAGAGTAGTCCGCTGCATCAGGCTGAGCGCAGCCGACTTGCGCGGCAGCTCCTCGATGATCGACGTCGACAGGGGCTCCGGGACGAGCGCATCCGCCTGCCCGGAAGTCCTCGAGATCGACGTGTTGTATACGTTCGTCACGTTGAACCTCTTTCAGCGCAACGACCCTTATCGCTGCGCGCGATTAGTAACCTCGAGATTGACTGACCATGTCACGGAACCACTCGTCGCTCGTCACCGGCTGGGTGCCGTGCTGTGGGCTAGTTCCGCCTGCCAACGACTCCACCGGACGGCCAGACGCACGGGCTGCTCCTGCAGCAGTTGGCGCGGTACCACTCTGGCCATTTCCCGGCCACGTGTACCCCATCGCCTCCACCGTCTGCCTGGCAATCGCCATGGCCTCGGCCCTGATCGCGCCGGATAGCATCTCGGCGCGCTCTCCGATCTCCTCGGCCGTTCCGGTTCCAAGAAGGTCAATCAGGTCCACTGGAACGTCGTGGGTTGCAGCCGCCATGATCCGCGCATGCATTCCTCGGGCTTCATCGCGCTCGCGCTCTGCCGCTTGCTGCGCTTCCTGGGCACGCTGTAGTTCCGTCTTGTTGGCGTCCTGCTGCTTCTGCCATTCGGCTGCTGCCTTGGCATTGTCCTTGGCCCTAGCCTCGTGCTTCCTGGCCTGGGCCTTCCAGTGCGCCAGCTGAGCGGCCAGGTCCTCCTGGCCGCCATCGTCGCTGCCATCCGCAGCCCCAGACGTTGCGCCATCAGGCTGGGCAGCTGGGTCCTGGCGCTGGCCGTCGCCTTGCGGCTGACCAGCGCCATCGCCCTGGGAGCCTGCCGTTCCGGCTGGCTCCCCGGCTGCTGAATGCGACATATCGGTTCCTCTCCTACGATATAGCGCGAATCTTAGCTGATCGCGCCTTTATGACAAAGCCTACCGGCGCAATATCTAGAAATGCGCCAGTAGGTAGGCAAATGATGCGGCTGGCCCCACGAACAAGAGGATGTATGCCGCCAAATCTGATTTCTTCATGCTCAGACTGCTCCTATTTCCATCACCCATGTGTTGGCCGTCCTCAGTTTCCCGCTCTTTACAACGTCCATACGCGCCCACGAAACTCCAGAGACGCCATTGTCTGCAGCCGGTATAGACACAGTAGCCTTACCAGGATTCGTGACCTGATCTGGATCGATAACAACAGAGTACGATCTGGCAGACGGATCAGTATCAGGCACATACTTGCCCTTCTTACGAAGAAAAGTCAAGGTACACCCGGTCAATACGAACGGCGCATTCCCATTGCTAGGATCAGTGACCTTGAAGGTCAGAACGATGTCGTTATTCTGCGGGAATGCCAGAATACTACCGTCGTCAGCCACCTGTAACCTCCGCACTAAGTATGTCGGTTTGCACGCCAGCCGACAATCCATCAATGGAAACGATAGCCGACAATCCATCAAGGAGAACGACAGCCTTCACATGGAAATCTGGCACACCGGCAAATGCAGCGGCCACGCCGACGATAGACAGAGAGCCAGAGGCAACGGCATTAGCCCTTGCCATAACAGACCCGACGATTGCCATAGTTGCAATAGCAGTCGCCTGAACACCTGCCTGTGCCGAGCCAGTAATAACCAGTATGCCAGACGCTAGTATAGCCACCCTGGCTGTGGCCACACCGGCAATAGCAAGGGTGCCTGCTGCAGATACGGCAGCCTGTGCCGTGATGTTAGTGCCGACAATAGACAAAGATCCGGCTGCATTATTGCCGGGGCCAATTGCCGTTCCGTTTATTGCCAGCGACCCCACTGCTGCAGCTGCAGCCTTGGCGGTAACCGTTCCAGTTATCGCCAACGATCCGGCCACGACAGATATCTGCCATGCCGCTGTTCCGTTTATTACCAGTGATCCGGACGCCACAGCCACGGCCACAGCCGTAGCAGTTCCGGATAGACTCAGCGAGCCAGAGGCAGTGGCCCTGGCTACAGCCACGGAAGTGCCAGAGATATTCAGCGAACCAGAGACGGCCGTAACAACATCCCCTGGCGGACCCGTGCCGGCTAGGCTGATCGAGCCACTAGCGACAGCCGTAGCCACAGCCAAAGCTGATCCTGTAAGACTTAGTGACCCGGCCAAAGCTATCGGAGCAGCTGCAGCAGACGTCCCGGCAAGGTTCAAGGATCCAGATACGGCAGGGATCAGAGCCCCAGGCGGACCAGTTCCGGATATGCTTATACTTCCCGCTACAGCTGATATCTGCCAGGCAGCCACTCCAGAGACGTCCAGATTGCCTGCAGCCGTAACTGGAGCCGCACCGATAGCCGTACCAGAGATATTCAGGTTACCCGACGCAGTAGCAGTAACTACACCTGTAGGGGCACCAGGGATTATTGGCGGCCACGACATGAATGGCGGGCCTCCGGGCATACCGGGCAACCCAGGCAACCCGGCTAGCAGGTAAGGCGTCATTAGCGGTGGCGGACTCACCTGCACCGGGGACAGGGTGATGATGACGGCTGTCCACGTCGAAGCAACTATGTTCGCTGTGCCGACCAACGGAGATGTGCCCTGCGGGAAACAGTCACCGACCGTCAGGAACGGGCCGGGACCTATGGACGGGCCGGGGCTAAACCCGCCGAGCCAGTTCGAAGGCGCCCCACCAGCGGTGCCATCAGTGATGCCCAACAGTGCCCATTCACCCGGTGCGTACAGCGATTGCGTAGTCACCCCCGGCGTGGTGCCCGAGCCCAGATCGGCCATCACCAACTGGTCCACGGCGCACACGCTAGCCATCCCAGGACAGCCCCGGACAACCATATTTTTGACCGTGGCTGTGCCAGCGAACGTTGCCGTTACCGTACCCGTTCCGCTGGCCATCGGTCGAGCGTTCTGCGCCACAAACACGGTCAGGTTAGGAGACCGGTTGGTATCCTGCGCCACCTGTCGCCAGTCGTTTCCAGCCGAGTCGCTGAACCCGTTGCCTGCTGTCGCCTGGCTGTTAGAAGAAACAAACGCCACCAGCGTATCACCCTGTGCCACGTCGTGGGTGATTGTCTTCTGGAACGACGACGACCCAGCGGGCTGCGAGTCGGACGCCAGCGCATACGAAGGCGGCGGTGGCCCGGGTTCCTGCGGGTTCTGGGTAAACGGCGCGGCCCCGGGCATTCCCGGGCCGGTGGGCAGCCAGGCGGGCTGAGCCGTAGCTGCGGCAACGGCAGCGACGGCGGCAGACTTGACGACCAGCGTGACAGCCTGGCTATTACATGCCACTGCCCCGGATGATGGGGTGATAGTCGCCGTCTGCGTAGCCGTAGCCGCATTGCTGGTAAGCGCCAGGCTGGCGATCATCAGCCCGGCGTCAGTAGCGCCGACCTGGGCGGTGCTCGCCTGAGCTACCAATGTCATCCCGGCCGGGGCGGTGAACGTCATGGCCACGTTCGCCGTGGTCGGGTCGCCCGCGCCGAAGAACGTGAGCAGCAGGTCATCGGCCCCGTTGGGGGTGACCGAGTTCGCCACCGGGCTGTTGGTCGCCGCCGACTGGGCGGCCTCCGAGGGGGTGACCGAGTCTTCGGGGGCAGCAGTGTCAGCGCCCACCGCCGCCACGGAGATGGCGGCGATGCGCCCTGAGACCACGGTGATGGCCAGCGGATCGGCATCACCGGCCTGCATCACCCGGCGGAGAACAACCTGGCAGGTGTTGGTCTGCCCCACTGGATTGAACACGGGCGCAACCGCAGTCCATCCGGCCGGAGTAGTAACACCCGCACCGGTACCGCGATTCTCTATCCCGATGTAAACGACATCACCGGGCTGCCACCCAGTGGGCATCGCAATCGGGAAAGAGGTATCGCTAGCAGCGCTGGTGTATGTAGGCGTGCTGGCACGGAGAGTGGCAACCATGGGCGCCCTCCTAAGCCGGAAAGGGCTACCCGGCCAGTTCGACGTTCATGTGCTCGCAGGTCAGCGACACACTGCCGGTGATCATATTCATCATCCGGTAATGAAGTTCACGTCAAGATCAGGAATTCCTGACACTGACTGAAGGCTGTCCACCAGCGACTGCCTAATCTTCTGAACTGGGTCACCGTAGGCAAAAATCACCTGAAGGGCATACCTGGCCTGCGTACCGTCTGCTGCCAGTACACAGGCGGAAGCGCTGGCTTCTGGGCTCGGGCCATTGGCGAACACGTCATTAATGACGATGTAACCCTGCGTATTAGCCATTTACGGAACTCCCTATCCGATTAGCTCAGCAGTTAGATGCTCGCACGCCAATGACGGTGTTCCTGTTATCGCCGAGAAGGTGGCGCCGATCAGCAGATTCTGCTGAAGGGTCGAGTTGAACGACAGCAGCCGCCCCGCATAGGTGCCGGGAATCGCCTGCGGCGTCCCGAACGCGGTCAGCGAGCTGGGCGGCAGGATGTGGCCGCGCCCGGCAAGCTGCCCGGCCGTAGCCGCCGCAGGCGTGGACAGCGCCCGGCAGTCAGCCTCGTAGTTCAACTCCCACGGACCCTGCGTAACCGATGCAGGCAGCGGCATGGCCCCAGAGATTGCCAGCACCAGCGCCGACGCGATCGCCGTCGCTGGCGCGGCCAGGTATAGGCCAATCTGCAATGTCGGAGTCGCAGACCCAGAAGTACACCAGCCGTGCGCCTTGACCCGCAGCCGCATCCCCTTTTCCCAGATCGGAGGAATCAGCGGCGGCTCGGTGCCAGGGGTGATGTCCACCAGCGCGGCGGTGGAAGCGGTGGCCCCGTCTGCGAAGCCGAGGCTTGGCCCGACGGGGTAGGTCCAGCGAACAGACATATCGTTCTCCTCCTCAACTAGCGGTAAAGCTGATTGCGCCAGATGCAACGGTAATCGATGCCGCCGTGACAGACGATCCCAGGGGAGCACCGATACCATAGGTGCCTGCACCATAGGTAGCTGACGACCATCCTGCTACGTGCGTAACAGCAACGGTACCTAGCGTCGAGAACGTCAGCGCCGACGAGTTGGTCTTAGCCGATCCCGCCGACGATGAGCTCCACGCCGTTGTCTGTCGAGCGTAGGAGCCAGAGTTAGCATTCTCCGAGGTACCGGTTGTACCAGGCGTAGCAGTATGCAGCGCCACGGCCGCCATCAGGTTGACAGCGCCTGTTCCGGCACCAGTACCCGTGGCATCCTGCGCATTGAGAGCCTGGCTCTGTCCTGCAGTTCCAAGCAGTGCCATGACTTAGGCGTCCTCTCGCTTCAGCACGCCGCACGAGTCGGTGCAGGTGTGCACGAACGGAATCGATGGGTCGTGATGCGGGTGTCCGTACTCTTCGTGGTAAACGCCGATGAGATGCGCGAGTTCACCGCCGTGCTCCGGCGAGGCAACTTCGATCACCTGATCGGATACGTCGTATTCCGTACCGTCCGAGGTCGTCATCTTCCCGTAGACTGGACCGGTAACGAGCACGTGCCCGTCCGACACGTAGTCGAAGTGCGGGGTACCGTCCTCGTTCTGTCCGAGGTATGTCTTAGTGATTGCCATTGCTATCCCTTCTTCTGTTCGGACATCGCCTGTTCTACTCCAGGTGCATGGCCCGGCCATCCGCCTGTGGCTCTCTTGTGCAGGTTGGCGCACAGTCCCTTGACGACGCCTGGCCCAACATACTTGCCAAGCTCGACGACGCAACGATCGAAGTCGCCCGGCACACCCCAGCGAATCTTGGCCGCTCCAGCACCCTCGGCCCAGTACTTCATCAGGCGCTCCGTAGATGAGACATCCTGAGGAGTTACCTCCCTACCGGCGACCATCTAACTACCTCCGGTCGTCAGGCTGCCGTCGCTTGCCCAGGTATCCGGAATGTCGGACGACCATCCTTTCTTTCTGGCTACGCCAATGATATATCGCCGGACCTTAGCGCGCTCCTCCGGCGTATTCGGACGCGCCCTACCTACGGCTGCTATTGCAGCCTGGAGCGTTCCCGGTCCAGGTCCACGCCCATTAATAGGGAACCTAGGGCTGTCCGATTCGTTGCTGCTGCTGGGCGCCATCGCCTGTCCGATTTTCTTCAAACGCTGGCGTGCTTCCGCTGTCAGATCCGATGCCGCCATTCTGGTTCTCCCAATGTTGCTGCCAGGCTTTCCTGGCATTAGCTCCTGCCTTGCCTTTGGTCACCTGCTGCCACTGCTGGGCCAGTTCCCTGCTCTGCTGCAACAGCTCCTGGCCCTGGAACAACGGCGCAGCCGTACAATTGCAATGATCATGCGCGCGGAAGTCAGCGCTCTTCTGAGACTTGTAGACCGCGCCGCGACCAGCCAGCATGGAGCAGAAGCTGCAGGCATTCCCGGAAATGATACGCTCCCAGCCATTCGCCTCCGGATCCACATGAACGGCATCAACGATTGTCTGTCGGCCGCCCTTGAGCGCCAGCCTAGCACCGGAGGACTGGAGCGAAAGGTCAGCCGCATCCGAAGCAAGCTGGGGATCTTCCAGCGTCGGCATCATCTGGAAGAAGTGCCCTATGCCCTGGCTGTCCACAACCCTCTCAAGCTCACGCTGCGGAAGCCTGGCCATCGCCGTCGATCTGTGTCCAAGATCGGCCAGCACTCGCATCTGCTCATACGACTTAGCAGAGTCCGCCGCAGAGGCCTGGAAGTACTGTCTCACCAGACTCAGCACGATATCGCGGATGCTGGCCCAGCTGTCGGCCATGCGGGCTGGATCGATATGCCGAGCCCACAGCGCCGAGATCGCCCGGCTGGCCGCCAGGCCGATAGCCATCTGCCTCTGCCGGTACAGGACGGCAAGCTGGGCCAGCGTAACCTGGCCAGGGAGCACCAGCGTCCTGGATGCGATTGGATCGGACATCAGGGTCGCCGGAAGCGTCCGGGTAGGTACGGGTATGGGTCGACCAGGCTGAGCCAGCCTATTTCCCGTCCCAATCGCAGGCGTCGTCATTGCGGTGGCTTACCTCCCGGTCCCCGGGCGGTCGCCGGGCTGCGAGGCTGGGCCTGGCCGCCGGGGATGCCTGGCAAAGCCTTCTGCTGCGATTGTGCGCCATTTTGCAAGCCTGGCTGGCCTGGGCCAGCCGGTTGCCCACCCTGTGGCGGTGGATACGGCGAGAGCAGCTGCTGCGTCTGCACGGCCATGGCAACCCTGGCCGCCTCCTGGGCGGTCGCCTCAGCCTCAGCACGCGCCTTGGCCTCAAGCCAGGCTTCGATGTCATCAGCCGTGACGCCAGGTATGCGCCGCCAAAGTTCCTCGACCGGCACACCCAGCATCTGGGCAACCTTGGTGAGCCCATCAACGGTGGCGGCGAAGGACCGGGCACTGGTGTCGCGCCACACCACGATGCCATTCATGTCTGTCCAGCCATCATTGTCATCAACAGCCTTAGACATCAGCCGGAAGCAGTTCCTCCAGCTGTCGGTGAGCATTGACTGTTCTTCCTCGATCTTGCGGTCTAGGCCATCCCTGGCGGCTGCAAGTGCTTCTGCGGACAGGTTGGCGATCTGCCCGAGCAGGTGATATGGCGGCACCTGCGACACCGTGGACATATGCCGAATAGCTGCCTCACGCGAGTCAATGTAGGGCTGCAACGGTGAGACGTCAAACTCCCCGAACTTGGTAGCAGGATCATCGCTAGCCCAGATACGGTCGATGCCCGGTCGAAATGGCTCGGTCGACCTACCCTGCTCATCCTCGGAGGCCATCCCGCTCACCCAGCGCTGGCGAAAGGCAGCGAACTGGGTCGTCATCATCTCGTTGAAGGTGAAGAAGTTGATCTGGTCCTGGATGGCAATGAGCGGCTCAACCTCGCCGGCAACATCCTCGCCGTCCAGGTCGTCCTCATACAAGAACCTGACCACCGGAACGAGACCCATGTTGTGGGCAGCGACTGGAGCCTTGCCGTCCAGATACGGGTCGCCATCCTCAGCAAGCTGCAACGGCGCAGTGTTCTCGCCTGGCACGCCGGTGAGGATATAGCGATTCTGCTCGTCATAGATGGTGACGATGATGCGACGCTTGCCCACGACAGCAGGGTCATAGACATCAAGACGCTCCATGGCAACCTGCGGCCATTCATCATTCACCGGATCAGTGTACAGCGCCACCATCCTCCGCGCGCTGCATGCTCGCATCACCGGAACATTCTGTATCTCCTGTCCAACAGCCATGGATCCAGGCAGGACGACAACGTACGAGATCCCATGCTTCATCACCGCACGGTGGACGCCATGCTGCCGGCTGACGAAACGGTTCGCCCGGAATGCATCCCATTCCGGCACCGAGGCTTTCGCCATATCGGCCGTCGTGGCGCCAGAGCGCCGGTAACCATCAACGTGCAGGTTCTGGCTGATAACGGATGTTACCAATGGCAGGAAGTTTCGCTTGGAGCGCGCCATGAGCCAGCGATACTCAGTGCTGGCACCCTTGGGCGCGAATGGCGGATCCGGCCGGTTGCGCATGTACTTGTCTATCCGTCGCAGGCGCGCCTGGTCGCGCATGTGAGTGTTGATGAGGGCTCCGGCAACCTTGGCGAGATCCGGCTGGTCTATGATCACAACTTCTCCTACGACACCGGGCCATAGTAATCACCCGGACGCTCGATCTCATTGAAATTGCTGACACGCCTGCCGATCATCATATCTAGCTCCAGCTCCAGACTCGTCCACCCTTGGCTGGCCTGCCAGCCTTGGCCTTGCGCTCCTGCCATGGCTTGCTGCTAAGTACCAGTCTCCGCGCATGGCGCACGATGATCTGGGCAACATTGCCATCTATCTTGCGCACAGATTTCGGCGCTTCCTTAGAGATGCTGATACCCCAGCGATTCGGCGCACGGCGCGAGTTGATGACGTGCTTACCTAGCAGACTGGAGCCATCGTGCTCATACGCACCATTCTCGATCTCCTTCTGTACCATCTCGCAGGCGGCGGTGAACTCGCCCACGTGGCTGCGCATATCCCAGGCGATAGGCTGTGGATCCCGGCCGCCAGGCACGGCCCAGACACGCTCCTCCAGGATCTCCATGTACTTGGCGCGCCAGGCAACCTTGGTGCTCTCCTCCCATTCTTTGACGTCGGCGAAGAACGCCCAGACGTCCCAGCGGTCGAATGCCATGTCAAGTGCAGCCTCAACCTCGTGGATAGGAATGGGGATCCTGCCGCCACGCGCATCTCTGGTCTCCCATATGCCGATCTCGAACACGAATCCCGTGAGAATCTCGCAGCCGATTAGCGCCGTGGCGTCATCTACCCGGCTGCCATCGAACCCGAGCGTAATCGGCGCACCGTCGGGAAGATGGTGCGCTGGAGCGGCCATGGCGCGCCATTGCTCCGGCAGGACCCAGGCATCCTCGGCAGCTTCTGGCCAGTTCAGGTAGAAGCGCTTGGTAACGTCCAGCGGAGTGCGCGGACTAAGGATGGCCTCGACGATGTCCTCAACGTTCACCCAGTAGGCGTCGCCATATGCAAACTCAACAGCGCTGCGAATGCTGCCTACATCTTCCCAGTCGACATTCGGCGGAGCCTGCCTGGCATCGTAGAGGATCTTCTGCTCACCCTTGAGCCTGCCCTCTTCCTGCGCGACCCAAGCCTCGAACGTACTCTCAGCAACAGAATCCTTACCGGGTATCCAGGCATTACTGGTCTCAAGCAGCCTAGAGCCTGACTTCCGCGCATTGCGGTCCATAGCCTCTGCAAGATCAATTCCCCCATTGACACTGTAGAAACTCTCCGTCTGATCTAGGATCCCGAACGTCACCAGTGCGCCTTCGGCAGTTGTCGGACTGCTGGTGATGATCATCAGCTGTCCGCCGCCCGGCACATGGAAGACTGTCTTGCCGGTATCAACTTCATAGTCATCCCGTATGCGGGACTTCTTGGGCACCATTGCCCGCACCATTCGCATGGTGTTGATGTTAGCCTGGTCATGCGCGGTTGCGGCTATCTGGACGAGCGGCATCCCAACACGTCGCCCGACCACATGGTCGCACCCGGAATGAGTCCGACATCCCACGCACAGCCCGTCATTGTCGCACCAGCCAGCGAATCGTACTGGTGCAAGCAACTCAATCAGGCCCATCACCGCAGCGAATGGCGATTTGCCGTATCCCTTGGCGAAACGGCGCACGCCGTGCGTGTATATCCACCGTGCATTGTCAGACAGGCTGTACCACCACAGTATGAACCTTGTCTGCGACTCCACAAACTCCCAGGCCTGGCCGGCATTCTCACCATCCGGCTGCTTGATGTACGTGGACGCCCAGTTAATGGCCTCCCAGCCCAGCGTTAGCTCGGGAATGCCATCCGGTAGCGTGACCATGCGGTCACGCGGAGATATCAGCTGCCGTATTGTCATTGCATCTCTCGCAGCTTCTCATACAGTTTCAGCAATGCCTCTCTGTCCCTCTGATCGGCCGCAGAGCTCGGGGCACTACGACCCTTGAGTCTTGCAGACTGAGACCTATGAGCAGCACGGTCCTCAATCTTCTTTATCTGCTCCTGAAGTTGTTGCCTCATGGTGATGGCCAGTCCGGATGGTATTGAAGAGGCACGGCTAGCGGCACTGCCACCTTGCTTTGCGCGCACCGAGGAGACAGGTGCATCCTGCCTGGCACCACCCTGATCCCTAGTAGCCTGGATGTACGATGTCGTCGGATGTTGCCCTCCCTGCCTTGGAGGCTTATATGTCGGAGGTTCCTGAGCAGCCCGGTTCTCATGGGTTAGAGCTTCTTCTCTCCCTCCAGTACTCCTAGCCTGCTGAGCTAGTACCGCCGTCTCAGCGATCTTATGCGAGTCAGTTGTCGGATTGCCATATACATCACGGCCACCTTTGCCGGCCAGGTAATCGTGATGTGCCTTCAGAGCCTGGCCGGATGTCAGTCTTGTTCCTGTTCCGGACGTTCCAGCGCCGTGCTCGCGGCGAATCACTGCACGAGCGGCATCCTCATGGCTCGCGTACTGGCGCGACTCACCACCGATCTTGACGTTCACCGCCCCGGATCGGTGCCGGCGAACCTCCACACCCTTGATGCTGGTGCGATTGCCATGGCCACCTTTGGGCAGCTCGCCTATCGCGTTGGCGACGGTCGTGTGATCAGCCTCCGACAGCTTCTTGATAGCCTGGGCCAGCTTGGTCCACTTACCGCGCGGGTCACGTGCCTCGCTAGGATCGAATGCCATGCCTCACCGGATCCAGTAGATGCCTACGCCTGGGTCTTCCATATCCTTGTTTGCGATCTCGTATGTCGGATACAGATCCCTGGTCTCATTCCACAGCCGCCGTGGGCCCTCGAATTCCGGGCCGGGGAATCGTAGGTGCAGGTTGATGTCATGCAGGCCGATGATGCCGTGCTCGACAAGCGATACTGCCCATTCGAAGTCTGACTTGGCCGTAAACCAGTCATGCCCGCCATCGATGAACATGAAGTCCACCTGTGTCCCGCCGAGCCGCTGGGCCGTCCTGGTATGGACGTCAGGGCTGGTGCTATCGCCGTAGATCATGCTGGCTCCATGCGAATGGAACTGGCCAGGAGCAGCCTCCATCGTCACGGCCAGGACGTTGGGCACAACCTGGCGCCAGGCCCACAGCGAACCACCCGTGTACGAGCCAATCTCGATCATCGTGCGCACACCGGCCTGCTTCACCAGGTCCAGCAGCACGGCGAACTCCCACTCATCCTGGAGCGCACCGTAATCACGCACAGCCCTAGTAGCAATGTCCATTGCCGTCGGATCAGTCAGGAGGTAGTCGTCAGCCGTCAGCATCGGGCATCACCAATCCAAGACGACCCTTCCACGAGATTACCTGTCGTGTGGCACGCGCCTTATCCTGGTCCACTTCTCCTTCGGTGGTCAGCTCAATCCGCGCGCGCTTCCTGTCGATCTCTGTCACGCCCAATCGCTCGCTCATCCTGTTGAATGTCACCAAGATCTGGCCGTTGCCGGTCTGGATGAAGCGATTGTAGGTGTCGGCGGCCAGCACGGCCGTTGTCCAGTCGCTTGGCTGCCAGAGCGATGTCTGGCCGGAGACCCTGAGGCTGTTGTACCATGACCGGACGATGGGCTTCCAGCGTGGGTCAGCCTCAGGGATGTGCGGCACAGGCATGCGCCTGGCCTTAGTGGTGCTGAGATAGCGTGGGTCCTCATGCTCGACGCTGCCATGCCCCATACGCTCCTCGGGCAGCTTCTTGCTGACCCTGCCGCTGCCTGGTCCGCCCATCACGCCTCCCAGCGCTGAATGGCGTCCATCATCGTCAGTTCAGTCGCCACTGTATTGCCGTATTGGCCGGTTGTGGCATTCGCAGCCACGCGGTAATAGCACCACATCACCAGCTTCTTTGGAAGGTGCCATGCCATCCACATGACAGCCTTCTCCTTGCGCTTGGCCAGCAGGTATCGCCTGTCCAGCCAGAGGTATCTCAGCCTGCACATAGCGTCAGGCGACCGAGATGACGCCACCGATCCCCGGACCCGGCGTGCCGGTGCCCAGGGTGATGACATTGTACCGGATCCAGCGAATGGGGATGTGGCATCCAAGCACGCTTACCGGCTTGGCCCCCAGGGTCCGCCCGACCGGCGTCCAGGTTGCGTTGTCCGGGCTGACCTCCATCTGCATGACAGTGTCGGGCGAGTAGGCTGTGGGGACCAGGCTCAGGTTGCTGAATGCGCTCCCTGCGCCCAGGTCGATGGCCGTTCCGACGCCAGTCGCGGTCTTGTAGCCGGTGTGATTGGGGCTAGGCATGTCGTATTCTCCTGCTCCTACTTGATTCCCTGGAGACACCAGCTGCACGCGCACATGTCGCCATGCAGGACTGGTATCGGCCCATCGTTGATGCTCAGGATTTTCTTGTCCGGACCATTGCTGAAACTGTTACCCTTGCCCATGATGCCCTCCTTATGCGGTTTCGGTGACGACGATCTGGGTCTGGTAGACGACTGCCGCTGTTCCTGCGCCAATCGTAACCAGGTCGATGGTACTGGGCACGTTCGCCTGGATGATGTACGTGAACAGCTGCTGCTGGTTCTGGATTGGGTCGACAGGCACCGCCCACAGGACTGCACCTCCCAGCCGGAGGTTGATGTTCGCAGCATCAGCTGCGGCCGGGGCAGCGCCAGTGAACGATGCGTAGACATCCACGCGATAGGTGCCAGGATTGACGAAATCGGCCAAGGTCGCCAGTACTGCTGCCGCACCTGGCGCGGTGACCCTGGAAACAGCACTTGCATTTGGCTGTGGCATCGTGCTGGCTATCCTTTCCTGTGCAGTTTGCAGACTGTGGTTCTACGGGCAGTTTCCTGCAGCCT
>WNGL01001427.1_pt1 | contig 30941 bp, 27 predicted proteins | sample 5400591 | NCBI WGS metagenome assembly WNGL01 (sample SAMN13153377, study PRJNA577476) | soil metagenome | isolation source: 80 cm soil or saprolite under Garry oak tree replicate 1 | place: USA:California | collected 2016-06-15 | reverse complement strand
GGACCACGCGTAGTAGTCGGGAAACGCAAGATACTCCCTGCCCGCCGAGCGCGGTCTCATCTCTTTGCCCGGAGAGGGCAGCTTGCGCTCGAAGCCGTTGAATCGTTCGATGACGTATGTGAAGAAGCCGGATTTGCCCTGCTCGCCGTCAGTGACAATATCGACGCCCGCTTCGACCTGCTTCCGCACCACGTCCGTGACCGCCTCACGCACCTGCCGCGCAAGCTCTTCGCCGTCGTAGGGCTGACCTTGTTCCTTGAGTCGAAGAAGCGGCAACAGGGCGTCGGGGCGGGCCAGGCTTCCCACGTGGGTCGTGAGAATTCTTTGCGTGCTGTGGTTCATGGTATTTCCCTTTTCTTCGTTGGCTGACACTGAAACCGCGCACTGTCGCCGCCGGGCATTTGCGGTGGAAGTTAGCCGTATGGGCTACGTTGTGTCAACTCGCAATAGAGAATGGTTGGCAGAGCAATGGAGCCTGCTCGCAGCAGAGCACAGGGGTCAAGTTGCCCCATTCCATTTCAATACTAACACCACTAACAGGAAATTTTTCCGACCGTTAGTTAGAGTAGATCAGTACGAATCCCAAGCCCCGTTGCCTTTGCGCTATTTCTTCTGCGCCAATTCCCTGGCCGCCTCCGCGGCGAGGGAGAAATCGAAGATCGATCCGGCCGCAACATCTCCTTTCAAACTCGCCGTCGAGGTGAGCATCGCGATGTAAGCTTTCGCCCCTTGGCCGCTTGTACCGGATTGAGCTTCATCCACTTGGCGATGATCTCGATGGTCCCCTCGCGTTGAGTCCACGTGTAGTCGATTCCTTCGATCGTCGCCTTGAGGAGTTCGACAATTTCCTGGCGTGCGGTCTTGATTTTTTCTTCGCTGGTGGCGAAACCGGCTTGGGGAATCGGCAGTATCGACCCCATCTGCAGCAGCCGTTTCAATCCCATCTCTTCGGCCTTCAAGTCGGACGGCACCGGCACCACGGTCGCATCGAGGGTGCCCCGTTGGGTCGCAATCATCCGATCGTTGGTCGAATTCAACGGGACGATGATGGTGTTCGCGCCTAAACGATATTTCTCGATGAGCACCCGAACCTCGTAGGCCGGAAGAGTCCCAAAGCTCCCGGCGCCTATCCTTTTGCCGGCGAGGTCGCTCACTGCCGGGATTTCCGGCCGGCTCACCAGCACATGCTGGAGTTTCACCGATGTAAAGCAAATAACTTTCAACGGCGCGCCGCGCGCGCCCGCCGTGGCCGGCCCGCTCGGAATCGTGGTGTAATCAATCGCCCGGTTGAGCAGCGCCGGCGCTACCAAACCCGCGGCCATCTGAATGACTTCGATATCTAAACCCCGTCTGGCGAAGAAACCCTTCTGCAGCGCCACATAGATGGGTAAATAGCTCAGCGATGCCGATGGCGTGGCGAGCCTGATCTTGGCGCCTGAACTCTTGCTCTGGGCTTGCACGCCCGTCGCCCCCAACGCTGCCAGCCATACAACAGCGAGAAACACCGTCCAATATTTTACCGATTTCACGAGAAGTCGGGTTGCCATCGATCCGCTTCCTCCGATTTCCGGCGACGCGGGAGCAAAAAAAGATGGGACGCCGTCGAGCAAGTAAGCCGGTTTCGGCTGCGGCAACATAGAGCAAATGTAATTCGCCCGTCACCATCCAGCCGGCGAGCAGTGCTGCGGTCATTGCGGCAAAGTGCACCGTCGCCATTGGCACCCAGGTATCGTTGCCTGTCCAATCCGTCGGAATCATGCGGAACGCAAGCGTCGTTCCGCCGGCACAAAACGAATCTCAACGCGTTGGTTCAAGGCCCCGGCGATTCGATTGAGCATCGCCAGGGAATGGCCCTCATAATTGGCGTCTTCGAGACGACAAATGACCGACGCTGTGGTTCCTATGAGTTTTGCCAGTTGACGTTGGCTTAGCCCGTGCGCAATTCTCAATGCGGTTAGCTTGCGAGCAACTTGGTCGTTCGCTCGTGCTTGTTCCAAAGCGGCGAGTCGCTGCGGCTTGCCGGCGTAATAGCGACGGTGGAGAATTTCAACGGCATCCGCGGTCGTTTTCCTCTTTGCTTTTGCCATGACTTCTACTCCTTGTGCGTGTGTCGATCCGGGTCGAGTTTAAAATTTCGTTTTCTTCGGATCGCTAGCTCGATATCGCGCTGTGGCACCTCGCCCTCTTTTACTAGTCCGTGCGCCAGTACGGCTGCAATCCGGCCATGGAAGAAATATAGCATTCGATAATTCGTGGTTCCGAGTCGAACCCGTAGTTCATAAATCCCATCTCGCAAAAAGTCGGCCTCCGGGCGCCGGAGTTCATGCCCCAAATCACGTAACCGTTCGATTCGAACCAGACATTTGTCCTGAGTTTTCGTAGGCAGCGAGTCCAACCAGTCGAGCACCGGGACGGCGTCCGGGTCGTCCTGATAAAAGACTACCGTTGTCTTTGGCATGACACCATAAAGTCATGTTCGCATTATTGCGAACGCCGGTCAATAGGCGGCGCTGTGGTCGAAATAGAACGGGCATTTGTTGACAGGTCAGAAACGGAGTCAACGCCGCTTTTAGCCTTCCAGCGTCAAGAATGCGGCCGATCTCTTCCAGTGTGAACTCGGCGCCGGTCTCACTAGTGGTCAACGTGAGAGTGCGGTCCTGTTGTTTCAGTTCGGACGAATCATTTGGGATTACCCACCGAACCCGGCGGAAGGCCTGACGAGTAACGAGAGATCGGTCGCGTTAACTCTATTTACATTAAAAGCACTAGCCCTTAGCCCGCACCCCATCCAGCCGGCGAGCAGTGCTCCGGTCATTGCGGCAAAGTGCACCGTCGCCATTGGTACCCAGGTGCCGTTCGCGAGCAGCCCGGCGAGCTGCTGCAGAGCAGCCGGCCAGAAGAACTGCGAGAACACCACTGCGCCCGAGGAGCTAATTGTCGGGTCGTGCGCGGATGCCATCGATTTCTCGATCTATTAGCGGTAATACTGGTGCCAAGATTTGACGGACAAGCGAGGAGTAAAAACTATGGCTACTAGATTTACGGGAGGCTGCCTTTGCGGTCGGGTTCGCTACGAATGTTCTGCCGATCCGATTTTTATGGGCAATTGCCACTGCCGCGATTGCCAAAAGTCAAGCGGTGGTGCGTATGAACCTGATATCGGACTTCCGGCGGCAGCGCTAAAGATCACGGGTGCGGTTAAGTATTACGACAGTAAAGCAGACAGTGGTAATACGTTGAGCCGCGGTTTTTGCCCGGAGTGCGGCGCGAGTTTGTTCGGAAAGACCAGCGCTTTACCGGACCTCGCGATGATCACGGCCGGGAGCCTCGATGAACCGAGCCTGTATAAGCCGACCTTGGACATCTTCACAGCCAGTGCTCAGCCTTGGGATCACATGAATCCGGCGCTGGCCAAATTTCCAAAAATGCCGCCGATAAGCGGATAGGCCGAGCGATGGCGCGACGGTGATTTTGTGTTCTAGGGACGCAGTGCGCTCGGGGTCAGAGTTTTACTCACGACTTTCTGGCCTCACCGCGCTTGCCGCAAGATTTTTCCGCCACTCGGCCTGCTGGTGCACCGTCGTTTTAATCCCAAACTTGCTGTCGAAATAGTGCTTGGTCGGGTCGATGGGGACGCGCCACGAAGCCGGCGTTAGGGTCAAGCCTTGTCAGACTGTTGAAAAAGTCATTCACATGCTTCGACATGCTCAGCATGAACGGAAAAACTCCAACATTTCCAAGCACTCCTTCGTTCGCCTTGAGCTTGTCGAAAGGTGAACGGAGAGTTTTTCAACGGTCTGTTGTATTTTGACATTTCGGATTTTCGTCGGTCTCACCACGTGATCAACGTGAGAGCGTGGTTTGGACGAATTATTCGTATTTACCCGCCGAGCGCCGCAGGCCTGACGAGTAACGAGAGAACGGTCGCGTTAACTCTATTTAAAAGGCTAGCCCCTAGCCCGTACCGCCATCCAGCCGGCGAGCAGTGCTGCGGTCATTGCGGCAAAGTGCACCGTCGCCATCGGCTGACCGATTTCACGGAACGGACCCACCCAATTTCAACGAAGGGACCCACCTGATATCAGGGAAGGGACCCACCCCATTTCAGGTGGTCCCCTTCGTTTTCTGAGCGAAGCGACGAACGATGCTACCTTGGCCAACTGGAGGAGGATCCAGTTAATGGCCAAAGAAAGGACCAGCGTTCGTATGCAAGCACAAATCAAGATCATGTCGGAGCAGGGGCACTCGATTCGCAGCATCGCTCGGGTGCTTAAGCTTTCGCGCAGAACCGTACGGAGGTATTTAGAGCCGGCACTGCAGTGGCCCAGCGAGAACGGCGGTTGGGAGGAGAAGATAGACTGGGACTATGTTCGCCAGGAAGTCTACGGCAAAGGAACCACCGTCAAACAGATCGGACAGGAGGTGGCCCCCGAGCTGTCCTATGTGAAATTTTGGCGGGCGTTTCGGGAACAGGCCGGCCGGCAAGCTGCCCCTGAACAAGTCACCATTCGGCTTCATCACAAGCCCGCAGAAAAAACCCAGGTCGATTTCTGCGACGGTGTTTTTATCACCGAGCGTGTCAGTGGGAAGAAAACCCTGACGCAGTTTTTCTTAGGGGTTTTGCCGTTCAGTTCGTATACCTTCGGGGAGTTTGTTCTAGATCAAAAGCTTTCCACCTTCATCGGGGTCCAACAGCGTATGTTTGCCTACTTTGGCGGGGTGACGCCGTATCTGGTGGTGGATAATCTTAAGAGCGGGGTTTATAAGGCCGATCTCTACGATCCCGACTTAAATCCGACCTACTGCGATTTTGCCAATCACATGGGCTTTGCGGTGCTGCCGGCCCGGCCCTACAAACCCAAAGACAAGGGCTCGGGGGAGTCTAACATCGGAGTGGTCCAAAGAGGTTTCTTTCAGGAAGTTCGTAACCGGGTTTTCTATGCCCTTGAAGAACTCAACGAAGCCTTGCGCCATTACCTTGAGCGGCTAAACCACCAGGTGATGAAGGACTACGCAGTGAGCCGGGCTGAGCGTTTCGAGGAAGAGAAAAAGCATTTAAAAGCACTACCGCCCGCTTGCTTCGAACTCAGCGAGTGGCGAGGGGCCAAAGTCCACCCCGATTGTCACATCCAGGTGGAGAAAAACTTCTATTCGGTTCCCTTCGTCTATGTCGGTCAAAAAATCAGAGTCCGGCTCACCGAGAAGATGGTGGAAGTCTTTAGTGAGGACAGCCAGCCCATTGCGGCTCATAGCCGACTTAGCGGCGTCGGGAAATTCTCCACCTATGACTCGCACTATCCCGAGAAAAAACTCAGCGTGGCGCGCTTCGAGGTCCATCATGCGATCGAGCAAGCCTCCAAGCTTGGCCCGCACGTGGAAAAGCTGGTCGATAAACTTCTCTCAACCGATTATCCGCTGCGTCACTTAAGGCGGGTGCAGGGCATCTTACGGCTGGCCAAACGCTATCCGATCACCCCGGAGGCTTTAGACCATGCCTGTCAGCGGGCGCTTTTCTTTAACAAGACTCGGCTCGCCTACATCAAAGACTGCGCGCTTTACTTTGTCAGTCACGGCCAAAGGCCAACGCTGCTCGCTCCCAGCCGTCAGCCCGATTCGATCCATCTGCATCAGCTCTCGACTGAGGGTGATAACGAGGAGGAGATTTTATGACAACAGGCTTTTTTTGTTGCAAAAGAGTTAACCGTAGAAAAAACGACTGCCGCATTTCGTTTATAAGCCACGATCTCGCTTCGGCCTATACCTTGCCTATCCCCCAAAACAGTCTTTTCACCGGGACGTGCTCATGATGCTCGATCAAGTGAAAAACCTCTCGCACCAGATGCGGTTGTTCGGCATCCACCAAGCCTGTGAACGAACAGCCGCAGAGGCTTTGTCCCAGCAACTCCATCCCCTGGAGTTCTTACGACTTTTGCTCGAAGAGGAACTGTTGTCGCGTAAAGACCGAACCGCCAAGGCGCTTATGACCAAGGCCCGATTCCGTTTCCGCGCCGATCTGGAAGACTTGGACTTAACTTTCCACAAAGATTTGACCAAAGCCAAGATCAAAGAGCTCTCGGAGTTGAGCTTCCTCCATAACCTGGAAAATCTTTTGATCCTGGGTAAAACGGGCTTGGGCAAAACCCATCTCGCCATCGCTTTGGGTAAACGGCTCTGCCAGGAGGGCCATGCAACACAATTCCTACCGGTCAACTTCCTGTTCGAAGAAATCCAGGCTGCCAAGGCCGCCGGCCGCTACCTCAACTACGTTCGTAGCCTCATCAAGGCCAAGGTTTTGATTCTCGACGACTTGGGACTAAGAAACTACTCCCACGAGGAGGCCACCTCGCTCATGGACATCCTCGAAGAGCGCTACCACAAAGCCCCACTCATCGTCACTTCTCAGGTCGAGCCCCAGGGTTGGCTGAAACTCTTTGAAGATCCGGTGATCGCTGAAGCCATCATCGACCGGTTGATCCACCCATCTCAGAAAATCACTTTAAAAGGAGATAAATCCTATCGAGAAAAACTCTCGGAGAAAAAATCCGGCTTGAAAAACCATGGAGGGTTAGGCTAAACAATTCAAAAGCGCTTCGTCGCTTCGCTCCGCCCGAGTTCAGTGGTCCCCTTCCTTGAAATCGGGTGGGTTCCTAAAGTGAAATCGAACAATCTATGAGCGTCTCGGTTTAGATTCCACAACAACAGGCAGGTGGGATCATACTTCGTCGCAAGATATGAGTACGACGTAACGGAGATTTCTCACCCGTTGCGCTCACCCTTTACACGAACGAGCAGATGACCGAGAAGATCGGGCCTTACGGTAAACTCGGTTTCGTCGAAACGGAACGGAAGCAAGAGCAAGGTTACAAGCGAGTCTACATGCGAAAGATATTAAGCCAGCCCTAACGCCCTAATTCCTTCAGCGCCTCTTCCGCCAACGAGGGTTCCACGACCATTTGAGGCGTTACGGTTGGGAGAATTTGCCTGGCGTCCTTTTCGATTTGCAACAAAATATCGACGCCGTCCAGAGGCACGCGACCGTCACGGCTAAAGGCGTCGACTGAAACATCGTAGGATTCTCGGGCGAGCTTTTCGTCCATGTTGAAACGTTTGCGGATCACGTCTGTCGTTCCTGCCGCGTTGCTTTGAATAAATCTCAGCGCCTCGATTTCGGATTTCAAGATTTTTTTGATCTGCCCTCGATTGTTTTTGATTCTTTCGATGGTAGTGCCGAGGCCGGAAAAAGGCATGGTTACATACTGTGCCGTATGGGCAAGCAAAGGGTAGCCTTCCCGTTTCGCGAGGACCGAATACGGCGGGGCAACCACGATGCAATCGACCCGTCCGATCTTGAACGCGTCGTACATCAGTTTTTCGTCGCCGATAGCCAAAAGCTTTACATCTTTGTCGGGATCAAAACCGAAATGACCCAAAGTCAAACGCGTACTGATGTAGTTGGTCCCGCCGATGGAGGCAAGCCCGATAGTGGCCCCTTTTAGATCCTTCATGCTCTTATATTTGCTTTGGGCAACGAAGCTAAAGAACGGAGCTTTAATACTAGTCGAGACCGCCCGTACCGGTATGCCTTTGGCCGCGGAACGGATAATGGACCCGATAAGCTCCACGTAGTCGATATCGCCGCTCAGCAACGCGGCCATCGCAACGTTGGGGCGCATTTGGATAAGCTCGACTTCAGCGCCGTTCTTTAAATAGAGGCCGCGGTCTTTAGCCACGAAAGGAACGAGAAATGCCATTGAGCTTGTGGCGACGGCAATGCGGACTTTTTCCAGGGCGGGTTTCTCCTGCCCTGGTGACGAAGCGGGAACGATCAGCAGAGTCGCGGTGAAGCCTAGCGTAAAATAGAAGGCGAGTAATTTAGTTTTCATGTTGTTCAATTTTTCGGCGGACGACCGTAGAATTTATCAATGAAGCCGGACTTTTTAATTTCCTCCAGGATACTGATGTCCATGAGGCTTGCCGGCTTCGTCGTGCGGGCGTTCGGATGAGTCAGTGAATCAAGAGCGCCCTGAATGCCGTTGGGTTCCGGGATCGGATATTCTCGAAGGCTTTTCGCCAGCCGCTCATGAAGCTCCTTTTGAACTGCCGGCTCTTTGATGCCTTCTTCTTCGAAGACCGAGTAGACAAGCTTCGGTCGAGTCTTGAACAGGTAGATTCCTTCAATGGTCGCCTGAAGATAGCGGCGCAATATGTCGCGTTGAGTCTTGATCATAGATGTCGAAACGGTGCCGCCGAAGCGGGCGTAATCCAATGGCAACTCTGAAAGGTCGACGAGCACGCGGCAGCAACCGGTGGCGAGGATCTTGGCGATATTGTCCGGGCTGATGAGTGCCGCATCGACATGGCCTGCGACCAGTGCAGTCATACGAGTCGGTGTGTTGCCGGATTGAAGAATCGTGACTTCCTTCTCAGGGTCGATCTTCCACTGACGTATCACCATGCGGGTCACGATGTCCGACGCCGACCCGATCCGGCTGACAGCAATCTTCTTCCCTCTGAGCTCTTCCGGTTTGGAGATGTTCTTCCGCGCTACGAAAATGTGTTCGAGTTTATTAAAGGTAACGCTGATGGTCTTAAGATCCATGACTCCTGAGACGGATAAATTGAGCATTGCCGGCACGTCGGAATCGGAGAGATTGATATTGCCGCCCGCCATCGCCTGAGTCAAAACGTTGCCGCTGTTAAAATAAATCGCCTTGACGTTGACGCCGTACTTGTCCCAGAGGTTTTCCTTTTCGATGACGCGGCGCAGATCGGTGCTGATTCCCGCTCCGCTGAAGCCCATGATAATGGAGTTGGCCTGCGCGAAAGCCAATCCAGCTGAAAATGTCCAAACGGCAAAAGACACGACCAGCACGGCAATGCTCATTACTTTAGTGCTCCTCGAAGTCATTGGGGATGATAAAGGTTGTGCCCGATTGCGCGAACAGGCGTCCCGCCCCACCGGCCACGCATTATCCTGCCCGTCTATATAATTTGTCAATGAAGCCGGACTTTTTGATCTCCTCCAGAATGCTCGTGTCCATCAAACCCGCCGGTTTGGTTGTTTTAGCGTTCGGATGAGTCAAAGAGTCGAGAGCACCCTGGACGCCGTTCGGTTCCGGGATGGGATACTGACGCAAGCTCTTGGCGGTTCGATCGTAGAGCTCCTTCTGAACCGTCGGCTCTTTAATGCCGCTCTCGTCCATCACGGCATAGGCCGCTGTCGGTCGAGTCTTGTAGATGGAGATTCCTTCGACATAGGCCAGGAGTATTCTACGCACGGTGTCCCTTTGGGTTCTGATGAGGGACGTAGGAAACGTGACGCCGAATCGGGCGTAGTCCAGCGGCAGCTCGGCAAGATCCGCCAACACGCGGCAGCAAGCTGTAGCCATAATCTTGTGGAGACCCTCCGGACTGACTAGAGCGGCATCGACATGCCCCACTGCCAGCGCGGTCATCCGCGTGGGCGTGTTGCCAGCCTGCAAGAAGTTTATTTCCTTTTCCGGATCGAACTTCCAGGAGCGCAAAACCATGCGCGTCACGATGTCGGATGCCGATCCGAGCCGGCTGACGGCCACCCGCTTACCTTTGAGGTCTTCGAGGTTGACGATGTTCTTTCGGACGACAAAAATATGTTCGAGACGGTTGATGGTCACCGCCACGAGTTTGAGATCGGCCACGCCTGATACCGAGAGATTCAGCATCGCCGGAACGTCGGAATCAGAAGCAGCGATGTTTCCACCGGCCATCGCCTGCGTCAAAACGCTTCCGCTGTTGAAGTAAACGGCCTTTACGTTGAGACCATACTTTTCCCATATCTTTTCCCGCTCAATGATCCGGCGCAGATCCGAGGTCAAACCCGCGCCGCCGCTATGGCCCAAAACGAGGCTGGTTAACTGCGCCTGCGCTATGACAATGCGCGGCCCGGCTATCCACAACAGTAGTCCGAAAGAAAGAGCCAGGATTTTTTTCATGTTCTGACTCCTCGCACGGTGGTTGTTTCTATGAATTTACGCCATGGGCGGAATGGTGGCACAAGGATCAGATTAGTGGTCTCGCTGCAAAACCTCTTTGAGCAGCGAAGCATACTTTTTGTCGAGTTGATTCTTGAATTCGTTGCTCACTGCGTTGACCGGCGGGAACTTGTCGCGCCACTCGTAGGGCCGGGTGGCGTCGATGATCGCCCGCGAATTGAAACCTTTGCGTTCCTTGGGAATAGCCGGATCGAGGGGTCCGCTCCAGCAGCGGCGAATGATGTCGATGTTTTCCGGTTCCGAGCGGGTGGAGATGGCCCAGATGACGTCATCGGGATTGTAGATGTCGATGTCATCATCTACGACAATGACGTATCGGCCCAGATAGGCACCGGGCCGGCATTGGCTTGCGACGAGGGCTGCTTGCTTGGCGTGACCGGGATAGCGCTGCTTGATTTTGATGATGGAGAAAAAGCGATAGCCCGCCGGGTGGAGCCAGACCCCTTTGACGTCGGGCACCCCGGCGTCTTCCAATGCGTTCCATATCAACGCCGAACGCTGGATGGAACGGTGAAAGCCTTGACCGGCGGACGGACGCAACGGCGGCTCGCCGCACAAGATGGGGTGCTTCCGATAATAAAGTGCTTTGACACGCACCACCGGCTCAGGCCGCGTATCGCTGGCGTAGTATCCGGGCCATTCACCGAACGGACCTTCGGGAAGATTATCGCCGGGCGCCATCTCTCCTTCGATCGCGATTTCCGAATAAGCCGGAATGGGCAGGCCCGTGTGCGGCCCGCGCACCAATCGAACCGGTTCGTTCAATACGCCCCCGGCGTAGGCGAACTCGCTCATCTTGACCGGCACGTCCGTACAGCCGGAGATGAACAAGAGTGGATGATGGCCAAAGGACATCACGACGGGACAAGGCTTGCCCATGTCGAAATATTTTTGTCGATGAAGACCGCCATGTTTTCCCGGCGATATGTAAAGCGCCAAGGCATCCTGGGCCTGAAGCATGACGCGATAAGTGCCGGCGTTCACCCAGCCCTCTTCCGGATCTTGGGTGATCACGAGATCGTCGGTACCGATGTAACGTCCGCCGTCCAGTTCGTGCCAGCGCGGAACAGGAAACGCTTCCAGGTCGATGTCTTTCTCGACACGATTCTCGAAAATCGGCGCGTCCTTCACATATTCCGGTTCCACGGGTTGGAAATTGCGGATTTTTTGCCGCCACGCTTGGATGAAATCCGTTGTTCCGAGCTTGGGATCGGTCCCCATGGCCAAAGCCAGTCTCTGGATTCCGTCGATTTGACTGCAAAGGATCTGTATGTCTTGGCGGGCATCGGGAATTTTCTCGAAGAGCAAAGCGGGCGGATGCTTGCTGCGCTCCAAAATCATCTCGAGCAATCCGCCCATGTCTTTATCCCAGGGAACCCCCTGGATTCGGTGCAGCTGGCCGATGGAGTCAACTTCTTTCATCCAGGCGCGTAGGTCGTGATTAGCCAGATTCATCTATAGCTCCTCTCTTTCCGTCGGCTTAGCTTGCGAGTTCAACTGCCGCGCGATGCATAACTCCGTAGAGATCCACCGCTGCAATGGCGCAATATTCTATGCTATAACCCTCGCGTACGTCGGCGTAGCCGTCTTCCAAGATGCGCTGCATGACCATGCGATTGAAACTTCCGTGACCCATCACGCCATCGTCGTGTTCTTTGAGGTCCGCTTCCTCGTGAGTCGAGAAATAGACAGCCTGACTGCGGCTGAAGCCGTAGTGCGTCGTCAATGCTCTGAACCAGGCCGCCGCCCAGTGGCCGATGGGCTCTTCGGTAAGCATCGAGAACCACCACTCGGCCACTGTGCCTTCCCAAAGGAGCGCGCGCTTGAAGTCCAAAATCGCCCGGGCCTCCGGCAGCATCGGCTGGCGCAGGACATCATCTTTGGTGAGACCCAAAGCCTCCGCGGTCTGTAGCATCACGAGCACGTGGCCCGGCGGCTTCGGATGAATAAATTCATCGGCGATCTTCGCGCCGAGCGGCCCCAGGAGATCCGAATGCCGTTTAAAGAATCCGATGTGCTTGTGATAGGAAGCGGCGATGAGTGTGTTGATCTCGACGGTGAAGTTGCCCCAGTTCTTGAAGAAGAGTTTGATCGCGGACATAGATAATTTCCCTTCAACGAACTGGCTCATGAAAGCGCCGCGCGTGACGCGCTCTTCCCAGCGCTGAATTACTTTCTCGTTCAGGCCGTCGACGAAGCTCTTGGCCTCTTCGGGAGTCATCGTTACGCCGAGCTTCGGTGTCGCGCCGCTCATCGCCCAATCCTTCGTTACTTGGTTATGTTCTGTATAGATTGTCGATAAACCCGCTGTCGTCGATGCGGCGCAGGAAATGAAAGTCCCAAAGCGACATGGGGTCCGTCTTCTCGGCCGTTTTGTCTTGCTCTATGGAGATTTCATAGACGTTGCTGATCGCCGGGATGGTCGCGTAGGGCTTGGCCTGCAGGATCATTTTGAGCTCGTCATAGAGATGGATGGCGGCTTCATCGTCCAGATCGCCCTCCGCTTTGTAGTTGTCTTTGATGATCTTGATGGATTCGGCCCGGTGTGTCTTGAAGTAGGCAATTCCTTCACAGAGCCCTTTGAGAAACTTGTCCACGATGTCCGGATGTTTCTCGACAAAGGAAAGACAGGTTGAGACCGTGGTGAACCAAACCATCGGCAGAAACTGCACGTCGATAACCTTCAGTCCCGCTCTGCGTGCTAATAGATCGGCGGGCGGTGTGACAAAAGCAGCGTCGGCTTTGCCGTCGCGGACAAACTCCCAGTGGGGCGTCTCACCGCGGAAGCGTTCCAGGGTGCATTCTCCGAGCAAGCCGTTTTGCTTGATGAACAGCCACGTGTTGAGCCCCGGATGCTGGCCTTTGGACGCAACCTTTTTTCCGCGCAGGTCTGAAACTTTATTGATGCCGGAGTCGGGCCGCACCACCATTCGGTGGTTGAGCAGGCTCACGCTCTGCCCGAGGTAAACCCATCGGTCGCCTTTGGGCCGCCTGATATACGGTGAAAGATGATTGCCACCGACAAACTCCACGCTGCCGTTGGCAACGTTGTTGTGCGCATCTTCTGAGCTGATGAAATAATCGTACTCCACCTGCAGTCCATGTTTTGCCCAGGAGCCCGACTCCGCGACGACGTGGAGAAACGGCAGATGGCTGTCCGAGCGATAGGGGAATTGTACTTTGTCCATGATGGCTATCCTCCTTTAATTTATTGACAAATAATTGTTTCAAGGGCCGAAGCCTACAAGGAATCTCAGATCGATTCAACCGAGCGTCCGGGTTTCGCATGTCGGGTTTCGAATCTACCGCAGAGTAGGGCTCACTTAAATGTCATTCTGAGCGGAGGCGAAGAATCTCTCAAAAGCTAAGACCCTTCGCATTCGCTCAGGGTGACATCCCGTCAGTGATGCAAACGACAAAGCGCTCCTTTTGGCGACATTGAATTTTCATCGCGATGTCATTTCGGTTGCAGCTGCGCTAGCCATTTCTCCCAGATCTCTTTTCTTTTCTCGAGGCTGAATTTGTTCGACATCGGGAAGCGGTCCCGCCAGGTGAAGGGCTTGCAAGCGTCGATGAGCATTCGGCTCATGGTGAAGTCGCCCTTGTCGCGTTTTTCCGGTGGCAGACGTGGATCGAGATCGGAGCTCCAGGACTTGAGTACTTGGACCGACTCCGCGGGATCGACGCGCGTGCACATGGCCCAGATCACCTGTTTCAGATCTACCGGATCAATGTCGTCATCCACGGCGATGAAATAACGGTACATGCTGGCGCCGGTATGGAGTCCCGCGATGGCCGTGAGCGCGTGCATGGGATGGCCGGGATACCGTTGCTTCAAAGAAACGACGACCATCAAAGTGTGGCAGTGGCACCAGATGCCTTGGACATCCGAGACGCCGGACTGTTCCAGATGATCCCAAATACGCGCCGCGAATAGCGGAATGCCGTAGCGCTCGGTAATCGGCAGCAGCGGGGGATTGCCGAGCAGAATCGGATCGTTGCGATGCATGACCTGCTTTACCCGCACAACCGTCTCTTTGCCGCTGTGGGTGTAGTAACCGGGCCATTCGCCGAAAGGCCCTTCCATCTCGGCCTCTTCTTCCGGCGGTGGGATCTCGCCTTCGAGAACGATTTCCGAGGTTGCGGGCACAGGCAATCCGGTGAGAGGCGCGCGAATGACTTCCACCGGCGCGCCGCGCAAAGCGCCGGCATAGTCGTATTCACTGGCACCGGCTTTGGAAGCCGATGGCGCCGCCATCCAGGTCGCCGGCTCGCAGCCAAGGACGATGGCGACCGGGCAAGCCCGCTTCGATTGCCAATACTTGCGGGCGATCTGCTTGCCGTGTTTGTGATCGATGATCCATAGCGTGAGGCGGTTCTTGTCCACGACGCAGGCGCGGTAGGTGCCGACGTTCACCCAGCCGCTGTCAGGGTCCCGGGTGACAACCATATCGCCGGTGCCGATATAGCGGCCGCCGTCGTGTTCATGCCATTTCGGCGTGGGAAATTTCTCCAGGTCTACACTGTTGCCTTCAAAAATATTCTCGGTGACGGGTCCGGACGAAACTTCGATGGGAGGAAATGGCTTGAGGCCGCGAAGCTTCTCACGCCAAGTCTTCAGGATATCGAGCTTGGGCAAATCGGGAGACAATCCCAATGCCAGCGCCGAACGGCGCGGTGTGGCGAGAACGTTCGTCGCGATGCGGAAGCCTTTCGGATAACCTGGAATATTATCAAAGAAGAGAAGCGGCCCGTCTCGTTCAGCCATTAATTCTGTCAGACAGCCGATCTCAAGATTCCAATGGGCGCCGTCAATCTTTTTTACTTCTCCAATGCTGGCCGCAGCGTCGATGAAGAGCCGTAAATCAGCAAACGCCATTGATGCTCCTAATCTGTGGGATTGTTTTTGTTGCCGATTTTTCTTCAAGCGGCATGATTCACCTCTTCGGAGACCGCGGCGTTCTTAATGCGTCGCTTTGTAACAGCCGTCCATCATCATTGCGTTCAGGTCCGCGGGCGTGACCGCGCAATACTCCGCCGAGTAGCCTGGGCGCTCGATGATGCCCTGTTGGAGCAGGCGCAGTAGTACGGTTTGTGTCACCGCGCCGTGCGCTCTACGATCCAGATGATCCATGGTGTCGGCTTCATGATGCTTGGAAAAATAGCTCGCCTGGTCCGCCGTGAGACCATAATGGGTCGTCAAGGCGCGAAACCAATCCAGGCAGGTCTCGCCAAAAGCGTGCTCCCACAAGACCGAGAACCAGTATTCCTGAATCTGCCCGTCCACCATTAGCGTCCTTTGAAAGTCTGGGAGCGCGCGGGCCTCGGGCAGCATCGGCGTTAGCAAAACTTCTTCAGCGGTGAGTCCCAAGGCTTTGCCGGTGCCGATGAGGATCTGAATGTGGCCCGGAGGGCAGGGATGGCCGAACTCGTCGAGAACCTTCTGGGTATACACTTCCATCAGGTCGACGTTCTTCACGAAGAACCAGAGATGCTTGTAAAAAGCCGAGGTGTAAATCGAATTGATGACCGGAACGAAGGCGCCCCAGTTCTTGTAATACAGCTGGATCGTTTCTTTTTTGAGTTTTCCTTCTCGTAGTTCATCCATGAAGCGAGTCTTATCGACGGTTTTTTTCCAGCGCTTCTCTAATTTGGCCGCGAGCTCCGCGATTAGCTCTTGGGCTTGTGATTCGGTCAATTTCAACATGAACTTTCTCCTTGAAGAGTCGGACTGAGAATTCGCTAAGTACTTACATAGTGAAGAAGCGCCGAGGCTGTCAAGCAACGTTCGTCCGTGACTCCACATCTCACTTGTCCTATTTTTCCAAACTTCAACTGTCTTCACGCTCGGTCTTTCTCTACGCGTCCTTCGGCGAGCGATCTTCCGTGACCCGCTCGGAGCGTTTGGCGGCTCGCACGTCAAGGTGGAGCGGATCGGAACGCCAGGGTCGGTCGGCTGGCAGGAGCCCGCGATAAGAGACTGCCGCAAGCGGGTCAATTGACAACGGGGGGTCCAGTGGTTATTTTAACGAGCAAAACATCTAAGTTGAGGACTTTTCATGCCTATCTACGAGTATCAATGCCAAAAATGCGGCACATTCGAAGTCACCCAGAGGATCACAGAAAAGCCGTTAGGCAAATGCCCTAACTGTAAGGGGAAGGTTAAGAAGCTGATTTCCAATACGTCCTTTCAATTAAAGGGCACCGGCTGGTACGTGACCGACTACGCTCGCAAGGACAAAGGAGCTGGAAAAGGCGAAAACGGAGCGAAATCCTCGACCGACTCGAAAAGCGAATCCAAATCCGAGTCTAAAACCGAGAGTTCCTCGGGTAACAGCGAAAAGTCCTCTTCCGCATCGAGCTCCACGTCGACTTCGTGACTTAATCTCGTAGATTCATTCCTGCAAACGATCCAAACCAGCGGCGCTCCCATGCGCCGCTGGTTCTTTTTGCTCCATGGCGACTTCCAACTCGTGAAACAGGTCTAGATTTGAAATTTGTTTTTCGCTATACGTGGGGCAGTCAACGAAAAACTTTTTGAAGGAGGATTTGCTCGATGGCTCAGACTATAGATCATATCGTCGATCCCAACGATGCGAGCCTGACGTCAGAGATGGTGCAGTTTCCCGGCAATGCAGGAAATGTGCGCGCCTACGTCTCTAGGCCGAAGGATGGGAAAAACTTGGGAACCGTGATTGTGATCCACGAGAACCGCGGGCTGGTGAATCACATCAAGGACGTCGCACGGCGATTCGCTAAAGACGGCTTTGCGGCGGTCGCGGTGGACTGCATGGGTCGGATCGGTGGCAGCGATCAATACAACGGGAGCGATGCGGCCACTGAAGCGATCAAGAAAGTGACCGGAGCAATGGTTGTGGAGGATTTAACCGCGGCTCTGAATTATATGAAAAAGCAGAGCTACGTAAACGGTAAAGTGGGCGTCGTAGGATACTGTTGGGGCGGGGGTAATTCGCTGAACTTTGCGACGAAATGCAAGGATCTGAACGCCGCGGTTGTGTATTACGGCCGAAATCCCGATCCGCTGGATTCCGTAGCGAACATTCCTTATCCGTTGATGAGCAATTATGCAGAGGACGACGCGAATATCATGCCGAGCGTTGAGCCGCTCAAGGCTGCGTTAGCGAAGGCTGGTAAGCATTTTGACATCAAGGTCTATCCCGGCGCCAAGCACGCCTTCAACAACAACACCAATGCTGATCGCTACAATCCGGAAGCAGCTAAGGATGCATGGGGGAGAACGGTAAGTTTCTTTAAAGAGAACTTGGCGTAAGTTTCAAATCGTGGCGTGCGGCTTTACCGTCCCGGTGGGGTCGCATGCCGCACTACTTCTTCTCCGATAGTTCGGGCCGCTCACCCACCGCCTTCTTTGCCATCTCGGGTGTGATCAAGTACGGCCCTTGAGTGGTGTCCTGCCAGATCTGTTTGGTGAGGTCGGCATTGCCGCCGGTTACGAGGTAAGATAGAGCGCCGCTTACCGCTCCGATCGACACCGAAATCGCTTTCAGGGGCAGAAACAACAGGTTGCCGGCCGTCATTCCTACAGCCTCTCCCGCCGTCTCAATCGCATCTTCGGCCCGCAACACGGTGGGAATGAAGCTACTTAGAATAAGTCCGAGCGCCATCATGGAGAGCTTAGTTTTGGTGCGTTTCAACATCAGACTACCCCCGTAAAAAGAACCTCGACCGCATGGCGTCAACTCCGTGCGAAGCATTCCAGTAACGCCGCACTCCGAAGTAGTAGCAGCAGGTCTCGTTGTCCAGATCATTATTGAAGCAGCGGAGCTGCCCATCCTGAAATCGCACGCGTGCCAGACAGGTTCCACCGGGCACGGACGAGGTCATCACTTCCATGACAACCCCGAGTCCCCACGCCTCATAGTGAAGGTGGGTGACTTCATCGCCGACACGGAGAAAAAGTCGTTTGCGTTCAGTGAGCGCGCCGGTGCTTTCGTCCCGGTGATAATGCTTAACCACCAAATCAACATCAGGGGGCGAAGACCTCACGCGATGCGCCGGTGATTGAGGTCGACAGATCGGCTTCTGAGAAACGCGAGAGATTGCTGTCGGACGATTGGCTCTACCATTGCCTGTCTTGCTTCGTTTCACAAAAATCCCTTAGCCATTTCGACCCGCGTCGTATGTTCACGTATAATTGCCCAAATCCACCCCGGCCGTCAATAGTTTCAACCGCCTGGGAGCCGCGCACCCCAGAGCCTGCCGGTCCCGGTTCAATTGGTCGAGATCGGATCAGCCTTTCTTAAACAATCTACCAGATGCTAGTCAAATTTCGAGATGTCACGAGCCACATTTTGCCATTTTTTACGTGGGCTTTCGGAAATGAATCTTCAAATCATCCCGGCATGGATTGCACATCATACAAAGCAGGCAGTGTATTTCGCTCCACGGAATTCACAATTTGCGCCGCATATTAGCTTAGAAAGGCCATAACTACCTCGGCCAATGCTTCCGGGTTGTCCTGATGGACCATATGGCCGGCGCGATCGATATCCACGCGCCGGCGATCTCTGATGGCGTCGAGGCGCCGTTGCACATCGGGCCGCAGGGTTTGCCGACTCTCTTTCCCTAGGATCACCAGAACCGGGCATTCGATCCGGCGGTAGAACTCGATGGCCTGTTCCGCATAGAAAGGCTGGGGTGAAGTCGTGCGGTGAAGCGGGTCGAATTTCCAGACCCATTTTCCGTTATCTGACCGGCGCATGCCCCAACGAGTGAGTTGCAATGCGCGCTCCGCGTCAAGCCGTGGGTTGACTTTATGAAAACGCTCAGCGGCTCCTTCGACGCTTGGATATTCGAAGCTCGCGAAATCCATCGTAGTGCCTTCCCGGATAGCCTTCATCTCGGAGAGAAATTTTTCCATTCGCAGCGGCGCGTCCGGGAACGCCATGCCCAGCGGCCCGATCCCTTCGATGAGAACCAACTTTCTCACGCGCTGGGAGAAAGTCCCGGCATAGAGGAACGAGATAGATCCGCCCATGGAATGTCCGATGAGATTGATGGAGGCAACGCCCAGTGAATCGATCACGCAGTCCAGATCGTGAACGTAGTCGGGGAAGTGGTAATAGCCGCCCGCGCCGACCCAGTCGCTGTCGCCGTGCCCCCGGCAGTCCGGCGCGACGATCCATAAGGGCTTAGCGGATTTTTCCTGCAGCGCGGCGACGAAGTAGCTCCAGCTCCGGGCGTGGTCACGCCAGCCATGGACCAAAACCAGGGGATCCCCGTTTCGCTCGCCCCACTCCAGGTAATGAATCTTGAGGCCGCGCACCTCGATGTAGTCAGAGCGAGGGTCTCTCATATTTGCGGCGCTTTGGCGACCGGTACTTCTATGAAATCTTTTTTCTCGTTAGACCAAACAAAGGCGGCGATCCGCTTGACGGTTCGATCATAGATAGACACGACGATCTGGGCGGCGCCGGGAAAGGTCGGCTCGTCGAAGGGGCTGGCGAAGGCTTTGTCCTCCGGAGAAAAGTAAGCGTCGTGGTTCGGATGGGAATGATAGAAGGCTTTGAGCCTGGCTCCGCTTCTGTTGGCGTTGTCAATGACGGACTCCAGTTCTTTGTAATCCATCGCGTAGGCGATGGCAGCGGTGCGAGGGTAGGTTTGCGGGTCGAGCGCATGCAACTGATTCTGGATATTTATCAGTCGCTGAACGCGGTCCGTGGTTCCGTCGGAGAGGACCACGCCGCAGCATTCGTCAGGAAATTCATCCTGAGCGTGGCGCGAGATTTCGTTCCACGTTGCTTCAGAGAGAACTAGAGTTTTCGGGCCGTCCATCGCGTCGATCGGATCGCTTCCACTATTTTCTCTACCATAGAAAAATCGCAGATTAAAATCGGCGCGGCTGGGCCCCGGCCGCGGGACGAAAAAAAAATAATCTCATTGGATCAACTCCCCGCAGCTTGCTGCGCAAACGGGATTTCGAGTCCCCTCAAAGTCCGTCATTCCTGCATGCTTGTAGCAGGAGTCCAGGCGAAACTCTGACTGGACCCCCGATTAAAACATTCGGGGGTGACGACTTCGGGAAAACTCTCATAAATGTTTTTTGATACCCCGCAGCTTGCTCTGGGGTGGTTCATCGTTCCTGCTTTAACCGTCAGTATTTGCGCGCTGTCGAGATGACGCTGCACAATCGACTGCGATTTCATTTGAAGAAGAATGGTTTTCAGGGGCTCCGGAACGCTTAATAGATCACTTTTTCTTCGACCAGTCGATTATATTCCTGTTCGCTCAGTCCCAGGAGTTGGCGATAAAAATATTCGTTGTGTTCGGCGAACAGGGGATCGCGCTTCGAAGGACCCGGAGGCGTCCTGCTGAGAATAAAAGGCGGCCGCTGATAGTGCATTTTCCCGATCTCCGGATGCTCCAGCTCGATCCATTGAGGACGTTGTGCGAGTTGCGGATCGGTGTAGATGTCCTTCATGGTGTTGACGACTCCGGCTCGGACTCCCGCGGCTTGCAGTTTCTCCATCAACTCACGCGCGCTGAACCCGCGAGTCCATTCACTCATATGGCTGTCGAGTGCGTCTTCGTTCCGCTTCCGTGCCGCGTGAGAGTCAAAGCGCGGATCGGCGCTCCAGGGAGGATTACCCATCGCGTTTCGGAGCGCTTGCCATTCCGACTCTGAATGGACGCTGATGGCGCACCAGCTATCATCGCCCTTACACGCATAAGCTCCGTGGGGCGCCGCATGAGGGTCGCGATTGGCGTTGCGGCTCGCGAGGGTTTCATTGACTTTATAGTCCAACAGAATCGGCGCAAGGTATTGGAGTCCCGTTTCATATTGCGCGGTATCGATGTAGTTGCCCCTGCCGGTGCGGCGCCGGTAATCCAATGCGGCGAGAATCGCCACCGCGCCGTAGGCGACAGCTATGTAATCGATGTACGGGCCGTAGAGAATCTGCGGCGAGCCGCCAGGATATCCCGTCAAATGTGTAAAGCCCGCGAGCGACGAAAGCTGTGAACCAAATCCGGCGTGATGCGCGTGCGGTCCGTTCTGACCCAAGTTCGAGCTGCTGAGCATGATCAAGTCGGGTTTGACCTTCGTGAGATTTTCGTAATCGAGACCCAGCCGCGCCATCGTTCCAGGACTGAAGTTTTCAATGACGACGTCCGACCAGGAGACAATCTTCTTCGCGAGCTCCGTCGCCTTCGGCGCCTTCAGATTTAGAGATATATCCAATTTGTCGTTATTACAAAGAGCGAAAAGGCCGGAGCGGTTGAGTCCGTGGATGTTGTCTTTATACGGGGGATAGTGGGCGCGAAATCCATCGGGACGCACTTTGGACTCGATGTGAACGACTGTGGCGCCATGATCCGCCAAATGCTTGCCCACCGCAGGACCGGCGGCAAAAGCGGCGAACTCAACAATCTTGACGCCTTTGAGCGACTCCATAAACCACCTAGATCACTCCCTGTTTTTTTAACTCAGCGATTTCCGCAGATGACATCCCGAGTTCCTGACCATAGATTTCCTCGTTATGCTCGCCGATCAGCGGCGCGCGCCGCCAGATCTGACAAGCCCCTGCGGAGAACTTGGCAAAGCCTCCTGGATAATCCATCGACGCCTTCAGTTCGGGATGCTCAATCCTCTGCCAGAAGCGGCGAGCCTCGTGCTGCGGATCTTCGAAGATTTCTTTAACGCTGGCGACGGGATAACCGAGCATTTGCCGTTTGACGACTTCTTTAAAGAACTCTGCTTTCGTCACGCCTTTGAAAAACTCCCCGATGGGCTCTTCCATGCGATCGATTTCTTCCTGAGTGACCCGGGCAATATCAAAGGCCTTCCAGTCCTTTTGTTTGAGAAACTCCGGCGCCATGCCTTGGCTGTCCATCCACTCGACTAAAGCTTGGTTGGTTCTTCTTCCTGCCTCGCCGCCGTAGATAATAAAATTCAGATAACCGTCCTTGCATGGCCAGAACACCCGCATCTTGGCGCCGGTGATGCTTCGGCCGGTCATAAAGGAACCCGCTCGTTTTTCCACATGGCGATTGAGATCCCAGAAGATATGCGCGTGCGAGAAGGCCCACAGCAGACAAGCTTGCGCCGACACGTCCACCTGCTGGCCATCTCCGGTTTGTTCGCGATAATAGTGCGCGGTTAAAGCGCCGATGGCCGCGTAGGATCCGGTCCACGCATATGACTGAGGAAAACTAACCCGCAGCGGGGCACGGTCGGGATCGCCGGTGAGTGACATGCAGCCACTGAGCGCCATAATCTCGATATCCGACGCTTTGAACCTGCTATAAGGTCCGGTCTGGCCGAAGGGCGTGATTGAAGTCAGAATCAGACGAGGATTCAACCGGCTGAGCGCCGGGTAGCCGATATTTAAGCTGTCGAGGTAGCCGGGCGTAAAACTTTCAATGATGAAATCGACTTTCGCGGCGAGCCGGCAGAAGAGCTCGCGTCCCTTAGCGGATTCCAGATTCAGCGTGATGCCGCGCTTGTTGTTGTTAAAACCGAACCAGTAAAGACTCTTTTCGGGATCCGGTTGATTACCGTAAAAAGGTCCGAGTCTTCGCGCGGGGTCGCCGCCCGGCGGTTCGACCTTGACAACGTCGGCCCCGAGGTCGCCCAGGATCTTGCCGCATAAAAAACCCAGTTCGTCGGTCAGATCTAAAACTCGATACGGCGAAAGGAGTCCGGCAATTCTGTCGTTAGATGCCATGTTTTAAAGAAAAGGGCAGGGACGTTGGCCCTGCCCTTTTGCGAGAAACCATCTTGCAAGCGCGTCCGAGGTTATCTTCCGGTGCGCGCCAAGGAATGGACCCAGCCGTGCATCCGCGCTTTGGCGTTCTGAATATCCTTGTCGCTGAACCACTTCTTAAGATCGACTCTTTCGACTGGATAAACCGGACGCATAAAGTCGCTCTCATAGCCGAAAGGAACCGTGGCGTCGATACCCATGCCGCCCTCAAACATTGTGTTTGAAGCCGTCCATTCTCTCTCACCGGCAGTCATGCGCTCGGCCGGCATGAAGGTCTGACCCCGGCCGCCCGGAAGGGGGTTGATAATGTCGGTCTTCGGATTGACGCGCGTGGTGAGACACCACATGATGTCGTCCATGTCATAGGGATCGGTATCCTCGCTGACGGCGATCACAAGCCGCGAACCCTGTGAGGTCGCGAGAATAGCCGCCATGAAATTACGCTGCCAGCCTTCCTCAATCTTGTTACGCTTCTTTACCTGGATGATCGCGCCTCCCCAATCGGTCATGCAGTAGGGGATATTCACGTCCATGATGATGCCGGGCTGCATTCGCTCGCAGAGCTCGAACATGGAAGCTTCGCGCACCGTTGTATCGATGTTGTGATCGTCGAGGGTGTGAACGCCAAGCGTGAAGATAATCGGTTTTGACTCACGCCTGCGCGTAGTCACGGCGGTCACGTGGAAAGTCGGAGCCTTGTAGGCCTTACCCATGTAACCTGCCCATTCAGGATGAAAGTGAAAACGGCCCTGGATGCCGGCCTTCTCAGACTCCGCCGTCTCGAAGCGGCGGTCGCGTGGATTGACGTAACCTTCGAGCACGACTTCGGCGTTGGCAACGGCCAATGCATCAACCGTGCGGGCCTTTACCAGATGAACGGGCGCGCCCTGAACGGCGCCCGCCATACCCACTTCATCGCAGCCCTGGGGCAGGATTACATAATCGAAACCGGCGCCGGCCATCAGCGTGCAGGCAGGCGGCAGACCGAAATTCATCGTGATCGGCACGAGTTTGTTCTCTTTGTAATATCTTGTGACGACCTGCCACATATGGGAACCGGGCGAAATCTGGAAAGTCCCGACATTGCCCCAGCGAAAGTTCATCCGATTGTAGCCGAGGTCGGTCCCACCGTCGAAGTACTCACCGGAGATCAGCCGGTTCCCGGAGCCGACGGTCAACTCGGGCTCAAGGTTGGTATGGCGAATCGGAACGACGAATTCGTTCGCCTCCGCGGGCTTCTCGAAAACTTCTTCCTGGACCGGCGCATCCTTTTGATCGATGATCACCGGCGGAATCGGATGCGTCAGTGCGTAGGCCAATTTCCGCGTACGGTCGGTGTTATCCTTCCAGCCGAACATCTTGTTGATGACGTTCATGTCACCAAACAGGTTGGTTACGCAGCGATGTTTGGGCTTGCCTTTGATGTTGTTGAAAAGTATCGGGCAGCCGCCGTCTAATTGTTTTTGGATGCCGGTTATTTCAAGGTCGGGATTGACTTCTCTGTCGGTCTCGATCAGGTCGCCTTCCTTTTTGAGCCATTCGATGGCACCGCGCAGATCTCTAGTTTCCTCGGGCGACGCCCCGACCTCTTTTCTTGCTTTTGCCATAGCGATCCTCCAAAACGTAGTGCGTAAGAATTGTATTTCTAATATAGCTAGAAAGAGGTCCTCCCCGCAATTGGTGCAGGTAATTCTTGGACCCAATCGGATTCAGATAAGGGGAGAATTCTCAGACTCGGGATGTCCAGACGGTGTTTACGCTTACATGACATTCCCTGAAAAGTCAACGCAGCCGGAAGCGCCGTCGGCAGAGTAAGGCCACCAGGGACGGGGCGGTTGGCGTTTCCATGACTGTGAACGGACAATTTGATCACAATGATTCCCAGATGCTCTTTACAGTTGTGATACAGCTTGCTATCACTCTTCAATTATTTGGCGGAGGTTGAACGGTTATATGGCGGAAACTTCCCAGCGCTCTAAGCAGGATTGGCTTCTCGGAGTCGGTCTCTTATGTTTTTTCTTTTCCGGTGTCGCCGGTCTGGTCTACGAGGTCGTGTGGACCCGTATGCTGACTCAGATCTTCGGCAATACAACTTACGCCATCGCGACGGTTCTCGCGGCTTTCATGGCGGGGTTGGCGATCGGAAGCTATATCTTCGGTCAAATCGCGGACCGTGGGAAAAATGATTTTTTGCTCTACGGCATACTCGAAGCCGGCGTCGGCGTTTATGGATTTCTGGTGCCGTGGTTCTTTAAGGCAGGCCAGAAACTCTACGCGCCCATCTACGGACTCAACGAGTCGGTTCCGTTCCTATTTAATCTTCTGCTATTTTTCCTTTCCTTCTTCCTCTTAGTTTTTCCAACTCTCTTGATGGGAGCGACGTTGCCCGTTCTGAGCCGCTTCTTCGTGCGCAGCTTTAAAGATTTAGGACGCAGGGTGGGCGATCTCTACGCGACCAACACGTTGGGAGCGGTATTGGGCTGCGCTTTTGCCGGCTATCTGTTCATTCCCATGCTTGGCATGCGCAGGACCGTTTACGTTGCCGCCAGCATCAATCTGCTGATTGCGGTGATCATTCTCATGGTCGATCGGATCCGCGATAAGGCGCCCATCGTGTTTGCTCCGGAGACCGAGACGGTGATCGAAAACGAAGCGAAGTCCGGAGCAGCTCCTTCGTGGCTCGGCTGGGTCGTATTGGGATCGTTCGGTCTGTCCGGGTTTGCATCGTTGATTTACGAGAACGCCTGGACGCGGGCGCTGAGTCTGGTCATTGGCAGCTCCGTCTATTCCTTCACGACCATGCTGGTGACTTTCCTCGTTGGCTTGGCGTTGGGCGGTTTTATCTATGCCCGCACCATGGGCGAGCGAGAAGTTCGCTTGAGCACGTTTGGGCTCGTCGAACTCTGGGTCGGGCTGGCGGCCATGTTGACGATTCCGCTGTTCGAAAGATTGCCCCTGCTATTCGTCAGGCTGCTGCACGGTTTCGGCGATTCATTCAATGTTTTTCTCTCGCTTCAAGTTTTCCTGTCGGGGCTGGTAATGTTTTTGCCGACGGTGCTGCTGGGATTGACTTTCCCTCTGGTGGCCCGGCTCTTTACCCAAAGTCTCTATCGAGTGGGCACCGGGGTCGGCAGTTCCTACGCCGCCAACACGGTGGGCGCTATTGTGGGCGCCTTTGTTGGCGGGTTTATTTTGATCCCGACCATCGGCGTGCAAAATTCGATTGTTTTTGCCGTGGTGACGAATCTCTTGATTGGCTGTTTACTCGTCATCTCGGATCCGCGACTTGCTAAAGTGTCGCGACTCGCCTTGGGGCTGGCGGTCTTGATCCTAGCGGTCCTCATCCCGTTTCGAGTGCCGCGTTGGGATCGTCATACTCTCACCAGCGGAGTCACCATTTATAACGATCGATACGAATCGCTGCCGACGGACTCTTTGCGTTTGGAAGAGATGAGGCGAGATGACGTTCTTTACTATCGCGAAGGATTGACGGTTACGGTGAGTGTCCATCGAATTTCCGGCAGCGAATACATCTACTTCAAATCCAACGGCAAGATCGATGGCTCCTACGGCGATGCGTTGAGCCAATTGATGACGAGCTACATACCGATGATGCTTCATCCCACGGCGGAACGGGGGGTTGTCATCGGCTTGGGCAGCGGGATGTCGGCTCACGCGATGGCGACTTTTCCGCTGAAAGAAATCGAAGTTCTGGAAATCGAACCGGCCATGATTGAGGCGAGCAAGTTCTTCAACCGCGCTTCCGTGAATCTCGATAAGCTTCCTCCGGGGGTCAACTTCACCGGCGGAGAATCCAGCAGAATCAGCTACGACGCCAAGGAAAGACTGCTTGTCTATAAGGGCGTCATGGGAGATGACGAGCGATCAAGGCTGATGAAATTGTCCGAAGATCAGGACTACCGTGGCGCCATCGACACGCTTTTTCGCCGGGCGCGTAATTCCCGTCACCAGAACGTTCTCGAGGACAAGAAGAGAGTACGAGTAATTCCCACCGACGGTCGGAACTATATCCTCGCAACGCCCAAGTACTACGACGTCATCGCGGCCGAGCCTTCAAATCCCTGGATCGCGGGGATTGCGAACCTCTATACCCGGGAGTTTTATCAGGTCATCAAATCGAAGCTTAAAGACGACGGGATTTTTGCCCAGTGGTTCCATAACTACTCCATGTCGCCAGACGATCTCCGGATGGTGTTTCGCACCTTCGTTGAGGCGTTCCCCTACGTCTCTCTCTGGAGCATGAAAGAGAGCGATTTTCTCCTCGTCGGCAGTAAGCGGGAGCAGGTTTTTGATTACGCGGCGCTAAAGAAGATTTATGACAACAATCCGACCTTGCGATCGGACCTCGAATATTTGGGATTGTCGGATATCTACGCGGTTCAGGGTTTTTATCGGATGAATCGGGATAGTTTTCTCGCCTTCTCGAAAGGAGCTGACATCAACACCGATGACGGGGCGCAGTTGGAATTCTCCGCGCCGAAGAATCTGCGTCGACCGACCACCGAGCTCAATCGAAGGATTATGACGCCCTATCTTATCGACTCACCGCCGTGGTTAAAATCAAAGCCGCTGCCGATTCCAGAAGCGATGCACCATTACTATATGGCGCAGTCCTATCTGGCCAGCGTGAACCAGAGTCGAGCCTTGAGCGAAGTGGAACAGGCGATTCGATTGGACCCCACAAACCCGAAGTTTTATCTGTTACAGATGAAAATTCTTCTGGACCAGGATAAGAGCTCGGAAGCGGCCAAAGCGGCGTTTGCCGCTTTGCAGCGCTCGCCCGAAACTATTTCCGACGTCCTCGGAATGAGCGACGACTTTTATCTGCCGGACGCCAAGGCCGTATACTCGAAGGTCATCGAAATGGGTAGCCGTGAGGTGCTTCCCTACCTTGGATTGGGCAACATCGCGCTTCATTCGGGAGACCTGAAGGAAGCGGAAAAGTGGTTTGAACGGGCCCGGGCGCTGCAGCCGGATCATCCCGCCGTGCTCTTGGCGTGGGGCCGCCTGACCGCCGCCAAAGGCGATGACCGAGAGGCCAAGGATTTGTTGGAGAGGTCCAAGGCAAAGGGAGAGGACTCCGTCACGATTTACTCGGAGCTGGCAGCCGTATACGCAAAGTTGGGGATGTGGGAAAAGGCCGCTGATTCTTATGAGCAAGCGTTGCGTCTGCGCCGCCGAAGAAACGACTGGCGGCTCGCCTTGGGGCAGGCCTATGCCAAACTCGGCAAACTACGGGAAGCTGAGCGCAAGTATCGCGAAGTCCTCGCTTTTAGTCCCGACGACGCCGATGCTTGGAGGGCTCTCGAAGCGATTGGAAAACGGTACTAAGTTCTCTTTGTATCTAACTGACGAAGGCCTTCGGCAAACCGAGGGCCTTTGCATTTTCACGGAACCAAACAGCCTTTGCAGTTCCTGAGCCGACCCTTTATTCTGTCGGCAGTGAATGCCATCAGGAGGTCTGTGATGTTGAAGGAGAAAATCGGAGTCATCGGCGCGGGGAAAATCGGTTCCGCGATCGTGCGGGGAGTGATTCGTGCTGGTCTCGTGGCCAAAGATCAAGTGATGGCGAGCGATGTAAGCGACGCATTGCGGCAGTCCATTGCTAAAGATCTCGGGATCAAAGTTACGCCGGACAACGGCAAAGTGTGTGACTTCGCGAACATCGTGATCCTTGCGGTCAAGCCTCAAATCGTCCATTCGGTGGTCAAAGAAGTCGCCAAGAAGCTAGGCACAGCAAAGCTCTTGGTTTCGGTTGCAGCGGGCGTTCCTCTTGCCGGGATCGAAGCCAGCTTGGCGCAAGGGGCTCGGGTGGTGCGAGTAATGCCCAATATTCCTTGTGTCGTGGGAGCCGGGGCATCCAGCTATGCTGGAGGGGCACACGCGACGGCAAAGGATCTGGAAAAAGTCGAGTTGATTCTCAACAGTTTTGGGATCGGCTTGGCCGTGGAAGAAAAGTATTTGGACGCCGTGACGGGGCTTAGCGGTAGTGGACCGGCGTACGTCTTTCTCTTTATCGAGTCGCTGGCTGACGGCGGAGTTCAGGTCGGCCTGTCCCGAGAGGTGGCGCTCAAACTGGCGCTTCAGACTGTATATGGCTCCGCGCGGATGGCGCTCGAAAGCGCGAAGCACCTCGGGGAGCTGAGAGACGAAGTTACCTCACCGGGTGGCACAACGATTGCCGGACTTTACGCGTTGGAACAGCGCGGCTTTCGCGGTGCGGTTATGGATGCGATTGTGAGCGCGACTCGACGTTCACAAGAGTTAGGCAAGGGGTCTTAGCAAAATGTCGACTTTGCAGAGTCTGGCAAACGGATCGTAAATACGGCTGTGCTTTGCAGGTATATTGGCGTTGGGCGGAAAAGGAACGATGAAGATTCCCAGATCTTTGACGCTGTTGGCCGTACTCGGTGTTGTCGCCATGTCTATCAACTCACACGGAGATCTTTGCCGATTTCGTTGTTTGTCCATTCACTGTCGATCAACCGGGATGGATGCGGAGAGTGTGCATTGAATCAGCGGAACATATTGTCGTTCGAGAGCGATGACACCACCGGACGTCCAACCGCGGCTTGAGCCGAGACGCGAGTTTTATTCATGGGCAATTCTATTTTTCGTAGCGGCTCAGCGGCATAACGTTATGCCTGATTACCTCAATCTGATAAGAGAAACCCATGCCGATCATTTCCACGTTTTTCGGAATTATTATTCGAATGTATTTTGGCGATCATAATCCTCCACATTTCCATGTAGAATTTCAGGGCGAGAAGGCCACGTTTGACTTTGACGGTCAGCTTCTTGCTGGAAACATCTCCTCCGGGACAGCCCGGAAGCTGGTGCATGACTGGGCTCGTCGTCATCGATTCGAACTCATGATAAATTGGAGGAACATTGAGAAAGGACGCCCACTCAATCGAATCGAACCGTTGGAGTAAATTTTATGAGTTATCTGCCACAAGTCGTTCGAGCACGTCATATAGGCGAATTTATCATTTCAACTCGGTTCGATGATGGAACCGAGAAGTACATTGATATTTCCCAGTGGTTTAAGGGCCCGGTCTTTGAACCACTGAAGGACCGAAAGTTTTTCAAAAAGTTCTTCATCGAAGCGGGAACGCTCGCTTGGCCGAACGGTGTGGATATCGCTCCTGAAGCTTTATACGCTGCCCGTGAGTCAACAAAGAAGAGGCATAACAAACAGCCACCATAGGGAGGCTTAAAACCATGGCGCAGTTTAGGAAAGCCTTACCTCAGCTTAGTGGCGAGTTCTTCCTGACCGATGGCGGCATCGAGACGACTCTTATCTTCCTTGAGAGACTAGAACTACCCGATTTCGCCGCCTTTGACCTGTTGAAGCGCAAGGAAGGCGAAGCCGTGTTGCGGAAGTATTTCCAGACCTATTCTGGACTGGCACAGCGCTTCGGTACCGGGCTCATTCTCGAAAGCGCAACGTGGCGCGCCAGCTCAGACTGGGGCGCAAAGCTGGGCTACAGCGCCAAAGAGATGGCCGAGGCAAATCGCCGTGCCATTGCGCTGCTTGAAGACATTCGAAACGAGTTCAAAGGAGCCAGGAAGGCCGTCATCAGCGGATGCGTAGGTCCGCGGGGGGACGGGTACAACCCGGGAAAGACGATGTCCGAGAAGGAGGCTGAGACCTATCACGTTAGGCAGGTCCGGGTTTTCGAAGACAGCGCCGCTGACATGGTGACGGGGATTACAATGAACTACGTCGAGGAAGCCGTTGGAATCGCGAGAGCGGCCGAGCGCGCCGGGATGCCTCTTGCGCTCTCATTCACTGTAGAAACGGATGGCCGGCTGCCAACAGGGCAAACGCTTCGGAGCGCAATCGAGCATGTGGACGCTGTGACCTCGGCCTATCCGTCCTACTACATGATTAATTGCGCTCATCCGACGCATTTCGAGCACGTCTTGATCGAAGGCGAATGTTGGACTCAAAGAATTCGTGGGCTGCGAGCCAATGCGTCACGAAAGAGCCACGCCGAATTGAACGAGTCGCCCGAGCTTGATATTGGTGACCCGGCTGAACTCGGCGCGCAGCATGCTCAGCTTAAGAAGCGTTTGGCGCAGCTCAATGTGATGGGTGGATGCTGCGGCACAGATCACCGCCACGTCGAGCAGATTGCTG
>WNGL01001253.1_pt1 | contig 30944 bp, 19 predicted proteins | sample 5400591 | NCBI WGS metagenome assembly WNGL01 (sample SAMN13153377, study PRJNA577476) | soil metagenome | isolation source: 80 cm soil or saprolite under Garry oak tree replicate 1 | place: USA:California | collected 2016-06-15 | reverse complement strand
TGGAGTGGAAATGTGGAAGGCGCCCTGACCCGTGAAGCCATTGCCTCCCACTTGATGGAACTGATTCGGGATCGTCGCGTGCACCGCGTTATCGTGGCGATGGATGACCGCCGCGGCACACTGCCAGTCATGGAAATGCTGCAGCTTCGGCTCAATGGCATCAAGATCGAAGAAGCGACCTCATGGCTGGAGAAGATTACAGGACGAATCGAGGTGGACAATCTTTATCCGAGTTGGCTGATCTTTGCCGATGGCTTTCGCTTTAGCGCCGGTTTCATGTTGCTCCGACGGCTGCTTGCCATTCTAGCGTCCGCCATTCTGCTGCTCCTTGTTCTGCCCGTTCTGCCCTTGGTCTTTCTTGCCATTAAGATTGATTCCCGCGGGCCCGTTCTGTATCGGCAGAGGCGCGTCGGCTTGGGCGGCAAAGTCTTTCATTGTTACAAGTTTCGCACCATGCGTCTGGACGCAGAGGCCGACACCGGCGCGACCTGGGCGCTGGACGATGATCCGCGCATCACCCGCGTCGGACACTTTCTTCGTACTGCCCGCTTGGATGAGATTCCCCAGCTCTGGTGTGTTCTAAAAGGGGACATGACTTTTGTGGGCCCGCGCCCGGAACGTCCTGAATTCGTCGAAATGCTGGCCCGGGAAATTCCCTTTTATGGAGTGCGCAATGCGGTGCGGCCCGGAATCACCGGCTGGGCGCAGGTTCGCTACAAATACGGCAATACTCTTGACGATGCCAAAGAGAAGCTGCAATTCGATCTTTACTACATCAAGAACATGTCGCTGGGTCTCGACCTGATGATCATGTTCCAGACCATCAAGATTGTGTTGCTCGGCAGAGGCGCGCAATGAAACTGGCTTTCTGGGGCTCAGTCGGCATCATTGCTTATGCCTATGCGGGTTACCCGGTCTGGCTCTGGCTTCGGACTCGCTGGCGGCCTGTGCCGCTAAAGCGGTCCGCGTTAACTCCGCCGATCTCGGTCCTGGTGGTGGTTCGGAATGAAGCTGCGGTGCTGCGACGCAAACTTACAAATTTGCTCGAACTGGACTATCCTTCGGATCGCTTGGAAATCCTCGTTGTTTCGGACGGATCGACCGACGAAACCAATCAAATTCTCCAAGAATGTTCTGCACGCACACAGATTCACGTGATGCTGAATCCTAATTCGAAGGGAAAAGCTGCGGGATTGAACGACGCCTTGCAAATCGCGCGCGGCGAAATCGTTGTATTCACAGACGTGCGGCAAATTCTCGAGCGCGAGGCATTGTCTCTGCTCATGGAGAACTTCGCCGATCCACTTGTCGGATGCGCGAGCGGAGAACTGATGCTAGGAGAGCCGCACTCAGGGGAATCGGGCAAGGGCGTCGGACTTTACTGGCGCATTGAGAAGCAAGTGCGCGAGATGGAATCGGTGTCAGGCTCGGTCGTCGGTGCGACAGGCGCGTTGTATGCCGCGCGCCGTGAATTGGTTCCGGCGCTGCCGTCTGAGACCATCTTGGATGATGTTTACATCCCTATGAGCATCGTGCGCCAGGGGCTGCGTGTAATCTTTGACTCCCGCGCGCGGGCCTGGGACGTTGCCGATCAGGGTCGCAAGCACGAGTTCGCGCGCAAGGTGAGAACTCTGAGCGGAAACTACCAATTGCTGCACTTAATGCCGTGGATTCTGAGCGGCGCAAATCCGATCCGTTTTGAGTTCATCAGTCACAAACTCGCGCGGCTGGTTGTACCCTTTGCGATGGCCGCAGCGCTCGTTTCATCCATTTTCTTGTCCGATCCTGCCTACCGCGTGGCACTGCTTCTGCAGGTCGGCTTCTACACGATCGGAATTCTTGGCCTCATCCAGTTTCGCCTCGGACCTCTCGCCCGAATCGGTGACATTGTTGTAACCGTTTTGGTGCTTAACACCGCGGCAGTCGTGGCATTCGCAAATTTCATTACCCGCCGAAGGGCTGTATGGGCCCGATGATCTTAGCTACCCCAATCACGGTGCTGGGGGTGTTTCCATGTGCGGCATAGCCGGAATCGTGGGAAGCGAAGACGAGGTTGTGGATGCTTCTGAAGTCCACCGCATGTGCCAGAGCATTGTGCACCGCGGTCCTGACGATGAAGGCATTCGTGCCTACGGCAATGTTGGGCTTGGCATGCGCCGCCTCAGCATTATTGATCTCGCGGGAGGGCACCAGCCAATCCACAATGAAGACAAGACTATCTGGACAGTCTTCAATGGCGAGATCTACAACTTTCCCGAATTGCGAAGGGAATTAAAAGGCCGGGGGCACAGCTTTTACACCAATACTGACACCGAGGTGATCGTCCACCTCTATGAAGAACTCGGCCGGGACTGTGTTCACAAGCTGCGGGGCATGTTCGCGCTGGCCCTCTACGACAAACCCAGGCGGAAACTGCTGCTCGTGCGTGATCGGCTGGGCAAGAAGCCGTTGCACTACGCCTTGCATCGCGGGCGACTGTTTTTTGGTTCTGAGATCAAAACAATTCTTTCCGTTGCACCTGAGCTCATGGACCTGAACCCCGAGGCATTGCTACAGTTCTTCCATTTCGGGTACATAGCCGACTCGAATACGGCATTTGCCAAAATCTTCAAGTTGCCGGCCGGTCACGTGCTCGAGTATTCAGGAGGTCACGTGCAAGTTTCGCAATACTGGGACTTGCCCGCTTATGGGAGCCATGATCCAAACAGTGAAGAGGAGTGCCTCGCGGAATTGGAAGAACGCCTGGCGGAAGCTGTCCGTATCCGCTTGATCAGCGATGTTCCGTTGGGCGCGCTGTTGAGCGGCGGCGTTGATTCTTCGTTAGTAGTTGCCCTCATGGCGCGCGCCAGCAGCCGTCCGGTGAAGACGTTCTCGATTGGCTTTGCTGAGCAGGATTTCAACGAAGCCGGCCACGCGCGCTCTGTGGCAGAAAAGGTTGGGACGGACCACTATGAATTCACGGTGGTGCCGAACATTGAGGAAGTCCTCGACAAGCTGATTCCAATGATGGAGGAGCCATTCGGCGACTCATCGATGGTCCCGACATATTATGTTTCGCAGACCGCGCGTCAGCACGTCACTGTAGCACTCTCCGGCGATGGCGGGGACGAGTTATTTGCGGGTTATGATCGTTACCTAGTCCATCTTGCGCGTCAAAAATACGAGCGCATTCCTGCCTGGCTGCGGCGCTCCTTTCGAAAGCACCTCTATCCGCGCTTGGATGGAGCGACCCGTGGACGCCGCTTCTCGTTCAATATTTCTCTCAATCCGAGAGATCGCTATCTGGATAGCATTGCCTATTTGCCTCCGGATCGAGAGCGGGGCTTGTTCTCCAATGAATTTTTGGAATGGGCCGATCACAGTGATCATTCTGCAGGTTTCCGGCAGTTTTTTGACAATGCTCCGGCACGCGACCGGTTGAGCCGGTTGTTGTATCTCGACACGAAGACCTACTTAACCGCTGACGTGTTGACCAAAGTGGACCGCATGAGCATGGCAAATTCGCTCGAAGTCCGTTGCCCGATTCTCGACCATGTCTTTGTGGAGTGGGCCACCAGTCTCTCGTCACGCTGGAAGCTGCGCCTGGGAACGCGCAAGTACGCCTTGCGAAAATTGGCAAAGCGCTTGGGCATTCCTGGCGTGGATCGTCCCAAGCAAGGCTTTGCCATGCCGCTCGAACATTGGTGGCGCGATAAGCTTCGGCACATGACCGACATCCTTCTTGAGCCGAGAACGTTGCAACGAGGGTATTTCGCGCCAAAAGCAGTCCGGGACTTAGTGCATGAACACCAAAGTGGGCGCCGTAATCGTCCGAATGAGCTCTGGCTTTTGCTGATATTCGAACTCTGGCACCGAAATTTTCTGGAGCCGGCCACGAAGAGCGGCTCAAGAGCTCCCTGGCAGAACGAAGAAACACGCGGCGCACTGCTGGACGCTTGAGCAGGATATGAACACAGCAATCAGCGGGAATATAGGCGCACGCCTGACGGGCAGCGCATCGCGGAGCAAAGCTCCAGTGTTCGTCCTGGGCTGCCCACGTTCTGGCACGACTGTGCTTTATCACATGCTGCTTTCCGCAGGCGGATTTGCGGTCTATCGAGCTGAATCCAACGTTTTCAATCTGCTCGCTCCCAAGTTTGGAAATCTGAATTCTTCCCGCAACAGGGCACGATTGCTGGAATTCTGGTCGCGAAGTAAGCTCTTTCGCGTTTCAGGATTGGACGCAGAGGAGATAAGTGCGAAGATCGATGCCGAGTGCCGGAGTGCAGGCGACTTTCTACGCATCACGATGCGTGAGACGGCGCGAAAACAGGGGGTCGACCGCTGGGCGGACTGTACGCCTGACCATCTTTTGTATATCCACGAAATTAAGCGCCAAATTCCGGATGCGCTCATCATTCACGCCATTCGTGACGGCCGCGACGTCGCGCTTTCGTTTGCCCAGCAGGGCTGGTCGCATCCTTGGTGGTGGGACCGTAAGCATAAGATTCCTGTGGCTGCACTGTATTGGGCATGGATTGTGCGCCAGGGAAGGGAAGCAGGACGCACATTAGGCCATGATTACATAGAGGTGAGATTCGAGGACCTGGTTGGCAAACCCACGGAAGCCTTAGGCCGTATGGGCGAGTTCATCGATCAGGACCTCGACTATGAGCGCATCCGCCACGTGGCTATCGGTTCCGTGAAAACGCCTAACACATCGTTCACGAGCGCCATAGGAAGCGGAGAATTCAATCCCGTGGGGCGCTGGAAGGATCGACTGTCGGGCGCGGGCCTTTCGACTGTTGAGTCCCTGATCGGTGATCTCCTGCTCGAGCTTGGCTATCCACTGGCGGGAAACGGGTCTCGAAATAATCTGCAGAGCTTGCGTTTGCGTTCCGTTTATCCGCAACTCTTTAGTCTCAAATTGTGGCTCAAGAATCACACTCCATTGGGTCGTACTGCGAATACTAACGTTATGGAAATCGATGAGCATCTTTAACATTTCTTGCTAACTGAGCCAAGGGCGGGCTTCATGACTATTCGTTTTCTATTGTTCTTCATTTTTCTTTCGGGTTCCTCGTTCGTATACGGCGTCGAGCGAGGTGATAACCGTTATTGCGGTCCTGGAGATGAGCCGAAGTTCGGCAGCGTGGACGGTCCTGCGACACTGCCCCAGAGCTGCTTTTATACAGCAAGTTCAGCTACTCCTTCTCCTGGCAAAGTGATTCGGGTCTCCGCCGATTCCAACCTGCAGCAGGCGATTGAAAGGGCGGAGTGCGGCGATACCCTAGAACTTACCGCGGGCGCGACATATCGCGGAGAGTTCGTTTTCCCCGCAAAGTCCTGCGACGACCGCCACTGGATCACCGTGCGTACCAGCGGACAGCTTCCTCCTGAAGGCGCGCGTATGAGTCCATGTTATGCGGGCCTGGATTCTTTTCCCGGGCGCCCCGGCTACCGTTGCATTTCGCCCGTGAAAGCGCTCGCCACTCTCGTCGTACCGGCGAAGGGCATGCGCGTTACCGACCACTATCGCTTCATCGGCCTGGAGATCACCAGGCCCGAAGGTACCGGGATCACCTACAACCTGGTCATGGCACGGGAGGCGAACAGAGTCATCTTCGACCGCGTGTGGATCCATGGAACTGCAAACGATGAGACCACGCGCGGGATCGCGTTCCCCGGCGCAACCTTCTTTGCCATCATCGATTCCTACTTTTCTGATTTTCACTGCATAGCGCGCACCGGTTCTTGCGTGGACTCGCAAACCATGTGGGCGGGCACTGGCCCGGTTGCCGGTGGCACCTACAAGATCGTGAACAATTACTTGGAAGCTGCGGGAGAAGGAGTTCTGATGGGCGGCGGCGCCGGAAGCGCCACACCCCAAGATATCGAGATCCGGCGGAATAATTTTTATAAGCCAGATTTCTGGAATCCATCATCTCCTCAATTTCACGGTCCTACGTTCATCGTTAAGAACAATTTCGAGCTTAAGAATGCCAGCCGGGTTTTGTTCGAGGGCAATTGGCTGGAAAATTCGTGGGGAGGTTTCTCGCAGCCCGGATTTCAGATTTTGTTGACTCCAAAAAGCCAGGAGAACAAATGCCCAGCCTGCATTGTGCGCGACGCCACGCTTCGCTACTGCCTGCTGCTTCATTCTGGAAGCGGAATTCAGATTGCCAGCGCGGCCTCTGACGCGGGTGGACTCTCTCAAGGGCTGATGAACCTCAGCATTCATGACCTCGTGATTGAGGATGTGAGCGCGCGCAAATACGCGGGCAACGGATTCATGTTTCAGATGTCCAGTTCGGGCGGAGCATTCCGGAATGTTTCTCTGCGTCACTTGACGGCGCCTGTAACGGACCGTCAACTGCTCGTCATTGGCGCGGGCGAACGTGGGTCGCGTATGGAGAACATCTCGGTCGTGGACAGCATTCTGGCTGCCGGACAATACCAGATGATGTCAACCGGCGGACGGACTAACTGCGCCTTCGGACAGCGTGATCCGAAGGATTTCTTCGATGCATGTTGGGCGGGTTACACGGTGACGGGCAACTTAGTGGTCGGCGGTTTTGATAAATGGCCGAATGGAAACAAATCGGTACAAAATCTCAAGAGCTTGGCCCTTGCACCGGATGAGAAAGATGCACTCACCGGGCTTGCGCTGCCTCCAGACAGTCAATATCACGGCAAAGCAAGCGACGGAAAGGATCCGGGTGCGGACATTCCTGCCGTGCGTGAGCAGGTAGCAGACGTTCAGTAGCTGAGCGGCCGTCAGTTTTTCTGGACCACTTCAACAGAATTCGCGTGTGCGCGTGCGCCAGTTTTCGCCAGCTTATATCTGTAGTCGCGGTAGTTGCCGGGATTGCCTTCCCGGCCGTCGCAAGCTGCCATTAAGATGTTCGCCATTTCCCGGGCTGAGGTGAAATGAAGGATTTCACCACGCTGCGGTGCGCCTTCGATCAATTCCTGCAGAAATTGCTGCATGGGCCCACGCAACAACGTGTCCGTGTCCGCAGGCGCCATACCGTGCGTGTGAAGTTTAAGGAAAAGCCAATCCGGCCGTCCAGCCACCGTGATGTATGCTTCCTTCCAAAGGCGCAAACGGCGTAAGCTGGGCGGATTCGCCGCCGTGAGAGCGCCATTTTCGACTTTGCCGAAGCCATTTCTCGCATCCCGATCGAAATCCAGCATCCAGGGTCCTAGCACAATGAAAGGAAATATTGAAATTGGTCTTCCTGCTTGCAACTGGCGCCCGCGTCGCTGTGGAGCTGCCCGGTGGAGGGGCAAAGAGCATTCGTACACGGAATTGATTTTCGCGATCTGTGCTGGATGAAAGGCGGATGTGGGATAGGTCATGTCTACATAGCATCCGGTGTCCGCTAACAGTTGCATTTCGCTGTCGACGCCGCATGCATATCCTTTGGCACAATTCGCGAGTGTGAAATTCCCGTGTATGAATGCATACTTGGGCACGTTGTCTCTCTCCGCGTAGGAAAGACATCCAAAATCATTTGCCAGAGTATCCCTGAACGAGACTAGCTGTTCTCGTGTGTTTTCCGCATTCGCGGGTTTAGTAATGCCATGGTGCAGGTGAATTTCTATCTCGCCCCATCCCGAATGGCAGAATTCGGCAAGCCGCTGAACTAATCCGCGGTCATACTGCTCGGCAGGATAAAAATACGTGTGATTGAAGAAATGGCCGTCATGGTCCCGGAAGGGCTCGAAATTCCTCGGATACCCATTACACCAGGTCTCAAGTCGCTTCTCCTGGACATCATGAGGTGCATAGCCCGAGCCGGCTCCCGTCATTGAACTCGGCTCGAAGTGGTCCGCCAGAGTGATGATCAGATGAACGGGTCCACCGACCGGATGGCGAGTGATCCGCTGCCAGATGTACGGAGCGAGGCAGTTGGCTGCATATTTCAGCTTTCGCATGATCTTGCCCCGATTAGGGGGTCTCGGTTGGGCATCTTCGGCCATATCGAGCCTTATAGGATTATCTGCCTCCGCCGGAGCCATCCACGCGTTCGGCCTTCTCGCTGCAATGTTGGCAGGACGCCTTTAAGCTTTGCATGCTGCGAAGCCGCTGCGAGAGTCGGGATGTGAAGATCCCGGATCCGACTGTATTTAGATGGAAACCGTCCCTGTAGTAGTCCCGCGGGAATTCCGCAGGAGGCGAGAGCACCCATACCGGCAATCCGGCCGCAGCCCCGATCTCCTGAATTTCGGCGGAATGATCTTCCTGCAAGGTTGGCGGTACTAATAAGACAATGCGGACGCCGTAGGTCTGCGACAACGCGGCAAGCTGAGGTATTCGTTCTTGGGCCTTCGCGATTATTGTCTTTGGTTCGTTGACGTGGGCGCCGTGGTCAGCGATACGTCCGGCCAGCTCGCGGAAGTGCGGAATCATCAGTATCATCACGCATTGTCGAACGAACCCTTTGTTGGCTTGCCATCTGCTCCAGTGCGCTAAGAAATACGTGCTGGCGGTAGTGCGGTCGAGTCCGGCATCCCGCACAGTCAGCGGAAAATCACGCGCGCTCATCTGGCGGTAAGCGAATGATTCACCCAGCGTGAGCCGCGATGCCAGCTGATCGGTTGCGAGGCTAAGCACTATCACACTTGGTCGCGATCCGGCCTCAAGCAGTTTGCGTAGGCCAAAATACCAATCGAGATAGTGAGTCTGCTCGACGCTCAACCGGGTCACTTCGTACTGCGAAGCGAGGTCGGCGCGCAAATTATCCATCTGTACACCCTCTATCAGCAGCGAGTTTCCAGCTAGGAGCACTGTTGGCCGGCCATCGGGAGTTGTCGGACGTAAAGCATATGCCGCGCGCATTTCGCTGTTGACTCGTTGTTCAGTGTGGCTTAAACGTGCCAGAATCAGCGGCGAGGAGATCTCTAGTCCAAGAAAAATTGTCACAAGTCCTGCTAGAAGAGTCACGATTCCGGTCTTTGCGCTCATGGCTTGGCGCACTGGCGCACGAGATTGGACCTCGACAATCTCAGAATTGGAAATAGATGAAGGCATTTGCCTGATTCGCCCCTAGAAAAGCAATTACCAGAACGCATGCGAGCCCGACCGCCACCCGTGGGCGCACCGACGCCGACGCAAAACAGTACTCGTCACCGGAAGATTCCATATACAGATCAAGGAGCAGCAGCGGCAGTGAAAACAGGGCGAGGAACAGAAAAGCCGAAGGAAATTCTGGCCGCCAGTTCCAAATCATGAATCCCCGCAGCATTGCCCAAGCCGCATGAAGGGATTGGGCACGAAAGAATATCCAGGCTAAACATACGAGATGAAAAACGAAGATTCGCCTGATCCACTTCCACCAGACCCCCGGACGTGGTGATTTCCCGCGCAAGAATTTTCTATCCGCGGCAAGGCCGCCGCCGTGGATCCCGCCCCAAATCACGAATGTCCAGTTTGCGCCGTGCCAAAGGCCGCCGAGCAGCATAGTTGTCATCAAGTTGCGATACGTCTTGGTCTCGCCGTGTCGGTTTCCGCCGAGGGGGATATAGAGATAATCGCGTAACCATGAGCTCAAGCTGATGTGCCAGCGTCGCCAGAAGTCCTGAATATTTTCTGCCAGGTAGGGTTGGCGGAAATTCACCATGAAATGGAATCCCAACAACTGCGCGCATCCACGGGCGATGCTGCTATAGCCGCTAAAATCGCCGTAAATCTGCCAGGCGAAGGCGTACATGCCTAGTACCGCTACTGGGATGCTCGCTTTCCCGAACGTGCCCCCGAAGGCTGCGTTCGCGATCAGCGCGCAATTGTCCGCGATAACGCATTTGCGGAAGAGACCTTCCAGAATAAGCAGAAGACCGTCAAATGCTTTGTCGGAATTCCATTGCCGGGGCTTCTGCACCTGCGGCAAAAGATGAGACGGGCGCTGTATCGGGCCGGCAATCAAGTGCGGGAAAAGGCTGATGAACAAGCCGTAATCGAGGAAAGAGCGCGAGGCGGGCAGCTTCCCTGAATAGACGTCCACGATGTAGGCAACTTCCTGGAACGTGTAGAAAGAAATTCCCGGTGGCAGAATGATGCGAAGCAACGGGGGCGAAGCATGAATTCCAAGCGTGGATAATGCAGCAGCCAGAGAATCGGCAAAAAAGTTGAAGTATTTGAAGAATCCTAAAATCGAAAAGTTAGTTACGAGCGACAGGATCAACAGCAGCCGTCTAAGACGCAGGTCTTGCGCCTCTGAAATTTTGATCGCAATGAAATAGTCGATTACCGTTGAGGCGATCATCAAACACAGGAAACGCCAATCCCACCATCCATAAAAGAAGTAGCTGGCTAGCAGAAGAAACTTGTTCTGCTGGCGAAAACTGAGGCACCAATAGCAGAGCGTTACCGCAATGAGAAAAAAGAAAAAAATGGGGGTGTCGAAGAGCATTTTGGCTCAGAAGATAGTTCTCTAGGTGTTGACTGGAACCCGGTCCTCTCGCACGTAGCTGTTTTCCGCAGCGGCTCGCACTGCTTGCGCCTCTGCAGCCAGGGCTGTATCCTTTTCGCGAACAATCGCGGAGAGCGCCGACGTGTATGCCACGGTAAAAAAAGGGAAGAACTGATAGGCCTCCGGCGAAAACGATGCACCTACGGCGAATCCCACCAGAGAACTGTGCAGTGCCCAAACCGCCAGCTTCAATTGTGGATCCAAATCCCTCCGCCGGAGCAGCCGCCGCAAGTTGCGAAAACCCAAACCGAAGAAAATTAGATACACGATCAGCGCAGGAACTCCAGCCTCAACGCCAACCTGCAGGTACGTCATATGTACTTCGTGCCAGGATCCTGAGTAGGTTTCAAAATTTTGCGCTCCGATCCCCAGAATCGGATACTCTCTAATTCCCTGAAGAGCCCGGTCATTCAATTCCTTGCGCTGCTCCAAGGATCCCGCGGCTCGCGCCTGCTCTCTGCTGTTGATATCGTCGGCCCACAACGTGACGAAACGCTCCTTCATAGTGCCGCCAGCAACCGCGAGAAGAACGACCCCGGCACAAGCTGATCCCACTATCAGGTAGAAACGCCTTCCCTTCACACCGAAGTGCCACAAACACACCACTCCGGCAACAATCAGGGTAATGAATCCGCCACGCGATGCCGTCATGACAAGCGCGGTAGCCATTACCAGAATGGCTGCAGTCCATAGAAGTTTGCGCATGGCGCTGCGGGTGGAGAGCAGGAACATCAGACAAATCGGCAGAGAAAGGACGATAGCAAAAGCCAGGTCATTAGGATTCGAATAAATCCCGCCAAGGACGCTATCTAATCGCGAATGCCCGCGTCCTTTGATCATTGAAAGCAGGCAGATTGCCGGCACGGAAGCGGCCTGAATGAAAAGGAGGCGGCGGAATTTATCCAGATCAGTGAGGAGCAGGAACGTGAGGATCCACACTACATACACCTTGGCGAAGTTGATTGTGTGCGATAAGGCTCCGCCCCTCCAGATGGGCGAGAAGATAGCGGAAAGGAAAAGAAGCCCAATCAACACCAACAGGTAATACGACTCGGCGGGGAGGTCGCGCAAGCTGCGTTTTCCTTTTCGCGCACTCAAGAGAAATGCAAGAAAAGCGCCGACTCCTGCGATCTTTGCTAGCGGAAGGATTGCTATGACATGTAGCCAATCCTCGGGGCGGGCGCAGTAAATTGTATAGAATGCGCAAAGCCAGAAGAAGCTAAAACCGGCTTTTTTCCGGTCGAGCGTTCCCGGATTCATCGCCAACATTTTCCCTGTTGTAACCACTAAAACCTCACACCGAATGAGCCTTAGGCGACCACGTCGTTTGCCGCCGGTTTTCCACAGGATAGGCCCTCTTTCGATAGTCGGGTAGGTAACTTTGGAGTCTCATGGCCGAATGGGCGAAAAGCGGAGGAGCAGCCAACGTCCTGATTCAGGATTATGCCACAGTATGTTGCTGTGCGTCACTTATACGCAACTTGGGAGGCCGGTGGGGACCGGCCGACTGAGCGCTAAAACCAAAGCGGGAACCATTGGTTCCCGCTGCTTACGCAATTGAGCAGAGATGCTGGTCAGTAGACGCCCGCAATGGCCGTGGTCAGGGTCTTCAGATCTGCACCCAAAGCTTTGCCATCATTCCCAGCGGATATGTATGGGCTGGTGGACAGCAATGAATAGTCATCCAGGCTGTAATTAGCGAATTGGACGTTCGACATGGAAGAGAAGAGATTTCCTGTCGGCCAAGTCGATGGCCCAAAATTGTTCGTTGTGTCGATCAGTCCGTTGTACGAAACGTTATATGTGCTGAAACAAGCGTTGAACGTTTTCAACGGTACGTCCTGGCCAGCACAATTACCAGTGCCGCCCGTGGACCAAACCGGATACGGTCCGGTGGTCACCAGACTGTTGGTAAACTTAAAATTCACCATTTGCACGCCACCAGTGTCGCCATTGCCTATGTAGAAAAGCGTGTTCGGCGGGAAAGCAGTGACGTGATTGATGGAGAGGTTCTGCAGGACGGGAGCGCCCACCATCATCGAGACCTGCGCCAAAACGCCCGGGCCACCGTAGGTCGAGCCTCCCTGAATGTCATCCGCGACCACGTCATGGATGCTGTAGCGTTGGCCGTCCAGCGGGGCTGCGCCAGTTGACGCCAACGCATTCGCAATCTGGAACCCCGCGCCCACATGGCTGATGGTGTTGTAGCGGAATGTAACATCCGTGACCTGACACACAGCACAGCCACTGTTCTGGTTTTTAGGAGTGAGCAACACGCTGTAACCGGACTGTGAGAAGCCTCCCCACGTGTATTCGAGGACATTTCCTTCAAGCAAGACGCGCTGGGCATTCTTGAGTTCGAAGTGGTTCTTGACCACAAATGGATATCCACTGCCGCTGCCGCCAACATAGCCAGGTTGACCTTGCTTCCAGATCAGAGGTTTGAAGAAGTGATTGCGGCGGATTTCAATATCGGTTGGCGTTAGAGTCGCACCACCGCCGCCGAACAGGATATTCTCCCCGGAAGCCTCGAGAAAGTTATTCACAACTTTGTAGGGGCCCATTGGCAGATTTCCGAGTCCGCCGCTCACTGCCTGGGCGTCGGTACAGGAACCTGCTCCGGCGATGCAATGGAAATCGGTGAAGAAGGAGTCAACGACACCCACGTAGGTGCTTCCTCCGAATCCAATGCCGCGCGTGGTCTCGTCCTGCGGTGAGCCATGCATCCACACACGATCAAAGACGATGTGGTCGGCTGGCCCGCCATTCTGGAATAGCACCAGATTGTAGACGATCCCGGTCCCAACCGGGCGAGTGACTTCCAGTCCGATTAAACGGTAATGATTTGCCCCGGGTGCGAACTGAATCGGCCCCGACCCTATGTTGGACGTCATCATTACTCTCGCCATAACGTTTGCCGTGGAACTGCAATTGAATGCAGGGCGGCCGGGCAATGAACTGACCCCGGCAAAGCAGGGTGTCATTCGCGTTCCTTCCGGTGGGAGCGCGGTATCAGGCGCGCTGGTGCGGACCGTTATCCAATGTGCGTTGTCACAGCTCTTCGCAGGAAACACGAAATTTCCGGTAAAAGTTGCACCCGCCTGCAGCAGAAGCGTATCGCCGCAGGATGCGCTATTCAGGGCCGACTGCAGGCCCGAACTAGCTGAGACCGTGATTTTGTTCCCGGGTGATGGTGTGCTCGCCAGCGCTGTATTTATGCAGCTTCGAGGCAATACAGCGGGTCCATCATTGCCTCCGAACGCGGCTACATCACCAGTCTGGCAATACCGATTGTCCGGTCCGGTTGAAGACGGCGGTGGCGGCGGTGGAAGATAAACGCTTACCGAGGCTTGTGCGGATTTCGTACTGTCCGCCACGCTCGTGGCTTTCACAACTGCAGTCGTCGAAGATGTGACGCTCGGAGCGGTGAATACGCCGGTGCTAGAAATGCTGCCCATATTCACCGACCAGGTCACAGTGGTATTGGTCGTATTGCTCACGGTTGCTGCGAATTGTTGCGTCCACCCCGAAAGAACGCTCGCGCTGCTGGGCGAGACCGAAACCGAAATCGCAGCCGGCGGATTGACCGAAACAGCCGCACTGGCATACTTTGTTGTGTCGGCTGAACTCATTGCTTTTACTGTGACGGTAGTCGTGGCCGTGACCGCGGGCGCGGTGAATTGACCGCTACTTGATATCGTTCCAGCTGTTGCCGACCAGATTACCGCCGTATTTGCGGTATTGCTGACGGTAGCAGAGAATTGCTGTGTCCCAGACGAAGGGATGCTCGCGCTCGTCGGTGAGACCTTGACGCTGATTGCGCCCGTCGGGTTTATGGTGACGGTCGCACTCGCATACTTCGTGGTGTCCGCGAGGCTGGTTGCTTTTACGGTGGCGGTGGTGGTTGTGCTCACCGCTGGTGCGGTGAACAACCCTGAACTCGAAACAGTCCCGCTTGTTGCCGACCAGGTCACCGATGTGTTGCTGGTCCCGCTGACAGAAGCCGTGAACTGCTGAGTGTTGACCGAAGTCAGGCTAGCGCTGGTGGGCGAAACCGTAACGCTGATCGGAATACTCCCCGAAGAGCTGGCGATTGTGATTTGCCCCGTCCAGCGAGCGACGGCCCCAACTGAATCACTCACCCTCACGGTGAACGTGCTCGTCCCGGAGCTAGTCGGCGTCCCTGTGATCTTTCCTGTGCTTGACCACAGCGCCAATCCCCTCGGAAGAGATCCCGCTGAAATCAAGTATTTATAAGGGGAAACGCCGCCGCTAGTTGAAACGAGTCCTGAATAGGCGACCACGACCGTTCCCGAGGGCAGACTCGTCTTTATCGTTAGCTTAGAAGGCTCGCCGTATGCCGCGCAAACCGCCATAGACGCTATGATCAGCGACGCAAGAATCCGATGTATCTTCAACCATGTCAGCGTTCCGAACCGGCGTGCTGTTTTCTGCGTCCCTGTACTGGACAGTTCCAGTGCCATTAGGTGACCTCGTATGGAATTTTCGGGGGCATCATTCCCCAAGGGTCATATCGACACTGTAACAAAGGTGTCTCGGAATTAAGAGATCACCGGAGTTCAACTTAGAAGTACTTGCTTTGGTGCATGACGCATCGGCCAATTCGCGCTCTTGCCTAGCACTATAGATTTGGCGGGCTGTTTGGAGGGTCTAGCTGCTCAAGAAGCGGGCCTGTCGGTGGTGTCGATGACTTCAGTAATCTTGACGATTCTGCTACCTCACGTGATCGGAAAGTGTGCCGCGCTATTTAACGTTCGTACCAATCTCTCTCGGCGACTGGCTCACACCCGCAACGCGGTCGAGAATGTCAGAAAAACGACTCGCAATGCGCTCCCATGAATAGTTTTCCGACACCAATTTGTGCGCAGCGGCACCGATGCTGTTACGCCGTACCGAATCTTGCAGCAACTCAATAGTACGACTCGCGAAGATCTGAGGCCCGTCGCCGAGCACAATGTTTTCCCCATCTCGCACGGGCAAGCCCTCGGCGCCAATCGTGGTGGAAACGATTGCTTTGCCCATGGCCATCGCCTCGAAAATCTTCAACCGCGTACCTCCCCCGATCCGCAACGGCACAATGCACACACTGCCACGTGCCAGATGCGGACGCACATCGTCCACCCAACCTGTGAGGGTTATGTTGGCGACGCGTGACGCGAGATCCCTGAGCCTCGGCGAGGGATTGCGGCCAACCACCGCTACGGAAACTCCCGGCGTTTTTTCGCGAATATGGGGGAGTGCCTGCTCGACGAAATGGAAGATTCCGTCCTCATTGGGCAACCAATCCATGGAGCCGGTGAACACGAGAGAGTCGCGGATCTCTTCCCCGGGCCGCGGACAAAAGTATTCGACGTCCACCCCGGTCGGGATCACGCTGAGTTTTGAAGCGTCAAGAAAAGTCAGGAATGAGTTGCGGTCCCCCTCAGAAACGGTGAGCACGTGCTCGGCCTTTTGCAGGTAGGTGCGCTCGGCGCGTTCCATGGTCTTCCATTCCCGCCATGAGAGCGCTTTCCACAGCGGATTTTTTGCAACATCGTAGTGTCGCTTCCAAATCACTGCCTCGACATTATGAGTAAAGATGACCTTGGGGATTGAGAGCCGCCAGGGGACAATCGGAGCAGGAGTCAAGAAATCACAAACGATAACATCAAAATTGCTGTGTCGCAACAAAGAATCGAGCGCAAACCTAGCCTCGGTCCGGCAATATTTCATCAGGTTGTAGGGCTTTAGCGAAAAGACGTTCCGCGAATAGCCGAGCATCTCGGAGAAGCTCTTTGGAGCCGGCAAAGAAAGCGGAGTGCAGACTACTTGTTCGAAAACGTTCTTGAGGGCTGGGTGCTGATCATTCGTATGCGCGGCGTAAAAGGAGAAAAAGGTGACGGCGTGATTTCGCGCTAGTTCGCGAAGAATGTTGTAGCTGCGGATCTTCCCTCCGCTATCAAGCGGAACTAATCCGCCAGCTTTGACCCAGAGGATCTTCACGCTACCAGCAGATTCCTTCGTAGGCCGCCGCTTTCGGTCGCCGAGCCTTATCGAGATTTACGAGATCGAGGATCCCCTGCCTTGGATTAAGTGAGCGCTCAAGACGTCTTCTGTCCACTCGTGTTCCAATGATTACGACTTCTGCTCCTTGTACGGCCTGCTCCAGTTCGGCGCAGAGTAGCGACCCGATGTGCGGAATCACCTCTTCGATGTACTGGCGGTTGGAGCCAATGAGCCGGCCCAGGGAAACGTTTTCATCCCAAATTCGAATCTGGCATCCTTCGCCCAGCAAACGCTTGATCAATTGCACTTGCGGGCTCTCGCGCAGGTCATCCGTTCCGGCTTTGAAACTCAAGCCCAGCATCGCCAGCTTTTTCTTGCCAGTGTTCAATACCAATTCAACTGCGCGGTCCAAGTGCACTTGATTGCTGGGCAGAATGGCCTCGAACAATGGCAAGTGCAAGTCCAATTCTTTGGCTTTATGCGTCAGTGCGCGCACGTCTTTCGGCAGACATGAACCGCCGAACGCGAATCCTGGTTTCAAATAAGCCGGAGAGATATTGAGCTTGTTGTCGGCTAGAAAGATTTCGATCGCATCCTGCGCATCGACGCCCATTTCCTTGGCAAGAGATCCGACTTCGTTTGCAAACGCCACCTTGAGCGCGTGCCACGCATTACACGTATACTTGACCATTTCTGCGGAGCGGAAGGAGGTTTGAAAGAGACTGCCCGGAGCCCAGGAATACAGTTCGGCCAATACCGCCGAATGCGCGGGATCGGCCGCGCCGATAATCGTGATCACCGGCTCCAAGAAATCAGCTACAGCAGTTCCTTCACGCATGAATTCAGGGTTCACGCATACCCCAAAGGCCTTGCCGAATTTCTTGCCGCTAGATCTTTCGAGCGTCGGAACTACCAGAGCCTCGGCAGTCCCAGGAAGCACCGTGCTCCGAAGTACCACGAGATGAAACGTGTCTTTTTTGGCGAGAGCCTCCCCGATTTGCTGGCAGACTGGTTCCACGTGACCCAGATCCAGTTTCCCGCTTCGTAAGCTTGGAGTGCCGACGCAAAGAAAGGAGACATCAGTCTGCATCACCGCCGAGCGTGCGTCTGAGCTGGCATGAAGCCGACAACGCTCCCTCGATTTCGCGACCAGCTCATCGACCCGTGGCTCAACAATCGGACTCTTGCCCGATTCGATGGCATCCACTTTGCCAGGGCTGAGATCAACGCCGATGACAGAATTGCCCAGATGTGCGAAGCAAGCTGCGGTCACGGTTCCGACATAGCCCAGCCCGAAGACACTGATCGATTTCGTCATGAAGATATCCGTCTACACGGTTCGAATTGAACCATCACTCCAAATGGTAGTCTTCAGTAATCCTGCGCGAGTTCCAGTTCACCCAGAGGTAAGATGTACTGAAGTCATTTCATACTATAAGCCAGAACTTGAGAAGGTTACGCCGGTGATGCAGATATCAGAGATTCCCATCCCGATCCAAAGGACGAGGGATACTTCTACTGAGAACAGCGATAAAGAACACCGTCCTCGCCGACGGGTCTTCTTTTTGCTCGATTCTTTCATGCTCGGCGGCACTGAAACACAGGCGGTGGAACTGGCTCGGCGTCTCGATCCTGCACATTATCAGGTCACATTGGGCTGCCTGCGGATGAGCGGTCCTCTGCTCGAGCGTCTCAGTGGAACTTCGGTCCGGATTGTGAATATTGACCTGGGGGCTGGAGTTGATTCGTCCTCGGGCGTGTTTGCGATCCTTAAACTCGCACGCTTGCTGCGGAAGGAAAGGATGCAGATCCTGCACGCGCATGATTTGTGGTCAAATCTGGCGGGGATGGCTGCAGCCATGCTTGCGCGCGTGCCAGTAATCATCACCAGTCAGCGCGATCTTTCGCATGATGCCTGGTACGGCACCTATCGTCGGCGCTTTCTCCGGCTCATGCAGAGCAGGTCTTCGGCAGTAGTGACCAACGCGAAAGCAATTCGCGACGGATTAATCGATCGTGACGGTGTGCCGGCGGCGAAAATTCTTGTCGTTTACAACGGAGTGGATTTGGAAAGGTTTCGGACGAGCGTTGATCGTACGCAGATAATCCGTGGTTCGGAGGGCAAGAAACTCATTGTGCTCGTCGGGAACATGATCAGCGAGGTCAAAGGACATTCAGTGCTCATCTCCGCGGCAATGGAGGTTGTCCGGCGACACCCAGAAGTGCAGTTCGTGCTCGTTGGTGACGGCAAGATGCGCGCCCAGTTTGAGAGCCAGGTTGCAGTCTCAGGTCTCACCCAGCATTTCGCGTACCTCGGGCGGAGAATTGACATTCCGCAAATCCTGGCATCTTGCGATATTGCAGTGCTTCCGTCTCTTGCGGAGGGCCTGCCCAACGCTGTCCTCGAGTATCTGGCTGCAGGCCTGCCTGTGGTGGCCAGTGCATTGGGTGGAAATGTAGAAGTCATTCAAGATGGCGTGAATGGATTGCTCGTACCACCACAAAATCCCCAAGCTTTGAGCGATGCACTGCTTAGGCTTCTTGATGATCCGCAGCTCGCGTGGCATCTGGCTAATTCGGGGCGGAACCACGTGGCCAACAACTTTAGCTTTGAGCGGATGGTTGCAGAAGTTGATAATCTTTACACAAAGCTGTTGTGGAAGGCTGGGGTCTCCGCCTGAGCATAAGATTTCTCAGATAGCAGGAAATTGCGCATGTCGGCCTCCCTGACGCAGGGCTAGATGATGCAATGGAGCGCATTACTTTGGAACTTCGCTTGCATGTTTGAACTGACCCCTGCTACGTCTCACCGGACATCACTGTGAAGAGTCCAGCCAAAGTCCTGCAGATTGGTAACTATCCGCCGCCGATGTGTGGCTGGGCAATCCAGACCAAGTTAGTGACCGAGGAACTCCGCAGACGTGGCCACGTTTGCGAAGTGCTCAAAATCAATGAGAACCGCCAAGTGAAGGACCCTGCCTACATTGATGTGCAGAACGGCTTCGACTATCTCTATAAAGTCGTTCGCTATGCCTTTTCCGGTTACTGTCTCAACGTCCATGTGAACGGGCAGTCGAAAAAAGGCTATCTGCTGGCGTTGGCGGCGGTGATCGCTGGTCGCCTGCGATTCCGTTCAGCCCTCGTGACCTTTCATGGCGGCTTATCGCAGATGTATTTTCCGCGGCTCGATTCGTTTTGCCCGCGCTGGGCCTTCAAAACCCTTTTTCACCTTGCGGGAGGAATTGCCTGCGACAGCCACGACATCAAACGGGCGATTCAAAGCTACGGTATAAACCCTCGTAAGATCGCCGCGATCGAAACCTTTTCCAGCCAATATCTGCGATTTGAGCCGGCGGTTCTAAGTCCCGAGATCGAATCCTTCCTATACGATCACACACCAGTCTTTTTCTCATATGTGTCCTTCCGGCCCGAATACAAGATGGAGATCTTGCGCGAAGCAATGTCCGGGTTTCGCGAAACGTTTCCGCGTGCCGGTTTCGTCTGGCTCGGGTTTCCCGAGAGGGAGATGCCTGCGGCGAGGAACTACGTGGCGGAATGGAATGGCGACGAGCGGAAAAGCTTGCTGCTGCTGGGTAACTTACCGCACGATCAATTTCTCTCGCTCTTGACACGCTGTCTCGCCTATGTTCGGACTCCTGCATGCGATGGGGTAAGCGCCTCGGTGCTGGAGTCTCTTGCCCTCGGGATTCCGGTCATTGCAAGCGAAAACGGGCGCCGTCCATCTGGAGTTATTACATACGAGGAGAACGACGCTGCCGGCCTGTGCTCGCAGATGATTTACGTGCTTCAGCATCGTGACGATCTGCGCGTCGAGGCTAACCAGTTCTCCACCGACGACAACGTCGCCAAAATGGCGGACTGGCTATCAGGCGATTCAGCATCCGTGCCACGCGAAGAGGTAGCTCATGTCCTCTGATCGCGTTTGGAAAACGCGATTCAACCGCATCGCCGAGATGAGCGGTGCGGAAATGTGGGACCGCACCCTGCAGGAATTCCGCAAGCGTTCCGATTTGGTGCACTTCTACTTGAAACGGCCAGCCGCTGTGCGGTTTCGGAAAATCGAGAATGGCGCTTCCGGCCATTTCTTTTTCTATCCCGAACAAGTTGCTGATCTCGTGGATTTACTTCAGAAGCATCTTCCTGAAGATACGCGTGCAATTCTGGCCCGGGCAGAACGGATCTGCGCTCGCTCATTTGATCTTCTGGGATACGAAGATCTCAAATACGGTGCAAAAATTGACTGGCACCTCGATCCGGTGCACGGCAAGCGTGCACCACTCAAGCCGTGGCATAAAATTCGATATTTGGACTTCGCCGAAGTTGGCGATGTGAAGGTCATCTGGGAACTGAACCGGCACCAGCATCTGGTAACCCTCGCAAAGGCTTACCTCATTAGCGGCGACGAGAGATTCGTGCATGAACTACTCGCGCAGTGGTACGACTGGGTGGGGCAGAATCCGTATCCAATCGGCGTAAATTGGGTCAGCAGCCTGGAGGTCGGATTCAGGGTATTGTCATGGCTATGGGTAAAGCATCTGCTGGCCGCATCATCGGCCGTTCCACAAAAGTTCGAGGCAGATTTGCTAAATGCGCTAGCGATCAGCGGACGCCACATCGAGCAGTATCTCTCGACGTTTTTTTCCCCCAACACTCACCTGCTTGGCGAGGGTGTGGCCCTGTTTTTTCTCGGAACGCTGTGTCCACAGTTGAGCCCTTCTGAGAACTGGAAGCAACTAGGTTGGGGTATCGTGCTAAACGAGTCGCAGCGACAGGTTCGTCCGGACGGAATGCATTTCGAGCAGTCGATCTACTATCATGTTTATGCATTAGATTTCTTCTTGCACGCTTTGCTTCTTGCTGCCCGAAACGAGGTTCCCATTCCTGAGCATGTTGAGAAGAGTGTAGAGAAGATGATGGAAGCTCTCTACGCAATCTCAACGACCGGAGCCCCCTTCACGTTTGGAGATGATGATGGCGGCCGGCTATTCGACCCACGGCGGAACCGGTCTGAACACTTAATGGATCCACTCGCAACCGGCGCAGTGCTCTTCGGACGCGAGGACTTCAAAGCCTCCGTCCGAACGCTGTGTGAAGAGGCACTCTGGCTGGTGGGAGGCGAGGGCGTTGGTCGATTCGACCAGTTGCCTGAATCTCCTGCCACTCCGCGCTCCACCGCCTTCCGTCGCAGTGGTATTTATCTTATGGCGACTGGCAAGGCGAACAGCGCGCAACTTCTAATTGATGCCGGACCCCAAGGTGCACTTGCCGCCGGCCACGGGCATGCCGATGCCCTGAGTATTCAGTTGGCACAAGCCGGGCAGATGGTCCTGATTGACCCAGGCACCTGCGAGTATGTGGGCGATGGCCCGGAGCGCGACCGCTTTCGCGGAACAGCCTCACACAACACACTCGTGATCGACGGTCTCGATCAGTCTGAGCCCAAGGGGGCATTTTCGTGGGGAAAGCACGCGGAAACTCGTGTCCACCACTGGATCCAGGCGGCAAATTTCGATCTGTTTGAAGGCAGTCACAACGGATACGAACGGCTAGCAGGCCATGTTGTGCACCGGCGCTTGGTCTTCTTTTTGAAACCTGAGTTTTGGCTGGTTCGCGACGTGATTGAAGGCTCAGGAACCCACGCTCTGACGTTGAATTGGCACCTTGGGCCAGATATGGTTCAGCACAAACACGACGATCGACGCTTTGTCTCACCGGAGTGCGGGGTCGCGTTGATCCCGTTGCAGGATTCCCTTTGGAGAGTAAACGTAACTCGGACCAGGTGGTCACCGGTTTACGGCGTTCAAGAACTCGCTCCGCTCCTGTCCTTCGAGCATAAAACGGTTTTGCCGGCTGAATTCGTGACTGTGCTGGTTCCAACGAAGACCAGTTCCGGCCTCGGAACGCTATTTTCGCTGAAAACGACAGTGAACTCGCAAGTTCATGGCTACCGCTATACCACAGCTGATCACGATCATAGTTTCTTTTTCTCGGGGGATGGAGAAGAATGGAACCTGAATGGCTGGGCAACTGACGCGGAATTCCTTTATCTCTTGGCGCGTGATTCGCAAATTGAACGGATTATCTTGTGCCACGGTACACGTCTTTCCTACGATGGACGAGACGTTATGTCCATGAAGGAAAGAATTGAATGGTGCGAACTGCCTGGCTCCGGCACGAAGAGAGTGATATCGCCGCAAGCCGATGTGATCGTCGTGCATCAATGGCCGACTCGACAAAAGCCCGGTGATACGCCAGCATTCGAAGCGCTCAATGCTGGACGAAGAGAAGATTAAACATGTGCGGCATTTGCGGCATCGTTACCTTCGATTCACGCCATACGGTGGAGCGCGAAACACTGGCGGAAATGAACCGCCAGATTGCGCACCGCGGGCCCGACGATGCGGGATTCTATTTTCAGACCAATGTCGGACTAGCGATGCGCCGGCTCAGCATCATTGATGTTAAGGCCGGGCACCAGCCCATCAGTAACGAAGACGGCACGGTATGGATCGTTTACAACGGCGAGATCTATAACCACGAAGAGCTGCGGCGTGATTTGATCTCCCGGGGCCACCAGTACCGGACTCGCACCGATACCGAAACCATCATTCACTTATATGAAGAGTACGGTCGCGATTGTGTCCAGCATTTGCGTGGTATGTTTGCATTTGCAATCTGGGATACACGCTGCCGCAGGCTCTTTGCCGCGCGAGATCGGCTTGGCATAAAGCCATTTTACTACCTTCATGATGGCGAGAAATTTATTTTTGGTTCGGAAATCAAGGCGCTACTCGCTTATCCTGGCGTCGGCGCGGAATTCAACCGGCAAGTCCTCAGTGAGTACCTGGCCTTCGGCTACATAACTGGGCCGGAGACGTTCTTTACGGCAATCCGGAAGCTGCCACCTGGGCACCAGCTTGAACTCGATGAGACCGGTGAGCTTCGCATCGAGCAATGGTGGGACCTCAAGTTAGCACAGGAGGACCGCCAGCGAGAGAATCACTACGTAGCGGAATATCGAGGGCTTCTGGAACAAGCCGTTTCCTCGCACCTCATGAGTGATGTCCCGCTGGGCATGTTCCTGAGCGGAGGGCTTGATTCGAGCATCGTAGCCGCCCTGGCTGCGAAGGCCCGCAACGGCTCGCTGCAGACATTTTCGGTCGGCTACGGCGAGTACTCGTACTCCGAATTGCCCTATGCTCGAGCGGTTGCGAAACATATCGGCTCCGAGCATAGGGAAGTCGTGCTTACCCGCCAGGAATTCTTTGAGAGCTTGCCGAAGCTCATCTGGCATGAAGATGAGCCCATAGTGTGGCCATCGAGTGTTTCTCTGTATGCGGTTGCGAAGCTGGCGCGACAGCACGTCACAGTGGTTCTTACCGGGGAAGGCAGTGATGAAACCCTTGCTGGCTACACCCGCTACGCCTGGACGCTGTGGAACAGGCGAGCCGATTTGGTGTATCGAACAGTGACGCCCGCAAGCTTGCGTCGTGTGGTAAGAGAGCAGATCCAGTCATTACACTTGAATGCAGGTTTGCACAGGAAATTGGAACACACTTTTCTTGGCCGGGATGGCGGTTCCTGGGAATCGTTCTACTTTGATAACTTCTATTCGGCCTTTTCCGCCGTCGAGCAAGCCGACCTGCTGACAGAAAAGTTCAGGCATGAGTCGCAAGATGCCCACGCTGGCTCGATGTCGTTTTGGCGGCGGTCCTCAGGCGATTTGCTCCAGCGCTTGCTCTACACCGACATCAAAACGTACTTGGTGGAGCTGCTCATGAAGCAGGACAACATGAGCATGGCCGCCTCAATTGAGAGCCGCGTACCTTTTCTCGATCACATTCTGGTGGAATTCGCTGCACGCATTCCCAGCCAATATTCAACCAGCGGATTCAGCGGCAAATGTGTGCTGAAGAAAATCGCCGAGGATCTTCTGCCGCACTCAATCGTTCATCGCCGTAAGCTGGGCTTTCCAACGCCATGGTCTGCCTGGCTCAGGGGTGATCAACTAGATGAGTTGCAACGCACGGTGGCCGGCCCGCGGTCACTGGAACGTGGCCTGTTCCATCCAGACCACGTAAAAGCGGTTTTCAACGAGCATCGTGCTGGAATCCGCGATAATAGCAACCGCATCTGGCGCCTGCTCAACCTTGAATTGTGGATGAGGATCTTTATCGATCGCGATCCCGACGCGATTGGCTCTCATGAGGTTCTAGCCGCGAACGTCCAAAGCTAGGAAGTCAGTTTGGCTCAAGGCTGTTCCTGCAAACTCGTTGCAGCGTTCAAGTGTGGAGCAAGAAACTCCAAGAGCTCATTTTTCAAGTGCGGCCCACAGGCAATCAGACCGTCAATTTTTGGTCGAGTGCGGTTGCACGTGAATTCCGCCCCTGATTTCGTACGAACGAATCCACCTGCACTTGCGACCAGGGCAGCACCGGCTGCCACGTCCCACTCATGCTTGGGGACCAACGTGAATGTGGCGTCCGCCAGGCCGGCAGCGACCCGTGCCAATTTGTAGGCCACAGATCCCATGCGCTGGACGTTGAAAGGAGCGCTCTCAAAGCGCATCCATTCGCCTCTCTTACTTTCGCTGCGACTGGCCAGAACGACAGCTCCGGAGAGTGTAATGCGCTCACTAGTGCGCGCCGGAGTTCCGTTGTACGTGATACCCGAATCCATCGAGCCAAGAAAAATCTCGTCTGTCGCTGGATTACAGATTCCACCCGCAACTGGGTGGCCTTTATCGACGAAGGCAATCGAGACGCAAAACTCCGGGATGCCCTGAACGAACTCGCGTGTCCCATCCAACGGATCGACCACCCAAACTCGTTCGCGAACCAAACGCGACGGATCATCCGCACTTTCTTCCGACAGCCAGCCTTCGTCCTCGCGCAGCAAGTTCTTGCGCAGCACGGCGTCGAGCTCCCGGTCGGCTTCGGTGACGGGATCGTGTCCGGCTTTGTACTCGGCCGCAATTTCGCCTGGTGTAAAGCGGCCAAATACTACACGTGCAGCCTCGAGAGCGGCATTAATTCGTTGGAGGATATCGGAATATGGAGACGACGTCATGGATCGGTTTTAGTGAATCACTGGCGACCATAGCATTCGCGCCCCTGTGGCGAGAAGGATTGCGCACAAGATTCGCCGCAGCCACAGCACGGGTACCCGCGTGCTCAAATACGAGCCGATCAGCCCTCCCGGGATGGAGCCAATCAGCAGATACCCGACAAGCTGAGGATCAACGTTGCCAAGCCGAACATGTAGCAAACCGGTGACGCCTGTGAGAATCACAGCGTGAACAATATCGGTGCCGACCATTACTCTGGGCGGATAACTATAGAAGAGGAGTAGGAGCATCATAATGATGCTTCCTGATCCCACCGAAGTCATGCCCACGAGAAATCCTGCGACAACTCCAATGACCGCCATTCCCGCGAAGGACTTTGCAGTGGGCGGCCGGTTCGCCACCTGTTCTTCGATTCTCCGCTGCAGAAGAAGGAGCGTTGAAACTACAATCAGCAGAATCCCGACTACCGTTTTAATGAAGTCATTTACTCCACCTCCGTACACCACCCGCAGGTGCTGAAGAAGTCTCACACCCAAAATGGATCCGGGCACACTGCCAACTGCCAGCGCGATCACAATCTTGCGCCTCACCGAACCCTTAAGCAGGTGCACCACACTTGACGGGATCTTGGTTATGAAGTTAAAAACTGCATCGGAACCGACGGCGACAATTGCGGGGACTCTGAGGCCGAAAATCAGCACGGGAAGCAGGAGCACTCCTCCACCCAGCCCGGTCATGCCGATCAGAACGCCAACCAGGAAGCCGACCAACACCTTTGTTGCGATCAGTTCCATTGCCGCTGTATCACACTCCCGCTGACGAAGCTGGCTCCGGGCTGACTCCGATGAACCCCTGCTGCTCCAGGTGCAGAATGATTTCCTGCGCCGCCTCTTCCGCGCTCAGATCGGCGGTGTTGATCACAACCTCGGCGTCAGTTGGAGCTTCGTATGGATCAGAGATACCCGTGAACTCTTTCACGATGCCGGCACGCGCCTTGGCATACAGTCCCTTGCGGTCACGCTGCTCGCAGGTCTCAAGTGGGGTTGCAACATGTACCAGAACGAAGCCGCCATAAGGCTCGATCATTTGCCTCACTTGCTTGCGTACCGCGTCGTATGGAGCGATTGGAGCGCAGATCGCGATTCCGCCATTCTTGGTGATTTCCGAGGCCACATAGCCGATTCGCCGGATGTTGATGTCGCGGTGTTCCTTGGAAAAGCCCAGCTCGGAAGAAAGATGTTTCCGGACTAGGTCCCCATCAAGAATGGTCACCGGACGCCCGCCCATCTCGAGAAACTTCGTGAGCAGTACGTTGGCAATCGTTGATTTGCCCGAGCCTGAAAGTCCGGTGAAAAAAATCGTCACGCCCTGTTTGTGCCGCGCCGGAAAACTGCGCCGCAATTCGCGAACCACTTCAGGGTAGGTAAACCAAGCAGGAATTTCCCTGCCTTCATTCAAACGCTCGCGCAATTCGGTGCCGGAGATGTTCAACACGCGAGCGGCTGTGGGAACTTCGTTGTCCGGAACGTAGCAGTCCTGGTTCTCAAGGTAGACCATCATACTGAACGGCACCATGGTTACGCCGATTTCCTTTTCGTGCTTCTTGAAAAGCTCCTGCGCCTCATAGGGGCCATAGAAGGGCTTGCCGTCGGAGTCCTTGCCGGGCCCGGCGTGGTCGCGCCCAACAATCAAATGAGTTACGCCGTGGTTTTTGCGAATCAACGCGTGCCAGATTGCCTCACGAGGACCGCCCATGCGCATGGCAAGGGGCAACAGCGACAGTTTTACTGTTCCCGCAGGGTACTTCGACAAGAGCAGTTGATAGCAGCGAACGCGCGTAAAGTAATCCACGTCACCCGGTTTCGTCATTCCGACTGAAGGATGAATCAGCAGATTGGCTTCCACGGTCCTTGCCGCCCGAAACGTTAATTCCACGTGAGCGCGATGCATGGGGTTGCGAGTCTGGAAAGCAACAATCCGTCTCCACCCGAGCCTTGAGAATTCTCCCCGGAGCTCAGCCGGTGTCAGTCTGAGCGTTTTGAAATCGTAATGCGAAGGCAGTTGCAGGCCATCCAGCTTTCCGCCTACGTACCACGGGTTTGACTTGTTCAGCAAATGATCGACGCCGGGATGTACAGTGCTGGTCGTGCCGAAAACAGATTCCGCCTCAGCGCGGCGGTCAGGCTGCCAAACTTCTTCCACGTCGAGCACCGCCAGCATCACTCCCTCAGGATCGCGCAGGGCAATCCTGCTCTTTCCCGGCTCCAGTTTCTTGGCGAATTCTTCGGTCACGTCGAGCGTGACGGGCATCGGCCAAAGAACACCGCTAACCAAGTGCATGTTATGGCAAACACGTTCGTAGTCGGCCCGCTTCATAAAGCCGCGGAGCGGTGAGAAGCCTCCGTTCAACAATAGTTCGAGATCACACAACTGTCGCGCAATGAGATCCCAGGATGGCCACTCGCGCGAGTGTGCTTTCAATTCCGCGCCTCGTCCAGTTGGGACAATCAGGTGTACCAACTCACCCCCGTGCGCCGGAACAAGATGGCTCGTCGAATTCGTCAAAATTCCAACCTCCACAATGTTGTAGTTTTTTCCCAGCTAACCAGGCACGCCCAAATTGAGGGATTCAAAAGACGAATGTTTCCGCTGGTCAGTTTCTAATTTAACAGTAGAGCATGAACTTTGAATCCTACCAGAAGTAACCTGAGCGCGACGGCCATGTCGCAGAAACGCGCAGTGTTCCACGGACGCAAGATCTAAGCATCTAGATGTCCCGAGCGTAAGTTTCGATGGTTTCGGTGACGCCTAATTCTCCTGCCAGAGGGGGAGGTTCAGAGAGCTTCCCCACAGTCAGCGCCCTTCTAACGCGAATGCCCACATCATTGAAAGCCCATAAACCAGGCCGGAGACAGCCAAGTGAGCTGCCAGCTGTGGATAATTGTGCGGGACAAACCAGCTCTTCATGAGTAGCAATACAACAATTGTTGGTATGCACACGATTGCCGGCAGGAGGTAAGCTTCTCGCAAATATGTCCGAAGCGCAATTTGCAGGTTTTGGCAGAGGTGCCTTGGCAGAAAAAAGATCGTGGTGGCCGCCAGAGGAATCGCGGTGCCGAGGGCATCGCCCACAATTCCATAAGGGCGCACCAGAATAATGCTCAGGACAACATTCACGATGCCTTCGATTAACGAGATCACCGCCCAAAGTTTATGCTTGCTCATGCCAAACAGCACCCGCGGAGAGGCAGCTTGTGCCAACAGCATGGTTGTGGGGAACAAAATGATCAGCAATACCGGATAACTTTGCTTAACGTACCTGATGCCTACCCAGACCTCTATCACCGACTTTCCGAGAATCACGAGCGCCGCGCATATGGGAAAGATGGTGAAGGCGCAAAATCGGTTCCCAGTGACAAAGATTTTTCGCAATCGATTTAGGTTGCCTTGCGCCTCGGAATGGCTGGACATCGGATTGAAAATCTGCGCGAGACTTTCAACCACCTCGGTCGCATAGTCTACGATGCGGGAGCCGATATTGAAGTAGGTAATCGCGGTGGCGGAGAGAAAACTGCCAATCACGATTGAGTCGCTCTTGAATCGCAGCCGAGCGGCGATGATTATCAGGAATGTTGGACCGCCATAGCGCGCAACTTCCTGGAAGACCGTCCGATTTACGTATTCAAGGCCTAGCGGCACACGTAACAGCTGCGCCGCTATTACGGCCCTGATCAGCGACATTAGGAATGGCAGAGCAACCGTGATGAATGCCACCATCAGCAGCCCGTAACCGCGCCGTAATGCAATCACAATAAACACTGCTCGCAAGACCGTCGCAACGATGTTCGTCCAATTCAAGACGTAAAACTTTTGCAAGCCCTCGAGGACGCCTCCTGAAACGCCCAGGGGGAAGCCAAGCGCTACTGAAGTTCCAACCATCAGGAGCAGCCATCGCGCGGTGCTTACAAATTGCGCGGGAATGCTGCGAAAGATGTCCGGCAAGTAGAAGGTGATAGCGATTGTGATGAGGAATGTCGCAGTCCCAATCAGGGAGTAGCTGAACAGGCTAGTGTTTACAACTTTTGCGGCATGCTCGAAATCGTTCGTGGTTACGTCCTTCGAAATGTAACGAACAATCGAAGAGCGGATCCCGAGATCGAAAAGCCCGTAATATCCAGTGAGCGAAAAAATAAGGACCCAGATTCCGAAAGCCTCGTCGCCCAGGCGGTGCAAGATGAAGGGTGAAAGGAAAAGGCCGACACCGACACTGATTCCTAGTGCAAACCAACTGGAGCCGACATTCCTGATGATCTGAAGCTTTTCCGGCTTGCGCATGCTTCAACAAGCATAGCCCGAAGAACTTCTGAGGAAAATTGAGAGCGCTGCTTCCTTTCCGAGAGTCAGCGACCATCGCCAAATTCCAAGGTAGAAGGCACTGAGTGTTCGCCTTGAAACGACTTGCGACTTGCCTGAAAAATGCTAAACACGACATTCATGCCGTACTTCTCAAGATCAATTTCCTGCAAGCAACTTCGCGAGGCGATATCGTACAGGGCCAGGTGAGTGGGTTTTTCAGCCATCCCCTCGCGAAAAACGTTACATACCCAAAGTAAATTTTCCTGGAATTTTGTCTTCCGCACCCGCGTGAATCCGACCCAGAGCTTGGTCTTATCGACGGGGAACAGACCGCGGCACCACCCTAACAGCGCAGATCCGGTACTCATTGCATTGAGGTTAACAACCTCATTCACACGCAGCGAGTTGCGGTTAGCCGTTAGGATGTGTCCATCAACCGTGGTGAAGAAAATCTTCTCACCGCAGACCAGTCCATCGTGGGGAGACCCGATTCCGATATCGATGCGCTTGCGCGGATTGTCCAGGCAGACAGCATCGCGCTGGATAAAGCGCATAGCCCACACGTTGCCGTTCAGCCCGAACACGAAATTGGGATGGGAACGGTGTGGTTTGGTGCTTTCAACTCTGCGATAGTCCACAGCTGCCGAGAACCTAGTCCAGGGATGCTCACCGAGTACATCCCATTCCGCGAGCACATCTCCCCAAGGCGTGAGACGAAGCACCATATCGAGTCCCGTATTTGCGACTAGAAGGTTCCCGGAGGAATCAACGGTCACATGATGCAGATCGTTGAAGCAGGGAAGGGAAAGGTAATTGGTAATCTGAAAATCGGGCAGGTCGAAAGCCAGCATTTCCGTTGACGTGCAGGCATACAGTTTGCCACCTAAAATACTGCCGGCCTTGAAAACAATCGATGCACGATCGCCTGCTCGCGCATCGGAAGGGCTGCGGTATTCAAGCCGGGGCGTAACTGAACCTGTTTCAGTATTCACCTCCAGGATCAGCGCTGATTCGTACAGATGCCATTCTTCCTCGCGCCG
>WNGL01006873.1_pt1 | contig 30974 bp, 18 predicted proteins | sample 5400591 | NCBI WGS metagenome assembly WNGL01 (sample SAMN13153377, study PRJNA577476) | soil metagenome | isolation source: 80 cm soil or saprolite under Garry oak tree replicate 1 | place: USA:California | collected 2016-06-15 | reverse complement strand
CGTTCCAGTGCATGAACGAGGCGGTCCCGTACCAGGCGACCGCCCAGACGTCGTCGGGCGCGCTGCCCCACAGCCCGTTCATGCCGCCCGTCGTCCCGGTGGGCACCTGCGTCCACGCGATCCCGTTCCAGTGGAGCGCCACCCCGTTGTACCCCGTCGCCCAGACGTCCGTCGGCGAGCTGCCCCACACCGCCACCAGCGAGGCGTTCGTGCCGCTCCAGACCTGCGACCACGCCCTGCCGTCCCAGTGCAGGATCGCCTGGACTCCGACGGCCCAGACGTCATTCGCGGCGGTGCCCCACACCCCGTACACCCCGATCGGTGGCCTCGGCACGCTCGACCACGCGCGCCCGTCCCAGTGCAGGATCTCGCCGCCGACGGTCCAAACGTCGTCGGGCCCGCTGCCCCACACCGAGTACAGGGTCGAGGTCGTGCCGCTCGGCACGGCCGACCAGGCCTGACCGTCGTAGTGGACGATCGCGCCCATGGCGCCGACCGCCCACACGTCGGTCGGGGAGCTGCCCCATGCGGCATAGAGCGAGTTGGACGCGGGCCTCGCGACACCCTCGAGCACGACGCCGTCCCAGTACAGGATGGTTCCGTCGTAGCCCGCGATCCAGACGTCCGCGCTCGACGTCCCCGCGACGGCGTTCAGGTTCGAGTTCGCGCCGGTCGGCACGCGCGTCCACGCGACGCCGTTCCAGTGCAGCAGGATGGAGTTCCCCGCCGTCCACAGGTCGTCCGGCCCGGTGCCCCAGATCGCCGTGAGCGGCGCGAACGTCCCGCTCGGCGTGCTCGACCAGGTGGACCCGTTCCAGTGTGAGATCCCGCCCGTGCTGCCCACCGCCCAGACGTCCACGGCGGACGTGCCCCAGATCGCGCTCAGGAACGTCGGCGCGCCGGCGACAGGAGACCACCGGACCCCGTCGAAGTGCAGGGTCGCTCCGATGCCCACCGCCCAGACGTCGTTCGAGGCCGTGCCCCACACCGAGGTGAGGGTGGCCGTCGTCGCGTACGTCGGCGACCACACGAAGCCGTCCCAGTGGAAGAGCGCGCCGGGCTGCCCCACCGCCCACACGTCGCTCGCGGCGCTTCCCCAGATCGCCCGGAGCCCGTTCGTGGCGATGAGCGCGTTGGTCCAGCCGGTGCCGTCCCAGTGCAGGATGGCGGCGCCGGACGTCGTCGAGTACGTCGGGTCCGCGGTGACCGCCCACACGTCACTCGGCGACGAGCCCCACACGCCGAAGAGGGCGCGCGTCGTACCGGTCGGCGCCTGGGCCCACGCGTTCCCGTCCCAGTGGAGCGCGGTGCCCGCGGCGCCGACGAACCAGACGTCCGTCGGCGAGACCGCGCACGCCGCGTTGAGCGCGTTGCCCTGCGGCGTCGGTGCCTCCCAGCACCACCCGTCGGCGCTGCACGAGGGCGCGTACGAGAGAACGGCGCCGGTGAAGTCCTGCCCGGGCACGTCCCCGCTGCGCAGGTCGACGTCCCGGGCCGCGGGCGAGAACCGGTAGCCGGGCTTCGCGGCGCTGGCGGTGTACTGGCCCGCGGGCACGGTGATCCGGTACGCGCCCGAGGCGTCGGTCGCGCTCGCCAGCCCGGCCGGACCCGAAGGGCCGGTGCTGCCGTTCGACGCGGTGAGGAGCGACGCGGTCACGCCCTGCAGCACCGCGCCCGCGACCGTCCCGGAGACCGTGTAGTACGCGGTGGCGCTGAAGCTCACGCCGCTCACGTTGGCGGTCGTGACCGTCACCGTGCGGCTCGTCGGCGAGAAGGCGTAGCTCGCCTTGGACGGCGTGACGGCGTAGGAGCCGCTCGTCACGTCGGCGAACGCATACTGGCCCGCCGCGTCGGTGGCCGTGGTCGCGAGGACCGCGGACCCGCTGGAGAGCGTGAGCGTCACGGCGGTCGCGCCGGTCACGATGCCCGAGACGACGTACCGCGGCGTCGATGAGGTGAAGTCCACGCCGGTCACGTCGGCGCCGCTCACCGCGACCGCGCGGGTCGCCGGCGAGAAGACGTACCCGGTCCGCGACGGCGTCACGACGTAGGTGCCGTCCACCATGGGATCGAAGCGGAACGCGCCCACCGCGTCCGTCGTCGCGCTCTGGAGGAGCGACCCCGAGCGCGACAGCGAGAGGGTGACGCCCTGGATCACCTCGCCCGTAACCGTCCCGGAGACGACGTGGAGCGCGGCGGCCCAGAAATCCTGCCCGCCGACGTCGGCGCCGCTCACCGCGACGGTGCGGCTCGCGGGCGAGAAGAGGTAGCCGGGCGCCTCCGGCGTTACGAGGTAAGTGCCGTCCACGACGCCTGCGAACGCGAACCGGCCGGTGGCGTCCGTGGTGGCGATCTGGTGCCATCCCGTGACGCTCGACGAGAGCGTCACCGTGACGCTCTCCGCGATCGCGCCCGACACCGTGCCGGACACCGTGTAGGTGGCCACCGCGGAGACGAAGTCCTGCTCGCCCACGTCCGCGCCGCTCACCGTCACCGTGAGGCTCGGCGGCGAGAAGACGAACCCGCTCCGCTCGGGCGTCAGCGTGTACGTGCCGTCGGCGATGCCGATGAACGCGTACCGCCCGGTCGCGTCGGTGAGGGTCACGGCCGGCGCCGCGCCCGTCGTCGAGGCGAGCGTCACCGCGACGCCCTCGGCGACCGCGCCGGAGATCGTACCGAACACCGCGTGCCCGAACACCGAGACGAAGTCCTGGCCGGTCACGTCCGCGCCGCTCACCGTCACGCTGCGGAAGGCCGGCGAGAAGACGTACCCGGCGAGCGAGGGCGTCACGGCGTACGTCCCTGCCTGAAGTCCCTTGAACGCGTACCGCCCACGGCTGCTCGTCGTCGCGGAGGCCGTGACCGCGACGCCGGCGGCAGTCTGGCCGGACAGCGCCACCGTCACGCCCTCCACGACCGCGCCGGTCACCGTGCCGGAGACCGCGTAGGTCGCGGCCGCTCCCCGGACCGCGAGGGTCACCTCGGACGTGGAGGCGGGATCGCTCGAGCCGCAGCCCGCGAGGGCGAGCGCGAGCGTCGCCGCGAAGGCCAATCGGTGCGTACCGTGCATGGGGTTCCCCTTGCCGGCGCGGCCGGCTCGACCCTGAGTTGCTAGGACGCGAAGAAGAACCGACGCAAGTCGACGTGTCACGCCCAATCGCTGTGCGCGGCATGTGACGAATTGTCACATCCTATCGAGGGGCCGGCGCGGCCCCGTCGCCGACGAGCGCGAGGAGGCGCCCGGGCTCGGGATCTTTCGGGTCGAGCGCAGCCGCGCGGCGCAGCTCGGCGCGCGCCTCGTCGAGGCGCCCCAGCAGGAGGAGGAGCCGGCCCGCGTCGAGCGGGTTCCGCGGGTCCTCCGGATCGAGCCGGGCCGCGATGGCGAGATCGGCGAGCGCTCCGTCCAGATCGCGGAGCTCGACGAGCACCCCGGCCGCCAGCCGCCGGAAGCCCGCATCCTCCGGCGCCACCTCCCGCGCGCGCGCGAGCGCCACGGCCGCGGCGCGATCGTCGCCGAGCCGGTGGAGCGCGAGGGCGCGGTTCACCCGCCCTCGCCAGTACCCGGGCGCCGCGCGGAGCGCCACGTCGAGCCGCTCCAGGGCGCGGCGCTGATCGCCCCCGGCGCCGTACTCGACCGCGAGGTTGTTGTTCACGACCGGATCGCGCGGCGCGTGGCGCAGCTCCGCCTCGTAGAGCCGCTCCGGCGTCCGCCAGTCGGCGGCGCGGCGCAGCGAGAGCGCGGCGAGGATCGCGATGACCGCCGCGCCGAGCGCCACTGCCGCCCGCCGTGCGCGCGCGCGCTCGCGCCACGCCGCCGGGAGCTGGCCGGCCCACAGGCAGACGCCCACCGACGGCAAGTACAGGAGCCGCTCCGCCATGAGCGCGCCCATCGGGACGAGGTGCGAGACAGGGAGCAGGGCGACGAACGTCCAGAGCACGGCGAGGCCGAGGAGCGGCGCGCGGCGCGCAGAGGCGACCCCGGCCGCGAGCACGGCGGCCCACGCCGCGGTCGCGAGCGCCGTCTCGACCCCGAGCCTCGCCGCGAACGGGATCCGCGCCGCGTACCCGAAGTCGGTCATGAGCGGCCAGGGGACCGCGAGGATCCGGAGGTACTCGGCGAGGACGCGCGTCATCGTGGCCCCGACGACCGCGGGGGGCTGGCCCTGGAACCACCGCGCCTGCTCGGGCACCACGGCCCCGCCGGGCTTGAGGAGCAGGTACGGCAGGAGCGCGAGCGCGAGCGCGCCGGCTGTCGCCGCCGCGGCGAGAAGCGCCCGGCGCCGCTCCGGAGTCGCGAGCCCGGGCCGCGCTGCGAGGCCCGCCGCGGCGGGCAGCAGCGCGGCGACGACCACGTAGAGCATCGGCACGGCCGCCGCGGTCTCCTTGCAGAGCATGGCGGCGGCGAGGAGCGCGCTCGCCGCCCCGATCCGCCGGTACGGGCGCGGCGCGAGCGCGAGCGCGAGCCGCAGCGCGGCGAGCCCGAGGGCCGCCGCGAGCAGGTCCGCGCGCCCGACGAGGGGCGCGATCGCCTCGACGTGGGCCGGGTGGACCGCGAAGAGCAGCCCCGCCCCGAGCGCCCCTGCGGCGGCCCGCGCCGGCGCGGCGGCGACGAGGATGCGCCGCGCGAGGAGCACGACGAGCGCCGTCGCGGCGGCGTGCAGCAGCACGTTCACGACGTGGAACGGCAGCGGGGCCGGGCCGTGCAGCGCCCGCTGGAGCGCGCACGTGAGGGTCGCGAGCGGCCGGTACGTGCCCGCGACCGTCGCCCCTCCCGCGTACCCCGAGTGCTTGGCGAAGATCCGCGCGACGTCGAGGCTGCGGACGAGCGGGTTCTCGAGGACCGCCCACCCGTCATCGAGGACGGGGCGGTTCGCGAGCGTGCCCGCGAAGACCGCCGCCGCGAGCGCGGCCGCGAGGAGCGCGGGGTGGCGCAGCGGCCATGCCGCCGCGGCGGAGGCCACGACCTCGGGCGGTGCGGTGCGCGGCGCCGACATGCCGCCATGATGCCCGGTTCCGGATCGGCGCGGCGGCTGGACCGACAGGAGGCTCGGCTCACCGCGGTCCACTTCGTGGACGCGCTGCCGGCGTTCCCCGGGACCTGAGCTGCGACGGCAAAGAAGCGGCGGCCGGCACCCTCCAAGGGGAGAAGGCGCCGGCCGCCTCACGTTGCGGAGGGGCGTCGGAAGATCCGTCAGCGGACGCCGCGGAACGCGCCGGGGGGGGGCGGCGTCCGACCGACGGCAGGACAGAGAGCCACGGAGGGGGCAATCCGCCGGAACGCGAGCTGCGCGTTCCGGAACAGGCTCTCTGCAAACCGACGAACGCAACGCACGACCGACGATTTTGCATCGCGCGTGCCGGGTACGCGGCCCGAGGCCGATCGCCGGAGTCCGCGGGATCACGGAGGATCAGCGGCCGGGTGCGGGCGCCGCGGCGGGCGCCACCGCGGGTGTCGCGGAACCCCCGGGTACTACCTGGGCCCCCTCACCCTTCCGGAGCGTGGTCGGGGCCTGCTGCACGCGATCGACCGCGGTCGCGAACGACGCGAAGTCCGGGTAGCTCTCCGCGGGAACGCGCCCCCGGCGCACGAGAAGCCGCTCCTCGCGCACGAGCGAGCGACCCTCGGCGCGCTCCGTCCGCGCGAAGCTGCCATACGGCCCGTCGGACGCGAAGGGCGGCGCGGGCTCGGGCAGGAACCCCGGCGGCGCGACGAGCTCGATCCGCTGCTCGGAGCGGTCCGGAACGGTGACGACGAGCGGCGTCGCGCGCGACGCGACCTGCACCCAGCGTGCGCCGAGCCGCGCGGGGAGGAGCGGCGCGTCGAGCACGAGCCCTCCGTTCCCGGCGCGCGCGAGGCCGGCGACCGTCCCCTTCCAGCGCAGCGCGAACGGCGCGGCCGGATCGGCCTCGCCCAGGATCTCGGCGTTCGCGAGCGTGAGACCGCGGAACGTCCGCGCGAGCGTCGCCTCGACGAGCTGCCGCCGCTCCGCCGCGTCGAGCCGCTCCACCGCCGCCTTCGCCGAGGCGGCGGAGGCCCCGACGAAGAGATCCTCGCCCTCGAGCTCGGCGCTGCCGTCGGGCGCGAGCACGATCCGGACCTTCGACTCGCGGCGATCCGGGACGGCGGCGCGCTCCGGCGTCCGCGCGACCTCGAGCGGCTCGCCGGGGAGCGGCACGACGATCGCCTCGACCCCGAGCACGGCCTCCGGGACCGTGCCGAGCGGCGCGAGCCGGAGCGAGGGATCGTGCCAGATCGTCTCACCGCCCGCCTCGATGCGGACGAGCGGGTACGACCAGAGCGCGTGCGACGCGAAGCGGTGCGGCGTGGAGTCGGAGGAGAACGGCCGCGCGAAGGCGATCCGGGAGCGGACGCCCAGCTCGGCGAGCACCGCCTGGAAGACCACGAGGCGGTTTCCTCGCCCGCGCGAGAGGCTCTCGCTCGCCGCGAAGCCGTCGTCGCCCGCGCCGAGGATTTCGCGGGAGACCCGGGCCCAGGCGGCGCGCGCCAGCGCGCCCGGCGCCGCGCCCTTGCCCGCGTCGGCCCGGACGGCGCGCGCGAACGCGCGGAGCTCCTCGGTCGCCCGGAGCGTCTGCGGGAAGAAGTCGGCGAGGTCCTTCTGGACCTCGGCCCGATCGCCCACCAGCCCGACCTGCACGTGGGGCAGGAGCTCGCCGAGCGGCGGCTGGCCCGGCTCGCGCACGTGCGCGGAGACGTCTCGCGCCGCGACCCGGTAGACCTCGTACGCGCCCTCGCGGCTCGGCACGGGGGTGGTGACGAGGTGTGGATCCACGGCGAGCCCGAAGCCGGCGGGGGCGGCGGCCACGTAGCGCGAGAGGAACATCCGGGTGCCGCCCGTGCGGAAGAAGAACGGATCGGCGGCGATCGTCGCGCCGACCCCGCGGTCGGAGCGGATCCACTCGAGCCGCACGTAGTCCCCGGGCTCGAGCCCGGCGAGCGACACGGTGCCCTTCCCGTCGCGCGCGATCCGCTCGGGCTCGAGGGCGCGGCCGTCCGGCTTGATCGTCCGGATCGCGAGCACCTCCGCGCCGCCCGGGATCGAGACCTCGCCGAACTGCTCGACCCCCTGCGGATCGAGGACGTGGATAATCTGGTGCGTGCGCTCGGTGTACCCGCCGCCGCGGTGGAACTCGACCGCCGCCGCGTCGAGGACGAGCGTCGAGGAGGTGTCGTCGGTCCGGCGCGGCCGCGCCGCCTCGTAGGCGCGGATCGCGGACGCGGCGTCCTCGGCCCATTCGTCGAGGGCCTCGCGGCCATCCTCGAGCGCGAGCCGGCGCCGGAGCGCCAGGTCGCCGGGGTCTCCGACCAGCGCGCGCTCCCGCGCGGCGCGGGCGGCGGGGGCGTCGCCGGTGAGCTCGAGCGCGTCCGCGAGCTTCCGCTCCACGCGGGCGCTGCGCGGCCACTGCTCCCGCAGCCGCTCGAGCACCTGCACCGCGCGGCCCGCGTCGCCCGCGGCGACGTGCACCGCCGCGAGCGCGAGCGTCGGCTCGACCGCCCACGGGCGCGCCGCGACGAGGGGCGCGAGCGCGCCGAGCGCCCCGCCGAGATCGCCGCGGCGACGCAGGTGCTCGGCGAGCCGTTCCCGGCCGTCACGGCAGGAGGCGAGCGCGCGGGTCCGCTCGTCCTCGAGCGCGACCGCGCGGCGCCGGGAGGCGAGGTCGCGGCCGAGCTCCAGCGCGCGGCACCCGGACCCGCCGGCGATCGCCGCCGCCGCCTCGGCCTCCGCGGCCTCGAGGTGGCCGCGCGCCTCGGCGCCACGCGCGCGGGCCAGGGCGAGCGCCGCCTCGCGGGCCGGGGACGCGGGGAGCCGCGGATCGCGGGGCGGGGTCGCGGTGACGAGCGCGTCGGCCTCGTCGAGCCGCCCCGCCCGGAGGAGGAGCGACGCGAGCACGAGCCGCGCGCCGAGGTGCCCGGGATCCCGGGCGAGCGCCTCGCGCAGCTCCGCCTCGGCCCGGCTGCGCGCCACCTGCTCGTCGAGGCTCCCGTCGGCCACGACGACGAGCGCGCGGGCCACGTGGGCGAGGGAGGAGCCCGGGAGCGCCGCCGTCGCCTCGGCGAGGAGGGCCTTCGACGCCTCTCGGTCGATGGACGCCGCGTCGAGGCCGGCGAGGAGCGCGGCGAGCGGCCGGCCCGCGGCCGGCGCGAGCGCGTCCGCCAGCGCGGCGGCGCCGTGGATCGGCGCGGAGAAGCTCGGGCGCGGCGCGGCGGGCGGCCGCGCACCGGGCGCGACCGGCGCGGCCGTCGCGTCGGACGGCGCGCCGTCCTCGCGCGCGAAGGCGACGTACAGGCCGGACCGATCCCCCGCGCGCGCGAGCTTGAGGAGGACGCGGTGCACGCCCGGCCGCAGCTCGATCGGGACGTGGACCACGGTCGGCAGGTGCGCGGCGAACTCCCGCCGCTCGTGGACCGCCACGCCGTCGACGGACACGCGCAGCGAGAGGGAGCTGCCGACCGAGAGCAGGTACCTGCCGCCGCGCGCGAGCGTGACGTCCGCGGCGAGGAAGAAGACGTCCGCGGAGACGGGCTCGCCGTCCACGACGAACCCGCCGTCGGGAGCGGCGATCGCGCGGGTGGGGCGGGGCGCGCCGTCGAAAGGCGCGGGGACCGAGGCGGGGAGCACGCCGCCGTCCGCCGGCCAGGGCGCGACGAAGTCGACCGCGCGGCGCCGCCCGTAGGGCCCGGCGAGCGTCCACGCGCGGATCGCGCCGTTCTCGGCGCGCAGCGCCCCGGCGCGGGCGTGCTCGCCGAGCACCTCCGCCGCCGCGACGCGCGCGACGCGGGCACGGTACGCGGCGAGCCCCTCGAGCCGGCCCGTCGCGAGGAGCGGCGCGAGGCCGGCGTCCACCGCCCGTGCGACCTCCGGTGCGTCGTCGCACAGCTCGGCGAGCCGGCGCAGGGCCACCAGCGCGAGCGGATCGCGGGGGGCGCGTGCCGCGAGCGCGAGGAGCGCCCGCGCCTCCGCCGCGGAGTCGAGCGCGCGACGCGCGAGGAGCGCCTCGGCGAGCCGCGCGAAGCGGTCGTCTGGACGCTCCGCCGCGAGCGCCACGGCGCGGACCTCGGCCTCGCCGAGGTCGCCTCCTCCGACGAGCGGATCGAGGGCGCGGGGCGCGCCGGTCCCGCGCACGCTCGCGCAGCCCGCCGCGGCGAGGAGGAGAGCGGCGAGCGCAGCTCGACCCGCCCCGAACGGCCCGGAAGACACCGCCGGCCTCATGGCTTCACCTCCGCCGCCGGCGCGAGCCGCACCTGCCGCGAGAACGCCGCGTCGAGCCGCGCCGCGAGCGCGCGGAACGCGGCGTAGCGCTCCGGCTCGACACGCGAGGCCTTGAAGGTCACCTGCCCCGTCACGACGAGGACGCCTCCGTCCCTGCGGTAGCGCACCTCGTACGCCGCCTCGGGCACCTCGCCTCCGGCGTCCTCCGGCAGCTCGGCGATCCCGAAGCCCGGCGGGAGCGCGACCCGGTACTCGAAGCGGTTCGTCATGGGCGAGCCCAGCAAGAGCGGGTGGCGCCGCGACGAGAGCGATGCGTGCGTCTCGAGGTAGCCGGCGGCGGCTCCGAACGGCGTGAACCGGAGCGCGGCGCCGTCGCGCTCGGCGTAGCGCGGCACGTCGAGGGTGAACTCCATCCGCACGTCCTCCTCCAGCCGCGAGAGGTCCGAGGCGGTGACCGACTCGACCCGCAGCCCCGGGAAGGTCCGGTTGAAGGCCTTCTCGAGCTGGCTGCGCCGATCGTGGGCGGAGAGGTAGGCGTGCCGGTACTCCGACGCCTGCGCGCCGGCGATCCGCGACGCGCCGCGGATGGTGGCGCGGCCGTCGGCGGCGAGCGTCACGTCGAAGCGGCTCTCGGTCCGGTTCTCGTCCGGGCGCGCCTCGGGCGTCACGAGGAAGCGCGGGGGGCCGTCCGGGTTCACGATGAGCGCGACCGCGCCGTGGTCCTCGCCGGGCAGCTCCCGGGAGCCGGTCCACGAGGCGGTGCCGTCGAGGAAGAGGTCGAGGTCCGGGACGTAGAGGATGGCGTGGTTGAAGACGGCGAGCGACGCGGGGGCCGCGGGCACGGTGCCGAGCCGCCGCATCCGGAGGAGGACGAGGCGGGAGTCCACGCCGAGCGCGGCGAGGAGCCCGTGCATGAGGCTCGCCTTGTCCTTGCAGTCGCCGAAGCGGCGCCGGAGCACGTCGTCCACCCGGTACGGCTTGAACCCGTGGATCCCGAACTCGAGCCCGACGTAGCGGGTCTGCGACACGACGAAGTCGTAGACCGCCTCGACGAGGAGCCGCTTCGTCGCGCGGTCCCAGCCGCCCGAGGGCGGCGCGAGCGCGGCGGGCTTCGCCTCCCCCCCGCCCGTCGCGGGCCCGGGCGCCGGGGACCTCGCGGCGAGGGCCTCGAGGCCCAGCCGCACCGCGGTCTCGCGCACCTCGCCGGTCGGGTGGAGCTGCTCGCGGACGAGCCCCCAGTAGAAGCGGGCGACCTCGTCCCAGCTCGCGTAGGTCGAGACGTGGACGGTGCGGCCGACCTCGGTCCAGCCCGGCATCCCCGGCTCCGGGACGATCCGCGGAACGTCGCGGGCCACGAAGCGGTGCTCGACCACGCCGCCCGCGAGCTTCCGCTCGGTGCGGGTCACGCCCGGCGGCACCGCGGCGTGCAGCGCGCGCCCCTCCGGCAGGAGGAGCACCCGGTCCCAGCGGAGCTTCCGGGTGGCGTCGTCCACGCGCGACACGTCGCCGTAGTAGTCGGAGAGGAGGTTCTCCTTCGCGACGTCCTCGGTCCGCCACGCGATCTCGAGTACGTCCCCCGCCGCGAGGGCCGGGAACGAGAGGCTCCGCGCGCGCGTGTCGTAGTAGAGCCGGTACCAGGGCTCGCTCGCGCTCTGCTCCGACTCGTCGTGCGCGTCGATCACCGTGCCGTCCGGCCGGTGGATGCGGGCGCGCTCGATCTTCACCTCCTGGCGGTCCGGATCCCAGGCCACCGAGCGCCGGCGGAACGCGTCCGCGCCCCGCTGCGTCAGCACCTTCACGAGCACCTGCTCGTAGCTGGCAGACAGCCCGTTGGGCTGGACGCGCGTCACCTCCAGATCCCCCAGCACGATCGCGTCCTCGTCCGGCGCCGCGGCGGGGGCCGCGCGCGCGAGGGCCGGCCCGTCGAGCACGTAGGGTTGCTCGAACCGCTCCCGCGCGGGCTCGAGGCTGCGGAGCAGCTCCTTCAGCTCCGGGCTCTGCGGCCGGAGCGCGAGCGCGCGCTCGAGGTCGGCCTTCGCCTCGGCGCTCCTGCCGAGCGCGAGCCGCGCCCGCCCGCGGCGCGCGCGCGGCTCGGCGTCGTCCGGCGCGATCCGGAGCGCGGTCTCGAACTGCCCCTCGGCCTCCGCCGCCCGCCCGTTCGCGGCGAGCAGCTCGGCGAGCCCGAGCCGCACCCCGACGTCGGAGGGATCGAGGCGGAGTCCCTCCGCCATCAGCCCGGCGGCGCCGTCCACGTCGCCCCGCTCGACGAGGAGGTGCGCGAGCGAGCCGCGCGCCTCGCCGTCGTCGAACCGCAGCGCGAGCAGGGTCCGCAGCCGCGCCGCCGTCTCCGCGTCGCGCCCGAGGCGGCGCGCGGCGCGCGCCGCGGCCCGCACCGCGTCCGGGACGGTCGGGAACTCGCGGGCGAGCGCGTCCGCCTCGCGCGCTGCGCGGGCGTCGGCGCCGATCCGCCCGAGCGCGTCGACGAGCGAGACGCGGGGCGCGGGCCACTCCGGGGCGCCCCGGACGGCCCGCTCGAGGAGCCGGACCGCCTCGTAGGGCCGGTCCTGCTCGAGCTCGTCCTCCGCGAGCGCGGCGAGCACCTGGGGATCGCCGGGCGCCGCGGCGAGCGCGGCCTCGACCCGGGCGCGCCGCCGGCCGTGGTCGTCCTCGAGCCGTGCCGCGGCGAGGAGCGTCTCGGCGGAGCGCGGGGCGAGCTCCGCGGCGCGGCGCGCCTCCGCCGCCGCCCGTCCCTCGCGGACGTCGGCCGAGCGCCGCTCGTCGAGCGCGACCGCGAGCGCGAGCCGCGCCTGCGCCTCCTCCTTCGGCCTCCCGCGCGCCGCGGCGGCGCGGCGCTCGAGCGCGGCCACTGCGCCCGGGATCGCCCGGGGCGCGGCGCCCGCCGCGACTGCCGGCGCCGCGGGATCGCCCGCGGAGAGCGTCCGCCCCTCGCCGCGCTCGTCCGCGAGCCGGAGGAAGAGCCCCATGCGCCCCTCGGCGTGGCAGAGCTTCACGAGGATCCGGTTGTGCCCGCGGCGCAGCGACACCGTCGCGCCGCGCTGGTCGAGCCGCGCCGGGTGGTAGCCGCGATCCGACACCGCGAGCGCCCCGTTCACGAAGACCTTCGCGGCGCCGCTGGCGCCGAGCCAGAGCTGGACGCGCTCGTCGCGCGGGGCGTCCACCACCGCGAGGGCGTAGGCGACCACCTCGCGAGACGGGGAGAGCGTCGCGCCGAGGCTCACGAACCCGTCGACCACCGCCTCGGGCGGAACGGGGCGCCACGAGACGGGCCGCACCTTCCCCGGCAGCTCGGCCGCGAGGTCGATCCCGCGCTCGGGCGGGAAGACCGCGTCGAAGCCGCGCTTCCCCTCGTCGTCGAACGGGCCCGCCACCAGGAAGGACGTGACGAACCCGAGCCGGCGCAGCTGGCTGGCGGCCTTCTTCGAGTTCCCGCGCGCGCGCTCGACCTGCGCGAGCCGGAAGCGGGCGAGGGCGCGCACCTCCGGATTCGCGCCGCGGTCGTCGGCGACGTCCCCGAGCACCGCCGCGACGCGGGCGAGGTCGGGCGCGTCGCCGATGAGGGACTCGACCCCGGCGAGCGCCGCGACGCCGCGCGGGTCCCGCCGCTGGCGGGCGAGATCGGCCTCGAGCCGCGCCAGGCGATCGGCCGCGGGCTCGCGCGGTCCGGCGGCGTGGCGTGGGGGCGCCGGGCGGGCGGAGAGCAGGAGCGCGGCGGCGAGGGCGGGGAGGACGGACATGGGCGGGCGAGATTACTCCGCGCGGGCGAGCGCCACGACCACGATCGAGCGGGCGCCCGCACGGCGAAGGGCGAGGGAGGCGGCGTCCGCGGTCGCGCCGGTGGTCACGACGTCGTCGAGGAGGACCACGTCCCGGCCCTTCACCGCGCCCGTCGCGGCGAACGCGCCGGCGACGTTGCGGGCGCGCTCCTCGCGGGAGAGGCCGACCTGCGCGCGCGTCTCGCGGGTCCGGGCGAGCGCGGCGCGGCCGCGGGCCGGGCGGGACGGGGCCCCGCGCGCGTAGGCCCCGGCGAGGAGGGCAGCCTGGTCGTACCCGCGCTCGATGCGCCGGCCGCGCGCGAGCGGGACCGAGACGACGAGCGCGCCGGCCGCGGGCGGCACGACCTCGGCGAGCCAGCGGCCGAGCGGGCGGGCGAGCGCCGGGCGGCCGCCGTACTTGAGCGCGTGGATCGCCTCGGCGAGCGGCCCGCCGAAGAGGCCGCCCGCGCGGACCGCGTCGAACGCGGGCGCGGAGCGCCGGCACCCCCCGCAGATGGCATCCGGGCCGGGCAGGCCGCAGCGCCCGCAGCCCGCGGGGACCGGGTCCACCGCCTCGGCGCAGATCCCGCAGAACGTGCCGCCGTCCGGTGCGGGCTCCCCGCACGCCGCGCAGCGCGGCGGGTAGACGAGGTCGAGGAGCGCGCCGGCCACGGCGCGGGCGAGATCGGCGGCGCGCACGTCAGCGGGTCACGAGCCCGAGCCCCGTCATCTCCTTCGGCTGCGGGAGACCCATGACTTGAAGGGCCGTCGGCGCGACGTCGGCGAGCACCCCCTTCGAGCGGAGCTTCGCGCCCTTGAAGTCGGGATCGGCGAGGACGAAGGGGACGGGGTTGAGCGTGTGGGCGGTGTGCGGCTCGCCGGTCTGCGGGTCGGTCATCATCTCGCAGTTCCCGTGGTCGGCGGTCACGAGCATCGCCATCCCCTGCTTGCGCGCGGCCTGCCAGAGCCGCCCGAGGCTCTCGTCCACGACCTTCACCGCCTTCACCGCGGCGTCGAGGATCCCGGTGTGCCCGACCATGTCCGGGTTCGCGAAGTTCACGAGGACGAACCCGTACTGGCCGGTGCCGATCGCCTCCACGAGCTTGTCCGTCACCTCGCGCGCGCTCATCTCCGGCTTCTTGTCGTAGGTCTTCACGTCGCGCGGCGAGGGGACCAGGATCCGGTCCTCGCCCGGGAAGACCTTCTCCCGCCCGCCGTTGAAGAAGAAGGTGACGTGCGCGTACTTCTCGGTCTCGGCGCAGCGGAGCTGCTTCAGCCCCGCCTCCGAGACGATCTCGGGGAAGATCTCGGTGAGGTCGGTCGGGCCGAACGCGACCGGCAGCTTGAACGTCTCGTCGTACTGGGTCATGCAGACGTAGGCCGAGAGGCGCGGGACGGCCACCCGGTCGAAGTCCTTGAAGGCCGGGTCGGTGAAGGCGCGGGTGATCTCGCGGGCGCGGTCCGCGCGGAAGTTGAGGAAGAGGACCGCGTCGCCGTCGCGCACCGAGCCGACGGCCTCGCCCTTTCCGTCCACGACGACGGTCGGCTTCACGAATTCGTCGGTCTCGTCGGCGGCGTACCCCTGCTCCATCGCCGCGACCCCGGATGCGGCCTTCTTGCCCTCGCCGCGGACGATCGCACCGTACGCGAGGGCGACGCGGTCCCAGCGCTTGTCGCGGTCCATCGCCCAGTAGCGCCCGCAGACGGTCGCGACCCTGCCGTAGCCTTTCGCGGCGAGCCGCTTCTCGACCTCGGCGAGGTAGCCGAGCCCCGACCTCGGCGGCGTGTCGCGTCCGTCCATGAAGGCGTGGACGAAGGTCTTCGCGACGCCCTCCCGCCGCGCGAGCTCGACGCAGGCGTGGAGGTGCTCGACGTGGCTGTGCACGCCGCCGTCGGAGACGAGCCCCATGAGGTGGAGCGCGCCACCCGACTCCTTCGCGCGCCGGCAGGCGAGGAGGAGCGCGTCGTTCGCGTAGAACGAGCCGTCCTCGACCGCGCGGTGGATGCGCACGAGGTCCTGGTAGACGATCCGTCCCGCGCCGAGGTTGGTGTGGCCGACCTCGGAGTTCCCCATCTGGCCCTCGGGGAGGCCGACGGACAGGCCGCTCGTCTCGACGGCGGTGGACGGGTACTCGCGCACGAGCGCGTCCATGTTGGGCGTGCCGGCGATCGCGATCGCGTTCGCCTCCCGCTCCTTCCGGATCCCCCAGCCGTCGAGCACGACGAGGAGGACGGGCTTCGTCTTGGGCACGGTGCACGCTCCAGCGGTTCGGGTGGCGGTGATTCTACCCAGGTCCAGGTGCGAGCGCAGGGGCAGACGGATGCATCACTTGTGATAGGGCTCGTTCCTCAGGATCGTCATCGCGCGGTACAGCTGCTCGAGGAGCACGACGCGCGCGAGCCGGTGCGGGAGGGTCATCCGCGAGAGCGCGAGCACCTCGTCGGCCCGGGCGCGCACCGCGTCGGCGAGCCCGTCGGAGCCGCCCACCACGAGGGCCACGTCGCGGCCCTGCTCGAGCCAGCGGGCGACCCGCCGCGCGAGCGCGACGCTCGTCTCCTCCGTCCCGCGCTCGTCGAGGAGGACGACCCGCTCGCCGTCGCGGAGCCGCGCGAGGAGCGCCTCCCCCTCCTCGTCCTTCGCGCGCGGCGTCCCGGCGTGCTTCCTCGCCTCGGGGACCTCGACGAGCTCGAACCGGAGGTACCGCTCGAGCCGGCCGCGGTACTCGTCCACCGCGGGGGCGAAGAGCCCGGAGCGGTCCTTCCCGATCGCCACGACGCGGAGCTTCACGCGCCGATCCTACCGCCCCCGGCCGGCGCTCGCGCGGCCCGTCTACAGCCCGAGGGCCTGGTACGCCATCCGGAACGCCTCGGGGGGGATCGTCGTCTCCCAGAAGCCCGCGAGCCGCGCAACGGCCCAGAAGCCGAGCATCACCCCGAGCACGGCCGCAGGGACGAGCCAGGGCGAGAGGCTCCGCGCGCCCTTGCGCGTGACGCCCAGGCAGTCCGGCACGGTGCACGCGGCGACGCACGACAGGCAGCCCGTGCACTCCGAGGAGAGGACGCGGAGGCGCGCGTGGACCGGGATCTCCACCGGGCAGGCGCGGGTGCAGGCGCGGCAGTCGTTGCAGGCCGCCGGGTCGCGGCGGACGTGCTGCGGCGAGGCGAGGCTCGCGACGCCGAGCAGCGCGCCGTATGGGCAGAGCCAGCGGCACCAGGCGTGCTTCACCACGAGCGAGAGCGCGACGAGGCCGCCGAGGACCGCGAGCAGGGTGGTCGTCGGGTGCGCGAAGAGGAGGAGCATCTTCGCGTCTGCGACGAGGTTGTAGGGGGAGCCGACGAACGCGTCGAGCGCCTCGACCGGCATCGAGAGGAAGACCTCGAACGCGAAGAAGACGAGGAGGAGGTACTTCACCGACGAGAGCGCGAGGTCGAGCCGGCGCGGCACCCGCGGGAACCCGCGGCGCCAGAGCGTCCGCCGGCCCACCCACTCGAGCGCGCGGGAGATCGCGCCGACCGGGCACACCCAGGAGCAGAATCCCTTCTTCGCGAGGAGCGACGTGACGATCGCGGCGAGGAGGATGGTGAGGCCCGCCGGGTGGACCTCGTCCCAGAAGCCGGTCGAGAGCCAGCGTCGGAGGCCGACGAGCGCGGCGATGGGCAGGAAGCCCTCGACAGCGGGCGGGCGGGCGCCGGTGACGGGGCCGTCCAGGTGCGCCGAGGAGAAGAAGCGCGCGAACTGCCAGCCCACGGCGACGACGAAGAGGAGATAGCCCGCCTGCACGGCCGCGCGGACCGAGGGCAGGCGCCGCCACGGGTTCGTCCACGACCCGGCGGGCGCCGGGGTGGCGAGCGGAGCGGCGGGCGCTGGAGCAGGGGTCGAGCGGGGGGCGTCGTCGAGCACGCGGCCGGACCCTAGCAGACGGGGCGAGCCCGCCACAATCCTCCGGACGACCAGGCGGGCCCCCGTACCCCCGGCCCTGCGTGCGCGCGGCCCGCGGCGATCCGGGTCAGCGATCGCAGACCGTCGGCGCGTCGAGGTCGAGGGCCTCCCGGCGCGGCACCGCGAACTTCACGAGCGGGTCCGGGGCGCCCGTCCTCGCGTCGAAGGCGTGCTTGTCCACCCATCGCCCGTCGGGCCCGTAGACGACCTCGATCCGGTACCACTCGGAGCGCCACGCGTACGACACGATGCGCCCCTCGGGGTCGCGCTCGATCCGTCGCCACGACTCGCTCGGGCAGCCGGGGAACTCGCGGGTCTCGACGCGCAGCCGCCCCTCGCGGCGCAGCGCCTCGTAGCGGGCCAGGGCGTCCGGCTCCTGCGGCGCCGCAACGGCGCCGGCCGCGGCGCCAGCTTCGCCGTCGGCGCGCCTCGCGGCGGACGGCGCGGGAGCCGCCTTCTTCGCCAGCGCGCGCGAGGGCGCCACGTCCGCGGCCGAGGACGGGGGCGGCGCGGCCGGCGCGGCGGCGAACCGATCCGCGCGCTCCGCACCCTCCCGCTGCGCGGGCCCCTCTCCCTGACCCTCTCCCCTGAGGGGAGAGGGAATGGGAGAGGGGTGGGCCGGCTCGGCGGGCGCGGGCGGAGGTGCCGTCGCGAACCTCGCGCGCAGGCGGCCCGGCGGACGCGGGCGGCGCCGCCTCGCTCTTCTTCTTCGCGGGGGCGGGCTCGGGTGCGGCGGCAGGCGGCTCGGCGACCTCGGGCGGGGCGAGGGAGATCCTCGACTCGCCGAGGAGCGCGTCCCGGTCGGCCTGCTCGCGCGGCGAGAGCCCCGCGATCCGGAGCGACACCGCGATCACCGCCGCGACGGGCACCGCGACGAGGGCCCCGCGCCAGAGCCACCGCGAGACCCGGCTCCGCTCCTTTCGCTGCTCGGCCGCCTCGCGCGCCGCCGCGAGCAGGATCCCTTCGCCCCGCTCCGGGGCGGGCTCGACCGGGAGCGCCGCCATCACCTGGCGCGTGCCGCGGAGCCGCGCGAGCTCCGCGCGGCACGCCTCGCAGGACCCGGCGTGCTCCTCGACCTCGCGCGCCTCGCGCGGCGTGAGCTCGCCGAAGGCGAGCTCGAGGAGGCGCTCGCGGAGCTCGTCGTGGGTCATCGGCTCGCGCTCCTCGCCGCCCCGCCGGCCTCGGGGGTGACGCCCATCGCCTCGAGCCGCTCACGCAGCGCCTCGAGGGCGTACCGCATCCGGCTCTTCACGGTGTTCTCGGGCACGCCCGTGACCTCGGCGATCTCGGGGAAGCGCAGCCCGGCGTGCTCGCGCAGGAGGAACACCTCGCGCTGCTCCTCGGGGAGGGCCGCGAGGGCGGCCTCGAGCTTGGGCCGGAGCAGCGCGCCGGCCGCCGCCTCCTCCGGCCCGGGTGCCTCGGACGCGCCCGCCGCGCCCGCGTCCGCGTCCGGCTCGGTCCGGCGGAACGCCCGCCGCCGCGCCTCGTCCTGCGCCTGGTTCCGTGCGACCGCGTAGAGCCAGGTCCGGAAGAGCGCGCGAGGCTCCCACCCCTCCGCGGCGCGGACGACGCGCAGGAAGGTCTCCTGGCAGAGGTCCTCGGCCCTGCCTCGATCGCCGGTGAGGCGGAGCAGGAACGAGAACACCGGGTTGCGATGACGGCGCACGAGCTCCTCGAAGGCCCGGACCTCGCCCTTCTGGAACCGGAGCATGAGCCGCTCGTCGCTCTCCAACGCCGGCCTCCGCGGGCCTCACCGGGTGGAACGCACGAGATCCGGAAAGGATCTGCGCCGGCCCCTTTGCCCTGGGCCGCGAGTCTAGCCCGGATCGCCTCGGCAGGACGGGTGACCGATCGAGGGCGCACCGGTGGGCTCGACGAGCGGCCGGTTGCTGGGCAGCATGAGGGCCCTTGCCCTCCGTCCGTGCCGCCGCCGCGCTCGCCGCGCTCCTCGCCGCGTCCCACGTCGCCGCGGCGGAGGCGGTCGCGGCGGAGGCGGTCTACGAGATCCGCCTGGCGGTGGACGTGCCGATCACGATCGCGGGGTTCGCGATCGCGAGCACCCCCTACCTCCTCCACGACGTCCTCCCTCACCGGTGCCCATGCGACCCCTCCGACCTGAACCGGCTCGACCGGACCTGGTGGGATCGGCACTCCGCCGGGGCGGATCGCGCGAGCGACGTGACGGTCGTGGTCGCGCTCACGGCGCCGCCGATCGCGGACGCGCTCCGGCTCGGGTTCGGCCCCACCTTCGGCGCGGACGCGCTCGTGTACGCCGAGACGCTCGCGGTGAACTCGGCCCTCGTGGTCGGCGCGAAGTACGCGTTCCACCGCCCGCTTCCGCGCACGTACCAGGGCGACCCGAACCTCCTGGACTCCGACCACGGCTACCGCTCGTTCTACTCGGGCCACACCTCGACCGTGGTGGCGGCGCTCACCGCCGCGGCCTGGACCGCGCGCTGGCGCTACGACGAGCAGGGCTGGCCTTGGGTGCTGGTGGGCGTCGGAGGCGCGAGCGTCGCCGTCGAGCGGGTCCTCGCCGGGCGTCACTTCCCGACGGACGTGATCGCCGGGGCGGTGATGGGGTTCACGGTGGGGACCGCCGTGCCTTGGCTGCACCGGAAGCCGGGCGAGCCCGCCGTGACGGTCACGCCGCTCCCGGCGGGGCTTCAGCTCTCGGGTCGATTCTAGGGATGCGCTACCCGAGATAGGCGGCGATCACCCGCTCGTCCCGCCGCAGCTCTTCCGGCGTCCCCTCGATCACGATCCGGCCTCGCTCCATCACGTAGGCCCGGTCCGCGACCTCGAGCGCGGTGCGCGCGAACTGCTCCACGAGGAGCATCGTCATCCCCTCGGTCTTGAGCCGCCGCACCGTCTCGAAGACCTCCTGCACGATCACCGGCGCGAGCCCCATCGACGGCTCGTCGAGGAGCATCACCTTCGGCCGCGCCATGAGGGCCCGGCCGATGGCGAGCATCTGCTGCTCGCCGCCGGAGAGGGTCCCCGCGAGCTGGTGCCGGCGCGCCGCGAGCTTCGGGAACATCGCGTAGATGCGGTCGAGGTCCTCCTGGGCGCGGCGCCGGAACCCGAAGAACCGCGGGAGGCGGCGGAACGCGCCGAGGAGCAGGTTGTCCTCGGCGGAGAGCGGCCCGAACACCTTCCGGCCCTCGGGCGCGTGCGCCAGCCCGAGCCGCGCGATGCGGGCCGCGCCGAGCCCCTGCACCGGCTGGCCGTCGAGCCGCACCTCGCCCTTGCTCGGCGAGAGGAGGCCGGAGACGGCGCGCATCGTCGTGGTCTTGCCGGCGCCGTTCGCGCCGATGAGGGCCACGATCGTGCCCTGCTTCACCTCGAGCGAGACGCCGTCGAGCACCTCGGAGAGCCCGTAGCCGGCGTGCAGGTCTCGGACGACGAGCATTCCTCGCTCCCTCAGCCCTGCGGCGCGGGCGCCGGCACGGCGGCGGGCCCCGCGCCCGCCTCGACCGACCCGAGGTACGCCGCGATCACGGCCGGATCCCGCTTCACCTCGTCCGGGCGGCCCTGCGCGATCACCTTGCCGCCGTCGAGGACGGTGACGATGTCGCACAGCTCCGTCACGACGTCCATGTGGTGCTCGATGAGCACGATGCTGACGCCGCGGGCGTGGACGCGGCGGATGATCTCCTTCTGCTTCGCGACGTCGGGCGCGGCGAGGCCCGCCGCCGGCTCGTCGAGGACGAGGAGCTCCGGGGCCCGGGCGAGGGCGCGGGCGATCTCGAGGAACCGCTGCGCGCCGTAGGTGAGGTCCTTCACCGGCGTCCGCGCGCTCCCCGCGAGCCCGACCAGGTCGAGCAGGGTGAGCGCCCGCGCCTGCGCCGCGCGCTCCTCCTTGCGCGCGAGGCCGACGAGCACGAGCGGGAGCGACTGCCGCCCGTCACGGCGGAGCGCGACCATCACGTTGTCGAGCGTGCTCATCCCGACGAAGAGCTGCAGGTTCTGGAACGTGCGCGCGATACCCGCGCGCGCCGCGTGGAGGAGGCTGCCGCGCGGGAGCGCCGCGCCGCGGAGCAGCATCTCCCCGGAGGTCGGCGCGTAGAGCCCGGAGAGCACGTTCACGAGCGTGCTCTTCCCGGAGCCGTTCGGGCCGATGAGCCCGTGGATGGTCCCGGCGCGGACCTCGAGATCGACCCCGTCCACCGCCTTCACGCCGCCGAAGTGGCGGCGGAGCGCGCGCAGCACGAGGAGCGGCGCGCCGTCCGGCGCGCGGGCGGGGAGGACCTCGTCGAGCGGCGCGGGGGCCGGCAGCGGCGGGGGCTCGACCTTCAGGATCCGGGCGAGGGCCTGGGCCGCGAAGCCCATGAGCCCCTCGGGCAGCCCGACCACGACCGAGAAGAGCATCAGCGCGAAGATCGCGCGGCGCCAGTCCTCGGTGTTCTGCACGACGAACGAGCCCACCACGAGCACGCCGGTCGCCACCATCGGCGCGAGCGCCTGGAACGGGCGGGTCCGGCGAGAGAGGAGCCCGCGCACCCCGGAGGCAAGGGCGACCGCGAACCCGGCGAAGGCGAACGCCCGGAAGAGCGGGCGGCTCGAGAGGAGGTTCGGCAGGAGCGCGACCAGGATCGCACCGACCACCGCCCCCCAGAGGCTCTTTCGCCCGCCGAGCACGACCCCGAGGAGGAGGACGACCGTCAGCTCGTACACGAACACCTGCGGCTGCAGGTACTGGAAGTTGAACGCGTAGAGCCCGCCCGCGAGCCCGCCGAGACCCGAGCCGAACGCGAAGGCCGCCACCTTGTGGCGGTACGCCCCGACGCCCATCGCGTCCGTCGCGATGGGGCTGTCCCGGAGCGCCTCGAAGGCCCGGCCCCACTGCGACGAGAGGAGGTTCCGCATCGCGACCCAGACCACGGCGAGGACGAGGAGGCAGAGCCAGAAGAAGTCCCGCGACGAGAGGGTGTGGCCGAAGAGCGGCGGGCGCCGGAGGGAGAGCCCCTGCGCGCCCATGGTGAGCCCCTCCATCTCGTTCAGGAAGGTGGTGGTGAGCGCGGTGAAGGAGAGGGTCGCGAGCGCGAACTGCGGCCCCTCGAGGCGCAGCGCCGGGAGCGCGAGGAGCGCGCCGAGCAAGGTCGCGAGGCCGCCCGCGAGGAACAGCGCGACCGCGACGCCGCCGCCGTACTCCGTCGCGACGATGCCGGCGGTGTACGCGCCGATCCCGACGAACGCCGCCTGCCCGAGGTTCACCTGGCCGAGGTAGCCGACGGTGACGTCGAGGCCGATGAGGACGATGCCGTAGATGGCGAGGAGGGTGAGCAGGCCGAGCGCGTACGGGTTCGGGACCGCGAGCGGGATCGACGCGAGGATCGCGAAGAGGACGATCTCCGCACCGCGGACGAGGAGGAGGCGCTTCAGCACGTCAGACCTTCCGGATGGCGGCCCGGCCGAAGACGCCCGTGGGGCGAACGGCGAGCGCGAGGATGAGGAGGACGAGGCCGGGCGCCTCGCGCCAGCCGCTCCCGACGAAGATCGACGCGAGGCTCTCCAGCGCGCCGAGGAAGAGCCCGACCACCACCACGCCGAACCCGGACTCGAGGCCGGCGACCACCGCGACCGAGAAGGCCTTGAGGACGAGGACCGAGGCCATCGTCGGGCCGACGGTGGTGATGGGGGAGACGAGGATGCCGGCGAGCGCCGCGACCGCGCCGGAGAGCGCGTAGGACAGCATCACCGTCCGGGTGGCCGAGATCCCCATGAGCTCGCCCGCGTCGCGGTCGGCGGAGACCGCGTCGAAGGCCTTGCCGAGGAGCGTGCCGCGCTTGAACAGCTCGACCGCCGTCATCACCGCGACCACCCCGGCGAGCACGGAGAGCTCGAGCGGGGTCACGTCCACGCCGAGCACGTGGATCGGGGCGCTCGGGATGGGGGTCGGGAAAGGCCGGTCGTCCCGGCCCCAGACGTTCTCGGCGAAGGAGAAGAGGAACAGCCCCCAGATGATGGTGAGGAGGATCCAGCCCTCGCTCCGCTGCTCGAGCGCGAGCCGGACCGCCGCCCGCTCCACGACGAGGCCGAGGAGCGCACCGACGAGGAGCCCGAGCGGCAGGACGAGCCAGTACGGGAGGCCGAGGCCGATGAGCGAGAGACTCGCGAAGGCCGAGACCATCACCAGCTCGCCCTGGCCGAAGTTGATGCTCTTGCTCGTCGCGTAGGTGAGCTGGAACCCGTACGCGATGAGCGCGTACACGAGCCCGAAGAGCGCGCCGCTCACCGAGATCTGCGCGAGGACGGAGAGGGACACGGCGGCGGGCGCGGGAGGACGTCGGCGGAGCGGAGGAGGGCAGGGAGGAGGACGGCGCCCCCTCCCCGCCCGGTCCGCTACTTGGCGCCGCGCTTCTGGAGGCGGGCGCGGTCCGCGTCGTTCGCGAAGATGATCCGACCGTCCTTCGCCTCGCCCATCACCGTCTGCTCGCGCCGGAAGGCCTCGTGGGTCGTCACGTCGGCCGGGCTCCACTTCGAGTACGGCTTCACCCAGGTGGCGATCACGCCCTCCACCGGCTCCTTCAGGTCCTCGAGGGCGTTCCGGATCGCCTTGCGATCGGTCGATCCGGCCTGCTTCACCGCGGCGGCGAAGAGGAGGACGGCGTCGTAGCCCTGCGCGGCCGAGACCGGCGACGGGATCCGCTTCACGCCATAGGTCTTGTGGTAGGCCTCGATGAAGGCCTTCGCGCGGGCGTTGTACGGCTCCTCGATGAAGGTCTGCGGCATGAGCGTGCCGTTCGCGTTCGCGCCGGCGTTGTCGAGGTAGTTGGACATGGAGAGCGGCCAGCCGCCGATGAGCGGCACCTTCCAGCTGAGCTTCGCCATGCCGTTCGCGACCGCGGCGAGCTCCGGCCCGATGCCCCAGATCAGCACCGCCTGCGCGCCGAGCGACTTCGACTTGAGCAGCTGGGCGGTCATGTCCTTGTCGCCGATGTTGAACTTCTCGACCGTGACGACCTGGAGCTTGTTCCCCTGCTTCTTGATCTGGTCGAGCATGTCGTCGCGGCCGGACACGCCGTAGTTGGTCGCGTCGTGGAAGAGCGCGACCTTGAGGAGGTTCCGCCGGATCGCCTCCTCGATCACCATCGCGGACTGGATGCCGTCGTGCGCCGCGAACCGGAAGATGTAGAGCTCCTTCGGCCCGGGCTGGTTCGGCTTGTCCGTCCACTGCGTCATCGACGCCGAGCCGGCCGCCGGGCAGATGATCTTCGGGATCCCGGCGTCCTGCAGGTGCTTGTCGCCCGCGAGGACCACGCCGGTGTTGACGCTGCCGACGACGCCCGCGAGGTCCGGCATCGCGGCGAGCTCCTGGGCGATGAGCGCGCCGCGCTCGTTCTTCGCCTCGTCGTCGCGCTCGACGAACTCGAGCTTGACCTTCTTGCCGCCGACGGGGATGCCGCCCGCGGCGTTGATCTCGGAGATGGCGAGCTTCGAGCCGTCCCGGGTGGAGGTGCCCATGGGCGCCGAGCCGCCCGAGTACGGGCCGGTGAGGGCGAGCTTGATGGTGTCCGCGGCGAGGCTCGGGGCCGCGGCGAGCGAGAGGAGCAACGCGAGCAGCGTCTTCATCGGAGTTCCTCCGGGACGAGTGACCTGAGGTGAATCCAGGGAGACCCGCCTTGATTGACCGGGATTTGCCGGGAAGTCTACCTCTCGTTCCGGCGCTCCCCAACGGGGTTCCGCGCCGGGAGGGCGCGGACGTGCACCGTCGGTGAGCGAGCCGTCACCTCGAGCCGGTCCGGCCCAGGCCCACGTCCGCGCGGTCGACGAGGCGGCCGTTCGGCAGGAGCTTCTCCGGAACGGCCCGGCCCGCGGTGCAGAGCTTGTAGCGCTCGCACCGATCGAAGACCCCCTCGCAGTAGAAGCTCTGCCAGACGCGGAGCGCCTCCTTCATGGAGAAGTTCCGGTGCAATCCGCACTGGAGAAGCTCTGGGCAGGCAGCCATCAGGGGCGTTCCGTTCGATCGCGCAGCCGGGTCGTCCGGTGGTTTTGCAACGGGGGTGCCTGAGGGCCGCGCGGCGAAAGCGCAAGGTTCCCGACGACTTGCGCCCGACCGCGCTCGCATGCGCGGGGGGTCAAGGCGCACACAGGGGTGTTCAGCCGGCGCCCTGCACCCGGACGCGCAGGAAAACGAAGCGCCCGGCCCCCTCGGAGGGAGACCGGGCGCCGTCAGGCCGGGGAGCGCTCGGAGGCTAGGCCTTCGCCTTCGGGTTCGCCGCGCCGGGGACGAGGTTCGTCGGGTGCATCGCGCGCGCGAGCTGCTCGTACAGCGCGTACTTGTCCCGGACGTCCTTCTGCGCCTGCTCCATCATCTTCTTGAACCCCTCCGGGTTCGCCGCCTCGACCTGACGGAAGCGGGTCTCGTTCTGGACGAACTGGGAGAGGTCGATCTTCGGTGCCGGGCTGTCGAGCTTGAGCGGGCTCTCGCCGAGCGCGACCTTGCGCGGGTCGTACCGGAACAGCGGCCAGTAGCCGGAGTCGACCGCCTTCTCCTGCTGCCCGAGCGCGTCGGACATGTCGTAGCCGTGCGCGATGCAGTGCGCGTAGGCCACGATCACCGAGGTGCCGCGGTAGCTGTCCGCCTCCTTGAACGCGTTCACCGTCTGCGCGTCCTTCGCGCCGAGGGCGACCCGCGCCACGTACGGATGCCCGTAGGTCATCGCGAGCATGGCGAGGTCCTTCTTCGGCATCGTCTTGCCCGAGACCGCGAACTTCGCCGCCGCGCCGAGCGGCGTCGCCTTCGACGCCTGGCCGCCGGTGTTCGAGTAGACCTCGGTGTCGAGGACGAGGATGTTCACGTCCTTGCCCGAGGCGATGACGTGGTCGAGGCCGCCGTAGCCGATGTCGTAGGCCCAGCCGTCGCCGCCGACGATCCAGACGGTCTTGCGGACGAGGTAGTCCGCGATGTCCTTCAATCGGAGCGCCTCGTTCGCCTTGACGGTGGCGAGCTTCTCCTTGAGGAGCTTCACGCGGCCGCGCTGCGTCTCGATGCCGGCCTCGTCGGCCTGGTCGGCCTCGAGGAGCTCCTTCACGAGCCCGTCGCCGAGCTGCGTGCCCATCCTCGTGAGGATCTCCCGCGCGTGCTCCGCCTGCTTGTCGATGGCGAGCCGCAGGCCGAGGCCGAACTCCGCGTTGTCCTCGAAGAGCGAGTTCGCCCACGCCGGGCCGCGCCCGGTCGCCTCGTTCGACGTGTACGGCGTCGTCGGGAGGTTGCCGCCGAAGATCGACGAGCACCCGGTCGCGTTCGCGATGACGGCGCGGTCCCCGTAGAGCTGGGTGAGGAGCTTGAGGTAGGGGGTCTCGCCGCAGCCGGTGCAGGCGCCGGAGAACTCGAAGAGCGGCTCGAGGAACTGGGTCCCCTTCACGTCGAGCTTCACCGTCTTGCGGTCCGGATCCGGGAGGCCGAGGAAGAACTCCCAGTTCGTCCGCTCCTTCTCCTTGAGCGGGAGCGCGTCGCGCATGTTGATGGCGCGCACGCCCTTCTCGGTCTTGGACTCGGCCGGGCAGATCTCGACGCAGAGCGAGCAGCCCGTGCAGTCGTCCGGCGCGACCTGCAGGGCGTACTTCATCCCCTTCAGGTCGGGCGACTTGAAGTCCATCGTGACGAAGTTCTTCGGCGCCGCCGCGAGGGCCGCGGGGGCGAAGAACTTCGGCCGGATCGCCGCGTGCGGGCAGATGAGCGCGCACTTGTTGCACTGGATGCAGAGCTCCGGCTGCCAGACCGGGATCTCGAGGGCGATCGAGCGCTTCTCCCACTTCGCGGTGCCCGTCGGCCAGGTGCCGTCGAGCGGGAACGCCGAGACGGGCAGCTGGTCGCCGTGACCGGCGAGCATGAGCGCCGTGACGCGCTTCACGAAGTCCGGGGCGGACTCCGACACGGTCGGCGGGCGCGCCGGGCCGGTCACCTGCTTGCCCGCGGTCTTCACCTCGACGAGGTGGGCGAGGGTGTGGTCGACCGCCGCGAAGTTCTTCTGGACGACGTCGGGGCCCTTGCGGGCGTAAGTCTTCTCGATCGTCTTCTTGATGTGGCTGATCGCCTCCTCGCGGGGCAGCACGCCGGAGATCGCGAAGAAGCAGGTCTGCATGATGGTGTTGATGCGCACCCCCATGCCGGTGTCCTTCGCGACCTTGTAGGCGTCGATCACGAAGAAGCGGAGCTTCTTGTCGAGGATCTGCTGCTGGACCTCGCGCGGGAGCTTCTCCCACACGACGTCCGCCCCGTGCACGGAGTTGAGGAGGAAGGTCGCCCCCTCCCCGGCGGACTCGAGCATCTCGTACTTCTCGACGAAGTTCGCCTGGTGGCAGGCGATGAAGTTCGCCTTCGAGACGAGGTACGCCGAGCGGATCGGGCGGGGCCCGAAGCGCAGGTGCGAGACCGTGAGGGTGCCGGACTTCTTCGAGTCGTAGACGAAGTAGCCCTGCGCGTAGTTGGGCGTGTCCTCGCCGATGATCTTGATCGAGTTCTTGTTCGCGCCGACGGTGCCGTCCGCGCCGAGGCCGTAGAAGAGCGCGCGGACCACGTCCTTCGGCTCGGTCTCGAACGACGGGTCCCACTTGAGCGAGGTGTGGGTGACGTCGTCGTTGATGCCGATCGTGAAGTGGCGCTTCGGGCGGGCGCGGCCGAGCTCGTCGAAGACCGCCTTCACCATCGCCGGCGTGAACTCCTTCGAGGAGAGGCCGAACCGGCCGCCGATCACGTTCAGCTGGTGGTGGAAGCGGTCGATGTGGGCCTGCTCCGCCTCGCGGAGCGCGGTCACGACGTCCATGTAGAGCGGCTCGCCGAGCGATCCGGGCTCCTTCGTCCGGTCGAGGACGGCGATGTGCTGGACGGAGCGCGGCAGCGACGTCATGAACGCGCCGAGGTCGAAGGGCCGGTAGAGCCGGACCTTCACGATGCCGACCTTCTCGCCCTTCGCGACGAGCGCGTCGACGGTCTCGTGGGCGGTCTCGCAGCCCGAGCCCATGAGGATGACGACCCGTTCCGCTTCGGGGTGGCCGTGGTACTCGAACAGCTTGTACTTGCGGCCGGCGATCGTCGCGAACTGGTTCATCGCCTCCTGCACGTGCTCGGCGGCGACGGCGTAGTAGGGGTTGATCGCCTCGCGCGCCTGGAAGAACGCGTCCGGGTTCTGGGCGGTGCCGCGCAGGGACGGCCGGTCCGGCGTGAGGGCGCGGGAGCGGTGGTCGGCGACGAGGTCCTCGGTGATCATCTGCAGGAGGTCCTCGTCGTTCAGCTCCTCGACCTTCGCGACCTCGTGCGAGGTCCGGAAGCCGTCGAAGAAGTGGAGGAACGGCACGCGGGACTTCATCGACGCGCGCTGGCCGATGACGGCGAAGTCGTGCGCCTCCTGCACGGACGCGGAGGCGAGCAGGCCGTACCCGGTCTGCCGCACCGCCATCACGTCGGAGTGGTCGCCGAAGATCGAGAGCGCGTGGGTCGCGAGGGTGCGCGCGCTCACGTGCATGCACATGGCGGTGAGCTCGCCCGCGATCTTGTACATGTTCGGGATCATGAGGAGCAGGCCCTGCGACGCCGTGAAGGTCGTCGTGAGCGCGCCACCCTGGAGCGCGCCGTGGACCGCGCCGGCGGCGCCGCCCTCGGACTGCATCTCCGTGACGTTCGGGACCGTGCCCCAGATGTTCTTGCGGCCCTTCGCGGCCCACTCGTCGGCCCACTCGCCCATGTTGGAAGAGGGGGTGATCGGGTAGATCGCGATGACCTCGTTGATCCGATGGGCGACCGAGGCCACTGCCTCGTTCCCGTCCATCGTCACCATTCGCCTGGTCGCCATGAGGACTCCTTGAGAGAGTGCACGCAAGACGCCGCACCCGTTCGTGCGTCACGGGCGCAACGCGTGCGGCGATGATCCGAAGCAGTTCGGTCCCCGCAAGGTCAGGGCCGCATTGGACTTTTTCGAGAAACGCTCGCCGGGGACTTCAGAATCCCGCGGAGTGTAGCAGATCGCGCACCCCCGAAATCAAGGGCGGCGGCCATTCGACTTGAGCGAAGGCGCCACCCCCTGCCATCCTGCGCCCACGAATGGTGCGAAAGGTCGGATCCGCGCGGGTCGTCCGCGAGATCGGGCGCGGCGGCATGGGCGTCGTGTACGAAGCCTTCCAGGAAGGCCTCGACCGGCCCGTCGCCGTGAAGGCGCTCGACGTGAAGCTCGCCCGCTCCAAGGACGTGGTCGAGCGGTTCCGCCGGGAGGGGCGCGCCTACGCGAAGCTCCGCCACGAGGCGATCGTGCAGGTGCACGACCTCGTCGAGCGAGAGGAGGGGCTCTTCCTCGTCACCGAGTTCGTGGACGGCGCGGACCTCGCGCGGCTCATGTCGCAGGGCGGGGCGCTGCCGCCGGACGTGGTCGCCCTCGTGGGGGCGCGGATCGCGGAGGCCCTCGACTACGTCCACTTCAACGCGCTCCTCCACCGCGACGTGAAGCCTGCGAACGTCATGGTCTCGCGCGAGGGCGAGGTGAAGCTCATGGATTTCGGCATCGCCAAGGGCGAGGAGGACTCGGACCTCACCCGCGCCGGCATGCTGGTCGGGAGCCCCTCGTACATGGCGCCGGAGGTGCTCGGCGGGGCCGAGGCGGGGCCGTCCGCGGACGTCTGGGCGCTCGGCGTGTCGCTCTTCGAGCTCCTCACCGGCGAGAAGCCGTTCGTGGGGAGGTCGGCGGACGCGCTCTTCGCCACGATCTCGCGGGGCCGGTTCCGGTCCGTCCGCTCGCTCGCGCCCGACTGCCCGCGACGGCTGGCGCGCGCGGTCGAGCGCTGCCTCGCGATGAAGCCCGCGAAGCGGCACAAGAGCGCGGGCGCGCTCGCGCGGACGCTCGGCGGGATCGCGGCGCGGCTTTTGCCCCGGGGCGTGCACCCGCGCGCGCGCATCGTCGCGCTCCTCGCGAACCGCGGCTTCGTCACCGAGGAGGTCGCGCTCTCGAAGCTCGACCTGTCGACGCTCCACGCGACCCGGCTCGCCGACGCGAAGGGCTCGCCCACCCGGACCGAGTTCCCGGTCCACCGGCGCAGGACGGTGAGCTGGGCGCTCGCGGCGGCGATCGCGCTCGCCTCCGGCCTCGCCGCCTGGATCGTGTCCTTCTAGTCGGGGGGCCACTCGCTCCGCCTTGCGGAGCTCGCGCCCCCCCGATCCCCCCGCTCGCTCCGGGGCAGCCTCATCCGGCTGCCCCTGCGCTCGTCACCCCTGCACCGCGAAGCGCGGCGCGTCGGCCCAGAGGCCCTCGAGGTCGTAGAACCCGCGCGACTCCCGGTTCATCACGTGCGCGACCACGTCGCCGTAGTCGACGAGGATCCAGCGCCCCGACTCGTACCCCTCGACGCCGACCTTGCCGACGCCCTGCTCCTTCATCGTCTGCTCGACGTGCTCGGCGATCGCGGAGGCCTGCCGGTCGGAGTCGGCGGTGACGACGACGAAGTAGTCGGCGTAGCTCGTGAGGCCGCGCACGTCGAGGACGAGGACGTCCTCGCCCTTCTTGTCGAGCGCGGCCTTCGCGATGGCGAGCGCCGTCGGACGCGCGACGTCGGGCGCGGCGTGCGTCGTGGGCGCGGGGGCGGCGCGCCGGGCCGGGGCCGTGGCGCGCCGGACCGGCGGGGCGGAACGCCGGGGGGCCTTGTCCCGCCGCGGGGCGAGCTTCTTCCCGCCGCGCCCGCCGCCGGGCTTGCCCTGTCCCTTTCCCTTCGCGCTCACGGGACCGCGCCGCGCCGTCTTCCCCTTCCCCTTCGCGCTCGCGGGACCGCGCCGCGCCGCCTTACCATTCGCCTTCGTCGTCTTCGTCGTCTTCGCCATTCGTTCTCCCGCGGACTACTTCCGCACCTGGCCCTCGCCCTCCACCACGAACTTCTGGGTGGTGAGCTCCTCGAGCCCCATCGGCCCGAAGGCGTGGAGCTTCGTGGTGGAAATGCCGATCTCGGCGCCGAGCCCGAGCTCGCCGCCGTCGTTGAACCTCGTGGACGCGTTCACCATCACCGCGCTCGCGACCACCTCCCGCTCGAAGCGGCGGGCGTTCGCGA
>WNGL01002012.1_pt1 | contig 30993 bp, 21 predicted proteins | sample 5400591 | NCBI WGS metagenome assembly WNGL01 (sample SAMN13153377, study PRJNA577476) | soil metagenome | isolation source: 80 cm soil or saprolite under Garry oak tree replicate 1 | place: USA:California | collected 2016-06-15 | reverse complement strand
CCACGAAGCACCTCTATCCCCTGTTCCAGGAGGCGTTCAGCCGCGTCGAGGTCGTTCCATTCGTAGCAGAGTTCTCCCAGGCCAAAGCAGTAGCCGGGATGGATGAGGGTTCCCTCTTGCCCTGCCTGCACTTGGGCCATCTGCTCATAGATAGCCGCTGCCCGCCGTAATCGACCCTGGAGTCGAAGCAGGCGCGCCTGCAGCAGGATGCTGGTCAGGTGTACAAACACATCCATCGCAAGCACATCGCTCCCTGTGGAGAGCGGAGAGGCGAGCCGAGCCACGTGCTGCTCCCCAACATGCCTGACATCTCCACTGACCAGCAAGCGATGGGCAGCAATCACGCTGGTGGCCTCTCGCACTTGCACCGGCATCTCGGCGAGCCGATCCACCGCCTGTTCTGCCAGAGCCACACTGCTGGCAAGATCACCCTGGAGGAAGAGGATGTACGCCTGCACATTGGCGACCTGATTCAGGAAGGCCTGCGCCTCGTCAGCCGGGGTGATGCGAGAGGCCGACTGCCCGGCATCCTGCAGGCGCGCCAGGGCCTCCGCCAGTTGGCCGGTGAACAGCAGCAGCAGGGCATGGGATAAACACAGGCGTGGATGTGTCCTGACGAGACCGTCTGGAAGCGCATGCAGCCAGTTCAGCACCGTGTGAGCCTGGCCACGGAGGGCAAGCGAGTGCGTGTGCTGTTCAATCAGGCGGATCGTACGTTCGAGATCCGGAGAAAGCCTCGCATGATGCACCGCGTCGATGATCAGGTCATGCTGCTCGTACCAGGTACTGGCGCGACGATGCAGTTCGGGAACGAGGGCGGGTTCGGCCTGGCGCAGACGGCTGCGCAACAGGTCGGCAAACAGGTGGTGGTAGCGGTACCACTGTCGCTCGTCGTCGAGGGCGGCCACAAACAGGTTGGCCCGGTCGAGGGCCTCCAGCATTGCCTGGCTCTCCTCGTGTCCTGTGACCGCGTCACAGAGCGAGCCAGAGAGGCGCTCCAGAATCGAGGTCTGCAACAGAAACGTCTGCACTGCAGGAGGTTGCCGGGAGAGCACCTCCTCGGAGAGGTAATCCAGCACGAAGCGATGACTGCCGGTGAAGGCGGGGAGAAACTCGGGCGCATTGGCGCGGCCCTGCAGCGAGAGCGCGGCCAGTTGCAGGCCAGCAATCCAGCCTTCCGTCCGGGTTTGTAAGGTGGCAACGTCTTCAGGAGGAAGGTGCAGCCCCATCACCTCCTCGAGAAACGCGCCGGCCTCAGCGGCTCGAAAGCGTAACTCGGCAGCACGCAGTTCGGTCAGCTGTCCACGTGCCCGCAAGCGTGCCAGTGGCAGCGGTGGATCGGCGCGCGTCGCGATGATGAGATGCATCTGAGGCGGCAGGTGCTCCAGGAGAAACGTCAGGGCACGATGAATGGGCTGCGCCTCGACCACGTGGTAGTCATCGAGCACGAGCGCGAAGGCTTCTCCCTGCCAGTGCGTGAGGTCGTTGGCGAGCAAGGCCAGCACGGCCTGAAGTTCCGCAGGCTGTGGAAGGCGCAGCAAAGCGAGCGCGGGAGCGCCAAGGCGTGGGTCAAGCGTTTGCAGGGCGGCAATGAGATAGGTGAGGAAACGGGTAGGCTCATTGTCCTCCGTGGGCAAGCAGGGTCGTTTTCCCAAAACCGGCGGGGGCCGAGACGAGCGTGAGCGCGCCTGCCACTCCCCGCTGGAGTCGTTCGACGAGGTGGGAGCGGGACACGAGCTGCGCGCGGGGACGGGGCAGGTGCAGCTTGGTGGACAACAGCGGGGCGAGCGGATCACCGTGCGTGTTGGGCGGCGCGTGTGGGAGAACCGTCTCGTGCGGTGCAGGTGGGGATGGCGGGGGCTCTGGCGTGCGAGCAGCAGTGGCTCGATCAGTATGCAGCGTACCCGCCACGTCCTCAAGGCGTGCGAACGTCAGGTCGGCGGTCTTGCCCAGATACTTTTTGGCGAGTGTTCCCTCGCGTTTGCGATAGGCATACCAGTATTCAGCTCCGCGCTGTTTGGTTTCCTTGCGGGCCGTGAAGGACCCGCTTTGACCGTGGAAGGCAAAGGAGGATACCGCATCCAACCAGGCAAACCACGCAGGATCCTCGATCGTCATGCGAAGCACCTCACGCAGCTTCGCATCGGAGAGTTCGTAGACCTGGTGATGTGCCGACCAGGACAGGGTAGAGGAGGTAATGTGCTGCATGAGCATGCTCTCCGCTCGTGAAATGCGCTCGTCCACCGTTACCCAACAGTGGTTACCTACGGGTCTGACCATCTACTCTAGTATACCTGTTGGGTAACCACGCTGCAAGTTGCATAGATGTGCGAAGATGTACGAAAAGTGGTAAGATCAGCCGTAGACACCCCAATTATTTTGGACACATAAACACAAAAGAGCAGGTACACTCCTACAAAAACACTAGAAGAAATACCTTCAACCCCCACCTCCCTCAAGTAAACTTTCTCATACAAGGCATGATCGGCCTCCTATGCATTGGCTCTGGAAGGCAGGTAGCACAAAACAAACGGGAAGGTATTTTCAATGATACATGTCATGATTGACCTCTTCGGATGCAATCCCAAACTTCTCGCGAACGAAGCGTTATTACGACGGGTGCTCGATGAATATCCCACCCGCATCGGCATGGAAAAAGTAAGCCCTGTCGAGCTGCACGACATCAAAACGAGCAATCCCCTTGATGATGGCTTTTCAGGCTTTGTGATTATTGCTACGAGCCACGTGAGCCTGCATGCCTGGCCTCCTTACGGTATGGTCAACATCGACATCTTTTCTTGCGAGGATTTTGAGGTGAACGATACCATCACCTTCGCACAGTTGATGTTTCAGACAGACGACTTAGAAGTGCACGTTGTTGAACGTGCGCTGCGCTCTCCCCGTTTGTCGCCGAAGCTGACTTTACGAAGATAACGTAGCAGGAAATCACCAGGGGCGATGTGCATGAAACTAAAAGTAGTGGCTTGCCTGTTATTTTTTCTCAACACATTTCTATTTGCGACATATTACTCTATTTCAAAAGAAGCGCTCGGGCGCATCGAGCCAATCGTCTTCTCGTTTTGTGAGATGGTGACGCTTCTTCCGGCAGCCGTATGTATCCTCGTTATCACGCGGAAAGATTTGAACAAAACCGTGATAAAACGAGGGGTGTTACTAGGAAGCTGGCTCTGTCTTGCCCTATTTACCATTGCGATAGCGCTTAAGTATACAACTGCCACCAGTACCGCTTTTTTCCCTTCGTTAAATGGCCTTCTCGCTGCCTTCATTGCATGGCTTATTTTCCAGCAGCCCATCGGGAAAGTGACATGGTTCGCTGGACTCATTTCCGTGGTTGGTACCGTGTTGCTGATTACGAACTCATCGATGGGTGGCTGGAGGGGTATGCTCATCGCCTTTCTGGGTGGCCTGTTTTTTACCTGCTACGTCTTCCTTGCCGATCATCAACAACAAGAAGATGTAGCGGCCTGGCCTCTTTTTGGCGTAGAGCTATTGACCATGGCCGGGTGGGCGATGTTGATCGCCTTACTGTTCGGCGATTGGCACGCGGTTCATCCCTCTTTACCAAAGGATATCTGGGTCATCCTCTATATCGCAGTGATGACTACATTTCTCCCCACTATGATTACCGTGTTGGCACAGAAATATATTTCTCCCGTCACCGTCTCCTTCATTTATATACTCGAACCAATCCTGGGGGCAGTCGTGGCAAACCTGTACTTGCATGAAATGCTGCCGCTCCAGGGCTACTTCGGAGGTTGCCTGGTCGTTGTCGGAACAATCATCCATACATGGAGCGTTTCCCTGCATTCTTCAAAGGGCCGTTCTCTCCAAAACGTGTTTACTCTGCTAGACGAGCATATCCATCGCTCATTCATCAGACTGGTGGGCTACCCTCTGCTTTTGCTTGCGATCAGTTTTGTTCTCTTATATCGCTATGGCGGCTTTCCACCGTCTGCCTGGCTTGAACTGTATCTTATCTGGCCACGCCTCTCCGGCCTTCTACAGCAAGGGAGTGGAACAGCTGTGGTTCTATTGTTCGTACAGGCCGTTTGCTGGTTCATAGCCTGGGTGACATTTGGTACGTTTTGTAGGGGAGGGGAGCGTGTATCAAGGGAGTGGGGAGCGTATGTCGAGCGGAGCCGACAGAGCGATGGGGGAAGGGTATCATGAAGAGAGAAGGAGAGAAAGTATCAATGCGGCAACGCAGAGCAAGTCGCCGATACTTTCTTACCTGGATGAACTGGTCTCATAGGTGCTCCACCGGGGCAGGGCAAGCCCTCATTGGGCAGGGCAAGCCCTGCCCCTACTGGGTGGGACAGGTCCTCACTGGGCGGGGCAAGCCCTGCCTCTACGATTAATTCCGTTTCATTTCGTCACTTTTTGGGAGATTTGCTTGCAGAGGTGCAGACATAGGGCGTCGCGGGAAACCTGGGAGTGGCGAAGGTCCTTCTCGTTGTTGCTCTAAACCATGTTGCGATGAAAAAAGATTCGTGACAGGACGTGGGGTAAAAGGGTGACCTGATGATTCATGTGACAATGGTTGGGTGACGGGATGAGTGGCGGGGTGATTGATGGGGTGAGACCTGGTAGAGAGAGTGTCTATGTGCATCGAGCGCAAGAGATGATGCATTTCTACAAGCTCATTACAGGAATCTGGTATGATAAGACGCTCTCCCTTCCAATGATTATCAAGCGCTGTGCACAATTCGCCGAGGGCATTGACTAAGCGCTGTGCATAAATGCTTGTTTGCCACAAGCGTATTAATCGATCTGCCATAAGATTCAAGCTGGCTGCAAGTGGAAGTAAGGCGCCACTTGTCAGACGAGCGCGCGCGTGCACATTGCCATTGGCCAGATTTGCCTGCACATCCTTGAGGTGCTCAATGCCTTGCTCTAATTCAGCATTATGGATGGCTATCATGCGGGATTGTTCTTCTATACGCCTGTTGGCCACTTGCAAATCTTCCAGAGATTCTGCTTGCTGTCTTGTCAAACGCGCATTATCGCGCAAGGTCAAGACCTGGCGTATGACAACGAGTCCCACGACGCCTAAGGTGGCTAAAAGGAGAACAGGTCGAATGGCAAGCTGACCGGGATCAGTGGAAAGGACGTTGAGTGTCAAGACAAAAAACAAGAAGGATAGCAACATATAAGGGGCAAATTGAGGAAGGCCAAAACTAACATCTTCAGCTCGATCCCTCATACGCTGTTCGATCACTTCTTTCGGTGTCACTGGCAAGAAACGCCGCAAACAGGCGGCTATGCCAATCGTCATCATGCCGAATGGCCAGCCCAGGTCAATCCATGTAGCCTCGACATATGTTCCCGCGTTTTGTTGCACATTAAACAGGAAGTCAGAGAAGACAAAGAAACACAAACCCAGGCCTATTACGAGGAGGCTGACACGGCGAGCTGTGGCCTGATATGCACGACCCTGCCCACGCAACAGCAGAAACAAAACACAACTGAGCAGCGCAGTGTCACTGATGGGATAATAGAGACCCAGAAATTTGGCAATATTTGCTTCGCCTGGCGCCTGCGCTAAAGATCCCAGCAGTAAATACCATGCTATTGCAAGTATGGACCCCATGCAGATAAGGCTATCCAGCAGTAGTAAAAGACGTTTGCGTCCAGTACCGGAGGACGGCTGTAATAAAAGACCTGTGAAAACCAGCAGGGGGAAACTGAAATAGCCAATATCTGCCAACGACGGAAATGGGGACTCCCCAATTGACACGTAGTAACGCCAGAAACTCTCACCTAATCCCCACATAATGACCCCGCATCCGATGAATATCCAGCCCAATTGCTCATTCCTGAGCCACGGTTCTGTAGCTTCTCTTCTCCCAATTGGGAGGATAACGCAGGTAAGGGTCAGGAATCCACCAATGAAGGCACCTGTCAATGGAGAAAATTGTCCAACGCGCAGAGCAATGGTGCTGCCTCCTATGTGGAACAACACGATGATCAGCATTGCAACACCTATCCAGGCTACCGATCTTACAACAAAACGAGATGATGAATTCATAAGTCTTCTCCTGCACTTGTGCTGTTTAAGGGAACATAATGACATATGGGATCAGCTCAGAGGGCGACCACCAGAGGACGACCACCAGAGGACGACCACAAGGGTCCAAAGATGATAGCCGAAAAGTACTTGCGCTTCCTTTCATCGCTGCTGACCGTAGACCCGCACGACCCCCACCCAAGGTTGACTTGGGCAGGGCGGTGGGGTCGGGCTAGATAATGTGCACGACAATCACGCTTATATTATCGTGTCCCCCTCCCTCTAATGCCGCTTGAACGAGCGCCTTACTTGCTTTTGCCGAGTAGGGCAGCGTGGTGTTCAGAATCTCCTGGATATCTGGATCGCGCACCATTTCCCATAGGCCATCTGAACAAAGCAGTAACGTTGTTTCTCTTTCAAGTGGCAGACTGTACATATCGACCTCCAATGCTACTTTATGTCCAAGACTGCGATAGATCTCGTTACGCCTTGGATGGCTGTACACATCTTCTGCTGCAATGCTGCCATTTTCGACCAGCCGCGCTACCACTGAATGATCCCGTGTGACCTTCGTCAACCCGCTGTGTTTGCTGTAGGCATACGTGCGGCTATCTCCCACATTTGCTATTGAGATGGTTTTGCCAACGATCAATGCCGCAGTGACTGTCGTTCCGGTATCTGTCTTGTACATGTGATTGTACTCGCACACGGCTCGGTTTGCCTCCTGAACCGCATCCTTCAGTAGCTCGGCGGACAATTCTTCATCGATCTTTACATCGCTGAGTAAAGCAGGTATGACCACGTCACGAATATGCTGAATAGCGAGACGACTGGCTTCCTGCCCATTAGCATGACCACCTATACCGTCAGCGATAACAAAAAGACCGAATGGTTGAGCACGTATATCACTGGCAAGCGTTCCCTGGATAGCAAGTAGGCGATCTTCGTTGGGTTTATGCTTTCGCTTGATGCCAGGATCCAAACCAGTGCCAATGGCTAATTTAATATGCTTCTCTGCGCTCGGTCCGCCTGCATCTGTTATATCCATCATCATCATCTGCTGGTGTGATGAAATTGTTGTCAGTGGCACATCTTGTTGTTTTGGAGGAGTGGGATCTAATGTGGCAACAGGAGAGGTCGCAGGAAAATGCGCTTGCCCTGCTTCTTTTCTCACGACCTGAGGGATTGGCTGCGTTTGCTCCTGCCACCATTGACCCACATCGTTCGACGCCAGGCTCTGAGCCTTGAGCAGCGAAGCTTCGAAGCCCTGCCGTTCACGCAGGTAATGCCATTGCTCTTTTACTATCCAGATTATGGCTGTCGTGAGAAGGAGCCAGAAAAAGAGTAATGTGAAAGAAAGCATGAGCAATGCGCTCAGTGGCAACAGCACCAGAGGGCCTTTGAGCATCCACAAACGAGGTACGAGGGGTAATGTCTGCAAAAAGAAACGCCACACCTGCGGAGGAAAACCTCCTGAAAACCAGAGGAGGAGAGCACTCCCGCCAAGTGTGCCCAGGCAGGTGGTATATTTGACCCATCTCTGGGTCGTGTATAATGCCTGAAACTGTTCCAACATGTCTCCCCCATTCTCGCTTTATGAAGTCGCTGTCTCCTTAAATGAGGTTATCCTTGCTACTATGCCATTTTCGAGCACCAGGCGAAGACCGCCGTAGCCACTCTGAAACGTGTTATCCATGACCGTGACCATCCAGTTTGCTGGCTCAGGATTCCCATTTTGCCAGACTTTGGCCGAGAGCGTGGTACCTCTCATGCGAAAACGCAAGGTATAGAGCATTCCACCCTTTGCCACGAAGGGGAAGGCGCCAAGGCGCGTTGCCATTCCTGCGACTCTCTTCAGTACGACAAGGTTGTTCCCATCGATATAGCTTTTGTACCAGTCGTTGGTATCTGTCCAGCGCAGCACAGCTCCAATGTTGGATTGGTTGAACTGGCTCATCGAGCCGCTGAATGCTACTTCGGCATCGCTGATGAGCGGGCCAAGCGTCGCGTCATAGGCGCCTCGTCCACCGGCAGCCTGGGCCGTTCTGGCAGTTATCGAAAAGACATTCTTACTGATAGCATCTTCTCCCCAGGAGCGGCCATCGGAGGCCGTACCCCAGAAGAGTTGATTGGGACGTTGAAATGTATCCTGTGCCAGGATGTTTGTTGTTAGCGGGCTGACAGCCTTACGAGGTGTGCTTGTAGTAGTTGTTGGTATGCTTATACTTGCGCCGCTGCCGTTTGCAGTGACGGTCAGTGCTGCTTCGATTGAATGGACGTAAAAAGATGATACTATGCCTCCAGTAAGAAGTATACCCAACATTGTCAGGCCTATTAAACGAGGGATGCTGTTCATTAGCTCTGATCCTGAGTTTAGCCTTACATCTGTATATGAACGCTGTGTAGTAGACAAGGGGTGCATAACTCTACAGAACCAGTCCTGGCGGAAGTATTCGGCATAACGACGATATCCATAGAAGCAAGCCGCTGGATCGCAAAGTGGATTTGGGTGACGCCATCCTGTATTTCACCCGTTGCAGGATCAAACTGTCCAACAAAAGCGTCTTGCGCGTGTTTGACCATATCATCAAGAAGAGAGAGCGTTGCGGGTTGCAGTAGTTGTGCACCGGTCATCATCACAAGTTTTTTGGCACCCTGGTGTACCTGCTCCAGAAGGGCCTGTACTTTGTTGATAGCTGTATCAACCTGGATGGCCAGCTGTTTCTGTGCAGTGGTCGCCCCAGGGGAATCGACCAGGCCCTTGAGGTGCAGAGCGATATGATAAAGGAATCCTGGCGGCACCTGGTGCTGTACATCAAATTCGAGCAGGCTTACCCTGGCGAGACGTTCATTTACCAGCACAGGAGAGTCGACAGGCACATCGTTCTGGACATAGGATAAACCATCCAGGTAGTCAAGAATACGAATGAACTGCCGGTGCATAAGAGCCGTATCTCGTACTGACCAATCGTCCCTGGCGCTTCCTGACCATTCCAGGATTTTTTGCACGTTCCTGAACAGCCAGATATCCAATCCACCTGGCATTCCCAGCAATGCGAGCGTAGGGTCTGAGGCCAGCAAATGGCGAAGGTGACTGAGTAGACTGAAATGATGGACGGTATCCAGGGGACTAGGTTTTTGCGGAAATTCGGCCATGTAACGCCATACACTCTTGTCAAGAGATGGAGTGATAGGTGTGATTCCCGCATCCTCTTCTGTCACGAGGAGGCGATTGGTCACCTCGAGCAGGTTTGTATGTTGTTGATCCCCGCCGTACTGGAAATGGACCAGGCCATGGTTCACCGGGAGTTGTCCTAGCAAAAGGGCTTTCCCCTCGACAGGATCGTCATTCAACAACCAGGCATAGTAGCTTTTACCGGCCGAAGGATGAGGGATATTGGAAAGATCAAGTTCGACTTCATCGGCAATACCCTGGCTGGTACTCTCGTTAATCTGCCCACTACTGCTGAAACGGACATGTCCAACTATGGTATTCAATGCCGCCACGGGGGCTTGAGCAGAGGTAGTGTTCTTGAAAAGCGCTGACGAAGAAAATGCTCCTAGATTAAGACTCGCGACGACCAGTACAATCATGGCTGAAACAAGGACTGCACCGCCCACTGTCAGAATTGGTGCGAGTTTCCTCTTACGAGGCATGCTGGGAGGTATGGGTGGAGGCATGAGTCCGGTATCTGGGCCAAGAGGATTGGTAGTAGGTGCTGGTTGAAAAGGGTACGAGAGATCGTACCTTGGTGTTTGTTCCGTCTGCCTCAATGCTCAGGCCTCCTTATAGAGTCCAGCAAGGCACGCGGTACGTTTACTATTTCTTCACCTAATTCAGTAGTCAGTTACTCCATTGGTAGGTTGCCGTGCCCTGTCTACCTGCAAGTGTACCTAATTATAGGTGGAACTTTGGGCTTTTAGACCAACATTTTTGGCGTGGACATCCTATGCAATTTGGACGTGAGACTGGGCTAGCCTAGGCTTCTCTTTGTCTCCGGCGAGACTGGAACATGAGCACATAGCCAGTCTCAAGAATCGAAAAAATGTCTATGCCAAAAGTGTGCATTTTGAGACGGGTGCGAGAAAGAACGTTTCTGACCGGCCGCATCTCTTGATCCCACACACCTTCTTCTTGCGCTTCCTGCAAACGCTGGCGGCACCGATCAATGGCCTGCTCAGTCACATGACCACTGTTAAAGCTCGCGAGCAAAACTTCATAGGGACAGAAATGAGGGTATGACTCCAGCATTGGCCTGAGTACGCATAACTCACTATTGGTAAATTGTTGCTCGGCAGTCAACTTCGCCCCATCGGTGGTATTAGAGATAAGAGATAAGGTGCCCAACGCTAAATTTAAGGCTAACATGTGGCCTGCCGGCAAAAGGCCTTTGAGTGAAAAGTGGACAATATCGTCTGGGGATTGTTTAAGGGGACGTGTGGTAGGTTTTACTCTACGAAGAGTGGTGTCTTGCATGGAGGTACTCCTTGTCTAGCTTATGCATGAAAGATGCATTGCTCACTCCTAACTTGGAGAATGCTTTCCCGGTGTTTTACCTTACAACATGTATTCAGAATTCTTCGTTGATTACTTGGGCATTACCCCCTTTCTTTATTGAAAAGAACGTACTCATCCACATTTTTCGCTACAGATGACGCTCTTTTTTTCTCATTCCAGAGAAAATTCCCTGGATGTGTGTTGATCAGTTTAGCGTCCTAGGACGCAAATTCTTTGGACTTCACTAGTGTATACATTAACTTTCTCGTGTGTATAAGAGCTACATAACACAAGGTTTTGTGAAAAATCAAGGTTTTTTCAGCGACTTTTTATGTAAATCACACAATATTCACAAGTAGAATAATCATGTCAAATTCCTACATAAGACATTCGGGCTAATTGCTCTGTCATTGAGCCTCAGAAAGGAACATTTCGACACATACTACTTCATGTATCACTTTTTTTAGGGTACTTCCTTGCATTGCTCCACCTGCGGTGGGTCCTTGATAAATCGGGACGACGTGCTGGATATATCCTCACGCTACAATGTAGGGGGCGGCGTTGCAGCGATGGATTTCAGGGTAGCGGTATGGCTTTTCCTCGCGTTTCTGCTGTCGCTTTTCTCATTTTCCTGATTGGTAGCCTCTCTCTCCTATGTATCGGTGTGATCGCGTTGCACCGGCCTGCAGTTTCTGCAGATTCAGAACAATACACTATTGAGAGCGCGGAAGGTGAGATCGTGGCCATAGGGCCTACCGGGCCTGAGATGGATTTTGTTTTGAAGACGGCGACAGGTCAATATTTGCATTTCCGCTGCGCCAGCTCGTGTCAGGCATCAGTAGGACACTTACAGCGTCACTTATACGAGCAGGCTACTACTTATGTGTACTATGTGGAGGAACCAGGTAAAACGTTATTGGCTTTGAACGTAGATTAAGCAATCTCGCAAAAGATGGAGTGCGCGCGCCTAGCTTCGCTCAGCAGCGATGAAAGGAGGTACCTGCACAAATGATACACCGACAAAGCCAGAGCAGTGCAGATATTGTAATTGTGGGTAACGGCATAGCAGGGTTGACCGCAGCGATAGAAGCACGTCGCTTTGCTCCTGATTTGCGCATAGCCATCATTACAGAACAGAGCAATCCCACCATCAATACTCCTGCACTCAAGCAGTTTGCTATGGGCAAGCTGGAACGACAGCAGCTTCTGGCATATCCCGTAGGCACCGAACGGGCGCAGGGTATTCAGATGCTTCAAGCGCGCGTTGTGGAGATTGATGCTCACGATAAATTCGTGAGACTGGCAAATGAATCTGCGATTGGCTACGGTTCACTGCTGCTTGCCACTGGCAGTGCGGCAGTTGGCCTCCCCACAGATCTGCCCGGACGCGATTTTTATGGTGTCATGACGCTTCATCAACTTCATGACTATATGAACCTTCGTCGGAGACTTTACGAGGTTGAAGACGTTGTAGTCATTGGCGGAGGCGCTCATGCCATCGAAACTGTGACGAGTTTGCTTTATCTGGGTATTCGGACGCACTGGCTTATTCGAGGGAAAACCTGCCTGTCGCGTATACTGGACCAGCGTTCATCCGAACTTGTTATGAGACATATTCAGCAGGCAGGAGCCAGAATCTACACCGAAACCGAGATTGTGGGTATAGCTGGCAATACCGGCGCTGTAGCTGGAGTTGTCACAAACCACCAGCAAATGCTGCCCTGCCAACTGGTACTGGCTTGTACGGGAATGAAACCTGTTACGACCCTGGCGGAGCATTGTACGATGCCTATAATGTTTGAGCGTGATCAGGGTATCTTTGTGAATAATCAATTGCGCACGAACGTTCCTGGCATCTATGCCGCGGGAGATGTTGCCGCCCTACACAATCCACAAACGGGAAACCATGAGATAAGGGCACAGTGGTACTCGGCCGTGGTACAGGGATGTACCGCAGCTGCGGCGATGACAGGACAACTTGAAATCCATCACGGTAATGCAACGCCACTCTCTTGGAGCGCGTCTAGCTTCGCTCAGCAGCGATGCAAGGAAGTACCGGCAACAGCGCAACAGCCTTTTGGTGTACACTGGCATGCAACTCGCCTGGGTGCACTCTCCTTACTGACCGTCGGTAGTCCATTGGCGCGTACGACGGGGTCAGTCACGCTCACCGATAGCTATAAAAGGATGTATCGCCGCCTGTCGATTTTTGATGATCGCCTCATTGGTTACCTCTCGCTTGGCCAGGCTGGGCAAGCACAGGCCGATGGACTGGCCATCAAACGCCTGATCGACGAGGGTCACTCTATCGCTCCTCTCAAGGATGCTCTTCTCAATGGCACTTTCGACCCGCGTACATATTTTTCACAGCGGCACTCAGTAGCAGTACTTGACATGGCAATATCGGGGAAAAAACCCGTGGTGAGAACAACACAAAGAGCGCTTCCTCCAGTGCGATCGACATTACTTGAGCGTGTTTCCCTCTCGTCATTGGAAAAGGAAAGAGCTCAGGCGGATCGTCCCCTTTCAATTGTTGGTTTTATTGCCTCTGTTGCCTCTGTGCCAATTACACCTCTTCCCAGGCCATCCGCAGGTGTTCAGTTCCGCGTTATTCATTCTCCAACAGAAAGGCGATAAAATGCGAAACTCCATCCTATTACATAAAACTGGACCAGTTATACTGGAGGAATTGCACGCCTGTATCGGCTGCAACGAGTGCCTGCTGATCTGCCCAGCCCTGACAGAACCCATCAGGATCGAGGAGCTGAATTTTGAAACGTTCACGGGTTCAATCTCAGCGCCGGTGGCTCGTTTTGCTCGTGCATGCTATCAATGTGGAGCTTGCGTTGCACCCTGCCCAGTCGGATTGCATCGTGACGCGATGATGATGTGGCTAAAGGTGAGGCTGTTGCGCCTGGGTCGGAAGGAGTAATGGGTTGGCTCGACGTCATGGGTGTGACATGCAGCATCAAAAAGGTTATTCCTGGTTCTACTTACGCATGAGTTCCTCCTGGGTTACAGGACTGATTTCAACGGTGCTGATCGTTGGTACAGGCGGCTTCTTTTACACCTGGTACTACCAATTCAGCAATGATATTGCCCCTGACAGCGTAGCCGGCTATGTATATGCCATCGCTGGAACCTGTTGCATTCTGCTCGCCACTGTGCTTTACACAATACACCGCCGCTCGCGCAAACGCCTCATGGGAAAGCTAAATGCTGCCCTGAACTGGCATATCTTCTTCGCAATTATGGGTATTGCCTTCATATTTATGCACTCGTTTGGCAATTTCAATGCGAAAACAGGTACGTACGCTTTGTACAGTTTGATTGCGTTGATCATAAGTGGCTTTGTAGGCCGTGCCTTAGACCGTATCATGCCCTGGCTGATTGCACGTGAAGTAGATAAGATTCTCACAGCAGAGGGAGAAGACCGGGTAGAAAGCATTTCGCGCAACTTGCAATTCCAGGCAGAAACCTGGTATCATCATCCGCGGCCCACGCCCGACCCCCCCAAGGTTGACCGCAAGGGTCAATCAGGCATTACCGCGATGGATTTCAAGCTTCAGGCGCGGCAGCTTATGGTGGAGATACGAAAAGTAGAGCAGGCGCTACAGCGTGAACAGTTTTATCGTTATGTTATTCACTACTGGCGGATACTCCACGTTGGATTGGCGTTGCTTACTATTGGCTTGATTACCTGGCATCTCGTCTATGTTGGGCAGTTACTGATGAATGCATTTATGCATCACAGGTAAATGTTGGGAGCGCACCTGGTGGACGCCATAAATCGGGGACGCCATAAATCGGGTCCTTACAGAGAAGTTGTCGCTAAGGGGCTGTTGCCGTATAGAGATACCTAATGCCAAAAACCGTATAATTCAAATAAGATATATAGCCTCAATTCTCCGCTGATCAAGCTCGGCATGACATTCGCTACAAATCTGCAAAGCCTCTTGCAAGTAGCGCAATGCCTGTTGATGACTGGTCTCTTTCTCATCATTTTCTTGCAATAAAGCAAGAGCATAGCTCTGTAAAGTGCGAGCCGTCTCTAAACGCATAGTGCATGTGCGAAATATTTGGAGGGCTTGCTCGAAATGCTGGTATGCGTCTTGCTGCTGCCCTTGCGCGACAAGAATGTTACCTAGTAGATGATGGGAACGGGCTACGAGCCATGTCAATTCATGCTGGCGCGCTTTTTCGAGAGCGTGTTGTGCCTGTACCAGTGCGTTCTGTGTGTCACCTTGCAAGAAGTTGACCTGCGCCGAGGCCAGTTGTCCTCTATTCCTGGCCTCCGCCTCCAATCTTTCAAAGGTAAGCGCTCGCTGTAGTGTCTTATTGGCACGAGCGAGGTACCGCTGATAGGCCCTGGACGACCACAAACCCCTGGGCGACCACAAGCCCTCGGGCGACCACAAGCCCTCGGGCGACCACAAGGGATCGCCCCTACTATGGACGCGCCGGTAGTAGTCGATTTCTAGTGCCTGCGCTTGCGCGATGCGTAAATTTCCGAGAGCCACCAGGGCGAGACCGATACAGGGAGTATTCTGCATTGCGCGACCAATTGCGAGAGCGCGGCCAATACATATGCCTGCATCGGCTAGCCTGCCCTGATCCTGGTAAACAGCCGCTAACTCAACATTCCATGTACTTAAATAGACCTGGTCGTTGGTTTGCTCTGCCAGCGCGAGGCTGCGCTTCAGCCAGTTTTCCGCCTCTTGCAGATCACCTGTACGTCCCGCCAGCACACCAAGATTGCTATAAATCACCGCTGTCAGGGGGATATCACCTATTTGTTCAGACAGGGAGAGTGAGCGGCGTAAGAAGGGTAGCGCCTGCTCGTGTTCCGCTTTCTGCAAGTGGACATAGCCCACGTTACAGGAGACATGGGCCACCTCTCGCTTGTGGTCGTGCTCTTCCAGAATGCGCAGAGCAGTATTAAAATGAGTGAGCGCCTCAGAAAGCTGACCGTCACTACTGGCGAGCGCGCCCAGCAATCTATGGGTGCGTGCCAGGTCAACAGGATCACCCGCAAGCGTGCTCCTCATTCGTGTCAAAGGAGGAGTATTTCCTGGTTGGCCTTGTTGTTTGGGAGGCATTTCCTCAAAAAGTCGCAATGCCTCGTTAGCCGCCTGCCGCGCCTCGCCATACTTGCCCTCTTGCCACAAGATAAAACTACGCTGAAAATACAACCTGGCCCACGCCGGACCACCAATCACGCCCGATTCGCGCAAAACCTGCTCGCCGCGTTCACAATATTGACGGGTGTGTTCATAATCCGCCGCGTAGTACCACGTCCAGCCCACTTCACTCCATAACAGCGCGTCAATCTGGGCTACATACCCTTCCCCCATCGCTGTGTCGGCTCCTCTGCGTTCCTTCCCCTCCCCTCGCTGTGTCTCAACAGGTGAAGCACCTTTTTGTTGTGCTCCTTCCCTTGCTCGCTCTTGCAAAAGCTGCTCGTAGACGCGGCGGGCCTCCAAATAATTTCCCTGGATACGCAAACATTCACCTAGTTGTTCGAGCAGGTAAGCAAGACGCACGCGATCTTCCAGGCCGGCAGCCGGCATCGCCCGTAATTCCCCGCTCGACATACGCTCCCCTCCTCCCACATTTTCGGTGGCAATGCGGTAAAAGCGTTCGGCCTCGGGATAGGCGGAGAGGCTGTAGGCGCGGTCTCCAGCAAGTGTAGCATAATGGACGATACGCTTTGGCTCAGCGCCTCCCTCAACCAGGTGGTGGGTGATGGTGGCAGCTCCTTCTGACTCGCGATTGGCATAGGTTTGGCAGAGGATATCGGCGGCACGCCTGTGCAGCTGAGCGCGCCTGGTGGCGGAGAGGCTTTCATAGAGATGACTGACCAGTAAGGGCTGCCAGAAATGATAGTTGATGCGTGCTCCCCTGCCCTCTTCCGTTAAGACGCCAGCCTGGAGAGCCTCGTCAAGCAGATCAAGGACAGTATCTTCGTCGGTGTCGGGGAGGGGAGTAGAACCGCTGATCTCCATCGAGCGTATAAGGGAGAATTCAAAGGAGCCACCCAGAACGGCGGCATTGCCCAGTAGTTGTTGGCAGTCACGGCTTAACTTGCTCATGCGCTGGTCAAGCGCGGCAGAAATTGAGCGAGGCAGCGACGAGCTTTTTTTTCGAGTGGCTCGCTGAGCATTTGGCGGTCGTTCGGGTTTAGTAGTTGACGTGACGCTGTAAGAGTGGGCCAGTTCCTCAGCAAAAAAAGGATTGCCCGCTGCCTGCCTGCGTATGTCTACTACTACCTTCTCCGGCAATTGGGTGTTGACAATAAGTGTGCTTATCGCCGCGTCACTGAGCGGCTGGATTTGCAGCGTACTGATCGTGTGTTCGCGCTGCATGTGCGCGATGAGCGGACGCAGGGGATGTTTAGGAGCAAGTTCGACTTCCCTGCACGTACCGAGAAAGACAATAGGGGAGCCGGACAATCTGCGTACAAGATAAGCGAGCAATTCGCAGCTACTGGCATCGGCCCATTGCAGATCGTCCAGCACGACAAGCAAAGATGAATGCTCAATTGCCATCTTGAAGAGTTCAAGGATCGCCTCCCACAGGCTTTGCTGCTCCTGCCCCGGCAATTGACTGACAGGAGAAACTTCCCCGGGCAACCGCTCATACAATTCAGGAAGTAATACAGCCAGTCGAGCATAGACCAATGCGTACTCATTTAGCTCTTGCTTCTGCCAGGGATCGCTATTAATGAGGCTGCGCAAGATCTCAATCCACAGGCGATAGGGGATGGTGCTCTCCTGGGCATAGCTCCTGCTCCAGGCCACAGCCCAGCCTCGCTCCTGTACTTCCCGGCTCATTTCTTCAGCCAATCGCGTTTTACCGATACCCGCTTCTCCCATCAACACCATGCACTGCGGTCTGCGCAGTGTATCAAGCGGAATGGCTGAAACATGTTGCTGGTTGATAAGCTTTTGGCTGTGGAATTTGGCCTGGTTGCTGCGCTGCGACACGAAGAGAAGTTGACGCAGCATCTCCAATTCGGATGTGCGCCCTACTAATGGGTTACGGTGGCTGCGCCCTACGGTATTGCTGTCCATCTCAGATTCTCCCTGTTATGCTCTCTACCAGAAAAAAACGAGAGAAGCGCATGCCAATACTTCCTTTCATCGCTGCTGAGCGAAGCTAGACGCGCTAGCTGAGCTGGCCCTGAGCGTAGCGAATGGGTTGCAGCGATGGATTTCAAGTTGAAGATAAAAGACAGGTAAACGTCTGTTCTGATTATATCTTATCCGTCAATAAATCTTTTTGGGCAAAACATTATGCGAGTACCCAGACCTTTATGGCTTTCCGTACCCGCATTAAATGTATAGTACAAATGTTCTAAATCGAACATCTTACTGTTATGAAACGCTACTTTGTTAATCAATATGCGACATATGCACAATCCTTTCCCAGTTATATATCTTGTATGGCAGTCTACCCTAACAATTACTGATTTCTTCGTCCGCCATTGATGAATTTCCTACAAAATAACAAAAATTGCATGGATTCGCACAACCTTCATATCAGGGGCGATGAGATATTATAGCTACATTCGCTGCGCCATTGACCGTGTGCCAGAAACCATTTAAGAGGTGACTGCCTTCAAACCAGAGAACAGATAGAAGGATGGTTGCTAAGATTGCCAAAAAGATAACAAGTGTCAGTAAGCGTTGATTCTGTTGTTCGATTGTCATGAAGTGTGCTCCTTTTGAAGTGATGGGATGTACTGAAGATCTCTCTTCAGTTCTTGAGGGCAATATCTCACCTGATGATTGATGGCTAGCTCTCTAAGCTTGAAAAAAGGAGTGACTGTCATCTGGGTTTCTCTTTTCTGTACGCAACTGTACGGAAAGGGTGAAACTCTACCATCAAGTTCCGATATTAGTAATAAATATACATAAAGTTCATTAAAATTTACTTATGTTTTTTAGCAGATTCCGAGGACATCAAACGCTGATCGAACTGACGGGCGTACTATTTTTTGTGGGTGAGCAACCAAAGTACCTCTACTAATACCGTTAAAGTATGATTTCGCATTTTTCATATTTAAATTGGGAAAAGCGAGGGAGCAGCGGAAAAACCGCTACTCCCTCGCTTTTCCCTCAATTATTGCCTACCCTATTCTTTCCAGCTATCTGTATAAAACGCAATATCGCGCTCAACCCGCTGCAAATCCAGTGCTGCATGGCACTCATCAAATACCTGGCGAGCTTCCCGCAAGAAACTTAACCCCTCTTGATAACTCTCTTGTACCGTATTTTTGTGTTCCAACAAGGAAACACTATAGCTATGCAAAGTTCGGGCGTACTCCAAGCGCATACCACACTTGCGGAACACCTGTATAGCCTGTTCAAACTCCTGCTCCGTTTGTGCCTGTTTGCCCTGCGCGGTCAAGATACTGCCAAGGAGTCGCTGACAGCGTGCGCATGTCCCTATAAGCTCATATTGACGAGCTTCTTCCAATATACGGATAGTGTAATGGCAGGCGGTGTCCAACTCATCGAGCAATAACAGGACGTACGCCAATGCCAACCGCCCTTCCGTTTTGGTCTCTGCTTCCAGTTCATTAAAAGTAAGTGCCCGCTCTAAAGTCATCTTGGCGCGTCTGAGCAAACGGACGCGGGTATCATTGCTGCCTTGCCACTCCTTTTGATGCAAAGTGCCGTTTTTCTCATCAATATCTCGTTTATCGGAGGCTTCCATCGCTTGTGCGATGCGGAAATTGCCCAAGGCTACTAAAGCAGAGCCGACGCAGGGAGCGTTGCGCATGGCTCGACCAATTGTCAAGGCTCGGAGTATACATGCTTGGGCCTCGGAAAGCTTGCCTTGAATTTGGCAGACTGTTGCTAATCCAACATTAAACAAGCTAACGTATGTCTGGTCGTTGATTTGCTCGGCAAGAGAGAGACTTTGCCTAAAGCATGTCTCAGCTTCTTCTAGATTGCCAAGACGTATTGCTAGTTCTCCTAGATTGTAATAGTCTACAGACATTAATGGAACATCACCAATCTGTTCGGCAAGACTGAGTGAGCGGCGCAAGTTGGCCTGCGCCAATCCGTGTTCTGCTTTTTTCAAATAGAGATCGCTCAGGTTACAGCAGACATTGGCAATCTCTCTTTGGCGATTGTACTGTTCAAATATGGTCAGTGCAGTTTGCAGGTGGTCTAGGGATTCCCTTTGTTCGCCAACTGAATTGGCAATTAGACCAAGCAATGTATGAGCACGCCCGAGATTGACCGGATCACCTGCAAGCGAACGTCTTGTACCTGTAAGGCGTAAAGCACCTCCTTCTTGGAGATTCTGCTGCTTGAACGAGCCTTTGAAAAACTCTAATGCTTCAAGTGCAAATTTATAAGCCGAGTCATAGTTTCCCTCTCTCCAATCTATGTAACCTTCTTGAAAGTGCAATATAGCCCACGCACCTCCTCCCACTACTCCCGCATCACTCAGCACCTTTTCCCCACGTTCGCAACACTTTTGGGCCTGTTCACTATCTGATAAGTCATACCATGTCAAGGCAATTTCGCGCCATAATAAAGCATCGATCTGAGCTTCATATCGATACTCATCGTCTGTAGCATAAGTATGCTGGTAACTTCTGACTTCAAGAACGCGCTCATAAAAGTGGCGCGCCTCTTCGTCGTTTCCCTGCACTCTGGTACATTCGCCTAATCTCTCTAAGAAATAGGACGGCGGTGATGGTTGCGGGCAAGGTCTGAGCCAGGTGTTCCTCGGCAGAGGCCACCCGTGCTAACTCTTCGGCGAAGAAGGGATTGCCTGCCGCCTGACGTTGAATGCGTTGCACCACTGTCTTGGGTAGATGGGACAGCAAGGTGCCCATGTGGGTATCGGCGAGCGGAGGGACGGTAAGCATGGCGATGATCTGTTCTCGTTGGAGCGTAGTGAGCAACAAGCGCAAGGGGTGAGTGACGAGTACTTCGCTCTCCCGGTACGTCCCCAGCAGCAGGATGGGATAGCTATGTAGCCGACGAGCAAGATAGGCGAGCAGCTGCTGACTGCTCGTATCGTCCCAGTGCAGATCATCGAGCACCAGGAGCAAGGGAGTGCGCCTGCTGATCGCTCCGAGCAAGGCTAGCACGGCCTCCCAGAGCCGCAATTGCCCCTGTTCCGGTACGACTGCGGAGGCGGCGGCATCCTGTGGCAGCATCTCAGCAAGTTCGGGCAGTAGAGTGCTCAGCGGCAGGTAGAGGCGAGGATGTTGGCTCATCTCCTGGTAGGGGAAGACGCCCTGGGTCATTGCCTGGCGCACAACCTCGATCCACAACCGATAGGGCAAGGGGATCTCCTGAGCGTAGCTCTGACTCCAGAGGACGGTCCATCCACGATTCTGCGTCTCACGCCCGACCTCTTCAGCGAGACGGGTTTTGCCAATCCCGGCATCCCCGTGCAATACGATGAAGGGTGAGCGAGACGGTCGGTGTTCTGAGAGGTGAAGCGTCGCGTGATCGGCAACCAGAGCATTTCTGCACTGCTCAGTCTCGAAGAGGAAGTGGCGCAAGACCTCTCGCTCGCGGTCGCGTCCTAAGAGTGGATGCTGGTGACTGCGACCGATGTGCGACGAAATGCCAACCAGTGAGGTTTGCGCTGGCACGGAACTACCCTCCTGATTCGTCCCCGCTGACAGGATGACCTGTTGTGTGTCGTCTGTCTGTGTGTTCCCAAAGGCACGTGGTGGGCGTTCACGAGGGGGAAGCTTCTTTGGTGTGCCTATGTCTGGTGGAGGTGTCAAGGGTTGATTGGTCAGGCGACGATAGAGGGCTTCATATCCTTTTTCCGTCATGGGTTGGTAGTAAGCAACGCCCTGAAAGGGTACAGGGATGTCTGAAGCGCTCCCGCCTTCCAGTAAGATCGGGAGAAAACGGGTATTGATAGTCCCATCCTGGTAGAAGTGTTGGTAGATGAGATGGCTTTCCCAGTTCACACCATGCCCTACCCCTGGTTGTTCTTCTCCCATCACACGTCGATAATAGGTGGGGGTACAGATCATCAGGACGAAGTCGACATCGCGTATCTGCCGATCCATCCAGCGTGGCCAGCCTTCATCAGGTGAACCGAGGATGTACTGATCAAGGATGCTGTCAAGGCCATCCTGGCGCAGACGATCGGACAGTGCCAGCACCCGATCGGCGTGTTCTGGGGAGTCGTGGCTATAGCTGATAAACACTCGGAGAGGGGACGCCTCACTTCCCATCGTGACGTGACCTCCTACTGCTTCCTCGCTCGCGCTCTCATGTGCGGGTTCTGGGGCTATCATAGCACAGAACAGCTTTGTTCGCTATACTATTTGAGCAGGATGTTTCTTTCACTCGTATTGAGAGAGGTGATGGTGCTTCATTCCAGGCTTGAGCTACCAGGGCTTCTCGAGAACTTTTGTGATGGTGCTATGGGTTTCCAATGGCAAGCTATTTGATGATAGTGCCAAAGGGAAAGAAAAAATACCCTAGCTTAAAGTGTTGGGTAACATAAGCCAGGGTGTCTTCTTGCTACTTAGGCCGCAACCATAGGCAGGGGAACTGGCTCTCCCGATTTCTGTGCATCCTCAATCCAAAGTTCGATCACTTCAAGAGCGTTCTTAACTGCCTCTGTATATGTTCTCCCATGTGTCTTGCATCCAGGAAGTTCAGGGACAGTAACGACATAGATGTTATCCCTTGAGTCCTATTGGAAGACCATTGAATAGTGTTTGGGGTTCATAGGTCTTTACCTACCTTTCTTAAAGCGTCTCGAACATCTTCACTGATATTGTTGTACGTCATCTTCATCTTTACCAGAGAGAGTTACGCGAATTGCCGGGACTGCATGATGTCTCCATACTGTATGACTTCCCTTAACGGATAAATCTACTTAGACTCAGCTATTATCCCCTCATGCTCGGGTCACTTCTCGTGGATTGTAAGTAGTATTACCAGGAGCGTATATAACATCTCTTTGATTCGGATGTCAATGACACATGACACTAAAAGGTATGTACTGCCCTCATTAGATTGGGTCACTACAGGTGTCGAACTATCCTCTACGGTCCTTGTATATCGAAATATCGCGCTCAATCCTCAGTAATTTCAGGGTAGCACGGCTTGCTTCAAATATCTTATAAGCCTCTTGCAGGTAGCTTAGCCCTTGTTGATATCTATTTTTCTCGGCACTTCTGTATTCCATTAAAGCAACACCGTAATCATACAAGGTATTGGCATATTCCAAGCGTATCTCACACTTATTCAATACTTGTACCGCCTGTTCGAAATAGTACTCAGCTTGTTCTTGTTGTCCTTGTCTAGCAAGAATTCTTCCTAGAAGTCGCTGACAGCGTGCAAGTCCCCAGATAAGCTCGTATTGGTTTGCTTCTTCCAGTGTTCGTGTAACAAAGTCTTTCGCAGTCTCTAGATCTCCCAGCATTAGTATGACTTCTACCAATGCCAATTGAGCTTCAATTTTGGTTTCTGCTTCGAGTTCCTCCTGCAAAACAAGAACACGTTCTAACGTTGCTTTAGCCCGCAAGAGAAAATGGATGTCAGCTACCTCGAGATCCTGTCTACCCGTATGAAGCCATCCACTATCTTTCTGATCTCTATTATGCCCGATAGTATGCTCAACTGCTTGTGCGATGCGTAGACTACCTAAGGCCACCAAAGAGAGACTGATACAAGGCGGATTGCGAATAGCGCGCCCAATTGTTAAAGCACGATACACCGAATCTTTTGACTCAGTGAACTTGCCCTGATCTTTATACACTGTTGCTAAGTAGGCACAAAACAAACTGATGTAAACCTGATCGTTAATTTGCTCCGCCAGTATAATGCCTTTTTTGAACCATTCTTCTGCCTCTAAAAGGCTACCAGAACGGAAAGTCAGTACTCCAAGATTACCAAAGACTACAGCCTTGAGAGGTATATCTCCTACACGATTTGCAAGGTGGAGTGATCGACGAAAAGAAGCTTGTGCTTCCTGATGTTCTGCCTTCCTTAAGTGAATATCTCCTATGTTACAACTAACATTAGCTATCTCTCTTTGGCGGTCATATTGCTCAAACAGTGCCAAAGACGTATCTAGATAGACAAGGGCCTCAGTTGGCTTCCCTATAGTAGCAACAATAGCAGCGAGCAATGTATGTGTCCGCCCAAGATTGACTGGATCACCTGCAAGCGAACGTCTTGTACCCGTAAGACGTAAAGTACTTCCTTCTTGGAAATTCTGCTGTTCGAATAGGCCTTTGAATAACTCCAATGCTTCAAGCGCAAAGCCATAGGCCGAGTCATAGTTTCCCTCTCTCCAATTAATGTAACCTTGTTGAAAACGTATAATAGCCCACGCAGACCCTCCCTTTACTCCCGCTTCACGCAATACCTCCTCTCCACGTTCACAACACGCTTGAGCCTGTTCACTATCCCATGAGTCATACCACGTCAAAGCAATCTCGCGCCATAATAAAGCATCTATCTGAGCCTCATATTGATACTCATCATCTGTGGTAAAGGTGCGTTGATAACTTCTGACCTCCAGAACGCGCTCGTAAAGGTGGCGCGCCTCTTCGTCGTTTCCCTGAACCCTGGTACATTCGCCTAATCTTTCCAGAAAATAGGCTAATCGTGTTCGTTCGTCCTGGCTGGCGTCGCGGAGCAGCCCAGGAGATGGTCCTATGTGTTCATCCAACTGGCTAACGGCTATGCGGTAGAAGCCTTCAGCCTCAGGATAAGCGGAGAGGTTATAAGCACGGTCGCCTGCCAGTTCAGCATAGTGAACGACCTGTAGTGGATCTGCTCCCCCCGCTACGAGGTGGTGAGTGATGACGGCTGCCCCTTCCTCTTCGCGTCCCTGGTAGACGCGTTGCAGCACTTCGGCGGCACGGCGGTGCAGGCGCGCGCGCCTGGCGGCTGAGAACTGGTCGTAGAGGTGGCTGACCAGCAGGGGGTGCCAGAATTGGTAGGTGATTCGAGTGCCGGTTCCTTCTTCGGTGAGCACACCGGCCTGGATGGCCTCTTCGAGCAGGTCAAGGATGGTATCTTCATCGGCTCTGGCGTTGATGCCTGTTTCCATCTGTTCAATGACGTGGAAGGTGAAAGAGCCGCCAAGCACAGCAGCGTTGCTTAACAGCCTTTGGCAGGGATTGCTCAGCCTGCTCATGCGCAGTTCGAGCACGGCGGAGATGGTGTCGGGCAGGGTCCAATCCTGCCGCACCAGCACCTCAGCATCAGTCAATCCGTTGGTGTTGGTCTGGTTCGGTGCGCTGACCTGCGTACCAGGTGCGCTCTCGACGGTGCGGGCCAGTTCTTCAGCGAAGAAGGGGTTCCCTGCCGCTTTGCTCTGGATAAACCGCACCATCGTTCCCGGCAGGTGAGCGACCAGCGAGGCGATCTGCTCGTCGCTGAGTGGTTGGATGGGTATGCTCAGGATAACCTGTTCGCGCTGCAAGTCGGTCAGCAGTGGACGCAAAGGATTACTGGCGGGAAGCTCGTTATCACGGTATGTTCCCACCATGACAATTGAGTGCCCATGCATTCGGCGCACAAGATAGGCAAACAGTTCACTACTACTGGCGTCAGCCCAGTGGAAGTCATCCAGCACGAGCAGCAACGGCGTACGCTCGCTGATGGTACTGAGCAGTTTGAGCGTGGCCTCCCATAGGCGCAGTTGCTCCTGTTCTGGAGACTGAGGCGATGGATAGACTACCTCGGGGAACAGGTCGTGCAGTTCTGGAAGCAATGTACTCAGGGATTGATAGACGAGCCGCTGCTTAGTAATCTCTTGTCGCTGCCAGAGGCCGTGCGCCAATGCGTTGCGCAGCACTTCAGTCCACTGCCGATAAGGCACGCTGCTCTCTTGCGCGTAGACTCTACTCCATGCTACAGCCCAACCGCGCTTCAGGGCCTCCTGGCTCAGCTCTTCGGCCAATCTTGTCTTACCTATGCCTGCCTCGCCTACCAGCAGTATACACTGCGGTTGGCGCTGCGTATCCAACGGCAGGGAAGAGACTTTCTGGTGACCAGCATGTGCCCGTGTTCCCTGTTCGCTCGCCAGCAACACCTGATACATAGTCTCAAGTTCCTGGTCACGCCCAATCAACGGCGTCTGGTGGCTGCGCCCAATCTGCACTTTGTAGCCCTGCCTGGGCGTGATAGAGACGTCACGCTCCGCTGCTGAAGCAACTTCCGCCGCCGGACGGAGTTGTGGAGGAATGGGGGGAAATGGCAAGGTAACGTGGGTTTCTCCTTGCTGCACCGCCTCGTACAAGGCGCGTGTTTCCGCTTTAGGCGCGACATGGTAATCACGCTGGAGATCTGTAGCAAAGCGGTGGTAGGCACGCAAAGCCTCTCCGCGCCGGTCCAGTCGGGCCAGCGAGATGATGAGCCGCTGTACAGCAGCTTCATTGGCGGGGTCAGTAGCGAGCAAACGATCCAGCGGCTCAATTGCGATTACCAGCGCTTCTCGTGCGATACGCAGATCGGCCAGTTCCAGCTGCGACCCCATCCAGCTGCGTTGCAGGGCTTCACGGCGCGTACGGATCCAATCGGAATAACGCTCTTCCGGTAGGAAATCACCGCTATACAGGGCCGAGGCTTCTTCAAGCAATTGTTCTCGTTCCCCTGCATCGTTTGTTGCGCGCGCCTGGTTCAGCAAGTGTTCAAATTCGTCCGCATCGACCCAGATATATGCCTGATCAGCCAGTGCAGGACCTTCGCGCTCCATACGCAAAAGACGAGAGGAAGCAGGACGGTTAAGGGCAGGTTCGAGTACCTGGCGCAGACTGTAGACGCTGCGGTCCAAACGGCTCGAGGCTGTCTCAATATCCGCCTCGGGCCAAAGCACGTCCATCACCTGCTCTCTCCCGAGTTTGCGACCAGGGCTACTGAGAAGACAGGCCAGTAGAGCGCGGACCCGCTGGTGTTGCCATGCTGCATCTGCGACAGACTGCCAATCCTGCCCATATTTGCGTTCCAGTTGGAATTGTCCCAGTGTTCGTATGCGTAGTGCAACAGGTTCGAGGTTGACAGGAGCCGATTCCTGCGATCCTTGCAAGTCTGCAGGAAGATTTTTCCCAATATAAGTGCGTGTGGTGCGCCCATTTACCGTAGTATAGGCGTACCAGTATGGGCCATGGCCTACACCATCGCGGCATTTATGGCAGCGTGGTTTGCCGCAGTAACTGACCTGCTGATGATAGGTTACCTTGCCGTTCATCTTCCATTCCCCTAGTTAACCGCCTGCGACTGAAGGGACTCGATTATGCTTTTTAGCTTATTCATCCGGATAGCAGAAAATCCAGTGAGGGCCGATAATGCACACTTACGAATTAAGCGGGATATTGGAACATCCATCGAGGGCCGATAAATCGGCGGTGGGCACGATAAATCGGCCCCTACTGTATGGATTACCCACATCGTCGGGTGGTGATGGTCAGGACATCGTGTAGCAACCAAGCAGTGCTGTACATCGTCCTTTCACCGCTCGCTTGCCATACGATGTGCTGGCACTTACCCACATCGTCGGGTGGTGACGGTCAGGACATCGTGTAGCAACCAAGCAGTGCTGTACATCGTCCTTTCACCGCTCGCTTGCCATACGATGTGCTGGCACTTCCCCACTGACGATGTGGGTCATCCATACACCTACGGATGGTTAGATTATGTTGTTAAAAGTCATTGTCACGTCCTCAGAATCACCCTGAAGGATGTTGATCCCCGAATTAACACGCACACGGCATTATACCGCATACATCAACAATATAAAAAAAACGCAAAAAATTAGAAGACTGGTATAAGACAAAGACAAAGTTATTCTAAGAAAAGACTATTGGAGAGGTTGAACCACTACCCCCAGGGAAGCTACACCCGCATAGAAGATGATGATTTATGTAGTTCGTTGGAATTCAGTGCAAAAATATACTATGTTTCCAAATATCTGCTTTTCAATCAAAATGGCAAATAGAAAGATATTTCCGCGCTATGGAGTTAGCGGGGAGGTTTCATAAAGCTCACTGTCTTATACTTCCTGAGGTTACCGAAGTTCCTCGTAGTGCAAAGCCTATATAACAAGGAAGTTTCGACCATGAGTGAGAGTGAAGTTGCGCGCTTACGCCGACAGATTGAATTGGAACTTGAAGCTATGCAGCGGGGGATGAATGGTTTTGCTTTGGGGTCAAGCCGCCATAAGTTTATCCACAAACGGATGGACCGTGTCGGAGCCTGGCAGGATAAGCTGATGGCTGAGGTGGGAGAGGATGAAGCTGATGAAATAGTCTATGGTATTTATACTCAGACTTTCAAATAGCTCATGATCCCTCCCTCAAAAATTTTTTGTAGAAGGGTATTCCATGCAAAACATCCATCGATTACTGACTTTGGGGGGTGTGTGCGATAAAAGGGGGTTTTTCAGGGGGCAAAAGCATGTTGGAGCAATTCAAACTCGCCTATGACATTCACCCATGGCTGAGGCGCGTAAGCTGGGGGCTACTGTTCATTGCCGGCATAGACATCTTCTGAGCCTCAAAAAAAATGCCTGCACGTGCGTGGATATTGCTGGCAGCAGTGATTCCCCAGCTTACAAGCCTATGGGTACTGCGCGGACCCGCGATTGTCCTTCCCGTCGCATTATTAGTCATCCAGTCTGTAATCTGGGTGATTGCCTGGGGCCTATTCATAGGGGCGTTTGTCGCCCTCATACGGCACTGGCGGCAGATACAGCACGACCTGAAAGAGTTTGAGGCAGATTTGCAAGAGGCACAAGAGGAGATTACCGGGGCGCAGGAACAATTGCCATGGTCACCATTAGCATTGCCCGTGCGCCAGAAACCACCACCGGTGCTGCCGAAACAATTTGAGAAGGAGCATCAGATACCTTTCCAACCCTGGCAGCGACAACTCACCTTGCATCTAGATATAGGAGTTGGCTGGGATGTCGGGATAAAGCGCAAAAATAAGCCAAACGAAGATAGTCTTGTCGCCTTGCAAGGTACCTGCATTTACAACGACCAGTTGCTGCCCTTTGGATTATTTGTGGTAGCGGATGGGATGGGGGGGTACGCTCACGGACAAGATGCCAGCTACCTGTCAATACAAACCGTGTTGCGATCGGTGCTCCCGAATGTCGCAGGCAGCGAAGAGATGACCGACGACAACATCGCCGAGGTTCTTATTGAAGGCGTGGAACTGGCAAATCAGGCGGTGTTACAACGCAGTAAGGAAGTGAAAACCGACATGGGTGCCACAATCACTGCCGCGCTGGTCATGGATACAACCGCCTTCGTGGTCAATGTCGGTGATAGTCGGACCTACCTCTATCGCGAATGCGAGGGGCTGACACAGGTCACTCGCGACCATTCACACGTTGCGCGTTTGGTCGCGGCAGGCCAGATAGCGCGGGACGATATTTACACCCATCCAGATCGAAACCAGGTCTATCGCGGTCTTGGATCGGAACCAGATGTGAAGGTAGATTGGTTTACTGTTCCCTTGCAAGGAAATGACTGTTTGCTGCTCTGTTCAGACGGGCTTTGGGAGATGGTACGGGATCCGGAGATCGAAAAGACTTTGAAAGAGCAAGGATGCAACCCATCACAGGCAAGCAAGGCCCTCGTCCGAGCCGCCTTAAAAAGCGGGGGTCTGGATAACATCAGCGTTATTGTAGTACATGTCACACCCATAACGGTGTGATGAGTCGAAGGGTGATAAGAGCATGAATGAACAAACACATGGAACTTCCGGCGCAGTAGCCACACGTCTTCCCGCTGGGAAGCAGGCAAATGACCAGTATCAACAACGCATAGTACCTCTACTTCAAACGGTACAAGAAGCCAGTCAACAATTGAAGATAGGTAGACCTGATGCAAGTACATCCTTACGTCAGGACCAGGAACTTCACTGTCTGCGCGATAGCAAATATCTGTACAAACACGAGATCGGGCTTGTCCAGCAGCTCTCAGCCGAAGAGGTAGTCTCCCTGGCCCAGCGCATGGAACGTGCCCGGCTGGAACAGAAAAAGCCGAAACCCAATCACTGGCTCATCGAAGATGGCGAGAACGCCAAACGTCAGTTGATCGAAGCCAACTTGCGCCTGGTAGTCAGCATTGCCAAGAAGTACATCGGCCTCGGCATGGATCTAATGGACCTGGTACAAGAAGGCAACATCGGGCTTATTCACGCCGTGGATAAATTTGATTACCATATGGGCTACAAGTTCAGCACGTACGCAACGTGGTGGATTCGCCGGGCGATGTCACACGCGCTGGCCAGGCAAGCCCGCACCATTCGAGTGCCCCTATACAAAAAAGAGGAGATGAAACGACTAGCGCAGGTGCGGCTGCGTTTACAGCAGGACCTGGAACGTGAACCCACCGCCGAGGAACTGGCTCAGGAGATGGACATAAATGTGCAGCAAGTGATCGCGCTCATGGTAGCCAGCGAGGATACCATCAGCCTTGATGCACCAAATGGTGGCACAGAGGAAGAACCTCCCTTTAGCGATACGCTAGAGGACGACAACGCCTATTCACCAGAGCAGGTAGTCATCACGCAGATGCTCGAAACGCACGTCCAGGACCTGCTTAAGAGCCTGAGTCCCAACGAACGCAAGATTTTGCGGCTGCGCTATGGTCTTGACGGTACTCCTGAGCACTCCCTCAAAGAAGTGGGAAAGAAGCTGGGTGTTACCTACGAGGCGATCCGCCAGGTCGAAAACAAAGCCCTGCGCAAGCTTGTTCAACCCAGCCGCACGCGAATGTTACACGACTTTTTAAGCTAAGAAAGAAGGAGCAGTAAAGGAGGTGATGCGAAGCCCGCAACAGTATACTGTAAACAGTGGATCGCCAGGTGAGCGCATTCTTTCCCAATCATATCTCATCGAAAGATTGGGAAAGAATGATGAGCGAGACACCAGCACCAGCATGACGGATTGACGACAGCACATCCACCTCTAAAATGTGCCTATATCAACCGTCATGCAGGCATTCATTTCACACCATTTTCACCCATTTTCCCGTTTATGAAATCAGAAGTATATTACAAAGAAAGAAGGAAAGGAGCGACATGTATGAGTAAACTGGTAATGATCATCGATGATTCAGCAACAGTGCGCAAAATTGTTGAAGTTAGTCTCAAGCGCGAAGGAATCCCATACGTAAGTTATGCCAACGGAGTTGAGGCCATACGCGCGCTCTCAGAACAGGAACACCTCGTACCTGACCTCGTCTTTCTCGATATCGCCCTTCCAAGAATAGATGGGTATAAGATTGCGCAATATCTCAAGTCGCATCACCAATTCGACAATACCGTAATCGTCATGCTTTCCGGTCACAATGGCATACTGGACCGCCTCAAAGGCCGACTCTCAGGAGCCCGTGACTACCTGACCAAACCTTTTAGAACTCAGGATATCCTCTCCGTCGTGCACGAATACCTCGGCATCACTCCCCTTAAGCATTCCCAGCATATGCCTTAAA
>WNGL01004521.1_pt1 | contig 30998 bp, 31 predicted proteins | sample 5400591 | NCBI WGS metagenome assembly WNGL01 (sample SAMN13153377, study PRJNA577476) | soil metagenome | isolation source: 80 cm soil or saprolite under Garry oak tree replicate 1 | place: USA:California | collected 2016-06-15 | reverse complement strand
CTAAGCCGTGATGGAAAGCTTCTCCCTTCGGGCGACATGCATCTTCTGCAAGCAACCGTGCTCCTGACCGTGGTCGCCGATTTCATACGGATCGCGAACCCACCGCTGTTCGTGCAACATCTCGCGTTTCCCGCGCTCGCGATGATCGGCAGAGCTCGCGGCTACCGCGCGCGGTATCCCGAATACGCCAGTTCGCGCACGACCGCGGGCTAGTCAGGTCGTGCACTCGCAGCCTCACATCAACGAGATCGAGTAGCAGCCGAAGCCAGGAGTACGCCAGAGCGAAGAGCATCGGCGGTCGAAATCCTATCGGTCAGACGACCCTACTTTGAGATGTGACCCCCATAGGCTCTGCGCAAGTTCAAGATGGCTAGACTTGCCGGCGATGACTGAGCCGGAAGGTGAGCGCCAGGGCCCTAAGCAGGTATCACCGGAGCTGTGGCGCGCGGGCATCGACGCCGACCGCCGCAAGCGTCGCCGCAGGATCACCAACCAGCGCGCGGCCCTCCGCCAGCTGACCGTTGGCGCCGCCGTGGCGGCGACGGCGCTCAACGCGGTCCTCTTCGTGCAGACCGGTCTTGATCAGTCGGGCGCAGCCGCGGTCCAGAACGCGATCCTGTCGGTGGTGAATGCTGTCTCTACGTCAGGTACAAACACCGACGCGAACCGGTGACATTGCTGGTCGCCGGACCCGACGTCCAGGTCATCGCCGAAGACGGCTCAGGCCTCCGTCAGCTGACCCTCGACGCACACCGGAATTACCAGCCTGGGGAGCGGGCGGCGGACTCTACGATGTCCTGAGACAGGCTCCACGATGACGTGAGACATCAGTTTGGCTCCGGACCAGGGATTCGAACCCTGAACCTTGCGGTTAACAGCCGCCTGCTCTACCGTTGAGCTAGTCCGGAACGGCTCGTTGAATTCTAGGCCCTGACCTTCACGAGCCCCCAGTCCTACGCCTGTCGCGCGATCTCCTGCTCGAGATCCGCGAGCTGCCCGTCGACCTCGTCATTCCCATCGACATCAGGCACGCTCGGGCCAACGCGCATTGGTTCCAGCAGCCCTTCACGGACGAGGCGATCGATGGCGCTCACGCGCGCTTCCATACCTTCCGTCTTCTCCTCGGCTTCCGTGAGGGCGGCGGTCAGCTCGTTGAACTCGCGGGACACGCCCGTCACCGCCTCCTTGATCTGGATCTGCGCCTCGGCCGCGTTGTAGCGCGCGACGATCAACTCTTGGCGAGCCAAGAACTCGTCGACCTGGCTCGCCAGCCGGCGCTCCAGCACCCTCAAGTTCGTCTCGTCCTGCTCCACCTCGGCCACCTGCGCCTCGAGCGCCGCCAGCTCTAGCACCACCACATGTCGCCTCTGCAGGCGAATCCGGGCCGCGTCAGTGTTGCCGCCGACGAGCTCTGCACGCGCCTCCTCGAGCATCTGCGGTAGCCGCGCCCTGTCCTCCAGCACCCGCGCCTGCATCCGCTCCTTGGAAGCAGTGACGTGGTTAATCGCCACCCGCACCTGCGCGAGGAGCGCTTGCTGTTTCTGGTGCGCGTTTACGTATGTCGTACGCGGGTCCACCGCAGGCGCAAGCGCGGCGTCGAGGCCCGCCTTCAGGCTGGCTGCGATCTGGCCGAGGAATCCCACCTGCCCTTCTCCCCCGATCGCCAGGTCACGAACGGATGGCACGACGCGGTGCGGGCGCGAGCTTCGACTTCAGCTCGTCGAGCGCCGACGGCGTCCCCTTCGACGCGCGCCGCAGCCGATCGCGCTGGATCCGGAAGTAGTAGTTGCCGAGGAAGCCCATCGCGGCCATCACGATCAGACGCATCATCAGCGTCTTCAAGTTCAGCGCGCCGTCGGCGAACAAGACGGAGCCACTCAGAACCAGACACGCTGTCGCATACGCGACTATCGCGAGCACCGTGTAAGCCGCCTCGATGACGCGTGGGAAGACCAGGGCGAACGCGAACACGACCGGGTAATAGAGGACGAAGAACTCGTTGTTGAGCCCAACGGCTCCCGGCCAGAAGACCACGATCGCCGTGATCAGCACCAGGTCGGCGACGCTCGCCGCCACCACCACCGTCCGATTCAGCGGGCTGCCCATCACGTATCGACCATGCAGGAAGAAGTTCATCGCCATCAGGACGAGGAAGAACGGGAACGTTCGCGTCAGCTGGGCGACGGTGGTGGACGTCCACAGCACCAGCACCGCACCGGCGAGGATGACGCTCCATCGCGCCCACAGGATCACCGACTGCCCGAAGAACACGTCTTCAAGCGCCGCCTGCTCGTGAGACCGGACCTCTCTCAAAGCCTTGGCTTCCATCTCTCTCCTTTCAGCCCACGCCTGCGGGCACAGGTTCCGGCCCTGGGACGGTGGACGGCAGCGTGACCTCGGCAGACGCGCTTTCGTGCACCGCCAGGGCCTCCGCGCGCCGGTGCGCCTCGCTTTGTGCAAAGAGCGCGCCGCAGACCGCGATCGCCGCGATCATCAGCAGCCGCGTGAACACCGCGGGGTACTCAGCGCTGTCGGCAGTGCTTACACAGACGATGCCGTAGACGACCACGACAGCCGCGGTGTACAGAGCCGTCAGCACAGCTGGAAACGCGACCGAAAGGCCGAGCACGGCCGCGAAGTAGAAGACGAAGACGGGCGAGCTGTAACCGTTCTGGGAGATGACCAGCGTGGTCACGACCGCAAGATCCGCCGCGCTAGCCGCGTAAACGACCCGATCGATGGCCGGGCGGCCGCGAAGCAGCTGCACATGCAGATAGAAGTTGCCGAACGCCAGCGCGATGATGGCGGCCAGCTGGATCTGCAGCAGCCCGAGGCTCTGTGGCTCCCAGAACGACAGCACGAGACCAGTCGCGATCAGAATCCAGCGCGCCCAGACGATGACCGCCTGGCCGAAGAACAGATCCTCGGACGTCGCGCCGCCCGCCCAAGAGCTCAAGCCTTGGCTCGACGCCGGCGGGGGTTGAACCGGCGCCGGAGCCAGGGCTGAGCTCTTGTTGAGGTGTGAGGCGGTCCAGTTGAAGCCATCCCAGAACCACCTGCCGTCGGGCGACAGGTGCGGCTTCGAATCGACCGCCGGGGCGGCGGCCTCATCCCAAGGGGCTCGGTCCGGAATCGATATCGCCAAATCCGTATATGCGGCCCTGGCCGCGGTGGCGGCAGTGGCGAAGCCGGCGCCTGTCCGCTGCACGGCGTCGGCCGCGCGCGCAGCCGCTCGTGCGCGAGGCTCGTCGCCGCCGAGCGCGGACATCGCCCACGCAAACCACTGGTCTTCGCGCTCACGGTCGACGTCACTTGGCATCGTTGCCATCTCCCGTCGCCGCCAATCGCGGCGCACCAATCTCGGCCTTCAGGCGCTCGAGCTCGTCATCGATCTCAGCCCCGCTGGTCAGCCGCCGCAGCTCGGTCTCGACGTAATCGCCGCCGCCGGCAGGCTGCAGGGCTCCGATGTCCACCAGGGAGTCGAGCGCCCTTGCGCGGGCCTGAAGGCGGTCGGCCTTCTCCTCGGCTCGGCCCACCGCCATCCCCAGCTCGGCCAGCTCGCCGGACACGCCGGACAGCGCTTCTTTGACCTTCACCTCGGCCTCTGACGCGCTGTAGCGCGCCGAGACCACGTCGCGGTGCACGCGGAACTCCTCGATGCGGAACTGGAGGGACCGCTCCTGGCCGGCAAGCCGCTTCTCCTCGACGTCGACCTCCGCGATCTGCACAGTCAAGCCTTCGACCTCAGCGAGAGCGGTGCGCTTGCGCTCCAAAGCGATGCGCGCGAGGTCGTCGCGGCCGGCGACCAGAGCTCGCCTGGCCTGCTCGTCCAATTGTGGGACGCGAGATTCCAGCTTCTTGGACTGGCGCTCGAGCTGCTGCTTCGAGGTCGCCACCTCGACCAGGCCTTGGCGCAGCTTCACCAGGAGGAGCTGCTGCTGCCCGTAGGCGTAGTCGAGGACCTGACGAGGGTCCTCGACGCGGTCCATAGCGCTCGAGGCCTTGGTCGAAAAGATCAGCTTGAAGCGGGACCACAAGCCCATCAGCACTCGCCTCCAGACAACTTCGCCGCCGGAACACTACGCATGACGGCAGGCTAGGCGAGGCAGAAGGGCGTGTCGTCCGTAAGGCTACTGAAGTATTAGAGAGTCTCTTGGGGGGCGGCGGGGGCCGGGCGGCCTGAGGCTGGCATGATTCACGCGTGACCGCGACCCGGATCGAGGAGCTGGTGACCCCGGCCCTCGTCGTGGACGCGAACGCTTTCGAGCAGAACCTCTCGGTAATGGCCGCGGCCTTGCCAGGGCCCCGACTGCGCCCGCACGTGAAGGCCCACAAGTGCACCGCCCTCGCGCGGCGCCAGCTCGCGGCGGGCCATCAAACGTTCACGTGCGCCACCATTCGGGAGGTCGAGGGCATGGCCGCCGCCGGCCTGGGCGAGGACCTCCTGCTCGCCAATGAGGTGCTCGACGCCTCCAGGCTCGGCCGGCTCGACGCCAGGGTCACGGTCGCAGTCGATTCGCTGCAGACGATCGAGGCCGCGGCCAAAAGTGGCATCAAGGAGGTGTTGATCGACGTCAACGTGGGGCTTCCGCGGTGCGGCTGCGCGCCTGAGAACGCCGGCACGCTGGCTGAGATGGCCCGCTCCAAGGGGCTGACCGTACGAGGGGTGATGGGCTACGAAGGCCACGCCGTCGGGTTGGACGATCGCTCTCTGCGGCAGGACCTCACGGCGCAGGCGATGGAGCTGCTGGTGAGGGCACACGAAGACGTCGGAGGCGACGTGATCTCGGCCGGCGGCACCGGCACGTACGACCTCAACACGTGGGCCAACGAGATCCAGGCCGGGTCATACGCGCTCATGGATACCGCCTATGCGAAGCTCGGCCTGCCCTTCAAGCAGGCGCTGAGCGTGCTCGCGACCGTGATCTCCACCTCGGCCTCCGGCTACGCCGTGGCCAACTGCGGCCTCAAGGCGCTGGGCATGGACCACGGCAAACCCGACGTCGACGGAGGCGGCGACGTGATGATCGTGTCGGACGAGCACCTGACGTTCGTCCCGGGGGATGGTGTCGCTGTGGGCGACCTGATCCGGGTGATGCCGGCTCACTGCGACCCTACCGTCGCCCTGCACGAGCGCATGCACCTCGTGCGCGACGGTGAGGTGCTCGAGACCTGGGCGGTCGACCTTCGCGGATGGTGAGCGCGGCTCGCCTGACGTGGACGAACTGGAGCGGGACCTACACGTGCAGCCCGGCGCGAGTCGAGTCACCTTCCTCTGAGGAGGAGATCGTTGGAATCGTGCGCGCGGCGGCGGAGCGGGGCGAGCACGTGAAGGTCGCCGGGAGCGGCCATTCGTTCACCGATATCGGCGTCACCGACGGCTGCCTGATCAAGCTCGGCAGCTGCAACAAGGTCCTCGAGGTCGATCGCGACGCCCGCACGATAACCGCCCAGGCGGGCATCACCATCCTCGAGCTCAGCGACGCCCTCGCCCATTTCGGCCTCGCCATGGAGAACATGGGCGACGTCGGCTACCAGACCATCAGCGGCGCCATCTCCACGGCGACGCATGGCACCGGCGAGCGCTTCGGCAACATCTCGAGCCAGGTGGTGGCTCTGTCGCTGGTCACTGCCGCCGGCGAGGTGGTGCACTGCTCCGCCGAACGAGAGCCCGAGACGTTCAAGGCCGCACAGGTCGGCCTGGGCGCGCTCGGGGTGATCTCCAGCGTGACCCTGCGGTGCGTGCCGGCCTACAACATCCATTCCATCCAGCAGCCACGAAAGCTAGACGACCTGCTGGAGGAGTTCGACGAGCTCTGCGCGAAGAACGACCACTTCGAGCTCTTCTGGTTCCCACACACGGAAGTGGCGCAGTCGATCGCCAACACCCGCACCGAGGACCCGCCGCATGAAAACCAGCGCCGGACCGGCGTCGGCGCGTACATCAACGACATCCTGCTGGAGAACCACCTCTTCGGCATGATCCAGCGCGCTGCGCAGGTGCGCCGGACGTGGATCCCCGGCCTCGCCGCCATCACCGCGAGAACCATGTCGCGCAAGGAGATGACCGACCGGAGCGATCGCATCTTCGCCAATACCCGCCTGGTGAGGTTCGCGGAGATGGAGTACGCGGTCCCGCGCTCAGAGCTCGTGGCGGCGATGCGCGACATCCGCTCCATGATCGAGCGCCAGGGCCTGCTGATCAGCTTCCCGGTCGAGGTACGCGTGGTCGCGGCCGACGACATCCCGCTGAGCCCCGCGTACGGTCGCGAGACCGGATACGTCGCCGTTCACGTCTACCACAAGTTCGAGTACGAGCCGTACTTCCGTGAGGTGGAGGCGATCATGAAAGCCCACGACGGCCGCCCGCACTGGGGGAAGCTCCACTTCCAGACCGCCGCCACGCTGCGTGCGCGCTACCCGCTGTGGGACCGGTTCATCGCCGTGCGCGATCGCCTCGATCCGAATCGCACGTTCGGCAACGCCTATCTCGAGCGGGTGCTCGGCGATAACACATAAGTAAAGGAAGGGGACAGCAAATGCCCGGGCCCTCGAGCACTGCAGACGAGGCCATCAACCAGTCCTTCGGCTACAAGCAGGAGCTGCGCAGGGCGCTCAGGCTCTTCTCCCTCTATGCGGTCGCCTTTTCGATCATCTCGATCACCACCGGGCTCTTCGCCAACTATGGCTTCGGCCTCGCCCACCTTGGCGCCGCGATGATCTGGCTGTGGCCGGTGGCCGCCGCCGGCCAGATGCTGGTGGCCCTGGTCGTCGCCGAGCTCGGTACACGCATCCCACTGGCCGGCTATTCCTACCAGTGGGGCGCGCGGCTGGTGAACACTACTTACGGCTGGTTCACGGGCTTCGTGGGCCTGTGCTACCTGGCGGTCGGCGCGGCCGGCATCAACTTCGTGGTCCTCGCCCCGCTCGTCGCCACCATCCTCGGCCTGGACTCCGGCAACCCGACCATCAACCTGGTCATCACCATCGTCATCTTCGCCGCGGTGCTGGCGATCAACATCATCTCGATCGCGCTGGCCGCCCGCATCAACAACGTGGCCGTGTTCACGGAGATCGTCGGCATGGTCGGATTCGGGGTGATCCTCTTCGTGCTGTGGGCAATCCACCCGAACCACTCGATCACCTTCCTCGGCGATACCGGCGGGGTTCACGGAGGCGACATCGTGCGCGCCCTCCCCTATGCGGCCCTGATGGGGATCTTCACCATCGTCGGCTTCGAGCTTGCCGCCGACCTTGGCGAGGAGGCCGTCGCGGCGCGGGTTACCGTCCCAAGAGCGGTCGTGTGGTCGGTCGCGAGCTCGGCGGTCCTCGGCATGGTGGCGCTGATCGGCTTTACCATCGCCATCCCGGACCTCGCCGCGGCCAAGGCGTCGCAGGTGCCGCTGGTCGACATCGTTGCGTACTGGATGGGTGACGTGGCCAAGGACGTCTTTGTTGTGATCGTCGTGTTCTCGATCTTCGCGCTCGACGTCGTCGGACTCGCCGCCACAGGCCGCCTGATCTTCTCGTTCGCGCGGGACAACATCATCCCGTTCTCGTCCTCGCTGAAGAAGGTGAACCCGCAGACGCAGACGCCGATCCGGGCGCTCGTCACGGCTTCGTCACTCGGGCTGGTCTTCGTCGCCTGGGGCTACATCAGCACGGTTACCGGTACCGGCGGCTCGGCGTTCCTGCTCCTGATCACCGCCACGGCCACGCTGCCGTTCGTCGTCTACTTCCTGACCGTGCTCGCATATGTGACCCGTCGGCACCGTATGGACAAGATGCCGGAAGCTTTCGACCTCGGCGTGTGGGCGACGCCAGTCATGTACGCCGCGCTCGCCTGGACGCTGATCGCCCTCGGCGCGTTGATGATCCCCAAAGACTTCTGGGGCGCCGACGTGATCGTCGGCATCGTGCTCGTGGTCGCCGCCGCGTGGTACTTCGCGGCCCTTCGCGGCCGGCTGGCTCGAGGCGAAGCGGGCGTGGAGCAAACCGCCACCTCCTGACCGCGTCCCAAGGATCAATATTTAACAGCCGCCTTCCAACGGCTTATCCACGCCACGCTCTCCCGACAACCAACATCGAATTCAATGGGCCGACGGGAGGCTGCGAAACCTTCTGGCAGTGCGGGGTTTTTGGAGGTGCGCATGGACGAGCGAATTCTCGATCGGCCGATCAGCCGTCGCGGCCTGCTGAAAGTGGCAGGCTCGCTCGGGATCGCGGGCCTGGCGACTCCCTGGTTGGGAGCGGTCCAGGCAGCGTCGACCCCCAGGGGGAGCAAGCCGCGAACCATCCCGATCAAACACGTCGTCGTCGACATGCAGGAGAACAGGTCCTTCGACCACTACTACGGCTTCGCTCCGTTCGCCGGGCGGTACGGAGTGCCTGCGGGCTACTCACAGCCTGATGGGAACGGCGGGTCGGTGACTCCTTACCACTTCACCAGCCTTTCGACGCCGGATATCGGGCATGGCTGGAACGCGACTCATGCCGAATACGACGCCGGCAAGATGGATGGCTTCTACACCACCGACGGCATCAACTGCATGGGGTACTACACCGGATCCGACCTGGCGTTCTACTACAGCCTATTCAACGATTTCACGCTGTGCACCAACTACTTCTGCTCGTTGATGGGGCCGACGTGGCCGAACCGCTTCTACCTCGCGGCCGGAACGTCCGGCGGGATCACGACCAACGGCATCTGGGGCTACGGCGTCTTCGACTACCCGATCATCCTCGACCTCCTCGAGGCCGCCGGCGTGAGCTGGAAGATCTACAACATAGGCTGGGACACCGTTCCGTTCGGCAACACGGACAATGTCTTCGTCTTCTGGAAGAGATGGGCGCACGATCAGCGCACCCTTGGAAGCAAAGGCGATTACCTCAACGATCTGCAGCTGAGCCGGCTGCCGCAGGTGTCGTTCGTGATCCCGAGCTTCGCCAGAGGCTGGGACGAGCACCCGCCGGCGGACGTGTCGGTCGGGATGGGGATCCAGAACGAGCTGATCACCGCGCTGATGCAATCGTCCGCCTGGGACAGCTCCGTTTACATCGTCACGTACGACGAAGCGGGCGGCTACTTCGATCACGTGCGGCCGCCCCAGCTCGATTCATTTGGCCTTGGCATCAGGGTGCCGACGTGGATCATCTCGCCGTGGGCCAGGCCGAGCCACCTCGAGCCGACGCTGTATGAGCACACCTCGATCCTCAAGTTCATCGAGGCCGTGTTCGGGCTGCCGACGCTAGCCTCGGTGAATCACACGTTCGACGCCGCGACGCCGGTGGGATCCAACTACCAGGCGGCGGCGGGAGGCGCGACCGCCGGGCCTCCGGCTGCGCCTCGGGACGGCCGGTCTGACATCGGAAATCTCCTGGAGTGCTTCACCTTCTAGGTCGGCAATTGGGCGAGGGCGACCATATCGGGCAAAGTCATGTGCTCGCCCTCAGCCCAGGCTCGCTCGAAGCTGTCTGGCGCGAGCGCGGCCTCGGCCGCCGACCGCGTCGTCTCGAAGTGTGGCTTCTCATCGGGCGGCCACGCCGTGCCCATCCGTTCCATCATTCCGGCGGCCGCGCCCAGCAGTGTTGCCGCGCGGGCGAAGTCCTTCTTGGCGGCGGCAATGCCCGCGAGCGCGTTCAGCTGATAGGGGAGCATCCATTCGTCGCCCCGTTGTTCCGAGAGCGCCAGCGACTCCAGCGCGAGCTGGGTTGCGCGCTCCATGTTGCCCAGCTGCCTTTCCACAACACTCAGGTTGCCGGCCTCGGAAGCAACTGAAGCCAGGTGATTGAGCTCGCGCGCCAGCTGCAGACGGCGGTTCATGAACTGCGCAGCTTCGTGAAGGTCTCCTCGCATCTGCGCAGTTACTCCCAGCACGTGAAGGGCATTCGAACGTCCGAGCTTGTCAGCGCTTCCCTCGACTCGCTCGAGGGCCTGTTCGCATAGACCTCGGGCTCGGTCGAGGTCTCCCTCGCGCAGCGCGACTCTCGCCATCCCGCACAGGGCGACGGCCTCGCCCGTCGCGTCGTTCAGGCTGCTGGCGGCATCGAGGCTGCGCGCCAGGAGCGATCGCGAAATGTCGTCGTCACCCTGCCAGAAAGCGAGCAGCGCGTTCTCATAGAGGGCACGCGGCAGCGTGGCGTCGTCGGGATCAGCAGCCGCACATGCCCGGTCAAGCCAGGCTCTGCCCTCCGGGATGCGGCTGGTGAGCGTCCAGAAGCCCACAACGCCCGTAGCCATTTGCAGGGCTGCAGAGCGATCTTCGTCGAGGAGCACCTCGAACGCGGAGCGGAGGTCGTCGAGGCTGCCCTCGAGGCGATCGCGCCACGACCTGGCATCCAGGCCTTTGAGCCCGGCATCCGCGGCCTTGGCCACGGCCCCGAGCGCCACTGCTTCATGGGTGTCCATGACCTCGTCCTACTATGTGCTGATGGCCACCGCCCTGTCCCTGTCGCACATCGGCTCGCTGATGCGCGGTGTGCGCAGCGTCGATGAGGTGGGGGCCGACGAGCGGGCGGCGTCGCTGGCCAAGCGTTCGATCAAGAAGTCGTCGAAGCTGTGGGCGCTCGATCTCGCCATCCGGTGCATCGACCTGACCACTCTCGAAGGCGCCGACACCCCCGGAAAGGTGGCGGCCCTGTGCGCCAAGGGAATCCGCCCCAAGCCGGGTGACTCCACGATCCCCTCGGTGGCGGCCATCTGCATCTACCCGGCCCGCGTCGCAGACGCCAAAGCCCACCTGCGCGGCAGCACGGTGCGGGTGGCCTCGGTTGCCACAGCGTTCCCGTCCGGCCAGAGCTTCACGTCGATCAAGATCGCCGAGGCCAGAGAAGCGGTCGCCGCGGGCGCCGACGAGGTGGACATGGTGATCGACCGCGGCGCGTTCCTCTCCGGCGACCACGAGAAGGTCTACGACGAGATCATCGCCATCAAGGAGGCATGCGGCACAGCCCACCTGAAGGTGATCCTCGAGACCGGCGAGCTCGGCACCTATGACAACGTGCGCCGCGCGAGCATCCTCGCCATGGCCGCGGGCGCCGACTTCATCAAGACGTCCACAGGCAAGGTGCAGCCGGCGGCGACCCTGCCCGTGAGCCTGGTGATGATGGAGGCGATCCGCGATTTCGTGCGCGAGACGGGCCGGCCCGTCGGCTTCAAGCCCGCCGGCGGCATCCGCACCTCCAAGCAGGCGATCGCCTACCTGGTCGTGCTGTACGAGACGCTCGGGGCGGAGTGGATGACGCCGGAACGCTTCCGGCTCGGCGCGTCCACGCTTCTCAACGACGTGCTCATGCAGATCGAGAAGGAACGCACCGGTGTGTACCAGTCGGGCGACTACTTCACCATCGACTGACATGGCGATAGCGAAGCGGCCGCTGCGGGCACACGCCCCTCTCCCTAACCCTCCCCCCGATGGAGCGAGAGCCCTCGCGAAGCAGACATTCGAGTACGCGCCCGCGCCCGAGTCCACCGAGTTCGTCAAGATCCAGCCGCGCTACAACCTTTTCATCGGCGGCAAGATGGTCGCGGCTCACAGCAACAAGACCTTCCCGACCATCAATCCCGCCACCGAGCAGAAGCTGTCCGAGGTGGTCGAGGCCGACGAGGTGGACGTCGACCGCGCGGTAAAGGCGGCTGACAAGGCCTTCGATTCCTGGTCGCGTATGGCGGCCTCACGGCGGGCGCGCTACATCTTCCGCATCTCCCGCATCCTCCAGGAGCGGGCGCGCGAGCTGGCCGTGGTAGAGACGATGGACGGCGGCAAGCCGATCAAGGAATCGCGCGACGTCGACATCCCCCTCGCGGCCGCCCACTTCTTCTACTACGCCGGGTGGGCCGACAAGCTCGAGTGGGCGTTCCCCAACCGTAAGCCGCGCCCGCTTGGGGTGGCGGGCCAGGTCATACCGTGGAACTTCCCGCTGCTCATGCTCGCGTGGAAGATCGCGCCCGCGCTGGCCGCCGGTAATACGGTCGTGTTGAAGCCCGCCGAGACCACACCGCTTTCCGCCCTGCTGTTCGCCGACATCTGCATGCAGGCCGAGCTGCCGCCTGGCGTCGTCAACATCCTCACGGGCGGCGGCAAGACCGGATCGCTGGTGGTGACGCACCCCGGGGTGAAGAAGGTCGCGTTCACCGGCTCGACCGAGGTCGGCAAGCTCATCCAGCGGTCGCTGGCTGGGACGGGCAAGCGGTTGACCCTCGAGCTCGGCGGCAAGGCGGCCAACATCGTCTTCGACGATGCGCCGCTCGACCAGGCGGTAGAAGGCATCGTGAACGGCATCTATTTCAACCAGGGCCACGTGTGCTGCGCCGGCAGCCGCCTGCTGGTGCAGGAGTCGATCGCAGAGCCGCTGCTCGAAAAGCTGAAGCTGCGGCTCGGCACGCTTCGGCTCGGCGATCCGCTCGACAAGAACACCGACATAGGCGCCATCAACTCCAAAGCCCAGCTGGAGAAGATCGAAGAGCTGGTCGAATCCGGCATCGAAGAGGGCGCTGAGATTTTCCAGCCGGAATGCAAGCTGCCGGAGCGAGGCTACTGGTTTCCGCCCACGCTGTTCACCAACGTGTCGCAGTCGTACCGCATCGCACGCGAAGAGATCTTCGGCCCGGTGCTGTCGGTGCTCACATTCCGCACCCCGGCCGAGGCGGTAGAAAAGGCGAACAACACGCCCTACGGCCTATCGGCCGGCGTGTGGACGGACAAGGGCTCGCGCATCCTGTGGATGGCGGAGCGGATGCGCGCCGGCGTCGTGTGGGCGAACACCTTCAACCGCTTCGACCCCACCTCACCTTTCGGCGGGTACAAGGAATCGGGGTTCGGCCGCGAGGGCGGCCGGCACGGCCTGCTGCCGTACCTGGAGCTCGTCTAGATGCCCACCGCTAAGAACGGAGCCGGCGGCCGCATCGATGTCCGCAAGACTTACAAGATGTTCATAGCGGGCGAGTTCGTGCGATCGGAGTCGGGTCGGGCGTATCGGTTCGATGGCAGCATTAACGTCCCTCGCGGCTCGCGCAAGGACCTACGTGATGCGGTGCGAGCCGCGCGGGGAGCGGTGGCGGGATGGTCCGCACGGACGGCCGTGAATCGCGGCCAGATCCTGTACCGCGCCGCCGAGATGCTGGACGGCCGGCGCGCGCAGTTCGTCGAGCTTTTGGGTTCCGGCAGGGCCGCGAACAAGGAGGTCGACGACGCGGTCGAGGCGCTGGTCTGGTACGCGGGGTGGACTGACAAGCTCGCGCAGGTCATTGGGGGCACCAACCCGGTGTCCGGCCCGTACTTCAACTTCACGATTCCAGAGCCGACGGGTGTGGTTGGGATCGTCGCGCCGGAGGAGCCCGCGCTCGTGGGCCTGGTGCGGCGCGTGGCCCCGGCCCTGTGCGGCGGCAACGCGGTGGTCGTGCTCGCCCCGCAGGAGAACCCGCTGCCGGCGCTGACCCTCGCCGAGGTGCTGGCCACGAGCGACCTGCCGGTCGGCGTCGCGAACGTGCTGAGCGGGTTTCGCAAAGAGCTGCTGCCCTGGCTCGCGGCGCACATGGACGTCAACGCGATCGATGTCGCCGGCTGCACCCCCGACGAGGTGACCGAGATCGAGAAGGCCGCCGCAGACAACGTCAAGCGGGTGGTGAAGCTCGCCCCGGGCGAGCTGAGCCCGTACCTCATCACCGCCTTCATGGAGATGAAGACCGTGTGGCACCCCGTCGGCGTTTAGGCGAGTTCATATTCGATTTTCACCTCCTAAGTCGATTTCTCCGCTTCACCCCAGTCCCTTCCGCAGCGAAGGCAGCGATGCTCGGTACGTCCCAGTTGCGTCTGAGGCCCCCACGGGGCGTTAGGCCCGACGTCTGGGCGAACTTTGGGCGCGACGATGAGCGCGTCGTCTGTTGGTGCAGTCATGACGTACTCGGTTTCCCACCCGGTTGGGCGTAAGGACCCAAGTCCTCATTGACCGAGGGCACAGGAACCGACGGATCGTCGTGCTGCGAGGGTTGTTCACGGTGAGGCGGCGTCCACCCGATCTCCGAATCGCGTGATCCTGGCACAGGTTTCATCTCTGGGCGGTTGCTCAAGTCATCTCTCCTGGGACAGTAGCAAACGGGTTCGCCGCTTCGACCTTCGACTTCTTGAGCCCGAGGCGAACTTCGTCAGAAGGCAAAATCCCAAACGATGCCATGAACCCGCGCAGGTTCCTCGACGCCTCTTCGACTACACCGATGGCGGGATGCCGCCCTTTGTCGGGATCGTGACCGAGCACGCCTTGAGTGCGGATGATCCGAGTCGCTTGCATCATTCGGGCGTAGCACTCGGCCATTGCAATCCGGCCAGCGAAGTTGGCCTCTCCAACCAGTTCCAGACGCTCGAGTTCAGGCACCACCTTGTCCCAAAACTCAGAAGCATCAGTCGATAGGTCGCTAGGTTTCTGAACGCCTCCCTTGGCGAAGGGTGGTGGAATCTTGATCGCATGTCCACCGCGGTCGAACCCGGGCGCAGACGAAGTAAGAATTTTCAACTTGTAGGGAACTGGTTTTCGACCTCGCATCGAATTTCATTTTTGAGGCCGCTAGACAGTCCTGCAACCTTTCGACCGCAGCATGGCTCAGTCTCTGTTGCTTCTCGCCACCCGGATGAAGCGACAAGCGAGGAGGGACGGTCTGTAGGCGACCGTCCCTCCCCGGTAAAGCTCTAGCCGCAGGTTGGCTTGTCGAAGAAGAGGGTGATGCCAGAGGCGGACATCGACATGTGGAAGACGTCGTGGAACGTCAAGGAGGAGCCGTCCGAACCGGTCCCGTGCACGACCAGGATGCCAGTCGCGGCAAAGTTCTGAAGGTTGACGTTTTGGCCATCCCAATTAGTGAACCGGCCGCTGAAGTTAACCCCGTCGCTACCGACAAAGGTGAACGTCCCGGTTGCGGTGAAGGTGAACCAACCGGTTCCAGCACCCACCCCCGAGGTCAGGAACGTGGAATGCGCGACGCCGTTGTAAGTGAGCGTCAGCGTCCCCGGTATACCAGTGCACGGCTGGACGGCAGTCGGATCCGGGGGCACGAACTGCTGAGTGGCGTTATGGAACGTCTGGGTAACACTGATGGCGCCCGCCCCGCTCGCTTGAGCAGTCACCGCCATCAGTAGCACCGCGCCGAGTGCGACGAAGCTGGAAATGAGTCTATTCATCTGACCTCCTCCAATTAGCAAGATGGGGGCGCAGCAAAGCCCTCTGGAGCCGCCAGCCTACCGCTGGACAGGTCGAAGTCAATAGGACCTTTCGCCCAGGAAGCTGTCCCCGAAACGGCTCCGATGCTTCGTGAGCCGATTTTGGCGCGTCAACCACTCCCACCCGGGCACAGTTTTGATGACGAGCGAGGAAGGTCGGGGCGCCTGGGGAGTAGGGGTGCCGAAGTTTTGGGACCACCCGGGGTGTAACTAAGAACGACTTCAGTGATTGGAGGAGCGTTCATCTCGACGCCCGCACGCTTGTGGCACCGTCGAGACGGCACCCATAATTACAGCCGTCTCGCATCTGTATCGAGGGCACCTTGCTGGGGCGCCTTCGGTTTGTCATGCGGAGCCTGCCTTCGCTTTGCAGCTTCCGCCGTTCAAACGACGTGTTCGCACCATGGTCGCTTCTGGGATCATGGAGATGAAGACCGTCTGGCATCCCGTCGGGGTTTGAATTTGAGCAAGAGTGAGTCCCCCCACCCGGCCGCGCTTCGCGCGACCGACCTCCCCACGTTGTGGGGAGGTGAGAAGGCCGACCTCCCCACAACTGGGGAGGCGAAAGCCAAGCCGGCGCGGGCGATGATCAGCTCGCAGCGCATCCGCCGTCGCGTGCGCGAGCTGGGCAAGCAGATCTCCGAGGTCTACTCCGATATCGAGACGCCGCTGGTGATGATCGTCATCCTCAAAGGCGCCACCGTCTTCGCCGCCGACCTGCTGCGGAGCCTCGCCATCCCGGCCGAGCTCGAATTCGTGAGCGCGGCCAGCTACGGCTCGGGCACGTCGAGCAGCGGCCACGTGAGGCTCGCGCATATGGTCGAGGGCCCATTGGTCGGCCGCCACGTGCTGCTCGTCGAGGACATCATCGACTCGGGACGTACCGTCGACGTGATCGCCAAGCGGCTGCGCCGCCTAGGTCCCGCCTCACTCAGGCTCGCGGCCCTGCTCGACAGGCCCGCGCGCCGCGAGGTGGAGGTGAAAATCGACTTCACAGGCTTCGTGATCCCTGACAAGTTCGTCATCGGCTATGGGCTCGACTACGCCGGGCTGTATCGCGAGCTGCCTGGAATCTACTCGCTCTCCTAGAAGCTATTTCAGGAGACGTCTTCGTAGTCGGACCGCCGCGATGGTGACACCGGCTATCCCCATCAAAACCAGGTACGCCACGTCGACAAGCTGTCCCACGCCGACCGCGCCTGTTGTGAGGCCGCGGATCAGGTCGATGCCGCGATAGAGCGGGGTGACCTCGACCAGCATCTGCAGCGCGGGCGGATAGACGGTGATGGGAAAGAAGGTGGCCGAGAACAGGAACATGGGCTGCAGGCCGAGCTGGAACTCCGTCGAAATCCTGCCAGCTGCGCATGAACGTGGTGATGACGGAGCCCAGGGCGGCAAACGCGAAACCCACGAGAATCGCGGCCGGGATCGCGAGAATCGCCCATGGTGAGGCCACCAATCCGAGAGCGAGCATCAGGACGAGGAAGCCGACCGAATAGAGGCTGCCTCGCCCGACCGCCCAGATGATCTCGCCCACCGTCGCATCCTCGATGCCGACGGGCGTGGCGATGATCGCGTCGAAGCTCCTTACGTATCGAAGCTTGTAAAACAGGTTGAACGTCGATTCGTAGATGGCCCCGTTCATCGCCGACGACGCCATGAGGGCCGGGGCGACGAACATCGCGTAGCTGATCACCTGGCCATGGCCGACGGGGACGTTTCGCACCAGAGAGCCGATGCCAAAACCGATCCCCAGCAGGTAGAGCACCGGCTCGACGAACCCGGTGAGCAGGACGATCCAGTGGTGGCGATACGCCATGACGTTGCGCTCGAGCATGTGAATAGCTCGCGTGGGCAGGCGCCTCGAGGCGACGCTCAATTGGCGAGCCTCCGCGCGAGTCGTGGCCTGGCGATGACCACTCCGGCCGCCGCGAAAGCGAGGAGCACCGTCACATGGGCCAGGGCGTCGCCGGCGAGCAGGTTTCCGAGCACGATTCCGCGGCAGAGGGCAACGCCGTGCGCGAGCGGAGTCGCCCAGGCCACGGCCTGTAGAAACAGAGGGAGCTTGTCGATTGGAAAGAACGCGCCCCCGAGGAGAAACAGCGGCGTGATCACGAATCGAGCGATGGTGCCGAACCCGGTGTCAGAACGCTGGCTTGACGTAAACGCAAGAATGGGCGTGGCAAACGCGAGCCCGTTCAGGGCCGCGGCCGGGATGACGAGCAATGACACCGGTGTGCGAGCCACACCGAAGACCACCATCGCGAACCAGAAGAGGGACGCCACCATCGTGAGCCGCAGCGTCAGCCACGTCACCTCGCCCACCAGAACGTCACGCACCGAGAGTGGAGTGGCCAGCATCGCGAAGTAGGTGCGATCCCACATGATCTTGCCGAGGATCGGGTACATGCTCTCGAAGGCCGCGGTCTGCATCGTCGTCGCCGCGATGAGGCCCGGCGCAAGGAAGTCGATGTAGGGCACGCCACCCACACCTCCCGAACCGCGGTTGACGAGACCACCCAGTCCGAGGCCCATCGCGGTCAGGAAGAAGAGCGGCGTGAAAAACGAGACGGTGAGCGACCCTCTCCATACGCGCTTGAAGACGAGGAGGTTGTACTCGACGACGTGGCCTGCCCCGGCAACCGCCATCACTCGATGAGGCTCCTTCCCGTCAAACGCAGGAACACATCTTCGAGCGTGCCGCGCCGTATGAGTGCGCTCTCGGGCCGCAGGCCCTGCCGATGAACGGCCGCAGTGGCTGCATCCCCATCGGCCGTGTACAGCAGCACGCGATCCGGCAGCACCTCGATTCGCTCCACCAGATCTTTCAGCACGCCATCGAGGTTCGGTTGCTCATCGATTGGAAAGCGCAGCTCGACGACCTCGCGGGTCGAGTACTCATCGATCAGCTCGCGCGGCGTTCCCGCCGCCGCGATCTTGGCCTTGTCCATGACCACGAGCCGGTCGCACAGCTGCTCGGCCTCATCCATGTAGTGGGTGGTGAGAACGACCGTCGCTCCGCGCTGCTTCAGGCGGTACAGGCGGTCCCAGACGAGATGCCTGGCCTGAGGGTCGAGGCCTGTCGTGGGCTCGTCCAGGAGCAGCAGGTCGGGCTGGTTGATCAACGCGCGCGCGACAGAGAGGCGGCGCTTCATACCGCCGCTGAGCACGTCGACCTTGTCCTTGGCGCGTTCCTGCAGCTGGACGAACTCGAGAAGCTCGTCCGCCCTTCGGGCCGCCTCGTCCCACGGGAGGTCGAAGAATCGACCGTACATCTGCAGGTTCTCGCGGACCGTCAGCTCGAGGTCGAGCGTGTCCTCCTGCGGCACGACTCCCAGCCGCGCGCGGATCTCAGCGCCGTGCGTCGCGGGGTCGAGGCCGAATATTGTCAGACTGCCCGACGTCACCGGTGATACGCAGGCGATCATGCGCATGGTCGACGTCTTGCCTGCCCCGTTGGGACCGAGGAAGCCGAACGCCTCTCCGCGCGCGACTGCAAATTCGATACCGTCGACGGCGACGAGCTTGCCAAAGCTCTTGCTGAGGTTCGCGGCGGAGATCAAAGGGGTCGCGTTAGGGGCGGACACGATGGGAGATTCATAACAGGAATGGGGCGGTTGGCATGAGCGGCAAGCCGGCATGAAATTGATTTACCGAAGCTGGCGTAAAGCCGAGCTGCACTGCCACCTCGATGGAGCCGTCCGCCCATCGACCGCCGAGGAGCTAGCCACCAGCCAGGACCTCGACCTCGCCCGCCCGCTGCGGATGGTGGCGCCTCCGGATTGTCCGTCGCAAGCGGCCTTTATCTCGTATTTCGACGACGCGATCGCGGTGATGCAGACGGCGGCGGCGCTCGAGCGAGTTGCACTCGAGCTGTGCATCGATTCGGCCGCCGAGAACATCGACTATCTCGAGGTGCGTTGGGCGCCACGCCTGCACCTACGCGGCGGGCTCACTGTGCCGGAGGTGATCGAGGCGGTCCTCGCGGGTATCGCCGCCGGCCCGCTGCGAGCTGTAGCCATCGTCTGCGCGATGCGACAGCATCCAGTCGAGGACAACGTCACCCTTGCACTGGAGGCTGGCAAGTTTGTGGGGCGCGGCGTGGTCGGGTTCGACCTTGCCGGCGACGAGGTTGGCTATCCCGCGCCGCCACATCGACCAGCGTTCGATGCCGCACGCGCCGCGGGCTTGCGACTCACGTGCCACGCGGGCGAAGCGGGCCAGCCGTCAAACGTCGAGGACGCGCTGAACCTCGGGGTGGAGCGGGTTGCCCATGGTGTGATTGGTGCTCGCGACCCGCGCATCGTCGAGCGCCTACGATCCGAGGGAGTCGTGCTCGATCTCTGCCCCACCTCGAACTGGAAAACGAAGTCGGTGCCGTCCCTTGCGGAGCATCCGCTGCCTAGGCTGGTGCGCGCGGGCGTGCGGTGCACCATCAGCACCGACTCGCGCACGGTCGCGGACACGACGCTCAGCCGCGAGTTCGAGCGCGCGTCGGAGATGGGCATGACCGACGAGGAGCTGCGGCGCTGCAACGAGACGGCTTACGCGGCCCGCTTCGGGTAGTGCTACTCCCCCACCCGGCCGGCTCGCTTCGCGAGCGGGCCGACCTCCCCACTTCGTGGGGAGAAGGAGGGGTGGAAAAGCTCCACCCCTCCGGATCGGTCAGCCTCTACACGCGGCGCTGAATCGCGCCACGTTGGCCGTCAAGGTCCCGTCTGCGTTGACGGTTATGTGGAACGTGTCCGTAACGATCAGATTGGGTGTCGAATCGGCGCTGATGAGGCCAAAGACATCGGTGACGGTGAACTCAGCCGGAAATGGTGGTCGCACGTTGGCGGTGAACCAATCGCCGCCGACGCCGTGATACGTCGCCCCGGTCACCGAGCCCACGCCAGTCACCTGCGACACGTTGTCCATGAAGGAAACATGGAATCCTCCCGCACCATCGGCGGTCGCAGTGGCAAGCAGGTGGATCGATCCACTCACGGAGATGAGGTCACCCGTGCACGGACTGAAGACTGTCAGGTTGAGCGGAATCGTGACGTTTTGCACGGCCGCGGCGGAAGCCGTAGTCGGTACCAGACAGAGGGTGGCGACGACGAACAGGACGGACAGCAATCGTCTCATTGACTTCCTTCCTCTCGCAAAACCCCCGCAGGACGTCATCAACCTAGCACTTTTCATCTGGTTTGCCAGGGGATTTATGCCGCGCTTCACACCTCAGCCGGTGCCGAAGAGGCGGTCGCCGAAGTCGCCCAGGCCCGGGACGATGTACGCCTTGTCGTTGAGCCGTTCGTCCAGGGCCGCCGTGTAGATCGTCACCTCCGGGTGGCGCTCCTCCAAGACTTTGACGCCTTCCGGCGCGGCGACGATGCACACCATGCGCGTATCGCGGCCGCCCGCCTCCTTGATCAGGTCCAGCGCCTGGGCGGCCGAGCCGCCCGTGGCGAGCATGGGGTCGAGCAGCAGTGGCACCTTGCCCTTCAGCTTGGGCAGCTTGTTGTAATAGATCCGCGCCACCGCCGTCTCCTCGTCGCGTTCGAGGCCGATGTAGCCCACGCTCACACGCGGAAGCAGCTCTAGCACCGGCGCCAGCAGTCCCAACCCGGCGCGCAGGACCGGGATCGCGACGACCTCTTTCTCGACGGAGGTCGACGGTGCGTCGGCCAGCGGAGTGCGGACCGTCCCGTGCCTCACTGGGAGGTCGGCGGTCGCCTCGTACAGGAGCATCGTGATCAGCTTGCGGGCCAGCACGCGGAACTCCTCCGGCGGGGTCGCCGTGTCGCGCAGGCCCGCGAGGCTGTCCGCGACCAGCGGGTGCTTACTTACCTGCAGCGGCACGGTCGTGCTCGATCAGCAGCTTCAGCGCATCGACCGCTACGCGAAGCATGCGATCCATGTAGGACGGGTCGAGGTGATGGATCTCACCGGCCCCCAGCTCGTCGACGCAGAGGTTGATCGTGCCCGCACGCAGCTTGCGAAGACGAGCGACCACGAACAGCGTCGACGTTTCCATGTCGTTGCTGAGCACGCCCGCCCGCGACCACATGTCGAGCTCCTCGTGCAGGTGGTGGGGCCGCGGCATGCGGTCCGGCATGAGGTCCGAGTACAGGGCGTCGACCGAGCGAATGACGCCGACGTGGTAAGGCGCCGCGGCCGCCTTGGAAGCCTCGACCAGCGCGTTGACCACGTCGAGCGATGCGATCGCCGGGTACTCAGGCGGGACGTAGCCGTTGGGCGTGCCCTCGCTGCGCACCGACCCTATGGCGATGACCAGGTCCCCCATCTTGATCTCGGGCTGCGCGGCGCCGCACGTGCCCACACGCAGGAAGGTATGGACGCCGAGCTCATTCAGCTCCTCGACCGCGATCGCCACCGACGGACCGCCCATGCCCGACGAGATCGCCGAGACCGGGACGCCGAGCAGGCTGCCGGTGAACGTGCGGTACTCGCGGTTGAACGCTACCTCGCGCGCCCCGTCGAGGTACTTCGCGATGGCCGGGGTGCGCCCGGGGTCACCAGGCACCAGCACGTACTCGCCCACCTCGCCCTTCGCGAGGCCGATGTGATACTTCTTCTCGCCCGTCGCCGCCACCGGACCGAAAGTCTATCCGGCCCGAGTAACCCCGTCCTTGTCCACGCGGGCGAGGACGTGTGGCGGCCGCTTGACCTCGTGCGCGGCGAGCCTCCACGCCTTCTGCAGCCGAGGCATGACCGATCGAGCCAGCTCTTCGGTGCGCGCGTGCACGACGGCGAGGGGCTCGCCGGTCTTCACCTTCGCGCCGACAGGCGCCTCGATCACGATGCCGGCGGCGTGGTCGACCGGGTCCTCCTTTTTCTTGCGGCCCACCCCCAGCTCGAGCCCGGCCAGCCCCACCTCGAGCGCGTCGATCGACTCCACGTAACCGTCACCCGGGGACGGGACCGCGAGCTGCACCGGGGCTTGGGGCAGTCCTCGGTCGAGATTGCCGCCCTGGGCCGCCAGCATCTCGATAAATTTCTTGCGGCCGGCGCCGGTGCGCAGCGCGTCACCGGGGTCGGCCTCGACCTCCGCGAGCCAGCACATCTCCCGAGCCACGACGAGGGACACCTGCAGGAGCTCTTCGTCTCCCTTTCCGGCAAGTGCATCGAGCGCCTCCTGCACCTCCAGCGCATTGCCCACCGAGCGCCCGAGCGGGTTGTCCATCGCGGTGACCAGCGCAACCGTGCGGCGCCCGGCGCCCTCGCCCAGCAGCACCATCTCGATGGCCAGCTCCTCGGCAGCCGCGACGTCGGGCATGAACGCCCCGCGCCCGAACTTGACGTCGAGGACGATGGCGTCGGCTCCGGCCGCGATCTTCTTGGACATGACGCTGGAGGCGATCAGGGGCACGGAAGGCACGGTCGCGGTCACGTCGCGCAGGGCGTACAGGGCCTTGTCGGCCGGGACCATCCGCGGCGACTGCGCGGCGACTGCGATCCCAACCTCGCGCACCTGGCGGATGAAGCGGTCTGGCTCGAGGTCGACCGTGAGGCCAGGCACCGACTCCAGCTTGTCCAGCGTCCCACCTGTGTGCGCCAGCGCGCGGCCGCTGAGCTTGGGCACCCTGACGCCGCAGGCAGCCGCCAATGGCGGGCCGATCAGCGTCACCTTGTCGCCCACGCCGCCGGTGGAGTGCTTGTCGACCTTGGTGCCGGGGATCCCGCTCAGGTCCAGCACCTCCCCGCTCCTGACCATGGCCTGCGTCAGAGCTAGCGTCTCGGCGCGGGTCATGCCCCGGATGCAGACGGCCATCAGCCAGGCCGCCATCTGGTAGTCGGGAATGTCGCCCTTCAGGTAGCCGGAGAGCAGGAATTCGATCTCATCCGGGGGGTGCTCGCGGCCATCCCGCTTGCGGCTGATGACCTCGAGCGCCTGCACGCTGCCTAACTTACAGACAAACCGGCTGTGGGCTACAATCGCGCGATCCGAGAGCGGCGCTCTTGGGGTAAGGGTTTCTGTTCAGTGAAGGGGTGGAAGAATGGGTCATTCGCGGCTTAAGTTCCTTGGCGTCGCCGGTGTGGCGTTGATGCTGCTGGCGGCCTGTGGCAGCTCTTCGGGGGGCGGCACCACCAAGACCTTCAAGATCGGCCTGGTCACCGACATCGGGGGCCTTAACGACAAGAGCTTCAACCACCTGGCGGACGTCGGCCTCGAGAAGGCCAAGACAGACTTCAAGATCCAGGGCGATGTCGTCGAGTCGAAGAGCGGCGACGACTACGTTCCCAACCTGACCAACTTCGCCTCCAAGAACTATGACCTGGTGATCGGCGTCGGCTTCCTCATGCAGACGGCCGTCGGCACCGTCTCGGGGCAGTTCCCCAACGTGCACTTCGCGATCATCGACGGCGCCGGCACCGACGCCAACTTCAACGACCTCAAGCACCCTAACGTCCAGTCCCTCTTCTTCAAGGAGCAGGACGCCGGCGCGATGGTGGGCGCGCTCGCCGGGCTTCTCGAGAAGCAGGGCAAGTCGAAGAAACCGGCTCACGTGATCAGCGCGGTCGGTGGGATCAGCATCCCACCCGTGAACCACTACATCGCAGGCTACAAGTGGGCGGCGCAAATGGAGGACCCGGGGATCAAGGTCCTGGTCGGTTACTCCAACGACTTCGTCGACCCGGCCAAGTGCAAGAACGTCGCCGCCAATCAGATCTCGTCGAAGGCCGACATCCTATTCCAGGTCGCGGGCCAATGCGGCCTCGGCGTGCTGCAGGCGGCAGGCCAGGCGGGCGTTTACAGCATCGGCGTCGACGCAGACCAGAAGGACGCTGACCCGTCGGTGATAGCGAGCGCCCTCAAGAAGGTGGACGTCGCCACCTACACGGCGATCAAGGCCGTCGTCAACGGGCAGTTCCAGGCTGGAGCGTTGACATTCAGCATTGCGAACGACGGCGCCGGATACGCAATCGACAACTTCTCGGTGCCGGCGGATATCCAGACCGCGCTGGATGACCTCAAGGCCAAGATCAAGGCGGGCACCCTGACGCCGCCCGCTGACATTCCCGCGTAGGGAGTTGAACGTGAGGCGGGCGCAATATCTGCGCCCGCCTTCTTTGGCGGCGGCCGCTTGATCCGGTAAGCCCAGTGGCAGCATCTTCCGCAACCGTGGGCAGGGGACCGGGACCGCGCTTCGCGAGCGCGTTTCGGCGGGTTGCGGGCGGATTCGCCGTGCCGCTCGGCTCCGTCGTGTTCGCCTTCGTGGTCGGCGGTCTCATCGTCGCGATCACCGGCGGCAACCCCTTCGCCGCTTACCAGGGTCTTATGTGCGGCGGACTCGGAATCGGCTGCGCGAACGGCGAAAACTCCGCGCTTCAGATCGCGACGACCATCGTGTACTTCACCCCGCTGCTCATGACCGGTGTCGCGGTCGCGCTCCCGTTCCGGGCCGGCCTCTTCAACATCGGCGCCGAGGGGCAGCTGCTCGCGGGCTCAGTGGCGTGCACCGTCATCGGAATCAAGTTCAGCAGCCTGCCGGCACCGATCCTGCTGCCGATGGTCCTGCTGGGCGGGACGCTGGCCGGCGCGATCTGGGCCGGCGTCCCGGGCGTGCTCAAAGCCACCATCGGCGCGCATGAGGTCGTGACCACGATCATGCTGAACTACGTCGCGCAATGGCTCGTGCGCTACCTCATCGTCGGAGGTCCGCTTCAGGCGGCCAACGGATTCTCCGCCTCCTCACCGATTGCAGCCGGAGCACGCCTCCCGCTGTTTCTGCCCAACGACAACAACCTCATCATCTTCGGCCTGCCCGCGGGCGTTTATCGGGTCCACACCGGGCTTTTGATCGGGCTCGTCGCGCTGGTGATCTTTGCCATCCTCCTCTGGCGGACGTCACTCGGATATGAGATCCGTGCCGTCGGGCAGAGCCAGCGCGCCGCCCGATACGGCGGGATCAACGTGGCGCGCACCATCATCGTCACGATGCTCATCGCCGGGGCATTCTCAGGGCTCGCGGGAGCGATCCAGATCGCCGGCGTCGACCACAACCTCACCGACAAGTACTTCAACGACACCACGGGCTTCGACGCCATCGCCGTTGCGCTGCTGGGGCTGGGCAGCGCGGTGGGCATCCTGTTCGCCTCCATCCTGTTCGGCGCTCTTCACGCGGGCGGGTCGGTGATGCAGGCCGATGCGGGCATCTCCAGCAGCCTCGTGCAGATCGTGCAGGCGCTGATCCTGTTCAGCATCGCCGCCAACTTCCTGCGCGTCCTGCGCCTGCCGGCCTTCGGCCGGAGGCCATCAGCGCCCGCGCCCACTGCACCCGCGGCGGCGCTCATGACGGAGGCGGCGAAGGCGCCGCCAGGCGAGACCACGTGAACTTTCTCGCCGACATCGGACATGTGCTTCTCACCGCCGACCTGTGGCGTGCGACCCTGGAGGCCGCCGCGCTGCTGCTTCTACCTGCCCTTGGTGGCGTGATCTCCGAGCGGAGCGGGGTCGTCAACATCGCGATGGAAGGCATGATGCTGACCGGCGCTTTCTTCGCGGTCGTTGCCGACCTCGCCTTGCACAACCCGTGGCTCGCGGCGCTCGTCGGCATCGTGGCCGGTGGGCTCATGGCGCTGATCCACGCGGTTGTATCGATTCGCTTCCGGGCAGACCAGATCGTGAGCGGGATCGCCATCAACATCTTCGCCGCGGGGTTGACGCTGTTCCTGGTCCAGCGCATCTACGGGCTGCAGAACGTCGGCCACGTCGGCCAGTCCGAGCTGCTGCCATATATCAACATTCCGCTTCTCGACCAGATCCCCTTCCTGGGTCGTGTCCTCTTCCAGCAGAACGTTGTCGTCTACGCGGCCCTGGTGCTGCTCGTATTGGTGCAGCTCACGCTTTTCCGAACAAGGCTGGGGCTGCGGATCCGATCCGTCGGGGAGCATCCGCAAGCCGCCGACACCGCCGGTATCAACGTGTACGCGATTCGCTACGGGGCGGTGATAACCAGCGGTCTACTCTCAGGCCTCGCCGGCGCGTTCCTTGCCATCGGCATATCGAACACCTTCGCGCCGAACATGACCGACGGCCGAGGCTACATCGCGCTGGCGGCGATGATCTTCGGCAAATGGACGCCTATAGGCGCCTTTATAGCGTGTCTGATCTTCGGCCTCGGCCAGGCGATCTACGATGCCAACTCGGTCATCCACGTGTCCCAGTACCTGCTGAGCATGCTGCCGTACATCCTCACGCTGATCGTGCTGGCAGGCGTCGTGGGCCGGAGCATCCCGCCGGCGGCCGATGGCATCCCCTACGCGCCGGAGAACGAATGAGCGAGCAGCCGTCGGAGAAGCTCGCGATCGACATGCGGGGGATCACCAAGGCCTGGCCGGGCGTGGTCGCCAACGACCACGTCGACCTGACGGTGCTCGCGGGCGAGATCCACGCCCTGGTCGGCGAGAACGGCGCCGGCAAGTCGACGCTGATGAACATCCTCTACGGCCTCGTGCGTGCCGACTCGGGCGAGATCATGGTGAACGCCAAACCCGCCCGCATCAGCGGCCCGCGGGACGCCATTTCCCTTGGCATCGGCATGGTCCATCAGCATTTCATGCTCATCCCGGTCTTCACCGTCGGCCAGAACATCATGCTGGGGCGCGAGCCTGTCGTCGGACCCGGCATCTACGACTACGGTGCTGCGCGCAAAGCCATCGAGGAGTTGACGCGCAAGTACGGCCTTGCCCTTGATCCCGACGCCATCACCGGGGAGCTGCCTGTCGGCCTCCAGCAGCGGGCCGAGATCGTCAAGGTACTTTATCGCGGAGCCAGCATCCTGATCCTCGACGAGCCGACCGGCGTCCTCACGCCGCAGGAGACAGTCGAGCTCTTTGGCGTCCTTCGCGACCTGATCAAGGACGGCAAGACCATCGTCTTCATCAGCCATAAGCTCAAGGAGGTCCTCGAGATCTCCGACCGCATCACCGTGATGCGGCGCGGCCGGGTCGTCGGCCATCTGGTCACCAAGAAGACCAACGAACAGGAGATCGCCACCATGATGGTCGGCCGCGAAGTGCTGCTGCGGGTGGACAAGAAGCCGGCCAAGCCGCAAGCCGTGACCTTTCGCGTGGAGAACCTGACCGCGAACTCAGATCGGGGCGTCCCCGCCCTGCGTGGGATCTCGTTCGAGCTGCGACAGGGCGAGATCCTCGGGATCGCGGGCGTGGAGGGCAACGGGCAGAGCGAGCTGGTGGAGGTGCTGGCCGGCACGCGGCGTCCCACCGGCGGCCGGATTCTACTTGGCGATGAGGACGTGACCACCGCCGATGCGCGCGAGGAGCGCGAGGCCGGCGTGGGCCACATCCCGGAGGATCGGCGTGGCGTCGGCCTCGTCCTGAACTACTCGATCGCCGACAACCTCATTCTCGGACGCGAACGGGCGCCACTCTTCTCCTGGCACGGCCTGCTGCTGCGACTCGACTCCATCAAAAACTGGGCGAAGCGCCTGGTCAAGGAATTTGACATCCGCACCCCCAGCATCGAGACGCCGGCGCGAGCCCTGTCGGGCGGCAACCAGCAGAAGATCATCGTCGCGCGCGAGATGGCCAGCAACCCGAAAGTCCTACTGGCCGCCCAGCCCACGCGCGGCGTCGATATCGGCGCCATCGAGTTCATCCACAGGCGCCTGATCAAGGAGCGGGACGAAGGCGCCGCCATCCTCCTGGTGTCGGCGGAGCTCGATGAGGTGCGTTCGCTTTCGGACCGGATTGCCGTGATGTATGAGGGCCGGATCGTGAGCTTCGAATCGCCGGACGCGGACGAGGCTCGACTCGGGCTGCTGATGACCGGTGGCGGCGCGGCCGAGCGCACCGGCGCAGCTTAGAGGGCGTCGAGCAGCACCCCCAGCTCGGAAATTCTCTCGAGTCGGTACCAGCCTTCGCGGGGCATCTTTGCCTCAGGCACCTGTTCGTGGTGCCAGGTCAGCGGGTACGGGATGTGGACGCCGCGCGCGCCGATGGCGACGACGGGAGCGATGTCCGAGCGCAAGGAGTTGCCGACCATCACGAACTCGCCAGGATCGATCAGGCGCCGCCGGAGCACCGACCGGTAGGCGCCTTCGTTCTTCTCGCTCAGGATCTCGACCCCCGAGAACATCTCCGCCAGGCCCGATCGAGCCAGCTTGCTCTCCTGGTCGAAGAGGTCGCCCTTGGTGATGAGCAGCAGCTCGTACCGGCCGTTGAGGTCGCGCAGCGCCTCCACCACCCCATCCAGGAGCTCGGTCGGCTCCCCGAGCATCTTCTTGCCCCAGCCGAGAATGACATCCAGGTCGGCGGTGGGGATGCGGCCTTCGGTGACCTGGATCGCCGTCTCCAGCATCGACAGGGTGAAAGCCTTGATGCCGTAGCCATAGATGCTCAGGTTGCGCATCTCGACATCGGACAGGTGCCGGTCGACGTCGGCGTCTGGCACGTGGCGGCGGAGGAGCTCGCGAAGGGCGGCCTGGGTGAGGTGAAAACGTGTCTCGTTGTGCCAGAGCGTGTCGTCGCCGTCGAGCGCAACCGTCTTGATCGGCAACTGAATCACCCCCACCCGGCTCCGCCTGCGGCGGAGCCGACCTCCCCACAGGTGGGGAGGTGAATTCTCCCCACCCGGCTCCGCCTACAGGCGGAGCCACCTCCCCACAGGTGAGGAGGTGAAGAGGTGAATGATATGCGCGTAGCAGATGGCAAAAGAACGGACGACACGGACGCCCACCCGTGGCCCGCGCCGGGCGTATTCGACCGGTGACGCCGAGCTCGATCGTCGCCTGAACGCGCTGGTCGAGGAGCTCGACCTCGCTCCCGTCGACGCGCGCTCGACTTACGAGCTCCTGGTCACCGCGATACGGATGGCGGAGGAGCCGCTGAGCCGGCTCGACCGCAAGCTCATCAACGCCTCCGTCAAAGAGATGCGGTACGCGTTCAACGTTTTCTCCAAGTACCGGGACCGCAAGAAGGTGAGCGTCTTCGGCTCGGCGAGGACACCGACCGGAGATCCCAACTACGAGCTGGCCAAGGAGCTCGGCCGGCGCATGGCGGAGGCGGGCTGGATGGTCGTGACCGGCGCCGGCCCAGGGATCATGAGCGCGGCCAACGAGGGTGCCGGCCAGGAGAGCTCCTTCGGGGTCAACATCGTGCTTCCATTCGAGGCCAAGCCCAACCCGTTCATCGCGTCCGACCCCAAGCTGATCAACTTCAAGTACTTCTTCACGCGAAAGCTGATGTTCATGAAGGAGGCGGAGGCCTTCGTCCTGTTCCCCGGCGGGTTCGGCACGCTGGACGAGCTGTTCGAGCTCCTCACGCTGAGCCAGACCGGCAAGAGCGACCTGCATCCGATAGTGATGATCGAGGCCGACACCGGCTACTGGCCCGCCATCGACCGCACGTTGAAGGACGTGCTCCTGACGCGCGGCTACATCGATCGCGAGGACGCTGGGCTCTACTACCTGACCGAGTCGGTGGACGACGCGGTCGCCCACATCCAGCGTTTCTACCGGATCTACCACTCGCAGCGGTACGTCGACGGCAAGCTCATCCTCCGGCTCAACACCGACATCCCTGATGAGAAGATCGATCAGGTGAGCCAGGAGTTCAACGACATCCTGCGCGGACCGATCCAGCGTGTGGGCGCATCCAGCGGTGAGCGGCAGGATGGCGACGTGCCCGATCTGCCGCGCCTCAAGCTCGATTTCGATCGCAGCCATTTCGGTCGGCTGCGGCAGCTGATCGACCGGCTCAACGAGTAGAGCTCAGCCGGCGTTCTCCAGGATCCAGTCCAGGGCCGCCACTCCTGAGCTGAGCACTGAGATGTGCCCGTCCTCCGGACGCAGCCACAGCTCCGCCGAGGGAACGTGGCGTGCGAGCCAATCGTCGTGCGAAGGGGGCGCGATCCGATCCTGCCCACCGTGAAGCAACAGGACTGGGCGGCTGACCAGCCGCGGGTCAAACCTCCACGGGGCGACGTAAGCCAGGTCGTCATCCACCATCCCGCCCAGGCCGCCCTCCAGCGCTTTCCCCGCAATGGCGCCGAGCCAGCCCCACGGGCCCCCGAGGGCTGCATGGTCCGCAGGTGTGAACTGTTCCGGGTCGAACTCGGTGCTTGCCAGGAGGTTTGCCAGCACCTCGCGGCCCTGAGTCGCGGCATGCAGCTCCGCCGCTCCTGCAGCCGCCATGCCCGCGAACCAGTCCAGGCCCTCGGCGTCGAATGGAGCAAGTCCGGAAACGCACGCGGCGGCGAGGACGCGTTCTGGCAGCAGCGCGGCGCACGCGAGGGCGTGCGGCGCCCCGCCCGAGTGGCCCATCACCGCGAATTGCGGGATGCCCAATGCATCGGCGATCTGGGAGACGTCCGCGGCCGCCGATGCCACGTGGCGACCTGGATCAGGACTCGACCCGCCATACGCGGGCCGGTCATACGACACCCACCGGATTCCGCGCTCGGCTGACGCCGGGAGCAGCGGTTCGGGCGGGGCGCCGATGTTCGGCGTGCCGTGGTGCCAGAAGACAGCGAGGCGAGCGCCGCCGTCATCGGCGTCGGTGTCGTAAAAGTGCAGCCTGCGTCCGTCGCTCAGCTCGAGGTCGGTCTCCGTCACCACGCCCCGAGCATAAGCCTGTGCCGGCGCGGATTACAGATGTGCTGTTGCAATTCATGAGCGCGATGTGGTATATAATTGAAGTTGAGCTCTCCCTACGACCGGCTGAAGGACGGGCAGCGCTGGATGTGGTCCCTCGGCGACTACAGCAGGCTCGCGGAAGTTCTCGAAGGCCACGCTGAAGCGCTGGCCGGCGCATGCGACG
>WNGL01002488.1_pt1 | contig 31003 bp, 22 predicted proteins | sample 5400591 | NCBI WGS metagenome assembly WNGL01 (sample SAMN13153377, study PRJNA577476) | soil metagenome | isolation source: 80 cm soil or saprolite under Garry oak tree replicate 1 | place: USA:California | collected 2016-06-15 | reverse complement strand
GCATTGAAAACGCCATCCACCATCCACACGGTTTCATCGGGACGAGTGTTGTTGGTGCTCTGGGTCCAGGGAGAGCCGCCCGGCTGGATCATCACGCCCGGGCGCAGAGAGAGCAGATTCTGGTAGTTGCGGCCATTCAGGGGAATATCGTTGATGTCCGCGTTGTTGAGCGTGCCGCCCAGGGTGGCATTGGTGGTCTCCACCAGGGGGATGGCTTCGGTGACCGTGACGCTCTGGGTTTGTTCGCCGGGCTGAACGGTCAAGTCAACCCGAATCTCCTTGCCCACCTCGAGAGCAACGTTCTGGCGCTCCAGCCTCTTGAACCCTTTGGCCTCGGCACGGACAATGTAGGTGCCGGGAATCAGGCTGGGAGCGTTGTACTCCCCGGCATCATCGGTGGTCAGGGTTCGCGCGACACCCCTGTCTTTATCTATGATCGTTACCGTGGCGCCCGATATAACCCCGCCACTTTGATCTATAACCGTACCGAGAATGCGTCCGTTATTACCCTGCGAGAACAGCGGTACAGAGAACAGCAGGACACACAGCGCGGCCAAGAGCAGGAACGTAATTCTACCCGTAAGGCCCGAAAAGGATGTGCGAATCCCCGACGTAATAGAACTCATCGTCTCACCCCTTCGAGAATTTTGAGATAGGACCTGGGCCCAACAACCGGACGATAAACGACTGATGGGCAGGGATTACTCCGTCTGAGGAGCGAAGTCAAGGAAATAATTTGCAAAAAACGATTCGAATCGGACGGCTTCTGGGCCAGCTTCTGCCAAATTGGCGACTCCCAACTCAGACGGAACGGTCACCGAACCTGAGCCGCTGAACGTGCGCGCCCTTCCGAGCCAGACTGGATTGGGTCGTAAATGCTTCGCATGGGTGGGAATCAATTGCGTCATTTCAAGATTGGGTTGAATTTCAGCGAGCCACAGGGGTAGACTGCATTACTCTCTGCGAGATTCTGCCCTTTACCTTTTCTGGGAAGGCGTCATGAGCAAACGCAAACGCGATATCTCCCGCAGGCAATTTCTCGAAGGCAGTGGCGCCGTTCTCGTCGCGGCGACCGCCGGGCCCAAGCTCAGTGCGCAGCTTTCCGCTGCCATCCCACCTGCAACGGATGGCACGGCGGCGGGGGCGCCGAGCACGGCCATCCGCCTTGTGGTGAATGGCACCGAGCATCAACTCGAAGTGGAAGATCGTTGGACTCTGGCCGAACTGCTGCGCGATCATCTCGGCTTGACCGGCACGAAGATCGGCTGCGACCGCGGCGAATGCGGAGCCTGCACGGTGCTACTGGACGGCAAGCCCGTCTACTCGTGCAGCAATCTGGCGGTGTGGGCCGACGGGCGAGAGGTTCACACCGTCGAGGGCCTCGCGCATGGCGACCAGCTCGACCCGCTTCAACGGGCGTTCGTAGAGCACGATGGACCGCAGTGTGGCTTTTGCACGTCCGGACAGCTCATGAGCGCCAAGGCGCTGCTCACTCGCAACCCTCATCCAACCGCGAACGAGGTGCGCGCGGCGATGACCGGCAACATCTGCCGCTGCTCCAACTACAACCGCTACGTTGAGGCTGTGCTGGCCGCGGCAACCGGGGATGCCAAGACGTCCAGCCGTGGCGCAGGCCGTTCGAAGGCGCCGCTCAAGCGGGGCGCAAAAGCCTCGGCTAGTGCGGGAGGCGCGTGATGAGCCGGCCATCCAGGCTCACCCCGTTGAAGACAGTCGGCCATCCCACCGCCCGCATTGACGCCGTTGAGCGCGTCACAGGGAAAGCCACCTATACCGGAGACGTTCATCTTCCCGGGATGCTCTACGCGCGCGTATTGCGCAGCCCGCATGCCCACGCGCGCATCCGACAGATTGATGTCTCTAAGGCCGTGACTCTTCCCGGCGTGAAATTTGTTCTGACGCACGAGAATTGCAGTGTCGTTTGGGGCGCTGGCTCGATCTCGGGTGGCAGGCAATATGTTGACGACATAAAAAACATTACGTTGCATAAACGCTATCTGTTCAATAACCCCGTGCGTTTTTTCGGAGAGCCGGTGGCGGCCGTGGCCGCGACCAACCGCCATCTCGCGGAGGAGGCTCTTCGGCTCATCAACGTTGATTATGAGGTGCTTCCGTTCGTGCTCGATCAGGAAGCGGCGCTCCGCCCCGGGAGCGTCAAGATTTGGCCGGAGGGCAACATCTCGCCCGACGTGAAAAACAAAGTAGAGCCAGAAGTGTATCGCCGCGGTAACGTCGAGGAAGGCTTCCGCGCGGCCGACTTCGTGTTCGAAGATCGCTACACCACCACTTATGTTCAGAACGCGCAGATGGAGCCGCGTCTGTGTGTCGCCAATTGGGAGGGCGACAAGCTGACCTTGTATACGCCGACCCAAGGCACGTCGAATTGTCGCCATGACATGGCCAGGGATTTGGGAATCCCCGACGAGAAGGTGCGCGTCATCTGCAAGTACATGGGCGGCGGCTTCGGCAACAAGAACCAGAATCAGGATGCTGACCTGATCGCCGCGGTGCTGGCGAAGGAAACGGGCGCGCCGGTGAAGCTGGAAATGTCGCGCAAAGAGGATTTCATCGGGGTTCACGGCCGCTGGCCGACCACGCAATACTACAAGGTTGGGGTCAGCCGCCAGGGCGTGCTCCAGGCGCTGCAGTTGCGCGGCTATAGCGGCATGGGGCCGTACCGCAAGAATACGGGAGGCATCGGCGGGATCGAGCTCTATCAATGCCCCAACGTCGAGAGTGTCATCTATCCGGTGTATACCAACAGGGCGGTCTCCGGGAACTACCGCGCGCCCGAATTTCCTCAGGGCTTTTTCGGTATCGAGTCCATGATGGATGACGTGGCCTATAAGATGAAGATGGACCCCGTCGAGTTCGTCCTGAAGAACATGACGCGGAAGTCCGACGATGAGGTGCCTTACTCGAATTACACCCTCGACGATTGTATTCGCCGCGGCGCGGAAGCCTTCGGGTGGAAAAAGCGCTGGCATCCGCCGGGGGCGGACAAGGGGCCGATCAAGCGCGGCGTTGGCATGAGTTTCATGGCCCTGCGATCCCCGACGGGCCAGAGCAGCGCCGTGATCCGCCTTGATTCGAATGGCCGATACACCGTTTTCGTCGGTGTTACGGACATTGGGGCGGGAGCCAAGACAACCATGGCCCTGATTGCGGCCGAGGCGTTAGGCGTGCCGCTGTCGAATATCGAGATCGTGTGGGGCGACACGGACCGCTGCCCGTACTCGGTGGGCGAGTCAGGGAGCCGCACCACGGACATGACCGGGTATGCTGTCATCGAGGCTGCACGCGATCTCCAGCGCCAGATTGTGGCGAAGGGTTTGCCGAAAGGCGATAACGTGCTGATCGCCTCAGCCACGCCCAATCCGACATCGGACGGGAAGGTGCGCAAAGCGTTCGGCGCGCACTTTGTAGAAGTAGAAGTCGATACCGAGCTCGGCCGTGTGCGCGTCCTCAAGTATCTTGCCGCCCAGGATTCCGGTCGCATCCTCAATCCACTCACGGCCACAAGTCAGGTAAAAGGTGGCGCCACCCAGGGGATCGGGATGGCATTGCACGAAGACCTGCTGTACGACCAGCAAACGGGACAGCCGCTGACGGCCGGCTATTACGGTACGCGGATCATGACTCATCTCGACGCCCCCGAGATCGAGGTGATCTTCATCGAGAGCGACGACGGATATGGTCCCTTTGGCGCCAAATGCATCGGCGAGGCGGGAATTGTTCACGCGGTCGCGGCCGTCGCCAACGCCATATTCAACGCCATCGGTCGCCGCATGAAAGACCTGCCGATCACGCGCGACAAGATTCTGGGGGCGCTGGTATGAAAACCTTCACCAACACGAACCCGAATACTCTCGATCAAGCCGTTTCCCTCGTCCAGCAGGCCCGTGCGAACGGACAGGCGGCTTCACTTGTCGGCGGTGGCAGCGATCTGCTGGCGTTGGTGAAAGATTTCATAATCAAGCCGGATGTGCTCGTCAACCTGAAGACCATCAAGGGGCTCGACCAGGTGGTTCCAGGGACAGGCCGCGTGGACATCGGCGGTCTCATCACGCTGGACGCTCTCGCCAGCCATCCTATGATTCGAAATCAGTACACCGTTCTGGCCGAAGCGGCCGAAACGGTAGCGACCCCGCAGATCCGCAATGTCGGTACGCTCGCGGGCAACATTTGCCAACGGCCATGGTGTTGGTACTTCCGCAATGGCTTCCCGTGCCTGAAGAATGGCGGTTCGATGTGCTTTTCCGTAGGTGGCGAGAACCAGTTCCATGCGATCTTCGGCGGCGGCCCAAGTTACATCGTCCATCCCTCGGACACAGCTACCGCGCTGGTCGCGCTCGACGCGAAGTTCCGCGTCGTGGGACCCTCGGGTGAGCGCATAGTGCCCGCCGATGACTTCTTCGTTCTGCCGCGGCGGGACGCCACGCGAGAAAACATCCTCGCCTCCGGCGAAGTGCTGTCTGGAGTGCAGTTGGAGCCGGCCCCTGCAGGCAGGCGGAGCACCTACAACAAGGTCCTCGACCGCGAAGCATGGACGCATGCGGTGGTCAGCGCTGCGGTCGTGCTCGATATGGACAAGGAAATCTGCCGGAGCGCGAGCCTCGTTTTAGGCGGCGTCGCGCCGATTCCGTGGCGGGTGCCCAGCGTCGAACGCCTACTCGCCGGCCAGCGCATCACACCGGCACTGGCGACCAAGGCCGGTGAGGCCGCTGTCGCGGGAGCTCAGCCGCTCGCAAAGAACGCATACAAGGTGCCGCTGACGAAAGCGCTGGTTCGCCGCACTCTGCTGGCGCTCGCAACGCGCGCATAGAAACGGGTGTCATCCCGAGGAGCCCGTCCACGTTCCTGCGGGGACGGGCGAGGAGGGATCTGCAGTTGGTTCTCGCGGGTCTCGGTGTAGTCCTTTGAATCGTCGCGACCTGATTTTGCTCGGAACCAGCCGAACAGCCCGCTCGGTCGAACTCTCCTGCGAGCGGCTGTACATGCAGTTCTGCGACTCACAACTGGACGGCACCACGCAGAAACTGTTCGAGCGCCTCGAGATGGAAATGCGAGGCGTCGAAGAATTGCGCCTAGCGGACAGCGCATGGCTGGCGCGCGAGGATCTTAGGCAGTGGCTCGAGCCGCTCTTGGCTTCCGTTCGGGCCCTTGGCGGGCGGGTCACGTTTTTGCGAGCGCCTGCATTGGACAGGGTTGGTTTGACTCGCCGGAGTCGCCCTTCACGAACCTGAAGAGCTTGTCCTGAAATCGAGCTCCTTAAAATTCAGACGAATCTCCCAGCTGAACGCGGAATCCATCTGGATCTTTCACATGGAACCCTTGAGGGCCCTTTTCATCTGGCTCCGGAGTGACTAAATGGTTCAGGAGATTTCATTGCCCTCTATTCCCCTCGCAGTATTAACTTCTGGCAGACGAGTCTTTTGGGGCGTATAGTCGCCGTCCGATGGGCCTATCGTTGAATGTGGCGAGATCCGCGGGTGAAGTTGGATCGGGAAGTCCAGTTTACTTAAAGGAGAGCTGCGCGATGCGATGCAGATTTGTGTTGAAAGCGGCGCTCGGGATTTTCGGGGTTTTCATGGTTGCGCCCGCGCTTTGGGCGCAGGTGTCAAATGCCGGCCATGCACCGGAAACACCGGCTCCTCAGGTCATACCAGGGCCTTGGCGAGGCGTCGGTACCGTTGCGCCGTGTGTGCTTCCTTGGGGCGGCATATATTCATGCCCTCCGGCTCCGACAACGGTGGCGATTCGCGCCGGCCGGATGTTCGACAGCGTCAACGGCAGGATGCTGACCAAACAGGTTGTGCTCATCCAGGGTCAGCGAATCACTGACGTCGGACCCGACGGCAGCGTCACCATTCCCGCCGGAACTCGAGTGATTGATCTCAGTCAGGCGACCGTCCTGCCCGGCTTCATCGACTCGCATGACCACTTCATGACCGCGCGCGGAAAGATGACCGCGGACCAGGCCCTGCTCGTCGCCACCAAGAGATTGCGAGACGCCCTCGTGAACGGTTTTACAGCGATGAAGGAAATGACCTCTCATGGCAACGGATATCAGGACGTCACACTGCGCGACATGATCAACCTGGGCGTGGTCATGGGTCCCAGGGTGCAGGTGTCGGGCCGTGGAATCGTCTGGGGAGGCCCCACACCGGGCCCGAAGGACAAGCCAGATCCGGAACTGCTGAACGCGATTGTTGTTCACAATGCCGACGAGGCGCGAGCAGCCGTGCGCTTCGAGGTTGATCATGGTGTAGACCATATCAAGCTGTACCCGGTGGGGGGGTGGAAATTCTCACCCACGGGCGAGCTGCAATTCGAAATGACCTATCCGTTGGAGGTCATGCAGGCGATGGATGACGAAGCGGAGCGTCTCGGCGTAAAGACCGGCTCACACGCCTATGGCGGCCAGGGATTGCAAAATGCCATCACCGCTGGCCATGCGGGCGACTCCATCGAGCATGGACAGGGCTTGACTCAAGAGATGTGCAACACAATGGCCCAAAAAGGGCTGTTCTACAGCCCGACCATTCTCGAATATTCCCACCCTGCCATCGAGGACGCCGATGCCAAGAACACCGGCGGCAAGTACGACATAGTTCCCGTTTTTAAGAAGAATGTCCGGATGTGTATCGCTACCAAGGGACTCGTAACGGTGCTTGGTAGCGGATCGCAAGGCTCCGCATGGCGCGAGGGCAGCAACGCGCTTGAGTTTGTGGCGCTGGTCGAAATTGGCGGCATGGCTCCAGCAGGAGCCCTGCAAGCCGGCACCATCAATGCCGCCACCGAAATGCGCTGGCAGAACGATGTGGGCTCGATTACAAAGGGTAAGTTCGCCGACATCGTCGCCGTTTCCGGGGATCCAACGGCCGATATCAGCGAGACTGAGCGCGTGAAATTTGTGATGAAGGGCGGAGACGTCTTCAGGAACGATTTTGCCCCGAGCACGATCGGTTCCATGACACTATCTGGTGAGATTCGGTAAGGGAAGCAGAGCGGAGCTATCCTCGGCGCTAATTCTCATTAACACTGCTCTTCCATTTTCTCGGCAACAGTGGGCCCAAGATTACTAATACAGTACTCGTGATGCGCGCCTGTCGTCACGCTATCGTCCGACGACCAGGACCGAAAAAGTGCCGGGAGTCATGGGCGCTCTCGGCCGCGGATTTTCGGGCGTAGCGACGGGGAGGGGACCAAGATCTGCAACAGGCAGGTATACCCGGCCGGTTTTTTTATCCAAGGCCATGGTTCTGGCTCCCGGCAAGGTCTTCAGGCTTTCCACCAGCGCATACTTATCTGGGCTTTCCTCGTGGAAAATGGAGAGAGCGCCATCGCCACCCCCGGTGGAGACATAGATCAAGGCCGTCTTGGGGTCAAATTCCAAGGCGTCCACGCCAAGCCCGATTGGCTGGGTCGCAACAATCTTGCCGGTAGCGCCGTCGACGGCGGCGAAGAGGCCACTCCTGCAGCCGATGAAAACGCGATTATGTTCGCGATCCATATCCATGCTGCTGGGCTGGCCGCAGGGCGGCGCCAACTGCCAAGTTTCCATCACTTTCAAACTCTGGGCATCGAGTTTGTGAAGCTGGCCAACATCCTGCATGTTCAGGAAGACGTGGCCGTCCCCGTCGGAGGCTAAATGCTCGGTCCTGCCGCCAAGGTTGTCGATTGTGCCCGCGATCTTGCCGGTCCTGGCATCAATTGCAGTGACGCGCTGGCTACCTCGATCCGCGGTGAAAACGCGCTGAGTTTTCGGGTCATAGATAATCCCGTTGGGGTCGTCTCCCACCCTTGCTTTGTCCATCACGGCGAGAGTCTTGAGGTCGAACATCGTGACCGAACCAGGGTCAGTGGCGCTGATGAACCCGTGTCCAAATTCCCGTGCGATGGCCACGCCGTGCACGCCCTTCAGATCCGCGATCTTGCCGACCACGGCGCCAGAATCTAGATCGAGTACGACTACTTCGATACCGTGCGGAACGTACAGGCGGCGGCCTTCGCTGTCGGCGGTGATGTAATCCCAGCCAGTATCGCCGGGTATCGGAATCCGCGCGATCACATGAGAGCTGCTTGCCGCCGCCGGGGACGTTGTTCTGTCGCTCTCCGATGGCCTGGTTATCTCCGGATCGCCAGAGGTTTCTGGTTTGCTTTGCTCGAAACGGATCTCCTTAAGGACCTCAGCCTCACGCGCGAGTTCTGTCTTGCCCTCCGGAAAACCATTCTTGAATAAGACGAATGCCACGATGTCGGCAGTCTGCTGACGGCTCAGGCTTCCCGGGTCGTCTTGCGGCATTGAAACTTTGATTCGTTCCAGCAGATCGTCGACCGAGAGGCCGCTCCAGTTCGATTTGAACTCAGCGTTATTCAGCGCTGGTGCGATTTCACCGCCGGTAAGGTCCGCCGCGTGGCAGCGAGCACACCTCCGCGCGTAAAGCATCTCTCCACGGTTGGCTTGCTCTTCGGTGTAGACGCCATCCCACACGGACTGTGTCGGCTCCGTCGAGGCCGCCGCTTGTTGGGAAGGAACCGTTAGTTTGGCGCGCGCAGACGAGCAAAAAGCGATTACGGACGCCGCAAGGACAAGCACCAGAATCGCGGTTCTTATTTTCATCACGCGGCTTTTTCACCAGCTCGTAGGCCCAAACCGTCACGCGAATGCGCGGCGGCGCGGCCAAAACTGAACTTCCTTGCAGCGTCCAATATATTGCTTGCCACCCAACATGTAGGTCATTGGCGTGCCACTCTGGATGGCCGGCATCAAGACCGCCCCAACTTGCTGGCCGGTCTTCTTGTCGTAAGCCCGCAGCATTGCGCCGCGCGGATGCTCCGGTGTCGTGGTTATCTGGGGATCGCCCATCACGACTAGCGTCTTGGTTATCATCAATCCAACGCCCGAAGTCCCAGCCTGTCCGGTCTTCGGAATTTTCAGGCCTTTCAACGCCGGATGGTTTCGGATGTTATCCGGTGTGTCGCCATGCGGCACCTGGAACAGGACCTGACCGTGATCGAGATCGATCGCCGCGAGGATCCCATACGGCGGTTTGACAATGGGTATCCCTTCGATATTCAGGCCGCCACCGCCCTCGTCGGGAGGAGGGCCAGCAGCCGCGTCGCCAGCGGGCGAATGCGCTCCGGGCGTTGCGGGTAGGTCTGCTCGCGTGCGGTATCCTGAATCGGCGGCGCAACAGTCGCCAGGTCCCCAGACCTCGACGATGGGCCGCCCGGCGGTTCCCGAGATGTACCGAATGTCTGAGAATCCTGGCGGGCTGGCAATGAGCGACCTCACGCCTGGCGTATTGCCGGCTGGCGCATAGACGATGTGCGTCTCTGGATCGAAACCGCCGCCGGGCCAGTTCGTGGCGGTGCCGACCGTAATCGCGCCCAGCATGCCTTTGACGTCGCCCAGCATCGGCGGGTTGAACGGTGTATCGGCCCAACGGTACCGCTTGGCTCTCTCGACAGCCTCGGCTCGAAGCGCCGGAGTGAAGTCAATCAGGTCATCGGGCACGTTGAAGAAGTTGCGTGCATAGCGCAGCTTGTCTGGCGGATACGGCTGTGTCGGTGAAGTCTTTTCGCCCGGCACATCGGACTGCGGCACCGGCCGCTCTTCGATGGGCCAAACCGGCAAACCTGTCACGCGATCGAAAACGTAAAGCCAGCCCTGCTTGGTCGGCACCGCCACCGCCTTGATCGCGCGGCCGCCGACGTTGATGTCAGCCAGGATCGGGGCGGTGGATATGTCAAAGTTCCACAGAGGGTGGTGCACCAGCTGGTAGTGCCACTTCCGCTGCCCAGTTTTCAAATCGAGACAGACCACGGTCTCGGCAAACAGATTGTTGCCCGGCCGGTGGCCGCCATAATAGTCCGACGTGGGCGTCTCGACCGGCAGATAGACCAGGCCCAGATCTTCGTCCACGGTGATCTGGTTCCAGACGCCAGTATTGCCATTGTCGGCCCAGGATTTCTCCAGCCAAGTTTCGTTGCCGAACTCCCCTGGGCCGGGGATGTCATTGAACTGCCAAATCTTTTTCCCAGTCCGCACGTCAAACGCGCGAACCAAGCCTTTGGTGTTGTTGTGGCTTTCAACGGTCGCGCCTTCTCTCATCGAAGAACCCACGATCACCATGTCTCGAGCCACCGTGGGCGTCGAATGGACGCCGATCTCGCCAGTTTCCAAATCGATCTGTTGGTTGTTCCCTTTCACCACTCCGACCTTCAGGTCGACAATGCCGTGCGCGCCAAATGAGTCGATCAGTGCGCCGTTCTTGGCATTCAGCTCCACGAGGCGATAGCCCGTGGTGATATAGATGACGCGATCGTCGCCTTTGCCGTCGGTCCAATACGAGACACCGCGTCCGGACAATTGGCGCGGCGCGACCGCGGCGCGCTTGCCTTCACGCAGGCTGTGCGACCAAAGCAGCTCGCCTGTTTTTGCGTCGAGCGCAATCACCGACCGCCGCGTGCCGGCGGTCGTATAGATGACGCCCTTCACCATCAGAGGCGTCCCCTCCAATTTATATTCGGGAAACGGTCCGAAATTGTCGGTCTTGAAGCGCCAGGCGACTTCCAGCTTGTTGAAGTTAGACGCATTGATCTGATCGAGCGGCGAGTACCTGGTCCCTTTGACGTCGCCCATGTTGCCCGGCCATTCGCCGTTCTGCGTCGAAGGCTGCCCCTGACGCGAAAACTGTTCTGGCGTGGGCGTTCCGACAAAGACCTGCCCCGAGACCCGGGGTGCGACCCACATTCCCGCAGCAATGATCACGAGCGCCGAAACGAATCGGAATAGTGTCCGCAGCATGTTCTTCACTCCTTTCCAGGCTTCAGGCGACGGATTATAGCACCGTCTCAGGAGGGTTATTGCTCGGGTGCGCCGCCGATGACAGCGCGCTCATTCACCGGAGTGGTTCGCCAAATTCAAAGAGGTCCTCAAATCGACCTTTAGGTCGGCCTGGTCAGTTGGGCTTCTTCTGCGCACGCTCGGGACACTGGCCAATCTTTACCGCGAAGAAAAAAAGTACGCCGAATGTATGGAGTACAATGAACATCCTCGTTTCCATCGCGGAGGCCACCATGAACGACAGGATAACCCGGGTGATGCTGGTCATGTTTATCAGCTTTATCACGGCAGCGGCCGTTTTGGGCGCAAGCGTGAGCTCAGCCTGGGCGCAGACGGCGAACCCGCTACCCGCCGACCATCCCGAGGTCACTGTCCACGGGCGTAAATTTACGCCGCGGTCGATTTTGGCGCGCAACATGGGTACGCCGGAGGACCAAACGACGCAGTTCCCTCCGCACAAAATTATCGGCAATCTCTACTACGTGGGGACCAGGACCCTGAGCTCGTTCCTCATTGTTACACCACAAGGCAATATCCTCATTAACAGCACGTATGAACGGAACGTGCAGACGATTCAGAAGTCGGTCGAACAATTGGGATTCAAGTTTTCGGACATCAAGATCCTGCTCGGGACCCATGCGCACAACGATCATCAGGAAGGGGATGCCTTGGTCAAAGAGATGACCGGCGCGCAGACGATGGCGATGGCCGAGGACGTGCCGGCGCTCCAAGCCATGAAGCCCGGCGGCAAAGAGCACCCGATCGACAAGACGTTGCACGACGGAGAGACGGTGACGCTCGGCGGCACTACTCTGACCGCGCACCTGACCCCGGGTCACACCCGCGGCTGCACAACTTGGACCATGAAGGCACAGGATGGTGGAAAGATGTACGACGTGGTGATCGGCTGCAGCTTGCGGCCACCCGCGACGCTAACGCCAGAGGTGGTAGCCGAGTTCAATCACACATTCCCGCTGGTGCGTTCGCTGGCGTGCGACGTGCCGCTCGGCGATCATCCCGCTCAGTACAGCATGCAAGAGAGATACGCGAAGCTCCAGAAAGGCGCGCCGAATCCCTTCATTGATCGGGCGGGATGCAAGAACGAGGTGGATATCGAGGAGGCCATGTTCCACGCGCTCTTGGACGAGCAGCGGCAAGCCGCTGGGCATTAGGGCGGACCGGCGCAACGGCAAAGGCACGCGTTTTGTCAATCTCAACATGTACCTAATCGCTCCCTGGTTCCCAGGCCGCGTTGTCGAGACGGTCCTCAAAGCGTGGTGTTCGTACCAAAGATGCAAAGGAACGCCGCCTTGGCCTGATACTCGATCAAAATTGCCAAGTGAGTTTCGCATAGGCGCTGCGCTTGGCCTGTGATGAATTGACGCTCTGCAATAAATCGTTGAACTCTTCGTGGTGGTCTCTGAGCAGATTTTGTCCCACCAGGTTCAGTTCGATCCGTTCCGCAAGCCTCCAGCTCAGCTGCGTATCCAGCCGCGTATAGGAAGGTACAAACTGTGCCGGCAAACGCTCGACAAAGTAGGCGTTTGCATCCCAGCTGAAGCCTCGGGACAGTTCCATGTGGGACCGGAGCTGTGCCTGATGGTCTGGGGTTGAGCCCTGCGTGTCCGAAACGCTCGTCGAGTCCAGGCTGGTCGCTTCGGTATGCAGATTCATTTTGAAGAATGAGTAGCCGGGGCTGAGCGTCCAGCGATGCGTTACTTTCCAATTTACAGAGGCTTCCACTCCCTGCGTCGTCCCGTACATTTTGTTACCCAGCACGATTGGGTAAACGAGAAGGGGTGGAACAGAGTCCGAGTCGAAAAATGAGGGAGACGGCTCTAAGCTCTCCAGTCCGCGATAGGTATTGAAAAACGCCGCGACATCGAGAGAAACCCGGTCAATGGGCTGCGCTCGATAACCCACCTCATATGCGATGACGTGTTCAGACTTCATGTTCGGGTTGCCAAGCAAGGCGATTTCAGCAGGCCCGGGCAATACCGCGAGCGCGGCATCCAGGCCCACATCTCGTCGCGTAGGAGTGCGGCTGGCACGTGAAATGGCGGCCCAGAACGTCCGGCGATTATTCGGAGTCCAAGCCAAACGGGCGCTCGGCTCAAGGTCGAAACCGGCAAAATAGTCGTTCTCGAATTTCGATCCCAGGTACAAGGCCACGCGGTCGGACTCCAGTGTTATTTGATCTTGTATGAATACATTGAACAGTTGGCCCGCAAAGTTGGCTGGAAGAAAGGCCCGGTCGATCGTGGCAGTGGTTTCGTCGGCAGTATGGCGATATCCCAGGCCCCAAATAAGATCCTGACGGGCACCCAGGATGATGTGGTTCTGAAAATCGAAATCAAAGGTATCGCGGAAGTCGTCTAATTGCGGGGCGTCTCGATTGTATTTGTCGAAATAAAACTGCACTGTGATGTCGCGGCGGCTTGAAAAAATGTGACTCCAGCGGCCCAGTACGTTTCCTCCCGACAATAGGGCGAGGCCTTGTACGTTTATGTTGTCGGGAGGCGAGAGGGTGGAATGCACGAAGATCGCGCCTTCGTTCCCGGTATAAATGTCTCCTTGAGTCATCAGGGAATCTTTCGCAGACAGGTTTGTATCCACCCGAAAACCGCCGCGCAGCAGATGCCAACTATCATTCCCGTTCTGCCCGTTCAAATCAGGGAAATGGTTGTTGTTGTTGTACTTTGCGAAGATTCGATAGCTACTGTCTTCTTTGATTTTCCCACCGTACTGTACGGTGCCAAATCCTTGCGCCTGTGCGCCCCCGCCGCCAGTTACCAAGCCGCCCTGCGTATCCGCAGCACTCTTCGTAATAACGTTGATCACGCCGTTCACCGCATTCGCGCCCCACACTGTCCCGCCCGGCCCGCGGATCACCTCGATGCGCTCAATGTCCTCGAGCGGCGCGTCCAGCGTGTCCCAATAAACACCGCCGAAAAGCGGCGTATAGACAGCTCGGCCATCGATTAACACCAGCAATTTGTTGGCGAACTGCAAATTGAACCCTCGTGCCGATATGGCCCACGTATTCGCATTGATCTGACCTACATCCAACCCGGGAACCATGCGCAGTAGATCGGGGATATTCAGCGCTCCCGAGCGGCGGATGTCCTCCTGTGTAATGACGAAAATCGCCGCGGCTACCTGGGATAGCTTCTGTTCCTTTTTCGAAACCGAAGTCACCTCGATATTCAACAGGTCTTCAAGACTCGCCTGTGCCAGATCGTTTCTCGTCCGTTGCTGCGAGCACAGAGGAGCCGCGGAGAACAGCCATAAAAGGAGCAGCGCGGACCCGCTAAGCCAACTCACCCAGCGTCTTGTTTTCACGGTGCCTCGCGCGCGCAGGAAGGAAAACGCGCAAGTTAAATTGAAGGGGTGCTTCTACGATACGGACTGTGGTGTTGAGAGGCAATTACCTCTCGGTTGATGAGTTCCTACCAGTCAACAGCGCCTGGCCGCGCTTGGGCTAACCGGTCAAGTACGGATACTGATCTTTGGATCGGTGAGTCGGGCTGTAGGGAATGAACCCCGTGCAGTCCGGCCGCCTCGCGCCATTAGTCGCAAGAACTTATCTGCAAGCTTCTGATTCTAAACCGTTGATGATGCCATCGGGCTGTTGGACGCTCGCATAGGCCGCCTAAGTGGGTGGCAAGCGTGTCGCCGTGAGGCGCACCGGAACGGAACAACTGCGTTATCTCGCTACAGGACCGCCTCGATTGCTCATTGCTCCAGATCAGCCAAGCCCGCCAAGCTATGGTCGCCAAAGTACTTAAACCGGCAACAGTAACCCAATCGCCGCGTCCATTGGAGTTCGTCGTGCCGCAGGTCTCGCTGTTGGGAAATGATTGTCTATATGTCAGATTCTGCCCCGTTTCAGGGGCATCGGCCAAATCGCGATAACTACCCTCGCAAGCCATGTGTCTTTCGAGTAGTTATCGGTGCGCTCTTATTGACCCTGCCTGCCTGGGGGCAAACCCCGGCAACGGACTGGCAAACACAAGTTCGTGAATATTCCGAACAGAAAGATTGGGCGTCAGCATTGCGGATTGTCGATCAAGAGATCGCACGCGCGCCGGGTGACATGGATGTGCGGGCCTGGCGCGCGCGCGTCCTGGCCTGGTCGGGTAATCTCGCGGAAGCGGAACGGGAGTACCTGCAGATCTTGCAGGTTTCCAAGAGCGATCCGGATAACTGGCTGGGGCTGGCGAACGTGTATTTGGGCGAGGGCAAGAGCCAAGATGCCTTGCGCGCGCTCGATATTGCCGTGGCACTCGATCCTGGGCGGGCCGATGTGCGCATGGCCCGTGGCCGTGCGCTGGCTGCCGCCGGAGATCGGAAGAGAGCGCGGCTGGAATTTCAGCAGGCGGTAAGCCTGGAACCGGCAAACGAAGAGGCGAGGATCGCACGGAGGTCCGTCCTCGGCGAACCCAGGAACGAATTGCGCTTCGGCCAGGAAGATAACGCCTTCAATTTCCTGTATCCGAACTACGACGAATGGCTCAGTCTGAAGATGCAATGGAGTCCACATTGGAGCACCACGTTTCTGGGAAATTTCTTCCAATGGGGCGCGGCGGACGCCGGAAAATTTGTGGCTAGCGTCAGCGGCAAGCTTCCCCAATGGGGAACGCTGACCGTGGGAGGCGCTGCCGGACACGACAGTGGAGTGCTCCCGAAAAACGAAGCCTTCTTCGAGCTGGATCATGGTTGGAAGACCAGCGAGACGGCTTTCGCGCGCGGACTCGAACTCACTTATGGCCAGCATTGGTATTGGTATCGCGGCATCAGGATTCTGGCCCTCACTGGCGTCACTCTCGTTTACCTGCCGCGTGAGTGGACGTTCTCCATGGGGGTAACGGAAGCGCAAAGCACTTTCCCGAACCTCGGAACACAATGGCGCCCCTCGGAAATTGCACGCCTGGGATTCCCGATCGTGTGGCGAGAAGAAAAGCAGCTTTCCGCGAACGTCTTTTTTGCAACCGGAACAGAGGATTTCGCAAGCTTCGATCAAATCGGAAGCTTTGCCTCGCAAACCTTCGGTGGCGGATTGCGCTTTTCCCTAACGGCGCGGCAAGACATCAATACTTATGCCTCCTATCAGAAGCGCAGCCAAAGCAGAACCGACGCGAATTTCGGATTGAGCTATGGGCTCCGTTTTTAGCAAGCTGCGCCTGCTGGGGCCGGCGGCATTCGTGGCCAAGGCCATTTTCGTGGCGCTTGCCGTGGATGCCCTGCTGCTCGCATTCATCCTGCTCCGGCGGGCGTACCGCAAGCATTACTTTAGTAAACGCGACGCGCACGTTTTTTTCTATCGTCAAAGATGGAATGCGCTGATTTCCGGCGAAATTCCCTACAAGACCTGGCGCAAGAAGGCATTCGATCGCGGGGTCATCGAAACCATGGCACTGGATGCGCTGGAGGCTGCCGGTCCGCAGGACGCGGCGAAATTGCTGAAGTTTCTGCGGACCAGCGGACTGATCGAGAAGCGGATTTTTGAGGCACGAGAGCTTCGCGGATGGCGGCGCATGCGCGCGCTCGTGGCGCTCGGGCGAACACGCGCGCCCGAGGGTATTACTGCTCTGGCGGAAGGACTGCGCGATCGGGATGTGGAAACGCGCCTGGCCGCCCTCCGCGGTTTGGGGCGCATGGCGTGTCCGCAAGCGGCGGAAGAAATCCTGGCCTGGATCGGCGAAACAGGCCTGTCCGTGCCGGCGCTGCCGCTGCAAAACGCGCTCATCCAGTGCTGCGCGGAGCGCCCGCAGGTGCTGCTGCCTCATGTGCAGCGCGCTCAAGGGCCCGCCCGTGAAGTTCTCGGGCGCGTGCTCGGCGAAGTTGCGAATCCTTCGCTCGGCTTGGACCTGATGCAGTTTGTAGGAGACGACCTGGATGAACTCCGGGCCGCAGCCGCGCGCGCTATGTCACATGTCCAACCGGCGCTGGCCTTCGATGTCCTCAACGAACTGGCGGAGGACCCCATATGGTTCGTAAGGTTGCGGGCCATCGTGAGTCTGGGCACGCTTTCCGATCCCCGCGCGCTCCCGGTGCTGCTGCGCGGGCTCACCGATTCCAACCGCATTGTGCGATTGCGGGCGGCCGAATCTTTGATCCGGCTCCGTGGCGCTATCGGGCTTGCCACGTTCAAGGATGAGAAGCGTGGCCAACCTACAGCCGTTGATGATGTCGAAAGGCTTGGCTTGGTTTCCATCTTCGAGCAAGTGGCTGCTCTGAAGGACCGCTACGGTCTCCACGCATACCTGACAGCGCTGGAAAATGCGAACCTGCGTGGAAAGCTGGAGGAAGAAATTCATCAGAGCGTAGACCTCGCTCCGCAGATGAAGAGGTGTTTGCAGGAAGTCCTGCAGACCGGCCAGCCCCCCGCAGAGCCCGTCGTCGACGAGAACGCCACCGTCAAGGCAGAGCCGCTTCCATGAGCCGTTTTCTAGAAATCTCGAACGATACGCTCTTCTGGTACTACCTGGCGAGCAATGTCGCTTACCTATTTATGCTCATGATTGCGCTACGAACGACCGCCAGGCACCATCACCTGCTCCAAAGCTATCGCTTGGGCTGGGTAAAGGAAACGTCGCTGACCCCGCCCATCACGATTATCGTTCCCGCGCATAATGAAGAGAAGTCGATCCGCGTATCGGTGCGGAAGCTGCTCGAGCTGGACTACCCGGAACTGGAAATCGTGGTCGTCAACGACGGATCACAAGATCGCACGCTGGAAGAGATGCAGCGGGAGTTTCATCTGCGCCCGATCCGCGCCATTTACGTTCACGACGTAAAGAGCGCCCCGCTGCGCTGCTTGTATCGTAGCGAGACGAACGCGAGGCTGGTGGTTGTGGATAAGGAAGCGGCAGGGAGCAAGGCGGACGCCGTGAATGCCGGTCTCAATGCGGCGACCTCTCCCTATGTGTGCGTCGTAGACGCCGATTCCGTTCTCGAGCGCGATGCGCTGCTGCGCATCATGTTACCGGTAGTACAGGATCCCGAACGTGTCGTTGCCGTTGGCGGAATCGTCCGAGTGCTGAACGGGTCAGCGATCGAAGGCGGGCAATTGCGGGCACGCCTGCCAAAAAAAAGCCTAGAAGTGATCCAGGTAGTTGAGTATCTCCGCGCGTTCTTGATCGGCAGAGAGGCCTGGGCCCAGGGCAATATGCTCACCCTTATCGCCGGCGCCTTCGGCGTGTTCCGGACCGACCTGGTCCGCGCAGTGGGCGGCTATCGAGGCCGGGCGATTGGCGAAGATCTGGACCTAGTCACGCGCTTACACCGATATTTGCTGGAGCTGGGCGCCGATTATCGCATCAGCTTCGTGCCCGATCCGGTGTCCTGGACGGAAGTTCCCTCCGACATGAGATCGCTCAGAAGGCAGCGAGCGCGCTGGCACAAAGGCCTGGCGGACGTGCTGTGGACCAGCCGCGGCATGCTCATGCGTCCCCGCTACGGCAGAATCGGCTGCTTTGCCCTCCCATACTTGTGGCTATTTGAACTAAGCGCACCGGTAATCGAGGTTACGGGCATGGTAACCATTATCATGGCAGCGGCGCTGGGCATGCTGAGCCGGCCCTTCCTCCTGCAGTTCCTTCTGTTTGGGTACGCCTTCGCGACGACCATTTCGATTGGCTCGGTCCTGCAAGAGGAGATCACCTATCGTCGCTACAATGATTGGCAAGACATGGCGCGCCTGATCAGCTACTGTTTCCTGGAGCATTTTCCCTATCGCCAATTGCATATGATCTGGCGGCTACAGGGGCTCTGGCAATACTTCCGCGGCGACGACGCCTGGGGCTCGCTGAAACGTAAAGGCATTGAGTCGCCAGCGCCCTCCAGGCTTGTCTAGTGCCGTTCCAACTATTTGCACCAAATTCTCTACTAGGCCACCCCACAGCCAATCGCAGGCTCTTTGGGCCGAACCTCTCGCCGGATCAAGTTGGAACGGCACTAGCGCGCCGAAATCGTCTCCGCACGTACGCTTACCTCTACATAGCTGGCAAAGCGTATGTTCACATCCCGGTAATCTGAAGCTGCGCAAGCAACTTTCCATCACGCGACGGGTTTACAATAATGAACCGGTGCCCAGCTGCGACAGGTCTCCCATTCGTGCTTATCTTTTTCAAATGACGCTCGCGAGGTGACGAAGAATGCGTAATGCATCACTGCTTCGTTGGCTGTTGCTTCTCGCCGGAGTGCTGATCGTATCTTCCGCGGCGCTGGCGCAAGTAAGCGTCGGGATATCGGTGCACGTCGGACCGCCGGCGTTGCCGGTTTACGAGCAGCCAGCGTGTCCCGGTGACGGCTTCATCTGGATACCCGGCTACTGGTACTGGGGTCCCGACGGTTACTTCTGGGTCCCGGGTACATGGGTCATTGCGCCGCGGGTTGGATTCCTTTGGACTCCGGGCTATTGGGGCTGGGGAGGTGGCGTCTACATTTGGCACCCCGGGTACTGGGGACCACACATCGGTTTTTATGGCGGAATCAATTACGGCTTCGGCTACACGGGCGTGGGTTATGCGGGCGGATATTGGCGCGGCGGTGCTTTCGTCTATAACCGTGCGGTGACCAACGTAAACGTCACCGTCGTGCACAACACCTACAACCAGACCGTGATCAACAACAATGTCGTGGTGAATCGCGTGAGCTATAACGGCGGCGCAGGCGGTGTGGCCGCCCGGCCGACGCCGGCCGAACAATCCGCAGCCCGCGAGCAGCACGTTGCACCGACCACACTGCAATCTCAGCACGAACGCGCCTCCGGCGACAATCGAGCTTTGCTCGCGTCGTCGAATCACGGAAGGCCCGCAATTGCCGCTACGGCTAAGCCGGGCGTCTTTAGCGGACGCGATGTCGTGGCCGCACGCGCGGCGGCTCCGAATGGCCGTGCTGGCGAGCGCCCGGCGACTGCCGCCCCTGCGGCTCGCGGCGAAGGACGGCCTGCTCCACGAGTCGAAAATCGAGGCGAAAATTCCCGAGGGAATGCCCGCCCCAATGTCCAGAGGACTGAACGTCCGGCCGAGCGGAACGCTCAGCCCGAGCAGCCCCGCGGCAATCGGCAGCCTCCCGAACAGCCCCAGGCTAGACCTCGGCAGCAGAATAAGCCCGAGCCAAGAGAGAAAAGCAACGAAGGCCAAAGGGGCAACGAGCGTCGATAGCCGCCGGTTCGACATCTCGGCATTTTGCCAGGACCGCCGGACGCCTACGACTTTGACGAGGTGCTCACTCGTCAGCCTTAGAAACGGTTTCTTTCGGTTGTTCGGCAGCGGCTTTCAGTAGCTGATAAAGGTGTGTGCGACTGATTCCCAGAATTTCCGCCGCGCGCACCTTGTTTCCCCCCACATGATCGAGGACGCGCTGAGCGTGCCGCCGCTCCAGCTGTTCAATGGACATCAAGGCTCCATAGTCGGCATTGCCACTCGGGCCGTGATTCTGCACCCGCTCCGGAAGGTCGCGCACGTCGATGACATCCGATTCGGCCATCATGCAGGCATGCTCGAGGACGTTTTGCAGCTCGCGAATGTTGCCCGGCCAGGGGTATCGCGCCAGCAACGTCTGGGCCCGCCGCGTGAGACCGGCCACATGTTTATTGTATTGAGCGGAAAAAGTTTTCAAGAAGTGGCGCTCGAGCAGCAGCAAATCCTCGGGGCGTTGCGCAAGCGAAGGAAGCTCGAGTTCAACCGCGCAGAGCCGGAAATAGAGGTCCTCTCGGAATTTTCCCTGCCGGGCCATCTCCCGCAGGTCGCGGTTGGTAGCAGCCACGATGCGCACATCCACTTTGGTGACGGCCGGCGAGCCCACGCGCTGGACCTCGTGGTTCTGCAGAACACGAAGCAACTTTGCCTGCATGGCCAGAGGCATTTCACCGACCTCATCCAGCAGCGCCGTTCCGCCATTGGCATATTCAAAGACGCCGACCTTGTCCTGATTAGCTCCTGTAAATGCTCCTTTGACGTGGCCGAATAGCTCGCTTTCAGCCAGGCTTTCGGTAATAGAGGAACAATTGACCGCCACGAAGCGCTTTTCCGAGCCGCTCAACCGGTGCAGGGCCTTGGCCACCAATTCCTTGCCTGAGCCCGTTGGGCCAGTGACGAGGACGCCGCGGAAATGTGGCGCGATGCGCCGGATTTTCGAAAACAGATCCAGCATCAGCGGGCTGCGCCCAATGATGCCCTCGAACTGAAAATTCTCCAGAAGCTCGTTTTCCAGCCTGGAGCTGCGTTGCCGGCGTTTGGCGTCCTCAACGATCAGCGCGATTCGCTGGCGAAGCTTCTCCGGCGAAAAAGGCTTGGGAAAATAATCAGCAGCGCCCTTTTGGATCGCCTCCACGGCCGATTCGGTCGAGTAGTAGCCGGTCATCAAGATGACGTCGATGCCCGGGTCAAATTCCACGATCTTTTGCAGCAACTCCATTCCTTGCACGCCGGGCATCACCAAATCCATCAGGACGATCTGCGGGCGCAAGCGTTGAATAAGGTCCAGCCCGGCTTGCGGATCTGATGCGGAATGGATTTCCAGTCCAGTGCCCGCCAGAATGAAATTCACAAATTTGAGATTCTTCGGATCGTCATCAATGACTACCAGCCTCAAAGCCGGAGAGTTTCCGCCGCCCGAGCTCATGATTTGCCTGCCGCCGTCATCAAGGCATCTTCCACTCGTCGCATCAGTTCGTCCCGGGTGAAAGGCTTGCGAAGAATCGCCGTCCCCTCTTCCAAAATGCCATGCGTGGCGATTTCCCCATCGGCGTACCCAGACATATAAAGCACCCCGATTCCGGCTCTTTCCGCCAGCAGCACGTCGGCCAATTTCTTGCCGCTCATTCCCGGCATGATCACGTCGGTCAAGAGAAGGTCGATGGCGCCTTCGGTTTTTCTCGAAATTTCCAAAGCCTCGGAAGCGTCGCCTGCCTCGAACACCTTGTGCCCCGCGTCGCTGAGCGTCTTCCTGGTTAATTTGCGCAAGGACCGTTCGTCTTCGACGACCAGAATCGTGCGCCGCTCAGGAGCGACTTTCGCTGCGGCCTTCATGTCGGGAACGGCCTCAGCGACGGCGTTCACTTCAGGCAGATAGATCCTGAAGGTAGTTCCTTTGCCAACTTCGCTGTCTACCCAGATATAGCCGCCGCTTTGCTTGATTACGCCGTAAGCTGTGGCCAACCCGAGGCCGGTGCCTTTGCCCTTTTCTTTAGTCGTGAAGAACGGCTCAAAAATATGGGACTGCAACTCGGCGTCCATGCCACAACCTGTATCCGTAACCTTCAACATGGCATAGGGACCCGGAATTACGTAGGGATGGCGAAGCACCGTGGATCGATCCAATTCCCAGTTTCCGGTTTCGATGGTCAGCTTGCCGCCATTGGGCATGGCGTCCCGCGCGTTGACCACCAGATTGAGAATCACCTGTTCGATCTGGCTGCGGTCAGCTTTCACCGAACAATTGTTGGGCGAAAGCACGAGCTGCATCTCGATATCTTCACCCACCAACCGGCGGAGCATTTTCTCGATATCCTGGATGATCGTATTCAGGTTTAGAGTCCGCGGCTCCAAAACTTGCTTGCGGCTGAAAGCCAAAAGCTGCTGCGTGAGCGCGGCGGCGCGCTTGCCCGCGTTCTGAATCTCATCCACCGCCTCGCGGAAGGGATCGTCGGGCGGAATCCGCTCCTGTAGCGCTTCGCTATATCCGATAATCAATCCCAAGAGGTTGTTGAAGTCGTGCGCTACGCCTCCCGATAATCTGCCGATGGCTTCGAGTTTTTGAGAGCGATGAAGCTGCTCTTCCAGTTGCTTCCGCTCGGTGATGTCTCGATTGACGATCACCAGCTTTTCCACCACGCCGTCACGGTTCCGCACCACGCTGGCCGTCGATTCCAGCGTCAGCCATTGGCCTTCCTTATGGCGGATGCGATACTCCACCGTCCGGCCCATTCCCGTGCGCCGGGCGTCATTGGCGGCATCCTCGACCGCCTTGCGATCGTCGGTATGGATTTGCTCAAAGGCCGACGTCTCCCCCAATTCCTTCCGCGAATAACCCAGCCGTTTCTGGTAGGAAGGACTGTTGTAGAGCCGCCGGCCCTTCGTGTCTACGACGGCAATCATGTCCGCCGCATTCTCACTGATGAGGCGAAAAAGCTCCTCTTGTTCCGCCAACTGCTTGCGGAAGCGGGAGAGTTGCACCTGCTGGAAAACGACATAAACATCAAAAATCAAAATGATTCCAACCAGGGCGTGCACGGCAATGTCCGTATCGAAGGCGTAGGAGGCCCCGAGCTCCGGAATCATCGAAGGCAGCAAGAGACAAACGATTCCGGAGGTGAGGATTAGCGATACGGCAATTGCCGAGGAGGAAAGCCACCATTGGCGTCGCTCACTGCCGCGCCAATTGTCACGGAACAATTCCGCGGCATTACTGCCGAGACCAGAGGTGAATAACTTCATGGCTGCGTTGAATCGGCCTGGCGGGCCGCTTTACCGGCTAGTGCCGTTCCAACTTGTTTGAGCAAATCTATTACGGCGATCTCTCGGAAACGTTCGCTTGCGCGTTTGGCCAATCTAGTTGGAACGGCACTAGCAGCTATTGTCCCAGCGTCTGAAAGAACGACAAGGATTTCATTCTCGAAACGTGCTCGGCTGGTTATCGAGGAGAGGTAGGAAGCGGCTGGGCCACTTTAGCCGCCGCCCGCTGGCTGGCCTCGCACTATTTACGCCAGCCTTTGAAGCATCTCCCGGCCCATATTTTCGTCCACGATGCCTTTCCGCATGAGTTCCCTGACGAGTTCGTTCAACACGGACTCCCGGCCCGCCGCAGGATGGGGCGAATCTTCCCTCTCATCGATCCCCGTTTCCACGCCGCCCTGCCCGCTCAGTTCGCCTAGCCACTTCTTTAAACTGACGAGTTGCTGAGCATCCGGAGCTTCGAAGTGCAATCCCATGCCCATACCTGCCACCGAGTACACGACCGTGGCCTGGCTCTCGAACGATCGTTTCTCCCGGGTGATGCGCACCTTCACGCGAGTCTGTGCCGCGAACGGGCTCATGGAATCAATGTAGCATCCACCCTCGCTCAAATCCGCCGTCCGGCCTTGAATCCTTGTCTGTGACTCAGGCTCGAAAGCCTCTACGGTTCCCGTGAATGGATAGCGGGCATATTGGCGGCGCTCTGCCGGGTTGCGCTCGATTGTGCCCGGCGAAAGACTACCGATCACGCCGGGTGAAATTTTCAGGTCCCTGTTCAATGTGCTTGCCATATGCATTCTCCGATTTGAGATCGTTGCACCCGCAGGCCCACTCGCAGCCATTGGAAGGCCAAATGTTTCAATAACTTACAGCAGGCTTGAAAATATGGGATGGCCAGAAATGTTCAGATCAGTCGTAAGTGTCCACACCGCGCACACCTAATTGGCCCCCCGGGCGGTTGAACTCTACTCACCTTTGCACCGCTCATATAGACCGGCTGTACCAAATAGTTGGTCCTCAAGACCTATTGGTCAAAAGCAAAGGTTTGACGCAAAATAATTTGCCAATCTCCGGGGGGAGCGAAGTCCATGAGCCAGATTTTCGAGGCCCTGCGAAGGGCTGAAGACTTGGAAAGCGCGCGTAAACGGATGCAGGGCGCCGCGGAAACTGGTTCCATGGAGCGCCGGCGAGCCGAGCGGCGCCCGATCGCGGCGCTTATTCGAATTTATGGACATGGGCAGGGTTTGAACCCCTTTTTTGAGGAGAACCCCATTCTTAACGCGAGCGGCACGGGCGCGCTGCTGCTCATGAGAACGCCTGTTGTAGCGGGACAAAAACTGCTCCTCATCAACGAGGCTGCCGAGCGGGTCCAGGAATGTCGGGTCGTGCGTACCTCATGCTGCGACTCGCAGGAACTCGAGGTAGCGGTAGAGTTTCTCACCCCGCAGCCGGAATTTTGGGATCGTTTGGGGGAGCAAGGCGAGGAATCGGGAATTGAGAAGCGCAAGCGTCCGCGTATCACCTTGCCGCGAGGAATGACTATCACCTGGCGAGGTCGCGGAGAATCCATCGTGTCCAGGGTGCAAACGATCAGCGCCGGCGGACTATCGATCGGCGCGCTCGAGCCGCCGCCGAATGGCGAGCTGCTTCATGTGTCCTTCGAAGTTCCTGCGGGCGAAGTCAGCGCCCATGCGATCGTGCGTCATTCACGTGATGGAGAGGGGATGGGGGTTGAGTTTGTCGGCATGTCGGATGAGGCCCGCGCCCGCCTCGACCTCTTGCTGCAAAAACTTCTAGTGTGACGCGATTTGCTACTCTACGGGCCTCCCTGCGATTGCAGCAGGCGCTGCTCGGCCCAGTCCTCGGCCGCATGCATGGCTTCGTAGAGTTGATCAAAGCTCTCGATGGCGAAGAGCAGGCTGTGAATGCGGTCCACCCGGACCGGAGTTCTGAGGACCTCTTTCAGATCAAAATCCCTGACTTCGCAGCCGCCCTCGATAACATTGCTGCATTCGCCGTGCGAGCTGATCACCCCGCTGCCGTACACCTTGATGGCTCCGTCCTGGCGAATCAGGCCGAACTCAACCGTATACCAAAATAAGCGTCCCAGCTGCTCCAGTAGTTCCTGGTCGTTGATCCGCGCGCAAACACTCCCGTAGTGCTGCAAAAAATCCGCAAACACGCGATGCGCGTGCATGGGCACATGCCCAAAAACGTCGTGAAAGATGTCGGGTTCCGGGATGTATTCGAGCGAATCGCGGCTGCGCAGCCATGTTGTCGTGGGAAACATGCGCGCGGCCAGCATTTCAAAGAAGGCCTGGGCGGGAAGGAAGCCGCTTACTGCCGTCGTGCTCCATCCCGTTCTGGGTTTCAGTTGTGCCGTGATGGCCGCGAAGTTGGGAAGGCGATCCTCTCGAAGCTCGATGATCTCGTATCCCTCCCGATACTCCCGGCAGGCATGCGATTCGATCTGCGGGCGCCTGCGCCGCACCAGTTCCTGCCAAACCTGGTGTTGCTCGGCCGAGTATTCGGAATATTTTTGTTCGATCAGATAGGGCGCCGCGGCTTTGAGGCGTTCCGCCAGCATCGGTATGCTCCTTCTCTATATAGGATGAACCTGCGCGGAGGCACGGGCAAGCTCCCCGCGAAATCCCGTCGTCTTCATGTTACCGAGCGGCTTGTGTCAACGACCGCCACGCTGCTTTCCCGCGGCGCGGCGCAACTGCTTCAAAAGCCGTATCCACCAAAAGACCTCGCTAAAAAGATTCGGGACATTCTGGATAGCTGTGGCGCAAAAAACCGTTCTGCTTGAACTCCGTGCCTCCTGTTTGAGCCTTTGTCACGTCCGTCGCGGCAGTCCTAGTGCCGTTCCAACTTGTTTGAGCAAATCGTCTTTCGTCTTGAACCGAACGAATAGACTTTTCGTCCCCTCAACGGCAGCCGGCCAGATGAATCGGATTCGTTCGGCTCTTGATTACGGCGATCTCTCGGAAACGTTCGTTTGCGCGTTTGGCCAATCTAGTTGGAACGGCACTAGATTCCGCAGGTACCCTCCGCTACCATGATTTCATGGCCAAACCTTGGTCACGCAGGGAGCCCCGAGACGATGGCGATGCCACCGTCTTCCTCATTCTGATTTTGCTGGCGTCCCTGCCCTACCTTAACGCGCTCGCCAACAGCTTCGTCTATGACGACCGCCAGCAGATCCTGGAAAATCCATATGTCCACAGCTTTCGATATCTCGGCAGGGTTTTCGGCAGCAACGTCTGGAGCTTTCAAGGCGCGCAAGGAGTCAGCAACTATTACCGGCCGCTGATGACCCTGGCATATCTCCTCTGCTACAAAATCTTCGGCCAGCTGGCCTTCGGCTTCCATCTCATGAATTTGGTCCTGCACGTAGCGATCGTATTGCTGCTCTTTATCGTAACCGAACATCTTTTCCAGGATCCCCTGCTTGCGCTGATCGTCGCCGGCCTTTTCGCTTTGCACCCGATTCACACCGAATCGGTCGCCTGGATTGCGGGGATTACGGATCTCGAGCTGAGTTTCTTCTTCCTTCTGACATTTCTGCTTTATCTACGTCTCGCGGATAAGGGCCGCGAAACCATTCCACGAGCGATGTCTTACGTTGCGATGCTCCTAGCCTATTGCCTCGCCCTTCTCTCCAAGGAGCAGGCCCTGGTTTTGCCGGCTCTCGCTATCGTTTACGAGCATTTCTACCGTCCCGGCCGATCGGCGGTTCCGTTTCGCGGGAAGTTACGCCTTTATCTGCCCCTTTGTCTGACTGCGGTGGCATATGTTGTATTTCGGCTTTTGACCCTTGGCAGCTTCGCGCCATCCGCCGCCCGGCGTGCGATGCCGTGGAGCGCGGTCCTGCTGAACGCTATCGCGCTCGCCGGCTCCTATCTGGGGAAGCTTGTCTGGCCCACGCATCTTACTGCCTTCTATGTTTTCCACGAGATTCGTAGCCTCCGCGACCCTCACGTTCTCGCGGGACTCTTGGCATTAACGTTATGTGCCGGATTGTTTGTTTGGCTCTGGCGTCACGCTCGTCCAATCTCGTTCGCCTTTCCCTGGATTGCCGCCACCCTCGCGCCTGCGCTGAATGCCCGCTGGATGCCCGCGCAGGTTTTCGCGGAGCGGTATCTCTATCTGCCCTCCATTGGCTTCTGTTGGCTGGTCGGATGGACTGCCGCAAAGCTCTGGCGCAGGACCCCAAGCGAACCGCGATCCGCTGGCAGCGTTCTCTTCCGGCAGGGCGTAGTGCTCGGACTGGCAGTCCTCGGCTGCCTCTATGCCATCCTCACGGTTGAACGGAATCGCGACTGGCGCACCGACGAAGTCCTTTATCGCCGCACACTCGAAGCCCAGCCCGACGCACAATTGATCCACACCAACCTCGGCGTGGTCTATTCGGACCGGGGCGATTGGGCCGCCGCCGAACGAGAATGGACTCTCGCCATGGGTCCCGGCCGGCCTTATGCCCCCACTCTGAATAATCTGGGCCTGCTGCGCAAGAATCAGAAGCGTTACGGCGAGGCCGCCGACCTCTTCGCTCAGGCCATTCACTCTCAACCCAAATATGTGGACCCTCACAAGCACCTCGCCGAAATCTATGCGGAAATGGGCCGCGTAGCCGACGCCGATCGCGAATTCCGGCAAGCCGTCTCTTTGGCGCCGCTGGATACCAGTGCGCGCAACAGCTACGGCCATTTTCTGCTTCGGCAAGGAAGGAACGCCGAGGCGCGAGAGCAATTCGCGCGTTCCGCCGAAGCGGATGCCAATTTCGAGGCCTGCGATAATCTCGGCGATCTCGATCTAGCCGCAGGCGATACGCGGAAGGCGCGGGCGGATTATCAAGCCGCGCTGGCGTTGAACAGCATCGACAATCGCGCTTATTTCGGACTCGCCGACATCGACGAGCGAGAAGGCCGCGTCGAGGATGCCCTTCGCGAATACCGCGCCGGGCTCGAAACCGATCCCCGAAACGCGGGTGCCCTCGCAGCCATGCAGCGTCTCGCCGGCGGCGCGTCTCGATAACCCTTCGATAATGGATGAAGCGCAGCGCCGTCTTAAGACCGACGAGATCGAGCGCCAGCTTCTAGCAGCGCTTTGTTCCCCGGCGCTCGACCACAAAACTCGTGGCGAAATCCTCCAGCGCCTTGCCGCCCACACATTTGCCAACCCCGATCACGAAGCTATCTTTCGAGTGCTCGTGAAAATACCTCGCGCCCAGAGCGGGCACATTCGAGAAACGCTCAGTGCGCGCCTCACGCGGCTGGGTTTCCCTGATATTGATGTCCAGCCAATATTTGAGCTTGCGCCGCCTTCGGCAGAGAGAATAACAATGCTTTTACAGCAGCTCAGCCGCTAGCTCCGCATTCGCGCAGACCATTCGGAAATCTCGGCCGTTACGCTGGTCAGAAATACGGGCTAGACTGTCGACCTTTGCCTCGACGTGCCGGGATGCTTGTTCTTGCCACCAAATGAAGCGCTGAGTATTCTAGCACCCGATCTCGGCGGAACCACTCGCGTGCATCCCCTGACAATCGCCATCGGCAATTATGGGCTCACCAAGCCTTTGAAGGATGGAAGCGTTCGCGTCGCTGATTTGAATCTCGAATACCTTCAAGTCGATCCCATCGTTGCGGCGATGCGGCGCATGGTTCGCAGCCTCGATTTCGATATTTGTGAGATGGCCTTTACTACTTATCTTTGTGCTAAGGCTTACGGCAAGCCCGTCACCGCCATCCCGGTATTCCTCACCAGAAATTTCCATCACTGGGCCATCTTCTACAATGTCAACTCCGGAATTGCTAAACCGAAGGACTTGGAAGGCCGGACCGTCGGTGTCAATCGCGGCTACACGGTCACGACGGGCCTCTGGGCGCGGGGAATCCTCCAGACCGAATACGGCCTGGACCTGAACAAGATCACCTGGGCTCCCACCGACGACGAGCACGTCGCAGAATACAAAGCCCCGGCGAATGTTGATTATTCGTCTCGTGGAAAGCCGATTGCCGAGTTACTGCTTTCCGGCAAGATCGCCGCGGCAGTGGGTGACGTCCGCGTGAATTCCCCTGACATTCAGCCGCTCATCCCAGACGCTCGCAACGCAGCTTTTGCCTACTTCCGCAAAACAGGCGTGTACCCCATCAATCATGGGTTGGTGGTAAAGGACTCGCTTTTGAAAGCTGGGCCCGGATTGGCCCGGGAGCTCTTCCGTGCATTTCAGGCAGCGAAGAAAATTTACCTGGCCCACCTGGACGCCGGTAAAAATCTCTCTCCTGCAGACGAAGCTGCCATCGCACTCAAAGAAGTGGTCGGAGATCCGTTTCCATCTGGCATCAACCGCAATCGAAAGGCCCTGGAGACAATCGCTCAATTCGCCCTCGATCAACAGGTGATTCCGAGGAAGTTTAGCATCGAAGAGCTTTTCGCTCCGGGTACGCTGGACTTGGAGTAAGGCGAAGCTTTTCTCGAGCGAACTCGCGAAAGCTAGCGTCCGGCGAGTTGCCGGCATTTGTCCAGCGCGGCGTAGCTTCGGGTGGGCGCAGCCATCAGAAACCGATATCCTTCCTTGAGGATCCGCTCGACATTATTGGAATCGACGTGAGGGTGCCCGACGGGAACGCCGCATTCCTCGCACCTCGCAACGATTTGCGCCATGGCTTCCACAACGGAGGGATGCTCGTATTGGCGCGGAAAACCGAGTTCCTGGCTCAAATCACCTTCTCCGATCAGGATCAGGCCTATTCCCGGAACACTCTTTAATATGTCGCCAAGGTTGGCGATTCCCTGTGTGTCTTCGATCATCAGAACTACAAGAATTTCGCCCTGCGGATGCAACGGCCACACATCGGCCTTGCGATAATATTCCTGCTGTGTAAGGCCCCAATAACGCGCGGCGGCCAGAGGCGCATCACCTCGCATCCCGGCCGGCTCGCTCAGCGCAGCCGTCTTCAATCGCGGATACCGGCATGCGGCGACAGCGTTGTAGGCCTGCTCGACGGTGCTGATGTGCGGCCATACGATGCCATACGCGCCTAAATCGAGCGCCTGCTTGGCGAGCCACTGGTTCTTTTCGTTTCCGTTTGGCGGAATGCGTACCAAAGGCGTGACGCCGGGTGCGATCGAACCAGACTCTGCGATCTGCCGCCGATTGAGCATGTACTGAAAGCAATCTCGCAGAATTCGTCCGTCCCATGGATTGTGCTCCATCTCAAAAACAATGGCGTCGTAACTGGAAATGCTGAATGCGAGTGCGGAATCGATTTCGGCGTTTGTAAAGGCCGCAAACGCTGGCTGCCCGCGCTCCAGCGCGCGGATGATGCCGTTCAGCCTTGGGAGTTCAGCCATTCCAAGCCTCCTCCGATCGCCCGATCAACGTTTGTGCATCCCGTGATCCATCCATAATTAGGCCATAATTAGGCCATAAGTAGGCCATAAGTAGGAATGAGCGCGAGCATCGTAGCAGAGGCGCCCCCAAGCCCAAAATCAGCAAACAGGAATATTTGACAACCTCGGATTCCCTTCATAGCATGCGCCCTGCAGCGGAACATTCGTTGATCCAGGGGCGATCATGATTATCGATTGTCACGGGCACTACACGACGGCGCCGCGGGAATTGGAAGCCTATCGACAGCGACAGATCAGTGCGCTTAAA
>WNGL01001817.1_pt1 | contig 31004 bp, 30 predicted proteins | sample 5400591 | NCBI WGS metagenome assembly WNGL01 (sample SAMN13153377, study PRJNA577476) | soil metagenome | isolation source: 80 cm soil or saprolite under Garry oak tree replicate 1 | place: USA:California | collected 2016-06-15 | reverse complement strand
CGCGGGCGTGCTCACCTCGGGTGACCCCTCGGTCCTGCTGCAGCAGGGGTCGCTGCTGATGGAGCTGTCCGGCAACAAGAATGCCCAGACGCGGCAGCTGCTCGCCGATGCCAGCCAGCTGTCCAGCGTGGAGCAGGAGGTGCAGCGCACCGAGGCCGGGATCGCCGGCCTCAAGGCCCAGCTGGCTGCCCACAAGGACTCCCTCGGCAAGCTCATCGCGACCCAGAAGGCCACGCTGGCCAGCCTGACGGTGCCCCAGCAGCTGGCGGTGGTCAGCAACTCGATCGGCGCCGGGGGCAGCTCCGCGCCCCAGCCGTACACCGGGCCGACATCGACCCAGGCCGAGAAGGCTGTCGCGTTCGCCTACGCGCAGCTCGGCAAGCCCTATCAGTGGGGCGCGACCGGCCCGGGATCCTACGACTGCTCGGGACTGGTCCAGGCCGCCTGGGCCGCGGCGGGGGTGACCATCCCGCGCACCACCTACGACCAGTGGGCCGCCCTGCCGCATATCGCCACCTCCGCCATCCAGCCCGGGGACCTGCTCATCTACGATGGCGAGGGGCACGTGGCCATGTACGTGGGCGGCGGCTACATCATCGACGCGCCGCAGACCGGCATGAACGTCCAGAAGCTCCCCATGAGCACCGGCTGGTACGCGTCGACCTTCGACGGCGCGATCCGGCCGTAGGGACGCCACCCGGGTCCGTCACCAGCTCAGGGCGTATCGGGCTGGCGGGCAGCGGGTGATGACCAGCAGCGCGACGACGGGCGCGGCGAGGACCAGGGCGGTGGCAGTGATCACGGCGACCGAGGTGATGGCCCGCCGGGTCCTGGTGGGCGGGTGCGGTGGGTCGATGAGACGCTGGATGCGCTGTGCCGCGGTGCTTCCGCCCGCGCCGAGGGCTCCGGCCGGGATCCCGGCGGTAGCCACGGCCAGCAGGGCCCCGGCCAGGGTGAGCCGGTGCTCGCGGCGGACCGCCGCGTCGTCAGCGGCGGCTTCCACCAGATCGCTGACCTGACGAGCGGCGACCGCGAAGAACCGGATGGCCGGGAACGCGCGGCGAAGGGCACCGGCGAAAGTCAGCACGAGGTGATGCCGCTCGGACAGGTGGGCGCGTTCATGGGCCAGGACCGCATCGAGCTGGCGGCTGTCCAGGCAGCGCAGTGCCCCGGTGGTCAGCACGATCTGGCGGCGACCCGGCACGCAGTAGACAGCCGCCTGAGCGTCGTCGATGATCCTGACTCCCGGGATGCGCGCCGCCCGCGCAACCAGGGCCAGCGCGTCGTCGTGGCTGGCGCGGCGACGCCGCGCGTCCACCACCACCATGGCGGTAGACCAGATGATGCGGCCCAGGACGCCCAGCGCGAGAACGCCTCCGGTGAGGCTCGCTGCGGCCCCTTGCGGGGTTGCGTACTGCTCCCGCATGAGCGACAGGCAGGCTCGCAGCACCGCTGGATCGGCGCTGACCCGGATGCAGGGAACGGCCAGGATCAGGCCGGCCGCCACTGTGGAGACGGCTACGGACAGCGCCGCCGCCTGCCAGGCCGCGATGCCCGTGCGAGGCGCGCGAAGCGGCCATGAGGCGCGCGGCAGCCACCGCCTGCTCGCTGCTGCCATCGCGACGGCATAGACGAGCAGCAGCGCGGCTACGACGTCCCTCATCGCGGCCCGTCCTGCTCGACGGCCGCATCCAGGGCCGCGCGCAACGAGGCAATCTCGGCTGGCTCCATGGCCCCGACCAGCCGCACCAGTGTCGCGGCCGGATCTTCAGCGACCGAGAGCGCCTCGGTCACCAGGTGGGCCACATAGTCGTCGCGGGACCGGACGGGCTCATACCCCGTTCCTGAGCATCAACACCATACCTGCGGGGCAGGCGCAAATCACCTAACCACCTTAGGTGTTAAGGTGTATCGTTCTGATTGCCGTGACGCAGCCGTCTGCCGGGCGCACGAAGCTCGCGAGGCCGGGGAGGAACCGCCTTATGACCGACAGCTATGATCCCCGGCAGGCTGCTCGCGGGGACCTTCGGCTCCTGAGCTGTGATCTGGCCAGCGTCTGCGGCGCGCTCACGGAGGTCGCGACCGTCTGGCGGCGTGTTCACGAATGCCGGCCGGAGCTGCCGCTCCGCCTCCCGGTGCAGTTGGCGGACGCGGCTCGCGAGCTTGCCGCCTCCGCGGAGAGGCTCGTCGAAGCTGGCTTCGGTCAGCCGCCGGATCTAGCTTTCTCGATGGCCGGGCAGCTGGCGGCCCTCCGCAGAGATATCAGCGAAGCTGCGGTCATGAGCGGCAATGCCGGAGGTCTCCAGCTGGGAGACGCCGGGCTGTGGAGCTGCATCGGGGCGGCTATGCACCGGGCTGGGAACCGCCTCCTCGCCCTTATCGTGCGGCTGGCCAGGATCGAGGACTGGTCGCTGAACGGACCCGGCGCGGAGCCCCCGGATCAGGACCGGGCCTGGCTCCTGGTCCAGCTAGGCTAGCCGTGCTGGGCGGTTCCGGCCGATGGCGTCAGATTCGGCGTATCTGCTAGGGCATTTGGAGTATCTGCTAGAGCGAGCATCCAACGCCAGGTCTTAAGTTCTCCACCCGCCATTCCCCGGCCCTTCCCCGTAATGAGGTGATCTTGCCAGTGATCCATCCTGACCGCCGGACCGTGCTGCGTTCCGGGCTGGCCATGTCCGTGCTGGGGGCGGTGGGTGCCGCTGCCGGGTGCACGGCCCGGCCGGCTGCCTCGCCTGCTTCGCCTGTCTCGCCTGCCGCGAGTGCCCGGCGTGGCCTGGTCAAGCCCGGCGGTCCGCAGGTGGCGGCCGCGGAGGCGGCCCGGCATGCGACCGGCGGGACCGTGCAGGCGGGCGTGGCTCCGGAGGCCGGGCTCGTGGATCTGGGCGGCCTGGTCGTGCCGACGTGGAGTTTCGGCGGCCAGGTTCCGGGTCCGGAGATCCGGGTGCGCAAGGGCCAGGTCCTGCAGGCGCTGCTGGTGAACCGGCTTCCGGTCGAGACGACCGTGCACTGGCACGGCGTGGCCATCCGCAACGACATGGACGGGGTGCCCGGGATGACCCAGGCGCCCGTCCCGGCCGGCCGGGAGTTCACCTACCGTTTCGCGGTCGCCGAGCCGGGCACCTACTGGTACCACCCTCATGCCGGCGTCCAGCTCGACCGGGGCCTGTACGGGCCGCTGATCGTGGAGGACCCGGCCGAGCCCGCTCCTTACGATCATGACTGGACCGTGATCCTGGACGACTGGATCGACGGCACCGGCTACACCCCCGATCAGGTCCTGGCCGCCCTGCGCTCCGGCATGGGCGGCATGGGCATGGCGGCCGCGTCCCCGTCGCCGGTGAGCAGCATGAGCGGCATGCCCATGCCGGCCGCGTCCCCGTCCTCCAGCGCCGCGCCGGCGTCGTCCCCGGCGGCGTCAGCGCCCCCCAGGGGGCCGGACCCGGTGCTGTCCGGAGCGCGCAGCCCGCTGCTCGGCGGCGACGCCGGCGATGTCCGGTACCCCCGTTACCTGATCAACGGCCGCGTCCGCGACGCGCCCCGGACGGCCATCGCGCGCCCCGGCCAGCGGGTGAGGATCCGGTTCATCAACGCGGGCGCCGACACCGCCTTCCGCGTCGCGCTCGGCGGCCACCAGATGACCGTCACCCACACCGACGGCTATCCCGTCGTCCCTGTGCGCGCCGGCGCGCTGCTCATCGGGATGGGGGAACGCTACGACGTGCAGGTCACGCTGGGCGACGGGGTGTTCCCGCTGACCGCGCTGGCCGAGGGGAAGAACTCCACCGCGCTGGCCCTGATCCGGACCGGGGGCGGGGACCCGCCGCCCGCTGACGTCCGGCCGGCCGAGCTGAACGGCGCGCTGGCGCACTACGCCGTGCTGCGCTCGGCGGAATCGGCGCGGCTGGCGCCCAGGACGCCGGACGTGACCTGCCGGCTGCGGCTGACCGGCGGGATGGCCCGCTACGACTGGGGCATCAACGGCCAGGACTTCGACATGTCCCGGCCCGGCGCGCTGCAGTTCCTCATGGCCCAGGGCCAGCGGGTGCGGGTGATCTTCGCCAACACCACCACGATGTACCACCCGATGCACATCCACGGGCACACCTTCCAGCTCGGCCCGGCCGGCCCGCGCAAGGACACCGTGATCGTCCTCCCCGGCCAGCAGCTGGCCTGCGACTTCGACGCCGGCAACCCAGGCCAGTGGATGACGCACTGCCACAACCTCTACCACGCCCCCCAGGGCGGCATGATGGCCATGCTCAGCTACCAGACCTGACGCCGGCTTGTCAGTGCTCCTGGACCCGGAGGAGGTCCTGTTCGGCCAGCAGCTTGTCCAGCCTGGCCTGGTCGACGCGGCTGATGATGGCGGCTTCCTCGTGGCGGTCACGGATGCACTTGGCCAGCGTGAACGAGGAGGTCACGACGTAGAGCAGGCCCAGCGCGAGGAAGCCGCGGACCCACCGGGAGTCGTGCAGGTAGCCGATGCCGGTGATCGTGACCGTCAGGGAGATGGCGAAGGAGACCGCGGACTGCACGAAGAAGGCCGTGGTGGTCCGGGGGCGCAGCGGAGTGCTCATGCGCCCTATCCTGCGCAAGCCGCCTGCCCGGCGCATGAGTACGGATACTCATTCCCCGGTGAGCTGATCAGCTTCCCCCGGTGAGCTGATCAGCCGACCGGATGCTGCACCGCCCGGCCTGCCCGGTGACGAACTCGTCGCCTTCCTCGGCCGCAGGCCGTTCCGCGGCGATTCCGAGAGGTCAGCCTGGTCTGTATAAGTAGGGCGCCGCATCGGGCAGCGCCGAACCGAAAGGCAGCATAGAGATGATCATCCATGGCAAGACGGTCCTGGTGACCGGGGCCAGTCGCGGCATTGGGCAGGCGTTGGTCGAGGAGGCCCTGCGACGTGGCGCGGCGCAGGTGTATGCCGCTGCTCGTCACCCGGTCGCTCACCCTGATGAGCGGGTCACGCCGCTGACTGTGGACGTGTCCGACGCGAAGCAGGTCCAGGAGGCTGCCGCCAGTGTCGAGTCGCTGGCCTTGCTGATCAACAACGCCGGCGTCCAGCCTGTCGATGACCTGGGCGATCCTGCCGCGCTCGAGCAGGCCCTGGCCGTCAACCTGTTCGGCCCCTACCGGGTGAGCCAGGCTTTCCTGCCGGCGCTGACTCGTTCCCGGGGAACGATCGTCAACAACCTGTCCCTGGCGGCCCTTGCCCCCGTGCCGTTCGCGCCGGCTTACTCGATCTCCAAGGCGGCTGCGTTGTCTTTGACGCAGTCGCTGCGGATGCTGCTGGCGCACCGCGGCGTGAGCGTGCACAGCGTCCTCACCGGCCCCGTCGACACGGAGATGACCCGAGGCCTCGAGATTCCCAAGGCCTCGCCCGAGTCCGTGGCGCGAGCGATCTTCGACGGCATCGAGAGCGGAGACGAGGACATCTTCCCCGACGCGCTGTCGCAAGCCCTGGCCGAGGGCTGGCGCGGGGGCGTGGCCAAGCAGTTCGAGCGCCAGAACGCAGCACTGCTGCCTCTCGCCGAACCCGTCGCGAGCTGACACCGGAAGAGGCCGTCCGCTGCTGTGCGGGCAGGGACCGCTACGCCAGCGGATCCCGCAGCACAGCAGCCCGGCTGCCGTCGCCGGAACGCCGCGCCGCCCGGCCGGATCCCGCCGGACGCAACTTACGGTACCGTAAGATACGGTATCGTAGGTTACAGTACCGTAGGTTACGGGACCGGCAGGAGGGAGCGCCCCATGCGAAGCGCCACGGGTACCGCAGGCGGAGCCGGCGGCGCGGGTGCCGCAGGCACCAGGGATGGCGCGGCCGGGCCGGGCGGTGCGAGCACCGCGATGCCCAGGCTCCGGGGCATGCTGCACGCCGGGGCCTTTCCGGCCGCCACCGTCGCCGGCGTCGTGCTCATCGCGCTTGCCCCAACTCAGCCGGCCAGGCTCGCCGCCGCCGTGTACAGCGTGACCTGCATGGCCTTGTTCGGCGTATCCGCGGCGTACCACCGGTCGCCGCCAGCCAGCAGGCGCAGGGGCCTGCTGGCCCGGCTCGACCATATGAGCATCCTGCTGGTGATAGCCGGCACCTATACCCCGCTAGCGGTGCTCGCGCTGCACGGCTGGACGCGGCTGAGCGTGCTGGCGATCATCTGGACCGGGACGGCAGCTGGCGCTCTGGCCCGGCTCGTCTGGCGGCCCGCCTGGCGGCCCGCGCCGCGGTGGCTCATCGCGTCGCTGTTCATCGCGCTCGGCTGGGTCGCGGTCTTCGTCCTGCCGCAGCTCCTGCGGGGCGCGGGAGCCCTGGTCGTGGCGCTGGTGCTGGCCGGGGGCATCCTGTACAGCCTCGGTGCCGTCGTCTACGCGCTGAAGCGGCCCAACCCGTCCCCGCAGTGGTTCGGATTCCACGAGGTCTTCCACGCGATGACCATCCTGGCCTATCTCACCCAGTACGCCGCCGTGTCGCTCGTCGTCTACCGGGCGGCCTGATCCCGTCGCAGCGCACAGTGATAAGTCAACACCGGCTACCAGGGCCTCGCCAGCCGGCCAGCTCGTAGCGGCTGAGGCGGGGCGAAGAACCCACGCCCGTTCGGAAAAAGAAAAAAACAATAATCCCGAACGGCCAGCGATGCGCGGAACCGTTACGCATCCGCCTTGGCGAAGGTAGCCGCCGAAATCCAGGACGAGACCAAACGGCTCACGTGCGCTGCGGCGTGACACGCGAACGCTGCCCCTGAAGGCACCGTCCGGATCGGCGGTGGCCTATGCAGACACGATCGTATAGGGCGGGTCAATACAGGTAGAGCCGGCATCGACTTTGCTACGGCGAGATTGTGAGGTGCACTGGCTGATGGGCGGCCATCCGCCGTCTCATGGAAGAACTGCCTGTTGATCAGGATCGAGGAGGAAGACGATGACCATTTCCGACCAGATAGACGCGTTGCAAAAGAGAGCAGCGGATCTGAAGAGCTCCTTCGACCAAAGCCGGCAGGAAACCAACGAGCAGGTCAAGGCGCATCTCAACCACGCCAAGGCAGATATCGCTGCCCGTCAAAGTGCCGTGAAGGAGAAGGCCGAGCAGGCCGCCGGCCGCACGCAAAGCCAGTGGAAGTCGATGAAAGCCGATGCCGCCGCGAAAATGCAGGCCATACAGGACCGCTTCGACAGCAAACGCGACGAGCATGATGTCAAAAAGGCGGAAAGAGACGCCGAGGCAGCGGAGGAAGACGCAGCCGATGCGCTGGATTACGCCAGCTGGGCCGTCGACCAGGCCGAACTGGCTGTCCTTGATGCCATAGACGCCCGCACCTGGGCTGACGAACGAGCGGCAGCATCGCCACCGAGATAAGCAATCAACCGGCGCCAGGTCCGGCCGACGGCGCATGGAAGGCAGAAGGGTGACAGGGGCGAGTCTGTTAGCCGGGCGGCGATCTGTCTGCCAGAACCTCGAACGTTTCGCCGCTGACCGAGTGGCCGGGCGCAAGCCCGTCCTTTAGGGCGGGGTTAGCCCGGCCTGCGGGCCGCCTGCTGCTGGGGCGGCCCTGGCGCCGACCCGGGCCGGTCCGGCGTGCCGTCGCCTACCGGCGCTATCGCCGACGCGAGTACCTGGGAGTTGGGCAGGTGGACCAGCCCCTCGGGCGTATCCAGCCGGACGTAGGTGATGCCGATCTCGGTCACGTCACCGCGAAGCTCGCCGCCCAGCGCCCCCGACCTGATCCACACCCGGTCACCGACGTCGACCGGCCGGGCGAGGAGCAGGACCATGCCGGCGAACACGTTGGACAGGCTCTGCTGCGCCGCGATGCCGACCAGGACACTGGCGAACGCGCCGCCGACCAGAATCTGGGTGACCGCGATGCCGAACAGCTGCAGGGCGATCAAGATCGTGGCCAGGCCGCCGAGCAGGACGATGGCGTAGCGGATGACGGCAGCGTGCGAGGTGCCGATCTTCGGCTGGAGGACCTCACGGGCCTTGCCTGCCAGCCCGGCCGTGGCCGCGGACGCGAGCAGGCAGAACGCCACCGCCGCGGCATCCGCGGCCGCCTCGGTGCCGGTGCGGCCGAGCGCCCGGAAAGCCGTCTCGGGGAAAGCCCCGCTGGCGGCTGCGGCCCGGGCCGAACGGGATACGGTCGCCATGATCACCGCGAGGACCAGGAGGACGATGGACCGCCACGGCCGGGCTCGCGCCTTGGCCTCCGCCACTTGCTGGCGCGCCGCGTCGAGCTGCCGCCTCTCCATCAGGTCCATCGTCGTGAGCCTCCCCGTATAAAGTCCACTCGCGCGGACGGCAAAGGCAAGGCGATGATGGCTGTCGTGATATAGGCCCGGGCTATTGCCCTACTTCACGGCGCTGGCCTCACGCCAGGAGCGCCCAAGAGCGTGAACACCGCTGAGGCTCAGCTCGGCGGCGTCTTCCTCGGCCGCCTCGGCTTCTCGTTCGGCCTTCTTGACGTCGCGCTCGTCTCGCTTGCGGACGCCGGTGTGCTCGCGTCCTGGAGTCGCTGGCGCAGCTCCGGCTTGGCGATCTTCCCCACGGCGTTCTTCGGTAGTGTCAGCTCGATGTAGACCGCGCGCGGCACCTTGTAGCGTGCGAGGGACTGGCGGCAGTGCTCGATGAGGTCCTCGGGCATCACATCAACGCCGGGCCGGAGCGTCACGAAGGCCGCCGGCTGCTCGCCGAAGACCGGATCGGGCTGCCCGACGACCGCGGCCTCGAGCACGGCGGGGTGGGTGTAGAGGACGTCCTCGATCTCCTTCGGGTAGATGTTCTCCCCGCCCCGGATGATCAGGTCTTTGACCCGGTCGACCAGGGTGAGGTAGCCGTCGTCGTCGAAGCGCCCGACGTCACCGGTGTGCAGCCAGCCGCCGCGCAGCACCTGCGCGGACTCCTCCGGCCTGGCCAGGTAGCCGCGCATGACGTTCGGCCCGCGGACGACCACCTCGCCCGCCTGCCCGGCGGGCAGCAACCGGTCAGCCTCGTCCGCCACCCCGACGTCGATGCCGGGCATCGGCAGCCCGACGCTGCCCGCCTTACGGATACCGTGCAGCGGATTGGCGGTGCAGCAGACGGTGCATTCCGACAACCCGTAACCCTCGACCACCGGAACGCCGAACCGCTGCTCGAACTCGCCGATCAGCTGGCGCGGCATCGGCGCGGCCCCGCAGATGACGAAGCGCAGGCTCCGGGTGTCCGGCCGCGCGCCCGGCCGCGACACCAGCAGCGCGTAGATGGTGGGCACGGCGGAGAAGAAGGTGGGCCTGACCTGTTCGACGGTCGCCCAGAAAGTGGCCGCGTGGAACCGCTCGGCGATGAACGCCGAGCCGCCGGCCAGCAGCGGGGACACGATGCTGACCATGATCCCGTTCACGTGGAACAGGGGCAGCACCAGCAGGCTGCGGGTCTCACCCGTCATCTCGAACCAGCCGACGATGATCTCCGCGGTCGCGCTGATGTTGGCGTGGTCCAGCCTGACGCCCTTGGGCCGGCCCGTCGTCCCGCTGGTGTAAATCAGCAGCGCGAGCGCGCCCGGGTCGGTCACCAGGGGGGGTGGTGCCGTCGGCGGGGGAGGGGCGGTCACCTCGGTCAGCCCGATGATCCGGTACGGGCCGTCGCGCAGCATCGCCGCGGCCGCCTCGTCGGCGACGACCAGGGTGGCGCCCGCGTCATCGATCTGGTAGCGGGCCTCCGGCGCGGTCAGCGCCGGGTTGACCGGCGTGACGGCGGCGCCGAGCCGCCACGCGGCGAACATGCTCGTGATGAGCTCGACCCGGTTCGGCAGCATGATGGCCAGCACGCCGCCGGGGCGCAGCCCGGCGGTGCCGAAGACGGCGGCTAGCGCGGCCACCCTCCCGGCGAAACCCGCGTTGTCGAGCGCCTCGCGCTCATCGGCGATGCAGGCCCCGCCGGGGTCCCGCCGCGCCCTGTCATCAGGGATTCTGGCTGCTGTCACGGCACTGCCTTTCCGTTCCAGCATGACGCTAGGGGCCGGGCTCTGCCCTGCCATCGTGCGTGCGTCACGAATCCTACGCCGAGCGTCGTGCCCGCACCACGATGCCCGGCATCCGCGGGTGTCCTTACGCGCTCGTCGTCATTTTGCGTCAGGGTATGCACCGCCGACGGGCCGCGGGCCGCGGAGCACAACGATCGAGCGGGGGCTGACGGTCCGCTGGTCGCCCGCGCGGAGAACGGCTTCGGCGGCCGGGCGCGCGGGATCGTAGGTGTCGATCGAGGGATGCCAGGCGAGGCCGTCGCGGGTGGCGGGGATGGTGAAGGCGATCGGCTCCCACCAGGCGTTGACCAGGACGAGGAAGTCGTCATCGATCAGCGGCGAGCCGTCACCGGCCCGGTCGGGATCATCGGATCCGTCGAGGCAGAGGGCCACCGCCCGCGCATCGGGGTAGGCCCAGTCCGCGCCAGTCATCGCGGTGCCTGCCGGGGTGAACCAGCCGAGTTCTGCCGCCTCGGCCCCGGCCAGGAACCGCTGCCTGCGGAACACCGGATGCGCGGCGCGGAAGGCCACCAGGTCCTTGGTGAAGGCGAGCAGGTCCTTGTCGGCGGTGTCCCAGTCGAACCAGGAGATCTCGTTGTCCTGGCAGTAGGCGTTGTTGTTGCCCTGCTGGGTGCGACCCAGCTCATCCCCGCCGAGCAGCATCGGGATCCCGAACGAGAGCAGCAGCGTGGTGAGCATCGCCCGGGACTGGCGCGCCCGCAGCGCGACCACGGCGGGGTCGGTGGCCGGGCCTTCGGCGCCGCAATTCCAGGACCGGTTGTCGCTGGTACCGTCGCGGTTGGCTTCGCCGTTGGCCTCGTTGTGCTTGCCGTCGTAGGAGACGAGGTCGCGCAGGGTGAAACCGTCATGGACGGTGATCAGGTTCACCGACGCCGTCGGTCGGCGCCGGGTACGGCCGTACAGGTCCGACGATCCGCAGAACCGGGACGCGAACTCACCGATGCCGACCGGCTGGCTGCGCCAGAAGTCACGCATGGTGTCGCGGTACTTGCCGTTCCACTCACGCCAGGCCGGCGGGAACCCGCCCAGATCGTAGCTGTCCATCTGGCCGACGTCCCACGGTTCGGCGATCAGCTTGGCGCGGGACACCACCGGATCCTGCGATACCAGGTCGAAGAACGCCGACCGCTTCCCGAACTCGCCGTCCTGGCGGGCGAGGGTGGGAGCGAGGTCGAAGCGGAAGCCGTCGACCCGCATCTCGGTCAGCCAGTAGCGCAGCGAGTCCATGATCAGCTGCAGGGTCAGCGGGTCACCGGCGTTCAGCGCGTTGCCGCAGCCGGTAGTGTCGACGTAGCGGCGCGGGTCGCCGGGGTCGAGCCGGTAGTATCCGGCGTTGTCCAGGCCCCGGTAGCACAGCGTGGGACCGGCGTCATCCGCCTCGGCGGTGTGGTTGAAGACGACATCGAGCAGTACCTCGAGCCCGGCGCGGTGCAGTGCGTCGACCATGGCCTTGAACTCCGCCACCTGGCCGCCGGGCCGCCCGGCCCGCACCGCGGCCGAGTATCCCTGGTGCGGCGCGAAGTACCCGATCGTGTTGTATCCCCAGTAATTGGTCAGCCCGCGCTGGACCAGGAATGACTCCGGCACGTTCTCGTGTACCGGCAGCAGTTCGGCGGCGGTTACGCCGAGGTCGCGAAGATGGCTGATGGCCGCCTCGTGCCCGAGCCCGGCGTAGGTGCCGCGAAGCTCGGGCGGGACCCCGGGGTGGCGCATCGTGAAGCCCTTGACGTGGACCTCGTAGATGACCGTGTCGGCGTAGCCGTGCCTGGGCCGGGCGCCGCTCCACTCGTAGGCGTCGTCGGTGACCAGACTGCACGGCACATGAGTCGCGGAGTCCAACGTGCTCGGCGTGTCCGGGTCGCCGGGCGCGTAGCCGAGCACCTCCGGGCCGAACCGCACCGACCCGGAGAACGCGCGGGCGTAGGGGTCCAGCAGCAGCTTCGCCGGATTGAACCGCGAACCAGAGCCCGGGTCGTACCGGCCCGCGGCGCGGTACCCGTAGGCCTGCCCGGCACCCACACCGGGAACGAACCCGTGCCAGACCCCGGCGTCATAGTCCGCCAGCGGGATCTGGCGTTCGGCACCCTCGCCGTAGAACAGGCACAGCAGCATGCCGTCGGCGGCGCCCGCCGCCACGGCGAAGTTCGTGCCGTCGTCGCTTACGGTCGCTCCCAGCGGATAGGCGCGGCCGGGCAGCGCGGGCGCGCTAGCGCGGCCCGCCGCCGGGGCCGCCACGGCGGGCGCGGTCATGGCTGCGCCTGCCTGTCCATGGCCCGGACGATGTCGCCGACGGAGCTGACCGCCCCGTGGCGGCGGCGGATCACGTCGGCGATCACACCCGTCCATCCGGTCTGGTGCGAGGCGCCGAGCCCGGCCCCGTCATCACCGTGAAAGTACTCGCTGAACACCAGATTGTCCTTCCACTGCGGGTCGTGCTGCAGGCGGTCTACCCCCCCGAAGCAGGGCCGCCGCCCGTCCGGGCCGACCAGGAAGATCGAGATGAGCCTGTCCTGCAGGTCCCGTGCGATGGCGTCCAGCGGCAGTCGCTGGCCGGAGCCCGCGGGGTACTCGACCGTGAACTCCTCACCGAAGAACTCGTGATAGCGCTCGAGCGCGATGACGAGTAGGTAGTTCAGCGGGAACCAGAGCGGCCCGCGCCAGTTGGAGTTCCCGCCGAACATCGAGGTGGTGGACTCGGCCGGCTCATAGTCGATCCTGAAGCTCAGGCCGGCGATATCGAGCTGGTACGGATGGTCGCGATGGTAGGCGGACAGCGCCCGCAGCCCGTACGGGGACAGGAACTCGTCGGTGTCGAACAGCCGGGAGAACAGCCTCTCCAGGCGGTCGGCGCCGGCCACGCTGAGCAGGAGCCGCCGGTCGCCAGGCTTACCGCGAAGCAGGCCCTGTTCGCGGAGCTTGCTAGCGTCGTCGAGGCCCCTGCGGTCGAGGAACTCGGCGAAGTTCTTGCCGAGCGCCAGTGAGCGGTCGATCATCGGCTCGTCGATGGCGGCCGCGGTAAGCACGGGGATGATGCTCACCATCGACCGGGTCCGGACCGGCACCGCGGTCCCGTCCGGGGTGAGCAGCCGGTCGTAGTACAGGCCGTCGGTCTCGTCCCACAGGCCTTCGCTGTCGATGGCTCCGGTGATCGCGGCGAAATGCTCGAGGAACTTCAGGACCAGGTCGATCGCGGGCCGGCGGCCGCTGCGCTGCAGGATGGCGGCGATGGCGGCCATGGCGATCGCGTAGAAGGCCATCCAGCCCGTGGCGTCGGACTGCTCCAGCGTGCCGCCGACCGGCAGGTGCGAGCGATCGATCGGGCCGATGTTGTCCAGTCCCAGGAAGCCGCCCTCGAACACGTTGTTGCCGCCGGGGTCTTCCAGGTTGACCCACCAGGTGAAGTTGACCAGGAGCTTGTCGAAGACCCTGCTCAGGAAGTCCAGGTCGCGGCCGCCGTCTATGGCGAACACCTCGAGCGCGGCCCAGGCCTGCACCGGCGGATTGACGTCACCGAAGTCCCATTCATAGGCGGGCAGCGCCCCGTTGGAATGCTGGAACCACTCCCGGCAGAGCAGGATCAGCTGGTACTTGGCGAATGCCGGGTCCAGGTGCGCCAGGGCGACGCAGTGAAAGCCCAGGTCCCAGGCGGCGAACCAGGGGTACTCCCACTTGTCCGGCATGGACATGACGTCGAAGGAGTCGAAATTGCGCCACCTGGCGTTGCGCCCGTTCTGGCGCCCGGCGGGGGGCGGCGGCTGGGCCGGGTCACCGTCGAGCCAGCGGGCGACGTCGTAGTTGTACAGCTGCTTGCTCCACAGCATCCCGGCGAAGGCCTGCCGCATCACCATCACCTCATCGGGGCTGGCCTGCTCGGGTGCCAGCTCGGCGTAGAACTCATCGGCTTCGGCCCGGCGCTGCCCGACGACGCGGTCGAAACCGCGGCCGAGCGCCGCCGCCGCGCCGCCTTCGCCCGCCGTCGTCCCAGCCGGCCGCAGGCGCAGCCGCAGTTCAGCCGTCTCGCCCGGCTCGATGGCCAGCTTGTACCACAGCGCGCACTTGGTGCCCCGCTGGCCCGGGTTGACGGTGGCCGCGCCGCTGACCACGTGGTCGTTGATCCCGTCCTTCGGGTACGGGGTCTGCGCTGGCGCGCCGAACAGCCGCGCGACGTTGGTCTCGTTCTCGCAGAACAGCGGGACCGGGACCGTGCCGTCCGGGCCTGCGCCCGCGAGCAGCTCGAGCGCGCCGACGAACGGATGCTCGATCACGATCGCCGAATCGCCGGCCATGGCCAGCACCGGCTTGGGCGCCTCCAGGTCCCAGGACCAGGTGTTGCGGAACCACGCGGTCGGCAGCACATGGACGGTGTCGGCGTCCGGGCCCGCGTTCGTCACCCGGATCGTCATCAGCACATCGGTCGGATCGGCCTTGGCGTACCACACCTCGGTGATCCAGTAACGATCATGGTCGAACACGCCGGTGTCCAGCAGTTCGTACTCCGGATCGAACTTGCCGCGGCGGCCATTCTCGGCCCGCAGGTCCTCATACGGGAAGGCCGCCTGGGGATAGTGGTACCGCCACCGGTTCCAGGCATGGCTCGGCACCGCGTCCAGGTACCACCAGTACTCCTTCACGTCCTCGCCGTGATTGCCCTCCGGCCCGGTCAGGCCGAAGGCGCGCTCCTTCAGGATCGGGTCGCGGCCGTTCCACAGCGCCAGCCCGAGGCACAGCCGCTGCTCGACGTCGCAGAACCCGGCCAGCCCGTCCTCGCCCCACCGGTACGCCCGTGACCGCGCATGGTCGTGCGGCAGGTAGTCCCACGCGCCGCCGCCCGCGCTGTAATCCTCCCGGACCGTACCCCACTGCCGCTCGCTCACATAGGGTCCCCACAGGTACCAGGCGCTCGCCTGGCGCAATCCCTCCTCGAGCCGCCCGAACCCGTCCACCCGCTCACGCTCTGCACCCATCACCGTTCCCTGCTTCCCTGCCTGCCCAGTCCCGGAGGCGGCTGCCATAAGCCCGGATGGCCGGACGGGCGCCGACAGCCTCGAGGATCTACCGGGACAGCGCAACACGGATCGCGCTGCTAGGCCAGAAGCCGCTGTCTCCCCGGCCATTGATGCCGTCTATATCCCGCCTACGACCGCGAGGTCACCCGAGCCGAACGCGATCACAGGTGGGAGTGGCCCGCCAGAACGGTCGCCCGGCTGGTTGCCGACCAGCCAGATCGCGGAGCGCCCGAGCCGTAGGCTTGCCTGGTTGCCAAGGAGGCGGGTATGGGCGAGCCGGCCATCGCGGTGCGCGGGTTGCGCAAGAATTTCGGGCCGAAGGAGGCGGTGGCCGGGATCGATCTGGACATCGCGGCGGGTTCGTTCGCCGGGCTTGTCGGGCCGAACGGGGCGGGGAAGACCACGTCTTTGTCGATGATGACCGGCCTGCTGCGGCCGGATGGCGGCCGGGTCCTGATCAACGGGCTGGATGTGTGGGCCGACCCGCCCGCCGCCAAGGTCATCATCGGGGTGGTGCCGGACCAGGCCCGGCTGTTCGAGCGGCTTAGCGGTGAGGAGCTGCTGGAATACGCCGGGCGGCTGCGCGGCCTGCCGGTCGGCGAGGCGCGCTCGCGGGCCGCGCAGCTGCTGGATGTGCTGGACTTGACCGCCGATGCGAAGCGACTGGCCGCCGACTACTCCACCGGCATGCGCAAGAAGGCCACGCTCGGCTGCGCCCTGATCCACAACCCCTCGGTGCTGTTCCTGGACGAGCCGCTCGAAGGCGTGGATCCGGTCTCCGCCGATGTGATCCGCCGGCTGCTGACCCGCCTGGTCGGCTCCGGCTCGACCGTGCTGTTCTCCAGCCACGTGATGGAGCTGGTCGAACAGGTCTGCGACCACGTCTCCATCATCGACAAGGGCCGGATCGTGGCCACCGGCACCACCGAACAGGTGCGCGGCGGCAAGACCCTGCAGCAGGCGTTCATCGACCTGGTCGGTTCGAGGGCGGACGGCGGGGAGGGACTGTCGTGGCTCGGCTCCTCGTCCAGCTGAAACTGCGCTTGCTGCGCAACGCGCTGCGGTCGTCCGCGGGAGCCAAGGTCGGCTTCATTCTCAGCACGATCTTCGCCGGGCTTGCCGCGGTCGGCACCTTCGCCCTCCTGGCCGCGCTGCGCGGCAACAGCGCGTCGGTGGATCTGACCACGGTCGTCTTCACCGTGTTCGCGTTCGGCTGGCTGATCCTGCCGCTTCTCGCTTTCGGCCTCGACGGTACCCTGGACCCGGCCACGCTGGCCCTGTACCCGCTGCGCACACGCCCGCTCGCCGTGGGACTTCTGGCCGCCTCGGCCACCGGTGCCTGGCCGCTGGCCAACCTGGTCGGCCTGCTCGGGGTGACCGTCGGCCTGGCCCGGGGTGGATCCAGCCTGCTGATCGCGCTGCTCGCGGTCCTGCTGGAGGTGCTGTTCTGCATCACGCTGGCCCGGTTCGTGACCGCAGGCCTGGCCGGGCTGCTGCGCTCACGCCGCGGCACGGACCTTGCCGCCCTCCTTGTCATCCCGATCTTCGCCCTTTACGAGGTTTTCGCCCAGGTGGTGCCGAAGCTGACCGCCGAGGGCAAGCTGACCCCGGCGAGCTTCGCCGGCGTCGACACGTGGATGCGCTGGATTCCGCCGGGCCTGGCCGCGCACGCGATCCAGGACGCCTCGAATGGGCACCCCGGCACCGCGTTGCTGCGACTGGCGCTGCTGGCCGCCGTCATCGTCGTGCTCGGCCGGTTGTGGATCGGATCCCTCAGCCGCGGCCTGGTGACGGTCGATACCAGCACGCAGTCATCGGCGGTGCGCGGTGCGGCGCTGCCGTTCGGCCGGTACGGCCTGCCCGGCACGGTGGCCGCCCGGTTCTGGATCTATCAGCGCCGCGAACCCGGTTCGATCGTCTACTGGTGCATCACCGGGGTCGTCATGATCGCCGTGTCCATCAGCACCATCTTGACCCCGAGGTATCTCGGCGGATTGCTCGGAAGCGCAGCCCTCGGAGCCGCTCTCATCGCCGTCACCCACTCCGACTCGATCGGGATGAGCGGACCGAGCTTCGGCCTCGAGGCGATAGCGCTGACCGGACGCCGCGCCCTGCGCGCCTATTTCTCCGGCCACAACATCGCGCTCGGCATGATCGCGGTGCCGCTGCTCACGCTGATCTCCTTCGGCCTCGCGGCGGTGGCTAAGCATCCGGTGGACGGATTCCTGGGCATGGCGGTGGATCTCGCCGGGATCGGGGCGGCCTTGGCTCTGAGCAGCGTCTTCAGCGTCACCACGCCCTACCCGGTGGAGAAACGGGTCGGCAGTCCCACTCCCAGGCCCGCTGACGGATACATGGGCCACAGGCTCGCGGGCACCCTCGGCAGCCTCTGCGGCACGATGGTGGCGGTCATCCCGGTCGTGCTCGGCGCAGTGTTCACTCGCTCGGATGCGGCGGTGATCCGGATGCCGGCGCTGGTACTGTGCGCCGCCGGGTACGGCATCGCGCTGGCCTGGATCGGCGGGCGGATCGCCGCCGGCGTGGCCGAGCAGAAGCTACCAGAGCTCTACCAGATCGCCGTCCGCAGCAAGCTGTAACCGAATCCGAGCGCGCCGGTGAGGGCGTGCGCGCCAGATGATCGACGCGCTAGGCGCGAAGGATCTCACCACCGCCACCGCCACCGCCACCGCCACCGTCCGCGGCCTGCAGCCTCGGCGGCCAGGAACCTGACCACGCGCCCGATGAACCGGCGGTTCTCCACCACCGACTGGCGCAGCTGCGGCACCAGCGCAAGAAGTTTCTCGGCGGTAACCCGGTCGGCCTCGAAGTTGTCCTTGCCGCCGAGAAAGTAGTCATACATCCTGGCGGCGTTCGGGATGGACACATCCAGGCCCCGCACCGCCTCATCAGCTTGAGCCATCAATCCCATCATGACCCAGAACTGGCTCCGCCGCATCGCAGCGTGACCAACCCGCGGATCACGACCCCGGCCGGGCGCTGGCGGGGGCCAGCCGCCCGTTCGGTCGGCTGCGCTCGGGAGTCAGCGGGTTCTGGGGATCTCTACGGACACGTTCGTCGCCTTGACCGCGGCGACGGCGAGCATGCCCGGCTCCAGCCCGAGCTCGTCCGCGGCCTCCCGGCTCAGCAGGGACACGAACCTGTGCGGTCCGGCCTGGATCTCCACCTGCGCCATCACGGTGTCGCGGACCACGCGGGTGACTAGGCCGGGGAATCGGTTCCGCACGGAGTGAGCAGTGGCCACGCCGTCGTCCGGGTAGGCGGCCGACTCGGCGCGTTCCTGGGCCAACCTGGCCAGGGCGGCCCCGTCGACCGCCAGGCGCCCAGACGCGTCCGTAACCTGCTCGATCCGGCCCCCCTCGGCCCACCGGCGCATGGTGTCATAGCTGACCCCGAGCAGCGCTGCGGCTTCCTTGATCCGGAACGTGGACACGCGGCGACTTTAACGCAGGCACGGGAAAATAGCCCGCGCGGGCGGCGTCGGCCGGGTTCTGGAACCCGGGTCAGTTGCTGGTCGCGAGGATGACGTCCGACGCCTTGATCACCGCGGTGACCTGGCTGCCCTCAGCCAGGCCGAGCTGGCGGACGGCTTCGACGGTGATCGATGCCACCAGGCGCACCCCGCCAGCATCGAGTTCGACGTTGGCGATCGCTTCTCCTGTGTTGATGCTGGTGACGCGGGCCGGGATCTGGTTGCGTGCGCTCAGCTTCATGACTGGAACTCCCCCAGGTGGTCGGCGATCTTGCGTCCCCTACGCTAACCTATTCGAGCCGATAACCTGCGAGAGATATCGCAGGTGCCAGATAAATCGGCTGACAGTGCCGCGCATGCTGCCTACTGGCCGAAGATCAGTCGAATATGCATGATAAAAGGTATGGCCCGCAACACGTCGCCGCACACGGCGCAGATGATGACCGGCGCAAGCAGCCATCGGTGGCACGAGTTCCTGGATAACATCGCTGGCTTGCTGCCGGCCGGGACCGCGGCCGTGGTGATCGACGGTCCCGGCGGGCAGCGCGGGATTGTCGCCGACCGTCTCGCCGCGACCCTGCGCGCGGCCGGACGCCCCTGCTCGCGGCTGGCAAGCACCTCGCCGGCCGCCGCCCCCGCTGCCGGGACGGTCGTGCTGGCCGACGGCCCGGCCTGGCGAACCGCCCGCGACTGGGACGTGGTGATCTGGCTGCGCGCCGAACCCGCCGGCCGCGGCCGCCACCCGGGCGGCGAGGCCGGCGCCAGCATCGTCATCGACCTGCACGATCCGGCGTGGCCGGTGATCCGGCGCGTCGCCGGCCCCCTCGCCGGCCGCGGGCCATGGTACATCTCCGAGACCCGGGCGTTCTTCGCCGCCCGGGCCGCCACCTGGGACGCCAAGTTCGGCGACGACCTGCCCGCCTACGCCGCCGCCATCACCCAGGCCCGCATCCCCAGAAACGGCGTGGTCATCGATGTCGGCTGCGGCACCGGCCGGGCCCTGCCGGCCCTGCGCCAGGCCGTCGGCCCGTACGGCACCATCATCGCCGTCGACCTGACACCCGAAATGCTTTGCCACGCCCGCGCCAGGGGCCGCGCCGCGCACGCCACCCTGATTCTCGCCGACGCCCGGCACCTGCCCTTCGCCAGCGCATCGACCGACGCCGTGTTCGCCGCCGGGCTGATCATGCACATGCCCGACACGGAGGCCGGGCTACGGCAACTCGCCCGCGTCACCCGCCCCGGCGGCCTGCTCATCTTGTTCCACCCATCCGGGCGGGCCGCCCTGGCCGCCCGGCACGGCCGCATCCTCGAGCCCGACGAGCCGCTCGCTGCACCCCAGCTCCAGCGCTCCACCAGAAACTCCGGATGGCACCTGATCAACTACGACGACGCGGAACACCGCTTCCTGGCCATAGCCACCCGCCGCTAGCTCACCTCGGGTACTACATCGGATAGGCCCCCGGATCCTCCATGGGCAGCAGCTTGCGCTTCGTGACGCAACTGCGTGACACGCTGGCACCCCACGCCGCCACACTGCGGACGTCGGAGACGGCTTGTGAAATCATGCACAAAGCGCTTCCGCGGAAACGTCACGGACGTCGGCTGCCGGAGCCATAGTGATCCGGACCCGATGCCTGTCCGCGGCGGAAGCGGATGATTCACGCACGTCGGCGGTCTTCGCTCAGGATGACTCCGCCGTGATCCGAGATGCGGGACGGCATCAGGCTAGATGCGCTTCGTCACTCGTCCGGGTATTGATGCGGGAACCGTTCCCATGGTCGCGACGTATGGCCTCAGCCATACCGGAGGCATGTGACTTGGCTCCCGCAGCAGCTGCCGCGGCAACGGGCAGCCAACCACAAAACAGGCTCTGACCTGCGAGAACTCGGTGGAGCTGAGGGGATTTGAACCCCTGACCCCCTCGATGCGAACGAGGTGCGCTACCGGACTGCGCTACAGCCCCGAGAACCTGAGTCAGCCTAGCAAACACCGGGGCCTGTCCGCGCCACGGATCGCCTGGTGACAGCGGAGAGCTCCGGGGGACATCATGGGCATCATGCGCCAGAACGCGATGCCCGCGGCCACGGCCGGGCCTGGCTGCCCGGTCGAGGAGTCGTTCGACCCGCTGTCCCCCGAATTCCTCGCCGATCCCTACGCGGTCATGGCCAGCCTGCCCGGCGCGGCCAGGCCCGTCTTCTTCGCCCCGTCCATCGGCTACTACGTGGTCACCAGTTACGACGCCGTGGAGGCGGTGTTCAGGGACCCGGCTACCTACTCCGCAGCGGTGGCCCAGGCGCCGCTGACGCCGATCGTCCCCGAGGCGCAGCAGATCCTGCTCGCGGGCGGGTACAAGCCGCAGCCCAGCATGGTCAGCCTGGACGAGCCCGAACACGCCAGGCTCCGCAAGCCGGCCGCCCGGGCGTTCAGCATGAAGCGGGTCACCGCCATGATCCCCGCCATCGAGGCCACCACCGCCCGGCTGCTCGACGACGTCGGTGACACGGCGGAGTTCGACCTGGTCGCCGCGCTGGCCTTCCCGCTGCATGCCAACATCGTGTTCTGGATGATGGGGGTGCCTGAGCAGGACTACGCCCAGGTCAAGCAGTGGTGCGGGTACCGGGCCGCGCTGAGCTTCGGGCGGCCGGCGGCGCAGGACCAGGTCGAGATCGCGACCACCATGGCCGCCTACCGCAGGTACATGCGCGACCTGGTGGACGCCAAGGCCCGCGAGCCCGGCGACGACCTGGCCAGCGACCTGATCGCCATCCACCGCGAGGCCCCCGGGCGGCTCGCCCTGGACGAGATCGCGTCGATCTTGTTCTCGCTGTCGTTCGCCGGGCACGAGACCACCACCGGGCTCATCGGCAACACGGTGCGCCGCCTGCTCGAGGACCCCGGCCGCTGGGCGGAGATCGTCCGCCGCCCGGGCCTGATCCCGGCCGCGGTGGAGGAGAGCCTGCGCTACGACCCCTCGGTGGCGGTCTGGCGCCGGGTCACCACCCGGCCGGTCACCCTGGCCGGGGTGGACCTGCCCGCGGGGGCCAGGCTCTTCCTCTGGCTGGCGGCCGCCGGCCGGGACGAGGCCGCGTTCAGCCGGCCCGGCCAGTTCGACCTGCACCGAACGGATGCCGAACGTCACCTGGCCTTCGGCAAGGGCCTGCACTACTGCCTGGGCGCGAACCTCGGCAAGCTGGAAGCGCAGATCGCGGTGGCCGAACTCGCCCGGCGCTACCCGCACCTGCGCCTAGCCCCGGACCAGCACCTCACCTTCCACCCGAACATCTCGTTCCGCGGCCCCCAGGTCCTGACGGTCCGAACGCACCCCTGAACTCGCTGCCCGGCCCCCGCCCCCGGCCGGGCGGGCGGGGGACCAGTTGCTGACGAGACTGCCGTTACTCGGTCGGGGTCAGCTTGCCAGGGCACGAGCTAAGTCGCCCACGGCGCGCAGCTTGGCGTCCGCGTACTGGTCGTAGAGTTCCTCCTCCGGGGGGAGGGAGGCAGAGATGTCGATGACCTCCGCGTCCGGGGCCGGCGCCGGGGGAGCGGGCCGCGCCGCCGGGGCAGGCCGGGCCACGGCCGCGGAAGCCGAAGCAGAAGCCGAAGCGGAAGCCGAAGCGGGCACGGAAACAGTCACGCGGGCGCGAGCCAGTTCGCGTCGCTCGGCGTCGGCCTTGGCGGCCTCCCGGAGCAGGGCCAGGTAGCCCAGCAGCATGATCATCGGCGGCACGACCACCCACCAGGCGGCCAGCCGGGTGTACGCGAGCGCGCCGGATCCGGCGGCCAGGGTCAGCAGCATGCCGAGCAGCCGCCGCCGCGCGGCGAGCACCTTCTTGTGCTCCTGGCCGTCGCGGGGGAGTTCGGCGCGGCCCTCCCCGGGAAGCGCCTCGGGCCGCGCCGGGGGACGCGGCTGCGGGGCGGCGCCGGGCTGGCGCCGCGGCCGGGGGGCGGGCTCGTCGGCGACCGCCGGCTCCGCCGTGCTGCGGTCGTCATCCAGCTGGTCGGAGCTGGCGGAGGAATCTCGCCGGAGCCACCGGGGGATGAGCACGCCGGCCCAGATGGCGACGATGGCGACATACAGTATCGCGCTGCTCAACGATCCTCCCCTCGGCGTGGCCGGCGCCGGGCGGCCCGGCGGCGGATTCCACGGGCCTCGGGTGCGGGCACGCCGCGACGCGTGCCCACGTGACGCAAAGTAATAGCTGGCGACGGTTTAAACGAGCACCCCGAGCGGTGTGTCGCAACATTGGTCACGACAAAGCGGGTCTGCCCAGGTCAGCCCGCGTTCGACCCGGACGACAGCTGGTGGCTGCGCCACCTGGGCATCAGGCCCTGCGGCACCTCCTCGGCGGTCAGCGCGTAGCACACGTGGTCCCGCCAGGCCCCGTTGATGTGCAGCTGCCGCACGCGGATGCCTTCCTCGCGGAAGCCGAGCTTCTCCACCACCCGCCGGGACGCCTGGTTCTCCGGCCGGATGGACGCCTCGAGCCGGTGCAGCCCGATCACGCCGAAACAGTGGTCCACGGCCATGGCCAGCGTGGTGGGGATGATGCCGTGCCCGGCGTAGGCCTCGTCGATCCAGTACCCGACCTGCCCCGACCGGGCCGAACCCCACGTGATCGACCCGACCGTCAGCTGGCCGACGAACTCCCCGCCGTACGTCACCACCCACGGCACGGCCAGGCCCTGCCGGGCCTCCCGGCGCATCGCCCGCACCATCGCGATGTACGGCCCGAGGCTGGACCGGTACAGCGGGGTCTCCGGGTTGGTCGGCTCCCACGGGCGGAGCCAGGACGCGTTCCTGACCCGGATCTCGCGCCACATGCGAGCGTCGCTGACCCGCACCGGGCGCAGGCTCACCGGCTGTTCGAGCAGGTGGGGCTCGGTGAGGGTAACCGGCCAGCCACGCATGCGTCCCACGTTCCCATCATTCTCCTGTATCGCTGCTGACGCTACGCGATCTCAGGTAAGCGTTTCGCTCCGGAGCCGGGCCTGGGATGGTCGCCTCCGTTGATCTGCGAAACCGCGTGTCCGAGCACGGGCGCCAGCACGGCCATCCCGTCGCGGACGCCGCCGGTGGAGCCGGGCAGGTTCACGATCAGGGTACGACCCGCGACCCCGGCCGCGCCACGCGAAAGGATCGCGGACGGCACGCCGGCCGCGGCGCCGGCCGAGCGCAGCGCCTCGGCAATCCCGGGGATCTCCCGCTCCAGCACCCGCCTGGTCATCTCCGGGGTCAGGTCGGCCGGGGTGAGCCCGGTCCCGCCGGTGGTGACGACGACGTCGTAGCCCTCGGCCAGCGCGTCGCGCAGCGCCGCCTCGACCGGCTCGCCGTCACCGACGACCAGCGGACCGTCCACCGTGCACCCGGCCGAGCTCAGCAATCCGGCCAGCACCGGCCCCGACTTGTCCGCGTACACGCCCGCCGCGGCCCGGTTCGACACGGTGACCGCGAGCGCCCTGATCACGGCGGTATCTCCCGCTCGCCTCCGGCTCGCCTGCGCCATGTCCCGGTCTTCCCGCCTTCCTTCCACTCGACCCGCACGCCGGTGATCACCGCGGCCGGGTCGATGGCCTTCACCATGTCGATCAGCGCCAGCGCGGCCACCGACACCGAGGTCAGCGCCTCCATCTCCACCCCGGTCCGGTCCGCGGTGCGCGCGACGGCCGTGATGTCCACGCCCTCGTCGGTCACGGCCAGGTCCACGGTGACCCCGTGCAGCCCGATCGGGTGGCACAGCGGGATCAGGTCCGGCGTCCGCTTGGCCCCGGTGATCCCGGCGATGCGGGCGACCGCGAGCGCGTCGCCCTTGGGCACCTCCCCGGCGCGCAGCGCCGCGACCGCCTCGGCCGACAGCAGCACCCGCCCGGACGCGCAGGCCGACCGCGCCGTCACGGCCTTGCCCGACACGTCCACCATCCGCGCGTGGCCGGCGCCGTCCACGTGCGTGAGCTTGTCACCCATGCTGGCTACATTACTTCCGAACGGCCCGGGCCTTCCTCGCTCCCCACGGTGCGAGCGTTAACGGGAGGACCATGACCTCGGCGGTGTCGCCCTCGGCCAGCTGCACCACCCACTCCGGCACGACGACCAGCGCGTTGGCCTTGCCGAGCGTGGCCACCTGGTGCGAGCCCTGGCCGGTCAGCGGGGTGATGAGGCCGCGGGACCGGTCCAGGACGCCGCGCAGGAAGGACCGCCGGCCGGGCGGCGAGCGCAGCGGCCCGGTCAGCTCGGCCCGCACCGACTCCAGGCCGAGCCCGTCGTAGCCCTGCAGCGCGCCGATGGCCGGCCGGGCGAAGACCTGGAACGACACGTAGGCGCTGACCGGGTTGCCGGGCAGCGTGAAGATCGGCACCCGCTCCTCCCCGGCCGCCTGGGACGGCTCGGCCGTGTCATAGGGGTCGCGCCGGAAGCGGCGCCGCCGTGGTTCCTCCGGCGACACCGCGGGAGCCACCGCGATGGTGCCGAACCCCTGCGGCATGCCCGGCTGCATCGCGACCTTGCCGAACCGGATGGTACCGAGCTGCTGCAGCGCCGCCTTGACCACGTCGTGCTCGCCGCCCATGCTGACCCCGCCGGTGGTGATCATCAGGTCGGTCCGGACCAGCTGGTCCTCGATGGCCGGCAGCACCTCGTCCGGGTGGTCGGGGACGATGGCCTGCCGGTAGGCGAGGCAGCCTGCCTCCCGGGCCGCCGCGGCGATCATGAAGCTGTTGGAGTCCCAGATCCGGCCGGGCACCACCGGCGCGCCCGGCTCGGCCAGCTCGCTCCCGGTGGACAGCACCGCCACCCGGGGCCTGGGCCGGACCAGGACGGACCCGCGCCCGGCCGCCGCGATCACCGCGACGTGCATCGGGCGGAGCTGGGTGCCCGCGCTGACCAGCACCTCGCCGGCCTTCGCGTCCCCGCCCGCCAGGCGTATCGAGTGACCGTAGTCCGCCTTGCCGCGGATGGCGACCCGGGCCGCGCCGCCGTCGGTCCATTCCACCGGGATGACGGCCTCGGTGCCGTGCGGCAGCATCGCGCCGGTCATGATCTTGATGCTGGTGCCCGGCTGGAGCGCGTACGCCCCGGTGTCGCCCGCCGCGACCTCGGCCGTCACCGGCAGCGTGACCGGGTTCTCCTCGGTGGCGGCGGCGACGTCCGCGACCCGCACCGCGTACCCGTCCATGGCCGAGTTGTCGAACGACGGCAGCGGGGTGGCGGCCGACACGTCCTCGGCCAGCACCAGGCCGTAGACGTCGCCCAGGCTGAGCTCGGTGGGCTCCAGCGGGCGGATGGTCCGCAAGATCTCGGCCAGGTGATCCGCGACGGACGTCAGGTCGCGGTCGCCGGCATGAGCATGGCTCACTGGAGGCTGTCCAGGTACTTGCGCAGCCAGGGCACGATCTCCTCCGCAGCCAGGGCACGATCTCCTCGGCCAGGTCGGAGCGCTCGCAGGCGAACTGGACCAGGGTGCGCAGGTAGTCCAGCTTGTTGCCGGTGTCGTAGCGGCGGCCGTGGAACAGCACGCCGTGCACGCCGCCGCCCTCGGCCGGGCCGCGCTTGGCCAGCGTCAGCAGCGCGTCGGTGAGCTGGATCTCGCCGCCGCGCCCGGGCGGGGTGTCGCGCAGCACGTCGAACACGGTGGGGTCGCAGACGTAGCGGCCGATCAGGATCCAGTTGCTGGGCGCCGAGCCGGGCACCGGCTTCTCCACCAGGTCCGTGACCGTGACCACGTCCTCCTCGGCGGTCGGCGAGATCGCCGCGCAGCCGTACTGCGAGACCTGCTCCGGGTCCACTTCCATCAGCGCCACCACGCTGCCGCCGTGGCGCTGGCGCACCCCGATCATCCGGGTCAGCAGCGGGTCACGGCTGTCGATGATGTCGTCGCCGAGCAGCACCGCGAACGGCTCGGCGCCGACGTGCTGGGCGGCGCACAGGACGGCATGGCCGAGCCCCTTCGGGTCGCCCTGGCGCACGTAGTGCACGGTGGCGAGCTCGCTGGACTCGCGCACCTGGGCGAGCCGCTCGGTGTCCTCCTTGGCGGCCAGCGCCTCTTCCAGCTCGTAGGCCCGGTCGAAGTGGTCCTCGATGGAGCGCTTGCTCCGCCCGGTGATCATCAGCACGTCGTCCAGGCCGGCCGCGACGGCCTCCTCCACGACGTACTGGATGGCCGGCTTGTCGACCACCGGCAGCATCTCCTTGGGCGTGGCCTTGGTCGCGGGCAGGAACCGGGTACCCAGGCCGGCGGCGGGGATGACGGCCTTGGTCACGTTCTTGCCGGGCATGGGCACTGTGGCGGCGGTATCAGCCATGCCAGAACACTAGCGAACTTCCCAGGGTGATCCTGGCCTCGGGCAGTACGGTGAGGGACGTGGCCGGGATAAAAGAGGAGAAGGCCGCCCTGCGGGCGCGGCTGCTCGCGGCCAGGGCGCGGCTGTCCGCCGGGCAGCGGACCGAGGCCGGCCGGGCGATCAGGGACGCCCTGCTCGAGCGGCCCGAGGTGCAGATGGCCGGGACGATCGCGGCCTACTACTCGGTGGGCGCCGAACCCGATACCCGCGGGCTGGTGTACGCGCTGTGGAAACGCGGCAGCTACGTGCTGCTGCCGGTGCTGCGGCCCGGCGGGGACCTGGACTGGGCCTCCTACGAGGGGCCGGACTCGCTGGTGCCAGGGCCGCGCGGGCTGCGCGAGCCGGGCGAGCCGCCGCGCGGCGTCGACGCGGTGGCCAGGGCCGACGCGGTGCTGGTGCCCGCGCTGGCGGTCGACCGGGCCGGGAACCGGCTCGGCCGGGGCGGCGGCAGCTACGACCGCGCGCTGGCCCGGGTCGGCCCGCTGGTCCCGCTGATCGCGCTGGTCTACGACGACGAGCTCATCGATCACGTGCCCGCCGACCGCCATGACGTGCCGGTGCGGGCGGCGGTCAGCCCGCTGGCCGGGATCACGGTGTTGGCCGGGGGGGAAGTGTTAGCCCGGGGGGACGACCCCCCGGAACCCCCGCGCCTGGGGGGACCCATCCCCCCAGGCCCCCCTTGCCGGACCCCGTGCGGAATCCCGGGGCCGCCGCCGCGGTTGGGTATGATTAGCAGTCGGAGGTCCCGAGTGCTAATCTGAGGCCCGCGTCAAGGAGGGTCCGTGCCCACATACCAGTACACCTGCACCGGCTGCGGCGAGCCGGTCGAGGCGCTGCAGAAGTTCACCGACGAGCCGCTGACCGTGTGCGCGGCCTGCGGCGGCAGGCTCAGGAAGGTGTTCTCCCCGGTGGGGATCGTCTTCAAGGGCTCGGGCTTCTACCGCACGGACAGCCGCAACGGCGCCAGCGCCGCGGCCCCGGCGGCCAAGGACAAGCCGTCGGGCGAGTCGTCCCCGGCCGCGGCCGGTGCCTCGGCCGCCAGCGGCAGCAACGGCTCCGCCGACAAGACGGCCGCCGCGAAGGCCGAGCCGGCCAAGTCCTCTTCCGCGAGCGAGAAGGTCGCCTGAGCGGTGGCGGACCTGGCGAGTATCGCGGTTGTCGGCGGTTCCGGCTTTTACGAATTCCTCGAAGACGCCGAAGAGATCAAGGTCGGCACGCCGTTCGGGCCGCCGAGCGACCCGGTGACGGTCGGCGAGGTGGCCGGCCGCCGGGTGGCCTTCCTGCCCCGGCACGGCCGTGACCACCGGTTCCCGCCGCACAAGATCCCGTACCGCGCCAACATGTGGGCGCTGCGCTCGGTCGGCGCCCGGCGGGTGCTCGCCCCGACCGCGGTCGGCTCGCTGACTCCTTCCTACGGCCCGGGCACGCTGGTCATCCCCGACCAGCTCGTGGACCGGACCACGACGCGCGACCAGACCTACTACGACGAGGGCGCCTGTCACGTGCCGTTCGCCGACCCGTACTGCCCGTCGGTCCGCGGTGCCGCCATCGCGACCGCGCAGGAGCACGGCTGGGACCTGGCCAGCTCGGGCACGCTGGTCGTCATCGAGGGCCCGCGCTTCTCCAGCCGCGCCGAGTCGCAGTGGTTCGCCGCCCAGGGCTGGACGCTGGTCGGCATGACCGGTCACCCGGAAGCGGTCCTGGCCCGCGAGCTGGCCCTCTGCTACACCCCGCTGGCGCTGGTCACCGATCTGGACGCCGGCCTCGACGAAGGCGAGGGCGTCACCCAGGCCGAAGTCTTCGAGGTCTTCGCGGCCAACATCAAGCGCCTGCGCGACCTGGTCGCCACGATCATCGCGGCCCTCCCCGCCGACCGCGAAGACGACCTGTGCGCCCACGCCCTCGACGGCATCACCCTCCCTTTCACCCTCCCGTAGCCCCGCGCCCCCATCCCCGCCGCGCGCGCCCAGGCCCTGCCCGCGCCTGGTCCTGCCTCCCTGCGCGCCCAGCTCCGCCCCCCGCGTGCCCGCACCCCTGCGTGCCCCGGCCCTGCCTCCCGCATGCCTGACCCCGCCCCCCAACGCGCCTCATCCCGCCCGCAGCACTTCTTTGCGCCTGCCCTCAGCCCCGCGTGCGCCCGAAATGTACCCTTTGCCCCAACTTGCTACATGATGCCATTCATATGGCTGTGGCACCGTATTGACTAGATTCAGTACGTTGCCACAGTCATGGAATTGGTGACGGCGCGGCCAAGCCCGGTAGTGTCACCTTCGTGACTGATGTGAGGATCGCGGCGGGTGGGTCCGCGGCGGTATACGTGCTGCACGAGGGGTACGTCGGGCGGGACGGCGACGACGAGCGGGTGGCCGGGACGGTCACCCTGATCCTGGACGGCGGCGCGGTGATCGTCGTCGATCCCGGCATGGTGGCCTCCCGCGAGGCCCTGCTCGCCGCGCTGGCCGCGCACGGCCCGCAGGCCGGGGACGTGACCGACGTGGTATTCAGTCATCACCACCCCGATCACACGGTCAACGCCGCGCTGTTCCCGGCGGCGCGGATTCATGATCACTGGGCCATGTACGTCGGGGACCGCTGGGTCGATCGCGACGCCGACGGCACCGAGCTCGGTCCGTCGGCCCGGCTGCTGCGCACGCCGGGCCACACCGCCGAGGACATCTCGACGGTCGCGTCCACGCCCGGCGAGGTGTTCGTGTGCACGCATGCGTGGTGGGGGGCGAACGGGCCCGCCGACGATCCGCTCGGCTCCGACGCCGCCGCCCTGCACGCCAGCCGGGAACTCCTGCTGTCCTTCGCCTCGGTGATCGTGCCCGGTCACGGCGCCGCCTTCCGCCCGGACCAGGACACGCCGCGCTAGCACACGCCCGCGGGCAACCTGGCGGGCGTCCTGACCCGTATTGAGGGTGAGGAGGTGTGCATGCCACGATCATCGCGCGACGAAGAGTTCTCCGCGTTCGTCCAGACCAGGCGCACGGGGCTGGTGCGTTCGGCCTGCCTGCTGACGGCCGGGGACACTCATCTCGCCGAAGACCTGGTCCAGACGGCCCTCGCCCGGCTCTACGTGGCCTGGCCGAGGGTCAGGCGAGCCGGTACCGAGTCCGCCTACGTCTGGCGAATTATCGTCAACGCCCACATCGACGAGGTCCGCCGGCCCGGCCGGCGGCGTGAGCGTCACGTACCCGAACTTCCCGAGGCGGCCGCACCGCCCGAGGCCTTCCCCGACGGCCTGGCCGGCGGCGAGGTCCGCGCCGCGCTCGCCGCCCTGCCGCCCGGGATGCGCGCCGCCGTGGTGCTCCGGCACTGGCTCGACCTCAGCGTCGAGGAGACCGCCGAACTGCTGAACTGCTCCGAGGGCACGGTCAAGAGCCAGACCGCGAAGGCCGCCGCGCGCCTGCGCGACCTGCTCAGCCGCGCCACCGTGGAAAGGACCCATCCGTGAACGACTTGAAGGACCTGCTCGAACTCGCGCTGAAGGACGGATGCGCTCCCGATCCGGGTCAGCGCAGCGACCCCGCCGCGGACCTGACCCGGGGCCGTCGGATGCTGCGCCGGCGTCGCCTGCGGCTGGCCGGCCTGGCGGGCGTGACCGCCGCCGTGCTCGGCGGTGCGCTCGTGCCGGTGGCCCTGCACGGCCCCGCGGGCCCGGCCGCCCGCGCCCAGGCCCCCCCGGCCGCGGCGCAGCCCACCCCGGCCCGGGCGAGCACCGCCCCGGCCAGTCCGGGCCAGCCGCATACGGTCGCGCTGGTGACATGGGAGGGCGCGCAGCCGCCCGGATACCGGGTCAGTGAGATGCCCAAGGGCTGGGTGGTGCAGGGCAGCAACCCGTACGCGCTGGTCATCGCGCCTGCTCATGACCCGTCGACCAGCCCGGACGCCTTCATCGGCAAGCTCGTGGTTATGCTGCAGTCCCGGGACGCGACCAGCCCGCCCACCCAGGGCACCCCGCAGCCGGTGAACGGCAGGCCCGGCATGTTCGACGTGCAGGGCGACACCCAGATCCTCACCATCCAGATCGCCGGCGGCCAGTGGGTGGTCATCCAGGCACCGGTGTCGCTGGGCTGGGACAGCGCCGAGCTGGCCAAGTTCGCCAGCGGCGTGCAGGTGCTGGTCACCGCGCAGCAGGGGCGCGGCTGAGCCCGCCTGCG
>WNGL01001731.1_pt1 | contig 31024 bp, 26 predicted proteins | sample 5400591 | NCBI WGS metagenome assembly WNGL01 (sample SAMN13153377, study PRJNA577476) | soil metagenome | isolation source: 80 cm soil or saprolite under Garry oak tree replicate 1 | place: USA:California | collected 2016-06-15 | reverse complement strand
GTCCTCCGAACCCGCGATCTTGGGCACGAAGCCGACCAGCATCCCGTCCCGCATCACCTGGGCCTCAAGGCCGGCCGTCCCGTCGGTGTCCCATTCGGCTTCGCGCCCGCCCGGCAGTGACACGCGCACGCCGAACTGGCCGACGCCGGCTCTTGCCATGTGCGCATTGATGCCGCGGTCGCGTAGCGCATCGGCGACCCGCCGGGCCCGGTTCTCGTCCATCCCGTCAAAGTACCGTGGCCAGACGACTGGCCAGCGCAACCAATGCACCGGCACCGGCACCTGCACCTGCGGCTGCGGCTGCGGCGAGCGTGGATGGGACTCTGCTGCTGTTGTTACCGCAGCAGAGTCCCTTTCATGTTGTTGCGATCCGCCGAAGGGATGGCCTGGAACGGGATAAATAGGACGTATCCACCCGCGACCCGCCGGGTCGGCCGGGGTGGCGGTGCCGGGCGGGGTGATGGCAGGCGAGCGCGACTGGCAGGATGCGGTGATGGCCTTCGACGAGCTTGACGGGCGGATCGTCGCCGCGCTCGTCGAGAATGCCAGGGCTACCTACGCGGAGATCGGGGCCCGCGTCGGGCTGTCCGCCCCTGCGGTCAAGCGGCGGGTGGACCGGCTGCGGGCCGCCGGCGCCATCACCGGCTTCTCCGCCCGGGTGGATCCGTCGGCGATGGGCTGGACAACCGAAGCGTACGTCGAGCTGTTCTGCCGCGGCCGCACCTCGCCGGCCGGCATCGCGGCGGCGGTGGGGAAGTACCCGGAGGTCATCGCCGCCGCGACGATCACCGGGGAGGCCGATGCGCTGCTGCACATCAGGGCCGCGGACGTACGCCACTTCGAGCGGGTGGTAGAGCGAATCGGCGCGGAGCCCTTTGTGGTGCGGACGCGGAGCGTGATCGTCTTGTCCCGGCTGGTAGACCGCCCGGACGTGCTCCCGCCCGGCGGAACGGGCGGCTAGGGCCCGCTCGTTCTCGGCCTGTCTGGGACGTTTGACGCGGATCTGGCTGACCGGAAGATGTTCCCAGCCTGATCCGTTAAAGTCGTCAGCATGTCCGAGCGCGAGCCCGAAATCTCCGCGAGCACGACCGATACCCCCGCGAGCACGACCGATACCTCCGCGAGCACGACGGATACTTCCGCGAGCACCGCCGAGTTCCGCAGGTTCGCCGCGGCGAGCGCCGAGACTGCGCCGCCCTGGTCGATGCGCGCGCCCGGCAAGCGCGTGGCCCTGCTGGCCGCCGCCGTGATCGCCGCGGCGGTCATTCTGGGCATCGCGGCGATCATCGTCGTCAACATGTAGCCCCGGCCTGACCCCCGGATCCAGCCGGCCGGGGGCTAGAAGTGGCCGCCGAACTCGGTCCAGCCGCTCCACGCCCCGCCGGCGAAGCTGCTTGACGCCATCCGCAGGCTGGCGCCAAGGCCGCCGGCCGCCGGGACGCCGCTCGCGCTGATCCACGCGGCCGGGCTGCCCAGCACCTTGCCGCCGGGGACGGTGCCGCCGACCTGAGCCCAGCCGGACCAGGCGGCGGTGCCGTAACCCCCCTGCTGGCCGATCATCCCGACCTGGCCGCCGGTCAGCTGGGCGAAGACCCTGACGTCGCCATCGGGCCAGCGGATCGCCGCCGGGCTGCGCCGGATCCGCTGCCCGGATGAGCGGCCGGCCAGCGGCATGCCCCAGGTCCAGCGGCCGGTGACCGAACTCTGCCAGGCGTAGTCCAGGCCGCGGGCCTTGGTGGTGGCGAAGATCTCGGCCTGCCCGGCGGCATTGGCGACCACGGCCGGGGTCGCGGTCAGCCCGGACGGGCTCGCTCCGACTGGGTGCCAGCCCCGCCACGAGCCGCCGCGCCAGTGGTCGACCGCAGCGGTTCCGGCCGTCGTCACGCAGAAGACCGCCAGCTGGCCGGGCCCGGTGACCAGCGGTGCCGGCGAGCTCGCGCAGCTGCCGCCGATGCTCTGCCACGGCTTCCAGTGGCTGTCCGCATCGGGTGCAACCTGGCGGCTGGTGCTCACCGCGCCGCCGGAGGCCGTGACGAAAAGCTCCACCTCGCCGCTCGTCCGCCGGACCGCCGCCGGGTCGCGCGTCATCGAGCCCGGCGAACTGCTTGCCGCCACCGCGCCGCCCCACTGCCAGCCATCCGGGGCGCCGGGCTGCTGCCAGGCATGGACTACCCGGCCCGCGGTCGTCCTGGCGAACACGGTCAGGCTGCCGTTCGCGTCCGCGGTCACGGCCGGGTTGCTGGCGATACTGGCCGGGGACTTGCCCACCGCGTGCACCCCGGACCAGGCCTGGCTGCCCGCCGGCTGCTGGTAGTCATGCACCAGGGTGCCGCTAGCCGACCTGGCGAACCACTCGGCCGACTTGCTGACGTTGCTGCCCACGGCGATCCTGAAGCCGCCGCGGGCCGGACCGGCGGCGGGGCCGGCCCCGCCGAGAATGGCGTCAAGCTGGTCGTTGTCGATGTTGACCGCCGCACCGCCCCAGGTCTCGTTATGGCCGCCCTGGTACTGGTGGATGCGCTGGTGGTTCGTCCACATCGAGGCTGGCATGTAAGAGCTCTTGGTAGTCGCCTTGCCGTCCCAGTCCGCATAATGGATGACATCCGGCTCGGTCATCGTCTTGCTGGCGCTGACCAGGTCGCCGATGTTGGAGAACGACTCGTAGACGGCCGCGGTGTACTTCAGTGCCTGCAGCTCGGCGTCCCAGCTGCTCAGGAACCTTACTACCTGCGAGCCGCAGCCCGCGTAGGCCTCCATGTCGTAGATGATCGGCGTGCCGTGCGGGATGCCGAGGCTGCGGGCCTGACTGGCCGCGTCGATCGCGGCGGCCTTGCCCTCGGCCGCGGCCTTCTTCGGGTCGATCAGCGCGTCCCCGTGCGCCTGCACGCAGGTCGCCTGCAGGCCGGCGTAGAACGGGAAGTAGTGCCAGCCCAGTTGCTGGATCCTGGTGATCCACGCGGCGGTGAGGTTCGGCTGCGGGCAGGCCCGGTTGACGCCGCCGATGTAGATGCCGATGGCCCGGTAGGGCGAGGCGAGCCAGTTCGTCATCACGCTGGCCGCGGGCGCGGCGCAGGTGTCGAACCCGCCGCCGGCATATAGGCCCTGGGCCGGCCCGGCGGGCGGCCGCGGCATCGGCCTGGCGAGTGCGGCGGCCCGGCCTGCCAGGTCCCCATGGTGCGGTCTGGCGGCCGCGCTGAGCCGGATCGTGGCCTGGATCCGCCGGGCCAGTGCCGGGTCACCGCCGTAGTAGATGGTGACCTCAACGCCGGCCCCGGGCAGCACAGCATCGATCGCAGGATTTGTAACGGGCCCGCCCGGGTCGGTCCGCGCGGGCTGGCCGGCGATCGTCGTGGCGGCTGTCGCCTGCCTGGCACCGGGGCTGGCCGGGTTAGCCCGGCGGATCCAGGCCGCCTCGGCCCGCCCGACCCCGCCGGCCGGGCAGGACGGGTTCGGCCCCGGCGTGCCGAGGTAGACGGCGCGGGTGTCAAGCCGCGGGCAGGCGGCCGGGTGCCTGGACAGGTTCAGTACTTTCCAGGCCGGCGGAACCCGGAGGGTAACGCCGTCGAAGGTTACTGTGCGCCACCGGCTGTGGACCGTGGCCTGCGCCAGTGCGGGCAGGCTAACTACGAAGGAACTTACGACAATTGCCAGGGCAACAGTAGTTCTTCGAAATCGCATACAGCTATAGTCACGTACCGAACGGTTACACGTGGTGACTTTTAGTTAACAATTCGGAGTTGACAGATGACTCTGCGTTAATAATCGGCTACGGCAGCTTCTCCGTCCGGCCCCGGCTGGTAGCGGTAGCCCATGCCGGGCTCGGTAATCAGCCAGCGCGGCCGGGCCGGACCCGGCTCCAGCTTGCGGCGCAGCTGGGCCATGTAGAGCCGCAGGTTGCCGGCCGCCTCTGTGTAGCCGGGCCCCCAGACCTCGGTCGGCAGCTGGCGCTGGCTGAGCAGCTTGCCGGGATGCCTGAGCAGCACCGCGAGCAGGTGCCACTCGGTCGGGGTCAGCCGGACGTCCTGGCCGGGTTCCTGGCCGGGGCACGGCGTCCTCGTGACCCGCTTGGCCGCCAGGTTGACGACCAGGTCGCCCAGGATGACCTGCGGCAGCTCCCCTTCGGGCGCCGCCCGGCGGCCGACGGCGCGGATCCGGGCGAGCAGTTCCTCCATCCCGAACGGCTTGGTGACGTAGTCGTCGGCGCCCGCATCCAGCGCCGCCACCTTGTCCGTGCCGTCGGCGCGGCCGGACAGCACGATGATCGGCGCGCTGGTCCAGCCGCGCAGCCCCTGCGGGTCATCCCGGCACCGGCCCGCGCTCGCCGCTGACCAGCTCACCCGGCGTGTCAGGCGGGCCCGGGCTGCCCGGTGTCGCTGGATCCCGCCCGGCGCCCGGCGTGCCCGGTGTCTCCGGCTGGCCGGCCTGGGGTTGCGCCGCGGGCAGCGAGAGGATCATCGTCAGGCCGCCGCACGGTGTCTCGTCCGGTTCCAGCGTGCCGCCCATGGCCTCCGTGAGCCCGCGCGAGAGCGCCAGGCCTAGTCCGACACCCGTGGTGTTGTCGGTGTCACCGAGCCGCTGGAACGGGCGGAACATCCGGTCCCTGTCCGCCGCCGGGATGCCGGGGCCGCGGTCGACCACGCGCAGCTCGACCTGGCCGCCCAGGGCGCTGGCGGTGAGCAGCGGCGGCGCGCCTGCCGGGGAGTACCGCAGCGCGTGCCGGTCAGGTTCACGATCACCCGCTCCAGGATGGCCGGGTCGACCCGCACCTCCGGCAGCGATTCCGGGATCTCCACCGCGACGGCCCTGCTGTCCGGGCCCAGGTCGTCCAGCGAGCGGGCGATGATCTCCTCCAGGCCGGCCGGGCGCGGGAAGACCGACAGCGCGCCCGCCTGCAGCCTGCTCATGTCCAGCAGGTTGTCCACCAGGTGCGCGAGCCTGTCCAGCGATTCGTCCGCGGTGGCGAGCAATTCGTCGCGATCCTCCGCGGCCCACTGGATGTCGCGCGAGCGCAGGCTGGTGACAGCAGCCTTCGCCGAGGCCAGCGGGCTCCGCAGGTCGTGGCTGACCGCCGCGAGCAGCGCTGTGCGCATCCGGTCCGCCGCCGCGATGGGCCGCGCGGCCTCCGCCTCCGCGCTCAGCCGCTGCTGCTCGAGCGCGGCGGCCGCGTAGGCCGCGAATGCCTGCGCAGGGTCATGGCCGCCGGGCTTGGCCACGGGCGGTCGGCCCGCTCTGCGTCGGCGCCATTACCCCAGATCGGCGCCAACCGATGGACACGCCGCGTACGGCGCAAGTGGCAACAGCGGATGCCTGTGATGTTCAACAACTCTATGCTCTCGTTCCGTTACGGAAAGCTACAGGCAGGCCCCGCTAGTGCCTGCGAGCGATCGAAGGATGTGGTGTGACAATGAAACGGACACTGAACGGCGCTATCGCGGCTGTCGCCGCGCTGGCGCTCACCGGCGGCATCTTCGCCGCGACGGCGCTGCCCGCCGCCGCGGCGACGCCAGCCAACGTCGCCTACGCGACGGGGGCATCCGGCCTGCTTGGCGGCATACAGCCGCTGGGCGAGGCCAGCTATCCGGGCACCTCGCCGGTGACGCTGGCCCAGGTCAACGGCCTCGGCCTGGTCAGCGCCGGTGCCGTCACCGACACGGCGGGGCCGACCAGCGCGTCCTCGCACGTCGCTGACCTCGGCATCGCCGGGGTCCTCGGGCTGGGGTCGCTGAACACCACGGTGGTGTCCTCGTCCTGCGCCTCTGACGCGAGCACCAACACGGTGACGGGCACCGCCAGCATCGTCGGCGGTCAGGTCCTGGCGGGTCTGACCCCGACCCCGCTGCCCACCAGCCCGCAGCCGAATACGACGGTCTCGGTGCCCGGCCTCGCTACCATCACGCTGAACAAGCAGGTCAGCAGCGGGGGGACGCTGGAGGTGGATGCCTTGTCCATCTCGCTGCTCGGCGGCGCCCAGACCATCACGATCGGGACGTCCGTCTGCAACGCGGCGGACCTGTCGGCCGGCTGACGCGGCCAGCCGCCGCCGGGCGGCGGAGCAAGGGAGGGAGGGCCTGCCCACACGGGCAGGTCCTCTTTCCATCGGGGTCACCGGGACGCCGGGTAGCGCTCGTCCAGCGCGATGTTCAGGGTGAGCACGGTCACCCGGGGCTCCCCGAGGAAACCGAGCGTGCGGCCCTTGGTGTACTGCTTGACCAGGGCCATGATCGCTGCCGGGCTGACATGCCTGGCTGCTGCCACCCGGTCGACCTGGATCGCGGCGTTCTGCGGCGAGATGTAGGGTCCAGGCCGGAAGCCGACGCGGTGACCGCGTCCGGCGGAATCTGGGACACGCTGACGTGATCGAATTTGGCGATCTGCGCCTGCCGTGCCTTGATAGCGGAGACCAGGTCCGGGTTGCTCGGGCCCAGGTTCGACGCGGCGGGCGAATCCGGGGTCGCAGCCGTAGTCGGTCTTGACCTCCGCGTTGACCGCGGCGGACGGGCGGAGCTGGAAGTACTGCGGCAGCGGGTTGCCCTTGCTGTTCACGAACTCCTGGCAGAGCAGGCTCGAGCCGACCACCCGCCCGTGGTAGCTGACCAGCGAGCCGTTGGCCTGGTGGTGGAAGGCAACCTGGGCGATGCCGGACATCATCACCGGGTAGATGATCCCGCAGATCACCGTGAACCGGCGTCCGGCCGACCATCAGCCCGGCGACGAACACGGTGACGATCGCCAGCACCAGGATGCCGTACAGCCCGGCGCCGACGCCGCCAGGCGCGACCTCGCCGAGGGCAATGTCGAACAGGGCGATGCCGCCGCCGAACGGCGTGAACGAGTCATGGAACGAGTTCACCGAGCCGGTCGAGGTGACTGTCGTAGAGGCGGCGAACAGCGAGGAGCCGGGGGTTCCGAAGGCGACGTTCTTGCCCTCCATGGCGCCGTGCGCGAGCTGCGGGGCGATTCCGGCGTGCTGCGCCTCGAAGAAGCTGATCCCGCCGGCCGCCGCCAGCCAGATGATCACCATGACCGCGAGCAGCGCGTAGCCCTGCCGGTTGTCCTTGACCATCCTGCCGAACGTGCGCGGCAGCGAGAACGCCGTCAGCAGCAGCAGGAAGATCTCGAACCAGTTCGTGAACGGGTTCGGGCTCTCGAACGGGTGCGCGGAGTTGGCGTTGAAGAAGCCGCCGCCGTTGTTCCCTGCGTCCTTGATGACCTCCTGCGATGCCACCGGGCCCCCGACGATCGTCTGGTGCGCGCCGGACAGCGTGGTGACGGTGTGGTAGCTGCTGAAGTTGTCGATCACGCCGGAGGCCATCAGGATCAGCCCGCCGACTATGGACAACGGGATCAGGTACCGGATCGTGATCCTGGTCACGTCCACCCAGAAGTTCCCGAGCTTGTCGGTCCTGGACCGGATGAACCCGCGGACCAGGGCGATCGCGATCACGATGCCGACGGCGGCGGACAGGAAGTTCTGTACTGCCAGGCCGCCCATCTGGGTCAGGTAGCCCATGGTGGACTCGCCGGAGTAGTTCTGCCAGTTGGTGTTGGTCACGAACGAGGCGGCGGTGTTCCAGGCCAGCGCGGGCGGGACGTTCGCCATGCCCAGCGACAGCAGCAGGTAGTGCTGCAGCCGCTCAAGGCCGTACAGGAAGAGCACGCTGACCGCGGAGAACGCCAGCATGCTGCGCAGGTAGGCGGACCACCTCTGGTCGGCCTTCGAGTCGACGCCGATCAGCTTGTAGATTCTGCGCTCGACCCGCCAGTCCTTGTCAGTGGTGCTGCTGCTATCCCGGGGGGACACCGTGCTCCCCGGGGACACCCCGGACCCCGATGGCCCGGACCCCCCGAAAATGTGGGCCATGTAGTCGCCGACCGGCTTGTAGCAGACGGCCAGGGCCAGTACCAGCAGGCCGAGCTGCAGCCAGCCTGCGAGGGCACTACTCATCAGAACCTCTCCGGCGTGACGAGAGCCACGAACAGGTAGAGCGTCAGCAGGATGCCGGCAATCAGGCCGATCAGGTTCTCAGCGCTCAACGCGCTCAACCCCCTTCACGAGGAGGAAGAGCGCGGCGAACACCACGATCGTCAGGCCGATGTAGATCACGTCGGACACGGAGCCCTCCCAGGCGTCGCATGCTTACGACGCCATGGAACCCCCGGGATGGGGCGATTCTGCCTGCCCATGCGCGACCCATGCAGGGCCGCCGTGATCCCTAACAGAACCCATGCGCCCGGCCCCGCCCAGGCGTGGCGTTGCGCACCGAGGCTCTGGCGCTACCCGGTCATGCCTGGTACCGGGGTGTCATCCGGATCGGCGCGTTTCCGCGAAACGCCTGGGTCCCCGGGCCGTGCGTTTCCGCGGAACGTCAGGGACCTGGGCGGGCGGCGGCTGCGTCGTCGGCGTTAGTGCGCACTCCCGGCAGGCGTTGCCGGGTGGTAGCTGCCCAGTGCTCCGCGCCGGCCCCAGCACCGGCCCGGCGCAAGCCCCCGCAGACTCGTCCATCGCCGCAGCGGGCCGGGCTCGTCATTGATCACGGAAGATCCGGGCGTCATAACCCCCGGATCTTCCGTGATCAAGAAAACGCGCTGGGGTTCTCTGCCGCATCAGGCTGTCGGCCATCCGGGCGCGGGACCGCGCAGTCGCGCTTTACGCGCGCTTTACGCTTGATCGATCGAATGGGAGCCTTTACGGCATGTGCGCCGATGTGGTCGGCCGTGACGCGGAGCTTCGAACGATCACGCGATTCCTTGATTCGCTGGCCGCGCAGCCGCAGGCTCTCGTGCTGGAGGGCGAGCCAGGGATCGGCAAGACGACATTGTGGCTTGCCGCCCTCGATCAGGCGCGTCAGCGCGGCTTTCGTGTCCTGTCGTGCCGCCCGTCCGCGGCCGAGGCGCACCTTTCCTACGCGTCGCTGGCCGACGTGCTTGCGGACGTCGACGATGCGGTGCTGGAGATCTTGCCAGAACCCCAACGGCGGGCGATCGACTTCGTCTTGCTCCGGACCAAAGCCGGGCCCGCGGTCACGGATCACCGCGCGGTCGGCGCCGCGTTGTTGTCGATCCTGGACCGGCTCGCGGACGAAATGCCGGTGATGCTCGCGATCGACGATCTTCAGTGGGTGGATGGCTCAAGTGCCCGGGTGATCGAGTTTGCGCTCAGGCGGCTGAGCGCACGGGCCGGAGTCCTCGCGGCGCTGCGCACCGCAGGGCGCGGCGACCGCGGACTGTCCCTCAGGCTGCGAGATCCGGATGGTGTCAGCCGTGTACCGGTGGGGCCGCTGAGCCTCGGCGCCCTGCATCAGATGCTCCGTGAACGAATCGGGCGGTCGTTCCCCCGGCCCATGCTGGCGCGGATCGAGCAAGTATCGGGCGGCAATCCGTTCTACGCGATCGAACTCGCGCGGGGCACCAAGCAGGACGCTGCGGCGGACCTGATATCGCCGTTGCCAAGCACGCTGGCTCAGCTCGTACAGGCCAGGATCGACGGGATCCACCCTGATGTGCAGCGGGCGCTGCTCGCGGTCGCGGCGCTTGCTGATCCCACGGTCGAACTCATCCAGCTCGCCCTGGGCGCCGAGCCAGTGGCGGCCCAAAGGCTGATCGAGGACGCCGAAAGATGTGGCGTAATCGCGATCGACGGTCACCACGTCCGGTTCACTCACCCACTGCTCGCCGCCGGTGTGTATACGGCCGCGTCGCCCGCCGACAGGCGCGACATGCATCGCAGGCTCGCCGGGATCGCCGCCGATCCCGAGCAGCGGGCACGGCACATCGCCCAGGCCGCCATCCGCCTGGATGCGGAAACCGTGGCCGCGCTGGACGAAGGCGCTGTCCGAGCTCGATCGCGGGGTGCGCCCGCAGCCGCCGCAGAACTACTCGAACTGGCAATCAGGCTCGGCGCGGATACCGCTGAGCGCCGGATCGGGCTGGCCCAGCACCACTTCGACGCCGGTGACCCGGCGCGGGCCCGCGCACTGCTGGAGAAGACAGTTGCCGAGCTCGCTGCGGGGCGTACCCGGGCCGAAGCGCTGTGGCTGCTTGCCGTGGTGCGCCTGCATGACGACAGCTACCGGGAGTCGGCGGGCTACCTGGAGCAGGCACGTGGCGAAGCGGGCGCGGACCTGCGGCTACGGGTACGGATCATGATCCAATTGCTGTTTGTGCTGGTCAACCTCGGCCGCATCCCGGACGCTTTGCGGCTGACTGGGGCGACCGTGGCCGACGCCGAGCGACTCGCCGATCCCGGCCTGCTGGCCCACGTGCTCGCCAGTTCGGTGATGATCCGTTTTCTCAGCGGTCATGGGCTCGACGAGCCCACCCTGCAGCGTGCCCTCGACCTGGAGGACCCGGACATTCCTGCCCCGGTGATGTTGCGCCCGACCTTGATCAGCAGCCTGCTGCTGGCGTGGACGGGACGGCTCGACCAGGCGCGGGAGACGCTGCTTTCCATCCGCCGGCGCTGCCTCGAACGGGGCGAGGAAAGCGACCTGATGTTCACCGCCTTCCACACCGTGATAGTCGAGTGCTGGCGCGGGAACCTGGCCGGCGCGCGTTTGATCGCCGAGGACACCCTGCAGCGGGCGTTGCAGCTGGGCACCGACTTTCCACTGGCGATCGCACTGGCTACCCAGGCGAATGTCGCCGCCTACGCTGGCCAGGCGGACGAGACGCGCCGCGCCGCGCGCGAGGCGCTGACGATCTTCGAGCGGGGAAGCTGCCTCGCAGTCACGGTCTGGCCGATCGTGACCCTGGGGTTCCTGGAGGTGTCACTTGGTGACTACCAGGCCGCGGCCGCGGCGCTGGCCCCACTCGCGGCGGCGGCAGCTGCCATGGGATACGGCGAGCCGACAGCCGCGCCGTTCGCTGCGGACGCCGTGGAAGCGCTGGTGGGAGTGGGTCGGCTGGACGAGGCGGCCACACTGGTGGATCAGCTGGAGAGCAACGGCCGCCGGCTGGACCGCGCGTGGGCGCTGGCACTTGGTGCGCGCTGCCGAAGCCTCCTGCTGGCCGCCACCGGCGACCTGGATGCGGCAGCCGCGGCGGGCGAGCGGGCCATCGGCGAACATCGGCGGCTGCCAATGCCGTTCGAGCGAGCCCGGACCCAGCTCGTCCTGGGTCAGATCCAACGCCGCCGGCGGCATAAACGAGCCGCCGCCGTGGAGTTGCAGGAGGCGGCGCAGGTCTTCACCGAGCTCGGCACGCCGCTGTGGGCCGACCGGGCACGGGCCGAACTGGGCCGGGTCAACGTCAGCCCTGCGGACGGCACCCAGCTGACACCATCCGAACGGCGGGTCGCCCAGCTTGCCGCCACCGGCATGACCAACCGCGCGGTGGCTGGCGCCCTGTTCATCAGCCCGAAGACCGTCGAGGCCAACCTCGCCCGCGTCTACCGCAAGCTGGGCATCCGGTCCCGGGCGGAACTAGGCCAGCGAATGGCCGAGCCGGGCAGATAGGGAAACACCCGATTCCCCGGGCGAATCCCCGATCTAGGGTCGGCCTATGTCAGCAGGCCCGTCGCACAGCCGGTCGCGTTATCTCGTCGAGTGGTACCAGCCGGCCTTGAGCAAGGAACTGCTCGAACGGACCGTGCGCCAGATCGACCGTTCGACGGCAGAGCTGTCGAACGAGGGCACCGCAGTCGACCTCCTTCTGACGCTCTTCGTGCCCGATGACGAAGTCGCGTTCTGCCTGTTCGCAGCCGGCTCTCCAGCCACTGTCGAGCAAGCATGCCGACGTGCGGAGCTTCCGTTCGCCCGCATCACCAAGACGATCACCGCCCCGAACGTGACCAGAACCCGGCCCCGCGCGCTAAGGAGAACCCCATGATCGATTCCGCCGGGACCCGCAAGCCGGCCACCCGCACCGCGCTGCGCCGCGGCGCCTTCCGCGGGTACCAGTGGGTGCTGCTGACCTTCCTGCTGCTCGGGGTGGTCCAGATCTTCCTGGCCGGGCTGGGTGTTTTCAGCCTGCACGGCCAGGACGTCGGCGCCCCGGGTGAGACGGCATTCAACCCGCACCGCGACCTCGGATTCACGCTGGGCGGGATCGCGCTGGTGATCCTGGTGCTCGCGCTGGTCGCCCGGCCGGGCACCCGCGCGATCATCTTGTCGGCCGTGCTTGTCCTGCTGACATCGCTGCTGCAGAGCCTGCTCGCGGGGCTGGCTGACAACCACGCGGTCTATGGCGGTCTGCACGCGCTCGACGGGCTGCTCATCCTGGGCATTGCGGGCTACCTGTATGCCTGGTCGCGGCGGCGCGAGTCATAGGGGTCATGTCGTGACGCAGGTGAGCTTCGCGGCGCCGCCCGGTGACACCGGCCGAGGTGCTGTCGGCGGTGCACCGGTGACCGGCTCAAGGCGCGCCACCGCCGTCGTATGGGTCTCGACCACGGTGCTGTCGCTGACCGCGGCGGTCCTGACCGTCATGGCGTGGAGCGACCTGGCGACGAGCGACGCGGTGTCGAGCCTGAGCTTTGCGCCCGCCCCTGTCCTGTACGTCACCCTCGGCGCGCTGGTCGTCCGCCGCGCGGGCAACGTCATAGGCTGGATGCTGCTCGGCATCGGAGCCGCCCAGGCAATCATGTCGCTTGCCTCCGGTTATGCGGTGCTTGGCATCACCCATCCCGGCACGTTGCCGGTGCCTGAGCTGGTGGGCCTGCTGGCTGAGTGGAGCTTCGTCCCGGTCTTCACCGGGCTGGGCTTCATGCTGCTGTTGTTTCCGTCGGGGACGCTGCCGTCGCCCCGCTGGCGCCCATTCGCAGGACTGGGCCTGCTGGCCACCGCGCTGACGCTGATCGGGTTCGTGGTGCATCCAAGGCTGGTGGCGCTGCCAGCACCCGGCGGTGCCTCGCTGATGATCTCAAACCCGCTCGGCATCCCGTCACAGGGTCCTGTCCTCTCCACGGTCCTGATCGGAACCCGCAACGGCCTGGGGGTGCTGGCTACCGTGATCATGGCGGCGTCCTTCGTGTCCCTGGCGGTCCGCTACCGCTCAGGCGGGCGCGAAGTGCGGCAGCAGATCAAATGGATCGCGCTGGCGGCGGCCGTGGCGGCCGCCTGCCAGCTCGTGGCGCTGCTGGCCCTCGCGGCCAGTGGGAGCGAGTCAAACCCGGTGACGGACACCGCCTACGTCGTGATTCCGGTCATAGCGCTGTTCGGGATTCCCGCGATCATCACGCTGGCGATCCTGAAGCACGGCCTGTATCAGATCGACGTCATCATCAACCGCGCCATCGTGTACGGCCTGCTTTCCGCCACGCTCACGGCCGTGTACGCCGGCATAGTGATAGGCATCGGGACGCTCGCAGGTTACGCCGGCGGCCCCTTGCTCACGGTCGCGGCGGCCGTGGCGATCGCGGTGTTGTTCCAGCCGGTGCGCCGCCGGGCACGGCTCGTCGCGAACCGGATCGTATACGGGGAGCGGGCCACGCCCTATCAGGTGCTCGCCGACTTCGCCGAGGACATGGCGGGGCAGCTGGACGCCGGGGTGGCACTGGACCGGATGGCATCGGTGCTGGCCGGCGCGGCCGGCGCGGTCCGGGTGGAGGTCTGGGTCCGGGTCGGGGCGCAGCTGCTCCCGCGGGTGAGCTGGCCACCCGGATCGGCCTCGTCCGCCGCCGTACGGCTCCAGGATGATGCCGGGCTTCCGGTGTTCGACATGTCGACGCGGGCGATCGCGGTCCGGCACGGGGATGAACTGCTCGGCGCCATCACCCTGCAGAAACCGAGGAACGAGCCGGTGTCGGCCGCCGAGGACAAGCTGCTCACCCACCTGGCCTCACAGGCGGGCCTGGTCCTTCGCAACGTCCGCCTCACCGCCGAACTGCAGGCCACGATCGACGATTTGAAGGCGTCGCGGCGGCGGCTGGTGCGGGCACAGGATGAGGAGCGGCAGCGGATCGAGCGGAACCTTCATGACGGCGCCCAGCAGCAACTCATCGCGCTCGCCGTCCAGCTCGCCCTGCTGGAAGACTCCGCCGAAGACCCCGGCGAAGTCAGGCAGATCACCGGCCAGCTCCGCAGCGGGCTGCATGCCGCACTCGATAACCTGCGGGCCCTGGCCCGCGGGATCTACCCCCCGCTGCTGGCCGACCAAGGACTCGGGCCAGCCCTGCAAGCGCAGGCCGGCAAGGCCCCGCTGCCAGTCCTGGTCGAGGCCGACGGCATCGGGCGCTACCCCCGCGACGCCGAGGCCGCCGCGTACTTCTGCATCCTGGAGGCCCTGCAGAACGTTGCCAAATACGCGCAGGCCTCCCTGGCCACCATCGCCCTGTCCTGTCCCGGCAGCCACCTCCAGTTCACTATCACCGACGACGGTGCCGGCTTCGACACCACAACGGCCAGGCGCGGCACTGGCGTGCAAGGCATGGCCGACCGGCTGGCCGCGGTTGGCGGTACCTTCCAGATCCGCTCACAACCCGGACTCGGAACCACAGTGACCGGCCGGTTGCCCGTGCCTGAACCGGGAGGCACCGGGGTTGGCGGGCGCGGCGGATCAGGGCGCCGCCCCGGTCCCCGGCCGCAGCGTGCGTCCAGGGAATCTGGCTCTCCCTGAACGGGCGAACGTAACTCCGTCTGCACCATGCGCGCACCCACCCGAACGGTTGCCGCGGGCTGTCACGCTCGCCGATGCGCTCGCAACCCGCGAAGGCCGCCGGCAAGTCGCCGGCAACCGGACGCTGCGGCTCTGGCCGGTGAGTTAGCTGCCCGGCGGCCGTCAGAACACAGGGAGCTGTAAGTGGCAGCTCATCCGGACATATACGGAGGCCGGGTCGTGCCCTGGGATTTTGTCAGGGCGCGGCAGTATGGTCATCGCGTCTGGACAGACCGGGAAGGAGCTCCGATGAGCGGCGTACGAGTACTGGTGGGCACGCGCAAGGGCGCGTTCGTGCTGACGGCGGATGCGAAGCGCGACCAGTGGGATGTCAGCGGGCCCCACTTCGGGGGCTGGGAGATCTACCACGTCAAGGGATCGCCCGTCGATCCGGCGCGGCTGTACGCGTCGCAGTGCAGCGGCTGGTTCGGGCAGCAGATCCAGCGCTCCGACGATGGCGGCAAGACGTGGGAAGCGGTGGGTAACCAGTTCAGCTATGACGGCGTTCCAGGTACGCACCAGTGGTACGACGGGACGCCGCACCCCTGGGAGTTCGCGCGAGTCTGGCATCTGGAGCCGTCGCTTGACGACCCGGAGACGGTCTACGCCGGCGTCGAGGACGCTGCCTTGTTCCGCTCGGTCGACGGCGGGCGGCAATGGGAGGAACTAGCCGGGCTGCGCGGCCACGGCTCGGGCTCGTCCTGGCAGCCGGGGGCGGGCGGGATGTGCCTGCACACGATCCTGCTCGATCCGAGCAACCCCGGGCGGATGTTCGCCGCCATCTCGGCGGCCGGCGTGTTCCGTACCGACGACGCGGGAAAGTCGTGGCGGCCGGTGAACCACGGCCTGAAGTCCGATGGCATCCCGGATCCGGACGCCGATGTCGGCCACTGCGTGCACCGACTCGCCATGCACCCGTCCCGCCCCGAAGTGCTCTACATGCAGAAGCACTGGGACGTGATGCGCAGCGACGACGCCGGCGAGTCATGGCACGAGGTCAGCGGCAACCTGCCGAGCGACTTCGGCTTCCCGATCGACGTCCACCCGCATGAGCCGGACACCATCTATGTCGTCCCGATCAAGAGCGATTCCGAGCACTATCCGCCCGACGGGAGACTGCGCGTCTACCGGAGCCGGACCGGCGGGGATGAGTGGGAAGCCCTCACTGACGGGCTCCCGCAGCGCGACTGCTACGTCAACGTGCTGCGCGATGCGATGGCCGTCGACTCGCTGGACTCCTGCGGCGTGTACTTTGGCACGACCGGCGGGCAGGTGTACGGATCGGCCGACGCCGGGGACAGCTGGGCGCCCATCGTGCGGGATCTGCCAGCCGTGCTGTCCGTCGAGGTGCAGACGCTGCCATGATCCGGGTCGTGCTCCCGGCCCACCTGCGGACGCTCGCGCGGCTCGACGGCGAGGTGGAGCTATCCGTCGACGGCGAGGTCACGCAGCGCTCGGTGCTTGATGCGCTGGAAGCGCGCTATCCCATGCTGCGCGGGACGATCCGCGACCGTTCCTCCCAGCAGCGCCGGGCATTCGTCCGGTTCTTCGCCTGTGAGCAGGATCTGTCCCACCAGCCGCCGGATGCCCCGCTTCCTGTCCTCGTGGCCACGGGGGCGGAGCCGTTCCTGATCGTCGGCGCTATGGCCGGCGGCTGATACCCCGCACCAGGCCGCGGACAGCGACGGTGGGTGGCGTGGCGGAGGAGTGTCAGGCTTTGGCGTGTTTCTGCACAAAGGCCAGGGCGGTGGCGGCGACTTCTCGCCAGCCGTGGTCGATGGTGAGCGAGTGCCCGCGGCCGGGGATCCTGGCGATCTCGGTGACGCCGGGGTTGCGGGCCTCCTTCGGTGTCCGCGACCATCAAGGCTGCTGCCGGGCGGACTTACCTAGCAGCCGGTTGTGCAGCTCGGCAGTGAGGGTATGGATCTGGCGAGTCAGCTCCGTGTTGGTTTTGAGCTCCAGTTCCTGTTCGTTGAAGTCATGATCTGCTTTGGCCTGCTGGAAGTCCGCCTGCCGGTTCTGGCCGATCATGACAAACGTGGACAGGAAGATCGCTTCAAGCGACACGACCAGCGTCAGCGTCGGCCACGGCTTGGACTCGATGAACAGCATCCAGATGGTGAACAGCGCGACGTGAAGGTAGACGAACCGCATCGACCCGGCGAACGCGGTGATCCAATCCGCGATCCGTAGCTGAAGGTCCTCGGCCCGTTGCGCCTGTTGCGCCAGGACGACCGGGTGTTGCGGGCGACTCTCCGGCTGCGCAGTTAGCCTGTCATCTCCAGGCCCGGTCGGCTGGCCCCCGGTGCCAGCTGCGTGCCGCGCCTGCTCCGGCTGGGGCGGCTGGCCGTCTGAGCCCTCTGCACCCGGGTCAGGCTTGGCCATCGTGATGCCTCCGTACTTGTTGCGGCCGGCGGGCCTGGTGATGAGTGCACCTGCCAAACCGGGTCTGGGGCTTGGCAGGCGCTCAACGGTCGCCTGCCTTAGCCGGTGCCGGGCAAGCGCCCGCGCCCCCGCATGAACTCAGGCCGCGTCCTTCATGACCGAGTGCAGGGTCTTCCCGGTCCGGCGCACCTCGACGCCCATCGTGATCTGCGAGACGCCGTAGATGATGCTGAACAGGCCGAACAGCAGCGCGAGGGTGACCGCACCCACGTTGGGGCGGGAGAAAAGCACCACGCCGAATGCGATAGACACCAGCCCGCCCAGGATGAACAGCGTGCGGGTGCCCGCGGTCTCCCCACTCTGGAACGCCGCGAAAATCTCGAAGAAGCCGCCGGTGACCGCCCAGATCCCCACGATCAGCACCAGCGTCAGCGCGGTGGGCCCGGGCCAGACCAGCGCGATCACCCCGGCCGCCACGTCAACCAGCCCGAGAAACAGGTGACCGAAGACCGGTCCCGCGGTCCCGCTGCTGAACGCCCGCATGGCCTGCAGCCCCGCGCCGATGAACGCGTAGATCGCGAACAGGATGACCAGCGCGAGAATCGTCACCCCCGGCCAGGCGAGGGCGATGGCCCCGACGATAATGGCGAGAACGCCAAGCAGAATCAATGAGGCGGATGTTGATTTGAACATTGAAAGGCATTCCTTTCGCTTGGCTTAGTCGCCCCGCGCCATCTTGGATGTCCGCGGCGCGTGTCGACACTAGTGGACGCGGGAACAGGCACGGTTGGCCAATATCCGCCACCAATAGACATATAGCCGCCAGCTTCTGATCATGTAGCCGGCGGTATCGAGGGCTTTGCTTTGCCGGCTGCGTTCGGGCCCAGCCGGAGGCGAAGGTAGGCCACGGCTCCGGGGAGCAGCGGGAGCCAGTAGTTCACCACCCGGTAGCCGAGCACGGCGAGGACCGCCGTTGCCCGTGGCGCGCCGAAGCCGACGGTGATGGCCACCAGCGTCACTTCTATGACCCCCAGCCCGCCGGGCGTGATAGGGATGGCGCTGGCGATGTTCGCCGCCGCGTAGGCGACCGCCAGCGGCCCGAAGCCGGGCTGATACCTGAAGGCAAGAAACATCACATCAAGCGAGAGCAGGTCGAGGAGCAGGTCGGCCGTGGCGAAACCGTAGCTTTCCAGGAATGCCCGGCCGGTCAGCGCGGATCGTGCCAGCGACACGAGCCGCTTGCTGGTCTGGGCCACTTTCTCCGGATCGATGCTGGAGCGCACGTGCCGCGCCAATCTGGCCACCCGGCGCCCCGCCCGCTCGGCGATGCCGGGGTGGGCGCCCACCAGGAGCGCGATGGCCAGCACCGCCACGACCAGGACGAGCGCAATGCCCGCAACGGTGAGGTAACTCTGGGAGACAGGCCGGCCGGCCGTCGCCACCAGCCCGGTCCCGAACAGCGCGATCAGGGCGACCGTGGACACCAGGCTGGTCAGGCCGATCGCCTCACCGGTCGTTGACGCGGCAATGCCCTCGGTTTCCAGCGTGGTCACGTTCAGCAGGGAGCCTGTCGCCGATCCGAACGGGGTGAGGTGACTGACCAGGAAGGTCGCCAGCGTGACCTGGGCGGTCAGCCGAAAGGGCAGCCGGGCCCCGAGCGATGCGAGCACCCGCCGGTACAGCAGCGCATAGCACCCGAGCGATAGACCCTGCGCCACGATCGCTGCCGCCACGAAGGCCGGGCGGGCGTGCCGCAGGCCGGCCGCGTCGTGCGTCAGCCCGCCCAGCCGGGGCAGCAGGCCGAACACGCCGACCGCCAGTGCCACGAACATCACCACGTGGACGATCCACCGCATCGCCGGCCGCCGCCGGCCCTTCTGTTGCGGCGGCGCCCCGCCGGCCGACTGCGGTGTGGATGGAGGTGTGGATGGATTGGTCACGGGACGGGCCGGTCCCCCCGAGACAGTGCTCCCGGGGACCGGCCCGTGTGAGGCCCCTGGTGCGAGGGCATGTCAGGCGGTCAGCCGGTGACGTAGAGGTCGTCGCGGATGTCGTAGACACCGCTGGCCATCCAGGCGGCGTCGATCACTGCGTCGTGCTCGGCCCAGGTGCGGACGTGACCGTTGAGCGTCACCGTGTTCCCGTTGGTATCCACCCCGACGTCGCTGTCATCCGGGATCAGCGCGTAGCGGTCCAACGCGCCTTGGACGAGCAATGTGACGTCGACCGGGTCAGCTTCGTAGCCGATCTCGATTTCGTCCTTGATGTCGCGGACACCGGTCAGCCCGGCAACCGCCAACTCGGCGGCAGCGCGCTGCGGGCCGTATTTCACCGTGCCGGTCAGCTCCAGGTTGCCGTCGCGTGCGGTCGCTTCCACACCGTCCGGCACCGTGACATTCAGCGTCAGCGCGTTATTCGCCGCAGTGGTCAGCATCGCGTCATCGCGGTAGTCCCCTGGCGGCAGCACGACTTCCAGGTGATTGTGCACGTTCTTCACCCCGGCGACGCGTTGCGCGGCGGCGGCCGCCTCCAGGTACTGCGGGTAGCTCGGCACGATGCCATTGAGCGCCACATCCCCGTTCATGTTCCTTACCGTGATGTCTGTTGGGTCGACGAGCGGGTCGAAGGTGAGTTCTGCTTCGACCGCCTCGCGGATATCCTTTGTCTTGCCCACTTGCGTGTATCCTCTCCGGTGGCGGACCAGGCGGCGGATTTGCCGCTCATTAACAGCCCATCCCACAATCTCACGGTGGTAAAGGCGATGGTGGCTCTCGTGATATTGGCCTGCGCTATAGGATGAGCCGCCGTCAAGGGCAGGTGATGAGCAGGATTCGCGGGGGATCCAGGTCCGTCCCTGGGGCGATATAGCCTTAACGGCTGCGCTCGGCGCTTCTGCGGCTGCTGATAGCCGCCGGTCAGGAAGTGATGCCGTCGGCGGTGTCGAAGAGAACCTGCTGCAGCTGGCGCGGCAGATCGCCGCTCCACACCAGGCCCGCGGTGGCGGCCAGCGGATGCTGCTCGACGCGGACGGGAACCATGTCATAGGTGTCGGTGGCCAGATCTGGCTGTGCCAGCCCGGAACCGCCCCCGATACGATGCCGCGGGCCGGTCAGCACCGCGGCAGGCCGGCTTCCGGTTGCAGCGAAGGCGAGGGCCATCGGCAGCGAATTCCGGAACGGCGGGTTGGTGAATTCGAAGCGCGGGTTCTGCGTCCGCAGGACTGCCAGCCAGGCGTCATACGCCCCGGCGCTGACGCGGCGTGGCCCGTGGATGACGTCCATGCGGGCCAGCTCATCGAGGCCGATGGCGTTGCGAGGTGCCGCCCGGTGCGGGCAGGAGATCCACGCATCGGGTTCGAATTCCCCGAGATTCATCACATCCAGGGGAGCGGGCAAGGCATCGCGGGCCGGGCTCAGCCAGCCCAGGCCGGCATCGGCCCGGCGCTGGCGAATCGCCGAGAACTCCGCGTCCAGCGGCGTCTCCATCCACGCGATGTCGACGCCGGCGGCAGCGGCCGTAGATCGCAGCCGGGTGGCAGTTTCCACCGCGAGAGTCTCTGGCAGATACGGCGGCACGACGAACCGCAGGCACGGCCGCCCCAGGCCGGCCGCCTGCCGGGCACGGCTCACTCCGTGGTCGAGCAGGGACAGCACGGTCCGGGATTCCTCCAGCAGCACGGTGCCCGCCGTGGTCAGCCGCACGCCCTCGCGCCGGCGCTGCAACAACGGCGTGCCAACCATCTCCTCCAGCCGCCGGATCTGCTGGCTCAGCGTCGGCTGGGCGATATACATATGCTCCGCCGCGTGCGTGAACGTGCCGGCGTCGGCGACCGCCACGAAGTAGCGCAAGTGCCGCAGCTCGACACCCTGCGGCGCCCCGCCTGGCGAACTGGGCAACACAGCCGATCCTGCCCCGGCCTGCCTCATCCCGGTCACCTTCGTCACCGTGCCCGAACCCGTGGCCAGCCCGCAGCCCGCCGGGCCAGTGCGAGGTCGCAGCCCCGGCCACGGGTCCATGAGGTGGGGTACCGCCAGAGGCCACCGATAAAGACGACTGGGATCGGTTCGTCCGTCATGACGGTACCCGTCTTGTGAGGAGGGAAGCGGACACCTCTCATACTGCGGCCGGTCCCGGCGCCGCGCTTGAGTCAACTGACTGCGTACATGTCTGCGCGGCGGCTCAGTGAGCTCGCTGGATCAGCTGACTCAAGTCGGCCGCGGCTCTTTCCGGTTAACGTCCGGCCGTTCGGAAACCGGCTGAGGCTTCGTCATAGTGAAGGTTTCAGCCCATCTTCGTCCGCCTCCTGCTGGTGACCGCCCGGCCTCCGGCGTGCCGTGGATGCTGGCTCGTTGCCGGCGGCCGCAGGCTCGCCGCCGGGCGGCCCGCCCGGAGCGGTGGCCTGCCATAGTTCCCGGACGAGTACCTGCAGGGCGCCGGCGGCCGGGATGGAAAGCAGGGCCGCCACGAAGCTGCCGAAGAAGCCGCCGAGCCAGCTGCCGATCGACGTCCCGACCAGGACGGACAGCAGGACAAGCAGCGGATTGACCTTCACCGTGCGGCTCATGATCACCGGGTTCAGCACGTGGTTCTCTACCTGCTGGTAGCCGATGAACACGGCCGCGGTGATGATGCCCGCGGTGAGCGAGTGCCCGAGGGCGAACAGGACCGTGGGAATGCCGGCCAGCGCGCCGCCGACCATGGGCAGGAAGTCGACCAGGGCGACCCACAGCGCCCACAGCAGCGGGAAGGGAATCCCGAGGGCGGTGAGCGTGACGAACACGACGACGCCGGCGATCACGGATGTCAGGATGTTTCCCGCCATGTAACCGGTCACCGACTGGTTGACCTCATGGGCTATCCGGGCATAACGCGCCGCCCGCCCGGGTGACATCAGGCCCAGCACTCCCTGGCGCATCTTGGGGCCCTCCAGCAGGAGAAGCAGGACGAGCACGGCAATGGTGCCCAGCGTCACCACCAGCGACACCGCGCCCTTGCCGAAGGTCAGCGCCGGCTTTGCCAGGCTCGTGCCGAAACTCCGCAATTTCGGGGCATTCTGGGTCGCCCAGGCCGCCAGGTGAAAGCGGCGGACCAGGTGGCCGATCCAGCCGTGGCCGTGCTGCGCGTCCTGCACGTACGCGGGCAGCCGCTGCGACAGGTGGGTCAGCCCGTGCACCAGCGGATAGCCGAACGCCAGCGCCAGGCCGGCGAACACCAGCGCGGCCCAGATGGTCACCACGGCCACCGCCCAGCCGCGCCGCCGGATCCGCCACCGCTGCAGGTACACCACCAGCGGGTTCAGGATCAGCGCGATGAACCCCGCGACCACGATCAGCAGAATGACGTCACGCAGCCGGTAGATGAGCTTGCCTGCGAGGTAGGCGAGGGCCACCACGGCCACGGCGGCGATGATCGTGGCCAGCGGCACGCCACGTGCGGCCGCAGCCATCCCAAGACGCGCGCGCCGGGTAGGCACCCCAGCCGCGGCGTCAGCCGATGCCTCTGCGGGCATGCCCTGCTCAGCATGGTCCGCGCTATCGTCCATGTGATCCTCCGGGCCGGCCGGCTCCCTCGTCGGGACAAGTGCAGCCCAGAGCCGGTGTCGTTGGCTAACACCTGAGACCAATAGCGCGATAGCTCCGGGCGGTAGACCGCGAGATCCGGTCCACCGTGTGGGGTCGGCGTTTCCGGTGGGCAACGACGCCGCTAGATCGCCTGGCGGAGGGCGGGCCACTCCGCGGCCGGCCAGCTCCGTCTTTGTGCTGCGGAACCCTTGGTCATCACCGTCCTTGTGCTGCGGAGCCGTTGGTCATCGCCGCCGGGCCGGGCAGAATGTCGCTTAACGGCTGGCTTGGCCGGGTAAGCCGGTCTTGCCCGCCGCATTGGATGCATCGCGTGCGCGACGGTATCTCCTGATGGGACCGCAAGATGGCATCACCGGGACTGCTCGGCAGGGACGCTGAGCTGGGGGTCCTGGCCGAATTGATCGAGCAGGTTTCCGAGAGGGGAACCGCGATCGTCGTGCTGGGCGAGGCCGGTATCGGAAAGTCAGCGCTGTTGCGTGCCGTCGCCGGGCTGGCGAGGTCGGCCGGCTTCCAGGTCCTCAAGACCTCTGGCGTGGAAACCGAAGCGAACCTGCCGTTTGCTGGTCTGCATCAGCTGACGCGTCCCGTGCTTGGCCTGGCTGATGCCCTGCCGGCCACGCAGCGGCGAGCTCTGTTCGCGGCCTTTGGCGACGATGAGGGTCCAGGCGCTGAGCCCTTCCTGATCGCGCTCGCCGCGCTGAATCTCCTGGCCGAGGCGTCAGCACAGCGCCCCGTGCTGGTGGCCGTCGATGACGTGCAGTGGTTAGACCGTCCCACGCACGAGGCGCTGACGTTCATCTCGCGCCGGGTGAGCCACGATCCGATCGTCATCATCGGCACAGTGCGCAAGGGCCACGCTGGGCCCTTCACCACCGCCGGCCTCGCAGAACTGGATGTGCCCGGCCTGGACGACGTGTCCGCCCGGGGCGTCCTGCAGGCACATGGGAGTGGCCTGAGCTTCGCGGACCGGGAACGGATCCTCCGTGCGGCCCTGGGCAACCCGCTTGCGCTTGTCGAGCTGCCGGGCGCGTTGCGCGCGGCTGCTCAGCCGGCGCCGGAACCCATCCAGGCGGTCCTGCCGCTGACCGCCCGGCTCGAGCGGGCGTTCGCGGGCCGTCTCGCCGAGCTGCCGCCGCTGACCCGTGATGCGGTGCTTGTCGCGGCGGTTGACTCGGTCAACGAGCTGCCGGAGATCCTCGCCGCCGCATCGGTGCTGGCCGGGCGTGCGGTTAGTACCGGCGATCTTGATAGTGCGAGCGCGGCAGGGCTGATCCGCTTCGACGAATTGCATGTGCGCTTCCGGCACCCGCTCGTCCGGTCGGGTGTCTTGCAGGGCGAACCCGTCGCCCGGCGGCAGGCGGCCAATGCCGCACTGGCAGCCGTGCTCGCCGATGATCCCTACCGCCGGACGTGGCACCGTGCACAATCGATCATCGGCCCCGACAACGAAGTCGCTGACGAACTGGAAGCCAGCCACACGGTCGCTTTGCGGCGCGGCTCGGTGATGTCGGCCATCTGGGCTCTTGAACGGTCGGCGCAGCTGACGACCGACCAGAACAAGCGTGGCCGTCGGCTGCTTCTGGCGGCGGAACACTCGTTCGGCCTGGGCCGGGCCGACATGGTGGACCGGCTGTTGCGGGCCGCAGAGCGTAACTCGCTTTCCGACCTCGATCGGGCACGCATCGAGTGGCTGCGGGAGATCTTCAACGACGGCGTGCCCGGTGATGCGGTCCGTGTACTGGAACTCTGCGACATCGCGGAGCGATCTGCCCGCGCCGGTGACGCCGATCTCGCGCTCAACCTGCTGCTGGGTGCCGCGCTGCGGTGCTGGTGGGCCGACACGGGGCCCAATGCGCGCGCCCGGGTGGTCACCGTGACCGAGCAGCTCCAGGGCAGTGCGGAAGACCCGCGCTATGCCGCAGCACTGGCGGTCGCCGAGCCGATCCTGCGGGGCAGGGCAGTGATCGGCATGCTCTCGCAAATGGCCATCGAGAAGGTCACCGATGCTGACGCGCTACGCCTGCTCGGCATGGCCGCACACGCCGTGGGCCATTCGGTGCGCGCCGCCGACTTCCTCGACCGGTCCGAGACCAGGCTGCGGGACCAAGGCCGGCTCGGCCTGCTGCCGCACGTGCTCGGAATGCAGATCCAGGTCCGCCTTGCTCTCGGCGACTGGGAGCGAGCGGCCGCGGCCGCAGCAGAAGGACACCACCTGGCTGAGGAAACGGGGCAGCCGATCTGGACGACAGGGACCCTGGTCGGAGAGGCGATGGCTGACGGACTGCGGGGCGATTCGGAGCGAGCGCTGGAACTCGCCGCCCAAGCCCAACAGGCGGCAGGCCGCCAGAGTCTGAACGACTTGCTGGCCTGCGCCCGGCTCGCTCGTAGCTATGCGTGGATCAGCGGCGGCCGCTACGCCGAGGGGTATCAGGAGCTGCTGCCGCTTTTCGACCCGGCCGACCCGAGCTATCACCAGCGGGAATCGTTCGGCGGCGTGATGTTCCTGGCGGAGGCGGCCATCCACGCCGACCGCGGCGATGATGCGCGGGCCGTGATCGCCGGACTAGAGCAGGTCGCCGCAGTGACCCCGTCCCCGATCCTGCGCGTGCACCTGCGGTACGCCCAGGCCGTGCTCGCCGACGATGCCGACGCCGAAGATCTCTACCGCGCGGCCCTCGGCGAGGAACTCACCCGATGGCCCTGGGCCAGGGCCAGGATCGAACTCGCCTATGGCGGCTGGCTGCGCCGCCAGCGGCGGGCCGCCGAGTCGCGGGCACCGTTGCGCGCGGCCTTGACAACCCTCGACCTGATTGGCGCCACCAGCTGGGCGGACCAGGCCCGCGCCGAGTTGCGTGCGGCCGGCGAAAGCGTGGCCGCGGTCGGCCCTGCCGCCCAGGACACGCTGTCGGCGCGGGAACTGCAGATCGCCCGGCTGGTGGCCAAGGGCCTGTCCAACCGCGAGATCGGGCAACGGCTGTTCCTTTCGCCCCGGACCATCGGCTCTCATCTCTACCGGATCTATCCGAAACTCGATATCACCTCTCGCACCCAGCTAGCTACCCGCCTCGATTCATCCTGACTGGATCTCGCAGGTGCCCGCGCCAGTCGTTTGGCATGGGTCACGTTGAACGGCTGCCGCGGGCGCGACGCCTGCTGCTATTGCGGTCCCGGCATGACGGTCGCATTGTCAGCGCGCACACAGCGAGCCCCGGCCTCGCGCTGCGTCAAGTTCGGCGCGGGCCTGGTCGGCCCAGGCGCGGGCGCGGAGGAGGCGGAGGGTGGCCTGTGCCGAGCGCAGTATTGCCAGTGATTCGGCGCGCCGGCGGCGGCGCAGCCAGGTTCCGAAGGCGAGCTCAAGGCGGGCCTTGTTCCAGGGCCAGCGGGTGAGATCCTTGCTGAGCCCTGCCAGATACAGGTCTTCCGCGTCGGCGTCGTCGGCAAGCACTGCGCGGGCGTAGAGCAGGTGCACATGCAGGATCGGCGCTGGTGTGAGGGCCGCGACCAGCTCGAGTTCGGCGACGACGGCGCGGGCGTCGTCGCGGTGACCGCTGCGTACGGCTGCCTCCGCCAGGTACATCACGCCGGAGAACCGTTCCCGCTGGTGGTAGCTCGGATCGGCCGGGTCGAACACGCGCCGTAGCGCCGCATAGGCGTCGGCGTATCGCCCCGCACTCAGCCACGCCGCCCCCCGGGCCAGCTGCACGCAGCACAGGAGGTCGTTAAGGCGCTGGCGGTTCGCGGTCAGTTCCGCCTCCGCGGCCAGCCTCAGCGCCTGGCCGACCCGGCCCCGCAACCCGATGACCCGGGCATCACACACCAGCGTCCCTGTGCCCCAGATCGGCTGGCCGGTTTCCCTGGCGAGGCGCTGCCCCTCGCCGGCCGCCGCGGCGGCCCGGTCCCACTCACCAAGCTCGGCACGAACCTGCGCCTGCATGCTGAGTACCTGTGGCAGCAGCCCCAGCCGCCCCTGGGCGCGCAGCATGGTCTCCGACCGGTTGAGGAAGTCCGCCGCACGGGCCTCATCGCCGACCGCGTGCGCCGCCATGCCGAGCAGGCGCAGCGCGTCGGCGTCGGCCACATCCTCGATAACCACCCGCGAGAACAACTCGGTGACGACCCGGCCCTGCAGCACTGGCTCGGCGACGGCCAGGGCGGCGATGCAGCGGGCGTCGGCCGCGAGACCGCCCACCTCCCGGGTGACCTCGACCACGCGCGCGCGGGCGGCTGCCCCCGTGTCCGCCCACCAGCCGCGCAGGGCGGCGCCAAGCAGCAGGTTAAGCGCGAGGTCGCGGTCATCGGCGCGGGCGGAGCGCCCGGCAATACCGCAGAGCTCGAAAACGCGCGTCGCGTCCCCGGGAATGCCGTCGTTAAAGATCTCGCGGAGCCATTCCATTCTCGCCCGGTCCAGCTCGGTCAGGTCGGTGCGGGAGGCCGCCCGGACAAGGCGGTTGACCATGCTGGCGCGGCCAACGCTGAACGCGTGCTCGGCCGCGAGCAGGAGGCGATGCCCGCGAAGGGCCGACGCGCTGGTCAGCTGCGCCGAGCGCTCCAGGCCTCCGATGGCCGCCATGACCCCACCGCGGCGCGGCGCCAGCGCCGCGTTGGTTTCGAGCTCGTCCGCGACCTCGTCATCGGGCCCGACGATCGACTGCGCACGGTGCCAGGCACGGCGGTAGGGTTCATCGGCCAGTACCGCCGCCAGCGCGGCGTTGGCCGCCTGCCGGCGGGCCACGGTCTCGGATTGCAGGACGCCGGAGCGCACCAGCGGATGCCGGAACTCGACCAGCCCGGCGTCCACGATGACCAGTCTCGCCTGCACCGCCGGGTCAAGAGCGCCCGCCGCGACCGGGTTCCCGCCGAGCACCGACGCCGCGGCCAGAATCTCGGCCAGCTCGTTGACCGGGTCAACCGCCGCGACAAGCAACCCGTCGCGGGCCGAGGCCGGCAGTTCAGCGATACGGCCCGCGAACGCCCGCTCGAGACGGGCGGGCAGGCTCGGTGGTTGCAGATCGGTGGCAGGCGCGCCGGATCCGCGCCAGATGGCTGGCAGCTCCAGCAGGGCGAGGGGGTTGCCCATCGCCTCGCGCTGGATCCGCCTGCGGTCAGCGGCACTGAGATCACCAGCGTGGGCGAGCAGGATCTGCTGTGCCGCCGCCTCGTTGACCCCCCGTATCTCAAGTTCGGGAAGTCCGGCGGACAAGAACGGCCCCGCATGGCCGGCGCACGCCGCACCAATGATGACGATCGGGTTCCCGGCAGCGCGCCGCGCCATGAAGGTCAGCGCCTCCTGGGTCTGCCGGTCGAGCCACTGCACATCATCGGCAAGCACGACTACCCGGCGGTCACCGGCCAGGGATGCCACGAGGTTCACCGCGGCCAGCGCGACCATGAACGGCTCGGGCCGCGCACCGTCGGACAGACCGAACGCGGACAGCAGCGCGTCCCGCTGGACGGGTGGCAGGCCCTCCGCCGAGCCCAGCACTGGATGGAGCAGCTGATGCAGCCCGGCGAACGGCAGCTGGGCCTCGGACTCCACGCCGGCCGCCGTCAGCACCCGAAGACCATCATCCTGCGCCATGCGCCCTACCGCGCGCAGCAAAGCGGACTTGCCGATGCCCGGGTCACCGAGGACGATCAAGGCCGCACCCCCCGCGCCGCGCTGACCAACCAGTTCGGCGAGCGCCCCAACTTCCCGCTGCCTGCCGATGAGGTCACTTGGTCCCATCCGTGGTCTCCTCCGGCTGCGGTATCGCCGACCTCGCAGATCGTATGGACGGGCGTCCGCAGCGGGCATGCGTCATGTGACTGCTCTGTGTACTCCGTCACCGTCAGCCGTACGCGGCGACTGGGCAACTCCAGGGCCAGCGGCGTACTATTCGTCGGTGGACAGGTCAGGCCCGTCCGTTGCCCAGAGCGCCTCAGACGTCGCCGGCGCGCTCACCTCCGCACCGTAGAAATATCCACGGATATTTACGACCTGAGGAAAGCCTCGGGTATCCCATCGCCGAGCGCCGCCTGCATGTCGAACTGGCCCTGCTCGCCAGCCGATGGGCTCGGCGCGACAGTTCTGCGGCAAACTGGCGCTCCCCGGCCATGACGGCATGCGCAGGATGGTCCTGTGCGGCTGGCGGGTGGCCTCGGGCCCTGGTCCGCTGGTCTCAGGGGAGCCGGTCTTCGCGGTTACGCTTGCCTGGTAGCCGCGTGACCGACTGCGGCAGCCGTGCGGGCTGGAGGGCTGTCCAGGCCGCAGTGAAACAGCTGTGCCGGGGTCGGGGCGGCGAGTTCGGCCGGGCGGGGGTTGCGGATGGTGACGGCGGCCACGGCGCCGCCGACGATGCACATCCCGGCCGAGATGAGCGACGCGGTGTGGAAGCCCGCGGAGAACTGCGCGCGGTGCAGGTAGGCCGAGCCGGACAGGCCTGCTGCGGCCGGGAGCACGGCCACGGCGATCAGGGACGCGGCGCGGGCGACGTCGTTGTTGACCGCCGACGCCATCCCGGCGTGCTCGGCGGGGACGGCAGCCAGGACGGTCGAGGTGAGCGGCGCGACATTGACGGCCAGGCCCAGGCCGAAGACGAGCACGGCTGGCAGCACCTCGGTGAGATAGTTCCCGGAGTAGCCGATGCGGGCGAACAGCGCCAGCCCGGCGGCGATGATAACCGGGCCGATGCTCATCTGCAGCCGTGGGCCGATCCGCGCGGCGAGGGCGCCGGAGCGGGCGGACAGCACGAGCATGATCACCGTGACCGGGAGCAGCGAGATGCCGGCCTGCAGGGCGGTGTAGCCGGATACCTGGATGAGCTGGATGGGCAGCAGGAACAGCGCCCCGCCCAGCGCGCCGTACACGGCGAACGTCACGGCGTTGGCGGCGTTGAACTGGGCGGAGCTGAACAGGTTCAGCGGCAGCATCGGCATGGCGGCGCGGCGTTCCCAGGCGACGAAGGCGGCGAGCAGAATCACGCCGCCGGTCAGCGCGGTCAGCGGCGCCGGCGAGGCCCAGCCCGCGCCCGGGGCCTGGATCAGCCCGTACGTCAGCCCGACCAGGCCGCCGGTGACCAGCACGCCCCCGGTCACGTCCACTCTGCCGGTGGCGCCAGGATCGCGGGACTCCGGAACGTGCCGCAGGCCCACCGCGACGACGAGGGCCGCTATCGGCAGGTTGATGAGGAAGATAAGCCGCCAGGAGACCGCCTGGATCAGCCACCCGCCGAGGAACGGGCCGATCGCCGAGCCGACGCCGCTGAGGCCCGACCAGGCGCCGATCGCCCTCCCGCGATCGCTGGGCGCGAAGGAGGCCTCGATGATGGCCAGGCTGCCGGGCGTCAGCAGCGCGGCGCCGATGCCCTGCACGGCCCTGGCCACGATCAGGAACGGCGCATCAGGGGCGACGCCGCACAGCAGCGATGCCAGGGCGAACCACACCACGCCGGTCAGGAAGATCCGTTTGCGGCCGTACTTGTCGCCCAGCGCGCCGGCGAACAGCAGCAGGCCGGCCAGGGTCAGCGTGTAGGCGGTGACCACCCATTGCAATGTGGCCAGGCTGGTGCTGAAGTCCTTGCCGATGGCGGGCAGTGCGATGCCGACCACGGTCGCATCGATCGAGGCGATCGCAGACCCGAGCACGGTGGCGAACAGGACCCACCGCCCCGGCCCGCTTGCATACCTTAGGCCAGCCGGCTGGCTGGAGGTCGCCTCCGGTGTGCCCAATGTGCCCACGTCGCGCCTTCCGCCTAGGGCCGCCCGAGAGGGGTGTCGTACCGCGCCGGCAACGTCGCTGTCCTCACCGCCGGCCTTCCTCATCGCCGGCATCTGGCTTACGTCCCCACAGTAGGCGCCAGCAGCCGTCGTCTTGGGTCATCTGACTGACGGCGTGATCCGGCGTTTGGCTAGGCCGTCCGCGCTCTCCGAGCCCTCCGGGACACCGGCCTGGAAGACCATCCCGTCATGGGCCGTGATCGGCACCGCCGACAAGGTCATCCCGCCCGCTTTGCTACAGTTCATGGCCCAGCGCGCAAAGGCCCGCATCACCGATGTAAATGCCGGCCGCCTGTCCCTGATCTCCAAACCCGGCGCGGTCACCCAGGTCATCGTCAACGCCGCCCGCGCCACCAGCTGAGCGGCCCCAGTCACCAGCCAGCCGGTGCACGAGCTGGCAAGCGCTAGTCGGCGACCGAGCCGCAGGTGATGTTGATCGCCGCCGCGGTGATGCTGCGGGCCTGGTCGGACGCGGCGAAGGCGGCCACGTTGCCGACGTCCGCCAGGGTCGCCGCGCGGCCGAGCATGGTCCGCCCGGCGATGTCGTCGATGATCGCCTGGCGTCCGTCGAACCCGTCCGGGAGGGTCTCGGGAATGCCGCCGGTCTGCAGGGTGACGACGCGGATGCCGGACGGCCCGAGCTCGCAAGCCAGGCCCCGGCGGAGGGACTCCAGCGCGCCGAACGCGACCTGCAGCCCGCCCACCCGGGG